>Ga0326597_10013737_pt1 | contig 10631 bp, 9 predicted proteins | sample RVTome_12_FD_203789 | JGI IMG/M metagenome (GOLD analysis project Ga0326597, IMG submission 203789) | Soil microbial communities from uranium-contaminated site in the Upper Colorado River Basin, Wyoming, United States - RVT100D185 | ecosystem: Environmental > Terrestrial > Soil > Contaminated >... | reverse complement strand
CTTCCCCCGGGCCTGCCGGTGCGGGTTCGGGCGCCCGGCGACACGCCCTACTTCCGCCAGGGCGACGCCGTGCTCCCGCCCGTCCAGATCAAGATGCTGTTCGGCGAGTTCGCGGCGAAGCCGGACCCGAGCCGGCCCGGCTACCTCGTCATCGACCCGGCCTGGGAGCGGGCCCACATCGCGACCCAGCGGGTCCCGCTCCTCGGGCGGGTCACGTGCAACGTGGCGCTGTTCCCTCAGATCCGGGGGGCGATCGACCAGCTCGTCGCCGACGGCCTGGCCGGGGCCGTCCACAGCTACTCGGGTTGCTACGCGAGGCGGTACGCGAACCGCGATCCCTCGCAAGCCATCTCGCACCACACGTGGGGCATCGCCCTGGACATCAACGTGCCGGAGAACCCGTACGGCGCGCCTCCCGACCAGGACCCCCTGATGGTTGAGGTGTTCGAGGCGTGGGGGTTCATCTGGGGCGGCACGTTCGTGCGCCCCGACGGGATGCACTTCGAGTACCGCCGTCCGCCCGCCCAGGCCTAGCGAGCGGCGGCTCAGCGAGGGCCTGGGACCGGCCGCCCGGCCGGCCTTCGAACAAACGCGAAGGGAGCAGCGAACATGCGCTCTCTGCACTTGCTCGGTGCGGGCGGCTTGCCGCCACGTCCCGAGCATGCCTCCCGCGGCAGCACGCGCGTGGGTTTCTGCTCCCTTCACGGTCACCCGAAGGCGACCCCCCGATTGTAGTGCGAGGAGGGAGAGCGCGCGAACCGGTGGTGAGCCCGGGGCCAGCGGGGGTCAGCGGGGCTCAGCCGGGGGTCAGGCGGCCTCGCGGCGGCCGGACAGCCGGGACCGGAGCACCACCCAACCGAGGATCGCCGCCATGACCACGCCGGCCACCACCCCCACGGCAACCTGGTTCCGAGGACGGGTCGCGACCGTGGCGATCCGGGTCCGCAGCCTGACCGGCCGGCGAAACTCGCGGACGTCCCACCCCCGGGTCTCGGCCTCCTTACGGAGATCCTTGTCCGGGTTGACGGCCACGGGGTGCCCGACCGCCTCGAGCATGGGGAGGTCCGAGATCGAGTCGGAGTAGGCGTACGAGCCCTCGAGGTCGATCCCCACGCGTTCCGCGAGATCCCTGATGGCCTGGGCCTTCGCGTCACCGGCGCAGTAGAACTCGAGCTCCCCCGTGTACTTGCCGTCCTCGATCTTGGCCCGCGTGGCGATGACGCCGCTCACGCCGAAGTGCCGGGCCAGGGGCCGCACGACCTCCTCGGGAGACGAGGACACGATGTAGACGCGCCGGCGCTGCTGGCGGTGCAGCGCCATGAGGTCGAGGGCCTCCTGGAACACGAACGGGTCGATGACGTCGATGATGACGTCCTGAACGAGCTCCTCAACCTGCTGGCGGTCCCACCCCTTGGTCAGGGCGAGCATGCCGTCCTTCAGTTTCTCCATCTTCTTCTCGTCCGCGCCCACCAGGAGGTACACGAGCTGGGCGTAGGCCCCCCGCATGAGCTGGCCGCGCGAGACCATGCCCGCCCGGTACATCGGCCGCGACAGCGCGAGCGAGCTGGACTTGGAGATGATCGTCTTGTCGAGGTCGAAGAACGCCGCTTCCATGGCCCTTCCATGGTAGAGGACGCCACCGACACGATCGGGACTTCGACGGGCGTATCCTCGGGGATGGAGGCGTCAGGGCGCCTGGTGGGCCCCCCGGTCTTCAAAACCGGTGTGACCTCGAGAGGGGTCAGGCGGGTTCGATTCCCGTCCGCCTCCGCCAAATGGAAGGGTGTAAGAACCCCGGGCACGAAGCAGTAGGGGCTGACCGCCTTCGTGATGGGGACCATGGCGATGTCCGGCAGGAGCCTGACCGATGCTTTTCCGGTGAGCCTTCGATCTCCGCGAGCGAACGAACAGGATCGGAGCTGCGGATGGGCAAGCTGATCTACTCGATGAACGTGTCGCTCGACGGCTACGTCGAGACCCCTGACCACGCTCTCGATTGGGCAAACGTCGACGAGCAGCTGCACACCTGGTTCAACGATCGCGCGCGCGAGTCGGACGCGTTCCTCTACGGTCGACGGCTGTACGAGGTGATGGCGGCGTACTGGCCGACCGCGGAGTCCGATCCATCGGCAACCGACGCCATGCTCGACTTCGCCCGGATCTGGAACGAGAAGCCGAAGGTCGTCTTCTCGTCCACCCTCGCCACCGTCGATTGGAACAGTCGGCTCCTGAGCGGCGACATCGGCGACGAGCTCGCGCGGCTCCGGACCGAGTTTGACGGCGATCTCGACGTCGGTGGCCCGACACTGGCCTCGGCGTTCATCCGCCGTGGCCTGGTCGACGAATATCGGCTTCTCGTCCACCCGATCATCCTCGGAGTCGGCACGCCATTCTTCCCGAAGCTCGAGACCCCGATCCGCCTCCGGCGGACGGAGACCCGGACGTTCGACTCCGGAGTGATGTATCTGGGCTACGCCGCGGTATAGCGAGCGCGGCTGAAAGTCGCGCTACTCGGTCGAAAGCCACGATCTCCTTGTCGTGTGAGTCGCGCTTCTGGCCGGATGAACGGCGGTCACCCTCCTTGCGACCCGATCACGGCGGACGATCGAGCGCTGCGGCGGCCCTGGAAGCCTCGACAGTCGCCACAACCGGGCGACATAATCACCGCACGGTGGAGCTGCACACGCCCCTGTGCGACGAGCTCGGGATCGAGTACCCGATCTTCTCGGTCGGGTTCGGCCTCGGCGCGCCGCCCGAGCTGGCCGCTGCGGTGTCGAACGCGGGCGGGTGCGGGGTCGTGGGAACGGGCGGCGGGATGACCGTCGAGCACGTTCGCCCGCAGCTCCTTCGCCTTCGCGAGCTGACCCAGCGGCCGTTCGGCGCCAACGTGATCCTCGTCGGTCAGCATGATCCTGAGAGCCGTCCCGCATTGGACGCGAGGATCGCTCTCCTCATCGAAGAGCGAGTGCCGCTGATCGTCTTCTTCTGGGGTGATCCATCGCCGTACGTGAAGGACGCACACCGGAACGGCGTCAAGGTGTTCATCCAGGTGGGCTCCGTGGAGGAGGCCAAGGCCGCGGCAGACGCCGGAGTCGACGCCGTCATCGCGCAGGGCAGTGAGGCGGGCGGCCACGTCAAGAGCACCACGCCGATCTGGGAGATCGTCCCGGCCACCGTCGAGGCCGTGAAGCCGCTGCCCGTCCTCGCCTCCGGCGGCATCGGCGACGGGAAGGGGATCGCGAAAGCCATCGGGCTCGGCGCGCAGGGAGTCTCGCTTGGAACGCGGTTCGTCGCGAGCGAAGAGGCGTGGCTCCATCAGGTGTACAAGGAACGCATCGCCAAGAGCACTGCCGAGGACACGGTCTACGCCGAAGACCTCTTCGACATCGGCTGGCCGGACGCACCGCACCGAGTGATCCGAAACAAGGTCGTCGAGGAGTGGGAGGCGGCCGGGCGGCCTCCGCCGGGCAAGCGGCCCGGGGAGGGGACCCCGATCGGCATGTACCGGTATCCGTGGGGCGAGGAAGAGCCGTGGCATCGCTACGAGGTCGGCATGCCCATCCCCGGCTTCCAGGGCAACATCGAGTACGCGCCGCTATGGGCCGGAAGGTCGGTGGGCGAGGTCAACGACATCAAGCCGGCCGGGGAGATCGTCCGTGACCTCGTTCGCGAAGCGGAGGAGGCCCTCGCCGCCGGATAACGCGCCAGCCGCTCAAGCAGACCCGAGGCCGCCGCGATACCCGATCCTGAGATCAGGCACGAGCGTCCTTTCCGAGGATCGTTGCCAGGACCGCCGAGTAGTCGAGATCGGAGGCGCCGCGCCGCGCCGCCTCGTCCAGCCAGGCGCGGGCGGCCCGTGCCAACCTGAGATCCCGGCCGGCGGCATCGGCCGTGTCCATGACGAGCCGGAGGTCCTTCGCGGCGAGTCCGAGCTTGAAGTTCGGCGGGTATCGCCCGGCCTCCACGTTCGCCCTCTTGGCGCGGACGGCCGGTCCGATCGGCGAGTCGGCCAGGACGTCGAGCAACGCGCCGGGTTCGAGCCCCAACGATTCCCCGAGCGCCAGGGCCTCGCCGAGCGCCACGATCGCCGCCCCGAGCGTCAGGTTGACCACGAGCTTCATGGCCGCGCCCGACCCCGGACCGCCCGTGCGGCGGATCTCACCGAGCGACTCGAGGATGGGCCGGGCGCGCGCGAAATCCTCGTCGGTCGCTCCGACGAAGATGTGCAGCCGGCCCTCGGTGGCCTCGGGGACGCTTCCTCGCACCGGCGCGTCCACCAACGACACACCCTCCGGAAGGCGGGCCCCGACCGAGCGAACGGCTTCGGGCCCGACCGTCGACATGTCGATCAGGATCTGACCGGGACCGAGCGCCGCGGCCAGGCCTCCGTCCGCGAACAGCACCGCCTCGAGGGCTTCGGGCGTGGCGAGCATGGTGATGGCGAACTCGACGCCTGCGGCGGCCTCGGCCGGTGAGGAGGCCACGACGGCTCCCCGCTGGCGAAGGGGTGCGGCCCGCTCGGGGGTGCGGTTCCAGACGGTCACGTGGTGGCCGGCCTCGAGCAGGCGGACGGCCATCGGCGAACCCATCTGACCGAGCCCGACAAACGCGATCTTCGACATCGCCTACCCCTCCTCGCTTCTCACGTGCCCTCCGGCGACGGGCCGGTCACCGGCATGGCGTCGGACAGGATCCGGTCGATCTCCTCGCGGTCCCGCTCCGAGAGCGCGACGTCGGCGGCCGGCACCGTCCCATCGAGCTGCGAGGCACGGCGTGCTCCCACGATCGCCACGTGCACGGCCGGATGGGCGATGGCCCAAGCCACCGCGAGCTGCGGGAGCGTGATGCCGCGCCCATCCGCGTACGCCTTCAGGCGCTCCACCACCTGGAGGTTCCGCCGGAAGGTCTCACCTGTGAAGTCGGAGCTGTGGCTTCGCCAGTCGTCGACCGGGAACGTCGACTCGGGCGTCATCCGCCCCGACAGCAGCCCGTGGGCGAGGGGGCCGTAGATCAGGACGCCGATGTCGTGCTCGGCCGCGTACGGGAGGATCTCGGCCTCGATGCCGCGGCGGAACATGTGGTACGGGGGCTGATCGGTCTCCACCCGCCCGTACCGGGAGAGCTCGTCCATCTGCTTCGCGTCGTAGTTCGACACGCCCACGTGGCGGATCTTGCCCTCCCGAACCAGGCCCTCGAGGGCCTCCCCCGTCTCCTCGGGCGGCGTGTGTCCGTCGGGCCAGTGGATCTGGTACAGGTCGATGTGGTCGGTGCCGAGGTTGCGGAGGCTCGACTCCACGCCCTCTCGCAGCCACCGGGCGCCGGCGTCCCTGAGCACGGTGTTGCCCTCCATGCGGAGCCCGCCCTTGGTCGCCACGATCACCTCATCGCGGCCCACCCGCTCCCACAGCGCGTCGGCCAGGACGCGCTCGGACACGCCGAAGCCGTAGGCCTGCGCCGTATCGAAGAAGGTGATGCCGAGGTCGAGCGCGTGATGGATGGCGCCCTTGGCCTCGTCCTCGTCGAAGGATCCCCAGTCGCCCCCGAAAGCCCACGTCCCGAACGCGATCGCGGAGACCTCGAGGTCGGTCTTGCCCAGTCGCACGTATCGCATGGCAATCCCCCCCACACGTCCACCAGTCGCGGTCCGCTGATCACCGCCGCTGCGACCCGGTCTGTTGAGTCTGTCACTGCTGGCAGCGGGGCGGCAAACCTGGCGGCCGCCCCCAAACGGTGGCCCCGGTTGGATTGCGCCCGCCCCGGCCCCCCCGATAGAATGCCCGCTCCGAGCAGCCATATCGGAGCGATCGCTGCGACCATCACTGCCGCAGCACGAACGGGGGGGTATGCATGTGGCAGCGTAGATTTCGTTCGTGGTTCGTGATCCTGGCCGTTGTCGGCCTCGTCGCCGCCGCGTGCGGCGACGACGGGGACGGCGGAGGAGGAGGCGGCGGCGGTGGTGAGGGCAGCATCTGGGTGCTCCTCCCCGATACCGCGACGTCCGACCGCTGGGAGAAGGACGACCGGCGGTTCTTCGGCGAGGCGTTCGAGGCGGCGGGCCTGGCCGAGGGAGAGGACTTCACCATCGTGAACGCCGAGGGTGACGCCGCGACCCAACAGTCTCAGTCCGAGCAGGCCATCGCCGACGGCGCGAGCGTGATCGTGCTGACGAGCCTCGACACCGGGTCGGGCGGGGCGATCATCGACCAGGCCAAGGAGGCCGGGGTCGACGTGGTCGAGTACGACCGGTTCAACACGGGAGGCTCGGGCGGCGCGGCCTACGTGAGCTTCGACAACGTCCAGGTGGGCGCCACCATGGCCGAGTTCCTCGAACCGGCGATCGACGCCCTCGGCGTGCCGAAACCACGAGTCGTGATGCTGAACGGCGGTGAGGAGGACAACAACTCCTTCCTGTTCCGGGCCGGCTACGCGGATACCGTCGAGGCGCGCGCCGATGCCGGTGACTGGGAGATCGCCGCCGACCAGCACGTCCCGGGGTGGGACAACGCCGAGGCCCAGGTGATCATGGAGCAGATCCTCGTCGCCGAGAACAACGATGTCGATGCGGTGTTCGCGGCCAACGACGGGCTCGCCAACTCGGCCATCAACGCCCTCGAGCAGGCGGGCGTCGGGCCGGTTCCGGTGAGCGGTCAGGATGCGACGGTGGCCGGGATGCAGAACATCCTTCTCGGCAAGCAGACGATGAGCGTCTACAAGCCGATCGAGGCCGAGGCCGCCGTCGCCGCCGCCATAGCGCTGGCGCTCCGCGCCGGCGACGACATCATGGCCATCGATCCCGGCTTCGAGTTCTCGGTCTTCGGCATCGAAGCCGCCACCGGCCAGCCGACCGACTCGGCAGAGGGCGAGGGCATCGTTCCCTACTTCGGCCTCGTGCCGGTCGGCGTGACGGCGGACAACATCGCCGAGACCGTGATCGCCGACGGGTTCTTGACGGTGGCGGACATCTGCACCGGCGACGTCGCGGATACGGACTTCTGCCAGGCGAACGCCTGACCCGGGATCGAGATAGCCGAAGCGGTGGACGGCGGGGACTCGTGACCGAGTTCCCGCCGTCCCCGCGGGCTCTGGCCGAAGGCGAAGGACATGGGTGACGCGGCACCGCTCCTCGAGTGCAGGGCCGTCTCGAAGGCGTTCGGCGCGGTCCAGGCCCTGTATCGGGTCGACTTCGAGGTCCGCCGGGGGGAGGTGATGGCCCTCGTCGGCGACAACGGGGCCGGCAAGTCCACGCTGATCAAGGGCGTCGCCGGGATCTACCCGTTCGACGAGGGAGAGATCTACTTCGAGGGCGAGCGCGTCAGCATCCACGGCCCGCGGGACGCCGGCAAGCTCGGCATCGAGGTCGTGTACCAGGACCTCGCGCTCGCCGACAACCTCGACGTCGTGGGCAACATGTTCCTCGGCCGGGAGCGGACCCGGTGGGGCTTCGTGCTCGACGAGTCGAGCATGGAGGGCGCCGCACAGGAGACGTTGGACAGCCTGTCCGTCACGACGCTGCGGTCGGTCCGCCAGACCGTGGCCGGCCTGTCCGGCGGGCAGCGGCAAGCGGTGGCGGTCGCCAAGTCGGTCATGTGGAACTCGCTCGAGCTGATCCTCGACGAGCCCACCGCCGCCCTTGGCGTGGCTCAGACCCGGCAGGTGCTGGACCTCGTGCGCCGCCTGGCGGAGAAAGACCTGGGGGTGGTGATCATCTCCCACAACCTCCACGACGTGTTCGAGGTCGCCGACCGGATCACCGTGCTCCGCCTCGGCCAGCGGGTGGCGATGCTCGAGAGGTCCAAGACGACCCAGCAGGAGGTCGTGCAGGCCATCACCGCCGGCACGCTCGGCCACGTGCCGGGGATGGCCGACGCCGGAGTGACCGAAGCGTGACCACGGGACCGGACGCCGGGGCAGGTTCGGGCCCGGAGACGGCCGTCACACCCGAGGAGGCGCTCCCGCCGGCCACTGGGGGCGTCGCCGCGCCGCCCGAGACGGTGTCGGACTACGTACGCCGCAGGTGGGAGGCCATCCTGGCCGGCGAGCTCGGGTCGATGCCGATCGTGGTCGGCCTGGTGGTCATCGCGATCGTCTTCGGCACCCTCGACAGCACGTTCTTCGTGGAGCGCAACTTCACGAACCTGCTGCTCCAGCTGGCCCCGGTGGCCACGATCGCCATCGGCATCGTGTTCGTCCTCCTGATCGGAGAGATCGACCTGTCCGTGGCCTTCGTGAGCGCCGTCGGCGGAGTAGCCATGACGCTCCTGCTACGACCCGGCGATCCCGGGTGGCCATGGTGGCTGGCCATCGCCTTCGCGCTCGCCGTCACCACGCTCATCGGCCTCCTCCAGGCGCTCGTCATCACCAAGGCCGGCGTGCCGTCGTTCGTCGTCACGCTGGCCGGCCTGCTGACGTGGTCGGGGGTGGTCCTCATCCTCATGACCAGGTACTCGACGGCGGGGACGGTCAGGATCCAGGACCCCACGGTGGTCGGCATCGCCAACAACTTCCTCAGCAACGCGTGGGGCTGGGTGGTGGGGATTGCGGTCGTGGCAGGTTACGCGCTCCCCCAGATCCAGACCGCGCGGTCCCGACGCGCCCGCGGCCTGGAGGCGAAGCCGGGCCTCGTGCTGATGCTCCAGATCGCCGGTCTCGCCGTCGTCACGCTCGCCGCGGTCTGGTACGCCAACCGGGACCGAGGAGTGCCGACGGTGACGCTGATCCTCCTGGTCCTCATCGTGTTCTGGTCGTTCGTCGCGACGCGGCTGCGGTTCGGCCGCCACGTCTACGCCGTCGGCGGCAATCCGGAAGCGGCCCGCCGCGCCGGGATCAACGTCGACCGGGTCCGCATCATGGTGTTCATGATCAGCGGGTTCATGGCCGGCGTGGGCGGGATCATCCTCGCGTCCCGACTGCGGTCCGTGGCCACGGGGACGGGCGGCGGCAACCTGCTCCTGAACGTCATCGCCGCCGCCGTCATCGGCGGCACCAGCCTCTTCGGTGGCTCCGGCCGGGTCGTCTCGGCGCTCCTCGGGGCACTCGTGATCACCGGGATCCAGAACGGCATGGGCTTGCTCAATCTCCCCCAGGGGAACCAGTTCGTGATCACCGGCCTGGTACTCCTCGGCGCTGTGCTCGTCGACGCCCTGGCGAAGCGGCGCCGCGCGGCCCGCGGCGTGGTCTGATGGTGGAAGTCGCGTCCGGCCAGTGGAGGTGATGGCCTGATGACGTACGAACCGAAGCCGGAGCACCGGTTCTCATTCGGGCTGTGGACCGTGGGGAACGTGGGCGTCGATCCCTTCGGGGAGCCCGTGCGCGAAGCGCTCTCACCGGTCCAGATCGTCGAACTCCTGGCGGAAGTGGGCGCGTGGGGGGTGAACGTCCACGACAACGATCTCGTGCCCATCGACGCCAGCTCCCATGAGCGCGACCAGATCGTGGGCGATTTCAAGAAGGCGCTCGATGCCACGGGCCTGGTCGTCCCCATGGCCACCGCGAACCTATTCCGCGACCCCGTGTTCCGCGACGGCGCCTTCACCGCGAACGATCCCAAGGTGCGAGCGTTCGCCATCCAGAAGACCATGCGGGCCATCGACCTCGGGGTCGAGCTCGGGGCGACCACCTTCGTGTTCTGGGGAGGACGTGAAGGGGTCGAGACGGATTCCTCCAAGGACCCACTGCGGGCGCTCGAGCGGTACGCGGACGCGCTCAACTTCCTGTGCGCGTACGTGAAGGACCAGGGGTACGAGCTCCGGTTCGCCCTCGAATCCAAGCCGAACGAGCCGCGCGGCGACATCTACCTGGCCACGACCGGCGCGATGCTCGCCTTCATCGAGACGCTGGACCACTCGGAGATGGTGGGCGTCAACCCGGAGGTCGGCCACGAGCACATGACGGGGCTGAACTTCACCCACCACGTCGCCCAGGCCTGGTCGATGGGCAAGCTCTTCCACATCGACCTGAACGACCAGATCCCGGGACGCTTCGACCAGGACCTCCGGTTCGGCTCGGCGAACCCCAAAGCGGCCTTCTTCCTGGTCAAGTTCCTCGAGGACGTGGGCTATCCGGGGAGCCGCCACTTCGACGCCCACGCATATCGCACGTCGGACTACGAGGACGTGAAGGCCTTCGCCAGGGGGTGCATGCGGACCTACCTGATCCTGAAGGAGAAGGCCGCGCGGTGGAACGCCGATCCCGAGATCCAGGAACTGGTCTCGCAGATCACCGCCGACGATGGGTCGATGGCTGCCTATCTTGGCCCGTACTCCGCGGAGCGCGCGGCGGCGCTGGGCAGCCTGGAGCTCGACCGGCGCGCGCTCGCCGCACGCGGGCAGCCGTACGAACAGCTCGACCAGCTCACCGTCGAGCTGCTCCTCGGGGCTCGGTGAAGCTCGACACGGCTTCGATCGAGGGCTCTGGGGATGGTCGTCTCGTTGACGAGACGGCCCGCGTGAGGACCCGTCGCCCGATCCGGCTCGCATGCGCGCTCATCGCTCTCGGCCTGGCCTCCGCCGCCTGCACGTCCGGGCCGGCGAGAGAGGCCACCGGGGGTCCGTCCCGAACCCCGTCCTCTGAGGGGCTCACGTTCACCGACGTCGCCCGGGACGTCGGACTCGATTTCCGGCACGGCGCCTTCC
>Ga0326597_10013736_pt1 | contig 10631 bp, 7 predicted proteins | sample RVTome_12_FD_203789 | JGI IMG/M metagenome (GOLD analysis project Ga0326597, IMG submission 203789) | Soil microbial communities from uranium-contaminated site in the Upper Colorado River Basin, Wyoming, United States - RVT100D185 | ecosystem: Environmental > Terrestrial > Soil > Contaminated >... | reverse complement strand
GATCGGCCGTGGCCTGTTCGAGGTCGGCCAGGGCGCGATGGTAATCGAGTCGAACAGCCAGCAGGACGCGCTGGTTGTCGATGAGCGCGAGGAAATCGACCCGGTCGGTCTGGTAGGCGGCGCGCGAAACGTCGAGCACCTGCGTCGACTGCGGGACGAGGCTCGTCTTGATCAGGTCGGCGCGCGCCTGCGCCGCCTGCACCCGGACGTAGGCCTGCTGCACGGCGAGGCGCACCGCGCTCTCCGCCGCGCGCAGCTCGGCGCGCCGCTCGGCGACGGCGGCTTTTGCCTCGGCGACCTTCGCGTCGAGCGCGCCGCGCGACCATGGCGCCTTCGGCCACGTGATGCCGGCGCGCGCCATCCACGCGTCGGTCATGTCGGGCATGACCATGTAGCCGCCCTGCACGAAGAAGTCCGGCTTGTATTCGGACTGCTCGACGGCGAGCGCCGCCTCGGCCTGCGCGATGGCGAGCCGCGCCACGCGCAGCTCGGGCTGTGCGTCCACCGCGCGCGCCTGGAGCAGCGAAGCCTCCGGCAGCGCGACCCGCTCGCGCGGCTCGGCAAGCGCGCCGATCCGCGCGCCGGGCGGGCGATCGAGCAAGGTGTTCAGCTCGGCCTCGGCGAGGCGGGCGCGCTCCTCGACCCCGATGATCTCCTCGTGCAGGCGCGACAGCTCGACGACGGCCTTGAGCACGTCCTGCTGCGAGATGCGTCCGGTCTCGTACTTGGCGTGCGAGATGTCGGCGAACTGCCGCAGCAGCTCGAGGTTGTCGCGGTAGATGTCGATGGACGCGCGCGCGAGAAACACCTCCGCGTACGCGCGCTTGACCTCGTCCACCACGGCACGCGCGCGGACCGCGATGTCGGCCTCGGCCAGCTCGGCGTCCGTCTGCAGGAGCGACTGGCGCAGCGCGCGCTTGCCTCGTCCCGGCAGCTCCTGGCCGACCATGAACATGTACATGTTGGCCTTGGCCGGATTGAGCGTGTTGACCGGGAACTGCCAGATCTGCGCCTCGAGCATCGGCGGCTTCAGGAAGCGCGCCTGCGCCGGCCGCTCTCGCGCGGTGTCGTAGACGCGCCGCAGCGCGACGAGCGTCGGGTTGCGCTCGAGCGCCTCGTCGAGCGCGGCCTGCAGCGAGAGCGGCGGCGCCGCGTCCCGCGCCTCCTGGGCGAAGGTGGCCGGCGACACGACCAGGGCCAGCAGTGCGATGGCTGGCCAACGGAATTGTGCGTCCATCGTTCGATCCTTCTGTCCGTCTATCTGTCAATCCGTCGTCGCGTCCGCCTTCAGGCGGACGTCAAAGTCCGTCGTCGTGTCCGCCTTCAGGCGGACATCACGGCCCGGCGGAAGCCGGGCAGGGCCGGCTCAAACCGGCCCGGCACAGGCCTGAAGGCCTGTGCCACAGGCAACAGCTGTGGCCCAGGTCTTCAGACCTGGGCTCTGCGGCGTGACGAAATGTAGAAACTGGCCCATGCACTACGACTGTCCACGGCCCGGCGGAAGCCGGGCACTCCGACTGCGGACCGTGCCCGTCCGGACACACGTGTCCCGGAAACAGCGATGCTGAGCGCTGGATTCAGATCCGCAGGACGGAATTGCGGAGGTGCGTGGGCGTGCGAGGTGGTTTGAGGGGCGCGCGCGCGACGATCCCGAGCGACGGCCCGTCGGACACGCCGGCGCCGATCGACGCCGGCACGATCGCCGTCGCGTCGGGCGCCGCCTTCGATCCGGCCGCCACGACCGCCGGCGGCACGTTTGACTCCGGCATGCGGGCGTCGAGCAGACAGCAGTCCGCGCTCGCGCGCGGGCCGCTCTTCGCGCAGTGGTCGTCGGCCGGCATCGGGCAGACGTCGTGAGACGCCGCCACGACGAGCGCCGCCCCGCACGTCGCCCAGGCCGGTGCCGCGATGACGGCAGCCAGGACGAACGATACGGTCACGCACCACCCGCGGCAACGCATTCGCCGATTGTGGGGCCGCCTGGTGGCCTCTGTCAACGCGGCCGGCCCGGCTTACTGCCCGGTGGTATAATCGCCTCGCAGTCCGTTCCAAGCTGAAGACGCCGAATCGGAGCGTTGCCCTGCACGGCACCGTCCGACGCAGGCGAGCCAGCTGCTCACGACCTTTCCATTCCATGAGCCCCGGCCGCGGCGACCCCCGCGTGCTCATCGTCGCGACTCGAGGCGAACTCCGGGACGAGCTGACGACCTTCCTGGCCGACCTGGCCACGGTCGCCCTGCCGCCGGATGCAAGCCGGCTGCTCGACGTCCTCTCGAACCAGCCCACGCTGCGCGTGATCATCATCGTCGAGCATGCGGGCGAACCCGCCGCGCTGGACCTGCTTCAAGCCACCAAGAGCCGACACGAGCAGATCGCCGTGTTCGTGCTGAGCGACAGACCGACCATCGACCACGCCACCGAAGCAATTCGAAGGGGCGCCGAAGACTTCGTCCCCATCCCGTTCTCGAAGGAGCTCCTGCGCAAGGAAATCGACCGCGCGCTGGAGGCGGCGGAGCTGCGCGACGGCATCGCCCACCTGCGGAATCTGGTGAAGACGGCGTACGGCTTCGACCAGATCGTCAGCAGCTCGACCCGGATGCAGCCCGTGTTCGAGCGGGCGCTCGCCGCGTCGCGAAGCGATACGCCCGTGCTCATCGTCGGCGAAACGGGCACCGGCAAGGAGCTGTTGGCGCGGGCGATTCATGTCAACAGCATGCGGCGCGATCGGCCGTTCGTCCCGGTGAACTGCGCGGCGCTGCCCCAGGATCTGATCGAGAGCGAGCTGTTCGGCCATCGCCGCGGCGCATTCTCCGGTGCGCTGCACGATCATCCGGGCCTCTTCGTCGCCGCCCACCGCGGCACGCTGATGCTCGACGAGATCGGCGAGCTGCCGTCCGTGGCGCAGGCGAAACTCCTGCGCGTCCTGCAGGACGGCGACGTGCGAGCCGTCGGGGGACTCAACAGCCGCACGGTCGACGTGCGGGTCATCGCCGCGACAAACCGGAGCATCAAGGACTTGCGCGCCGGAGCGCTGCGGCAGGACCTCTTCTTCAGGCTCTCGGTGCTCGTGATCGACGTGCCGCCGCTGCGCGACCGCGTCGAAGACATCCCGCGACTCGTCGAGCGCTTCCTGGCGCGCTACCGCGACAGCGGCGCCCCGCGCCTGAGCGCGCTGGCGCCGGACGCGCTCGACGTGCTGATGCGGTATCCGTACCCCGGCAACGTCCGCGAGCTCGAGAACCTCGTGCACAACCTCTGCGCCACGTTGCCACCCGACCGCACCGAGATTCGGGCCGGCGATGTCCGAGGCTGGCTGCGCCGCCAGGGCGCGACCCTGCCCGCCGTGCTCGAGCCACCCATCGACTTACCGTTGAACCTGCGCGAGCTCGAGGCCCGGGCACTCAGGATGGCGCTCGAGCGGGCACGTGGCAACAAGAGCCGGGCGGCGCAACTCCTGGGCATCTCGAGGGATAGCCTCTACCGGAAGATCAAGGAGGCATCCGCACACCTGTCAGATTCTATGACAGACGGCGCAAGCAACACGAAGAAAGGAGGTTAAGACCACGAGTGTCAGATTGTCTGACACTAGGGGAGACCCGTGAGGGTCTGACGCGTGAGGGCATGAGACAGTAACCTGTTCTTTTACAAATATTTAGCGAATTCGCAGCGACGTAGACCTTTGGCCTCGGGTTTGCCTTTTCTTCTGGCGGACGTGTACGTGAAAACCAGTCCTGAACCTGAATTGGAGGCGAAGCTCATGGCAACACCCCTGGCGCACTCATTCCGTCTGCGCCCGCTGGTCGCTGGCGCGACGCTCGTCCTGCTGGTGGGGCTCGCGGGAAGCCGGGCGGACGCGATCCCCGCGTTCGCGCGCAAGTACCAGACGAGCTGCCAGACCTGCCACATCGCGTACCCGAAGTTGAATCCCTTCGGGGAGGCCTTCCGGCTGCTCGGGTACCGGATGCCGGACGAGACCGAGGACATGGTCAAGGAGGAGCCGGTCCAGCTCGGCGCGCCGGGGTACAAGCGGCTCTGGCCGGACACGGTCTGGCCCTCGTCGATTCCGGGCGCGATGCCACTGTCAGTCGATACGACCTTCACCGATTACTCATCGCGTGCGGAAGAGGACGGTGACACGCACACGATCAAGAACGACTTCCGCTTCCCGGAGGAGATCGGCGCGCTGGCGGGCGGCACGCTGGGTGAAACGCTGTCGTTCTTTGGCGAAATCGCCTTCGAGCAGGAAGCCGAAGAGGGGCACAGCGGCTTTGAGATCGAAGTCGAGCACGCGCAGTTCACCTTCAACGGCCCGTTCGGGTGGGGTCCGGCGTTCAACCTGAAGGTGGGGCGATTCGCGCCGGAAATCACCCAGGCGATAAGCCACGGACATCTCCTGACGACGGGAGGGCCGGCGGCGCTCTTGTCGTTCCAGCCAATTCGGGCGCACGGCGGTCGCGAGGTGGGCGGCCATCACGGTGGCGGCGGCATCGCGCTGCCGCACTCGGTGGACGGACTCGAGGTGTACGGTATCCTGGGGCACCGCTTCCTGTATTCCGGCGGCCTCGCCAACGGCCTCGGGCCGGGCGAGGAGTCGCTCGACGCCAACTCGGCCAAGGATGTCTTCGGGCGCGTCGCGTACAAGATCGGCGGCCTGCCCTACGACGGTTCGGGGTACGTGCCGTCCGACAAGAACTGGCGGGAGATGTCGCTCGCGCTCGGCCTGTTCGCCTATCGCGGCGACGGCGACGGCTTCGTCGTCCGCCAGACAGGACACCACGGCGACGAGCTGCTCGTCGACCAGGAATTCACGCGCGTCGGGTTCGACGTCAACTTGTTCGTCCGGGACCTTAACGTGATCGCGGGATTCGCCCGCGGCCGCGACTCGCTGGCTACGTTCGAAGAGCACGGGGGAGAGGGGGAGCACGGCGACGTGGAACTCGAACTCGAGGGCGTGGATGACTTCACCTACAAGACCTGGTTCGTGCAAGGGGACTACGTGCTCATGCCCTGGCTGCACGGGGCCGTGCGCTACGAGTGGCTGGACCCGGCGAGCCGTAGCGCGCCGGACTTCAAGCGCATCGTGCCGAACGTGACGGCGCTCATCCGCGCCAACGTGAAGGCGTATCTCGAATTCCAGCGCGACCTGGGTGACAGTGACAACTACGTGGTGCTGGGCGCCCTGCGGTTCGCGTTCTGAGTCTGACGGGCGGCCCCGAAGCGCCGCCCGCCGTTGTTCCGCTGAGAGGAGTCGTCGACCTATGAATATCCGCTCCTGTCTCTTCGCCGTCGGCACCGCCTCGGCCATGCTGCTCCCGGCCTCCGCGGCCGACAATGGCCGTGTGACTGGCACCATCATTGCCAAGGGCCTGCGCACCAGCGCCGACATCGTCGTCAGCCTGCAGGCGCCGGGTCTGAAAGTCGCTCCCCCGGCCGCGCCCATCGAGATGGACCAGAAGAGCATGCTGTTCGCGCCGCACGCCCTGCCGGTCGTGACGGGCACGACGGTGCGCTTTCTCAACAGCGACGCCGTGGCGCACAATGTCTTCTCGCCGGAGGCCAAGTACAACCTCGGCACGTGGCCGCAGGGCGAGTCCCGCGACTACACGTTCGACAAGCCGGGCGTCTACACACAGCTCTGCCGCGTGCACCCGGAGATGGAGGGCTTCGTCGTCGTGCTCGATACGCCCTATTTCGCCGTGACCGACAGGGCCGGCACGTTCGAGATCGCGAACGTCCCACCGGGCACGTATACACTGGTCGCCTGGAGCGAGAAGCTCAAGAGCGGCAAGCAGGAGGTGACCGTCGAGAGCGGCAAGCCCGTCACGGTCGAACTGACGCTGAGCCGCTGACCTCGCCACTCGCAGGAGCCGAACCTGTGGACACGTTCTACAAGGCGCAACTGCCGACACCGCGGTACTTCCTCGATCTCATCAGCTGCCGGAGCGCGTGCCCCGTGCGGACGAACGCCGGGGCCTACGTGCGCGCGGTGGCCGAAGGCGACTACGAGAAGGGCTACGGCGTCGCGCGGTCGCCCAACCCGTGGGTCTCGGTTTGCGCCCACGTCTGCGCGCATCCCTGCGAGAGCCGCTGCCGCCGCGGCACGATCGACCAGCCTATCTCGATCCGCGCGCTGAAGCGGACGCTCACCGAGCGCCGCGGCCCCGAGTCGGTCGCCGCCACGGCCGAGGACCCCTCCCCCCTCGGCGTGGCGGCGCGGGTCGGCGACGCGCCGGCCCGGGTGGCCGTCGTCGGCGCCGGGCCCGCGGGCCTCGCGTGCGCCCACGACCTCGCCTTTCTCGGGTACCGCGTGACGGTCTTCGAGGCGGCGCCGATCGTGGGCGGCATGCTGGCGCAGGGCATTCCGGAGTACCGGCTGCCGCGCGACATCATCCGCGCCGAGATCGAGCGCACGGTTCGACTGGGGGTCGAGATCAAGACGGACTGGCGTCTGGGTCGCGATTTCACGGTCGGCGACCTGAAGCGCAACGGCTACGCGGCGGTGTTCCTGGCGTTCGGCGCGACCCGGGGACGCGATCTCCAGGTGCCCGGGGCCCAACTCGACGGCGTCATCAACGGCGTCGACTTCCTCCTCAACGCCAACCTCGGCTACCAGGTCTCGCTGGGCTCGCACGTCGTCGTCGTCGGTGGCGGCAGCGTGGCGATCGACGTGGCCCGCACCGTGCTGCGCTACGGCGCCCGTGAAGAGCAGGGGCTCATTCCGCCCGGCGCCGAGGCGCTCCTCGAGTCGTGGGGCTACGACAATACGCTGATCGACGCCGCGCGCACGGCGCTCCGGCTGGGCGCTCGCCGGGTGACGGTCGTGTCGCTCGAGCGGCGACACGAGATGCCGGCGTCGCTGGAGGAAATCGCACAGGCCGAGGAAGAAGGCATCCGATTCATCGGCGGCCGCGGACCGAATCAGTTCTTCGGCCGCGACGGCAAGGTGACGGCGATCGAGACGCTCGACGTGGCGTCGATCTTCGACGAGCAGGGACGGTTCAACCCGACGTTCGTGCCAGGCAGCGAGAGCCGGATCGACGGCGACACGATCGTGCTGGCGATCGGGCAGAAGCCTGACCTCTCCGCGCTGGCGGGCGATCCGGACATCACCGTCACGCCGCGCGGGCTCGTCCAGATCGACCCGCGCACGCTCGCGACGACCGCCTCCGGCGTGTACTGCGGTGGCGATCTGGCGTTCGGCCCCCGCATCATCATCGACGCGGCCGGCGACGGCAAGCGCGCCGCGCTCGCCATTCACCGGCACCTGGACGGCGCGGCGCTCGAGCGCTCGCCGATGCGCTTCCGCCGTCTGTCGCTCAGCCGCTGGGCGGAGGACTACGACCGCATCGCCCGCCACGACGTGCCGTGCCTGCCCGTGCAGCGGCGAGTCGGTTTCCGGGAGGTCGAGCAGGACTACGCCGAGGCCGACGCCCGGGCGGAAGGCCGCCGCTGCCTCTGGTGCAACGTCAGCCCGATCTTCGACTCCGAGAAGTGCATCCTGTGCGCCGGCTGCGTGGACATCTGTCCGGAAAACTGCTTGAAGCTGGTGCGCGCCGACCGGCTCACCGGCGTCGCCCAGGTCGAGGCGCTGCGCGAACGGCTCGGCGCGTCGCCCGATGCGGGCGTCATTCTGAAAGACGAGGAGCGCTGCATCAGGTGCGGGCTCTGCGCCGATCGCTGCCCTACGGGCGCCATCACGATGGAGCTGCTCGAGATGGACCACGGCCCGGCCGCCTCGCTGCAGCTCTTCGCGGCGGAGATGGAGGGCGCATGAAGGACCCGAAGGACTCCGGCGCGCGCACGGACAACGAGCAGACGCGACGCCGGTTTCTCTTCACGACCGGCACGACGACGGTCGTCGCGGGCGTGGTCGGCTTCCTGGGCGCCACCGCCCGGTTTCTCTTTCCCAACGTGCTGTACGAGCCGCCGAGCCGCTTTCCGGTCGGCCGGCCCGACGATTTCCCGCCTGGCACGGCGACGTTTCTGCGGAATCAGCGGCTCTTCGTCTTCAACGGCGACGCCGGCTTCTACGCCATCTCGTCGATCTGCACGCACCTCGGCTGCAACGTGAACCACGTGCCGGGCGACGGCTTCGCCTGCCCGTGCCACGGCAGCCTGTTCGACGCGAACGGGCAGGTGGTGCGAGGTCCGGCGCCGAAACCGCTGGCCTGGTTTGGCCTGAGTCTGTCGCCGCGCGGCGAGCTGATCGTCGACGAACAGCGCCTGGTGGAACCCGACTATCGTTTCAAGGTGTGACGTGACGGAACCCGCGAACGTGCTGCGACCGCTCAAGGCCGGCTGGCGAACGGTCTTCCGCGTGGGCTGGCCGCGCACCGACAAGGACCGCGCGGCGGCGATGATCTCGAGCTTCTTCCTGCACGTCCACTCGGCGAAGGTGAAGCCGAACAGCCTGCGCGCCTCCTACACGCTCGGCCTCGGGCTCGTCAGCTTCTATCTGCTGATGGTGCTCGTCGTGACCGGCGTCGCGCTCATGCTCTACTACACGCCGAGCCCGGCCGACGCGTACCGCAGCATGAAAGACCTGGGGTTCGTCGTGACCTTCGGCCCCGTGCTGCGCAACATGCACCGCTGGGCGGCGCACGCCATGGTCATCGCGGTCTTCCTGCACATGTGCCGCGTGTTCTTCACCGGCGCCTACAAGGCGCCGCGCCAGTTCAACTGGGTGGTGGGCGTCAGCCTGCTGCTCCTGACGCTCGGCCTGTCGTTCACCGGCTACCTGCTGCCGTGGGACCAGCTGGCCTTCTGGGCGATCACGGTGGGATCGAACATCGCCGGCTACGCGCCCTGGCTCGGTGATGACCTCAAGTACCTCCTGCTCGGCGGCACTATCATCGGCCCAGGCGCGTTGCTGCGCTTCTACGTGCTGCACTGCGTGATCCTGCCGGGCGCGGCGATGACGCTCGTCGCGGTGCACTTCTTCCGGGTGCGCAAGGACAGCCTGAGCGCCCCGCCGGCGCCGGCGCCGGCGCCGGTCGCCGAGGCGGCGCCCGGCCGCTTCCCGGCGTCGACGCGCAGCTACGGGCTGATGGCGCTCACCGATCGCCCGGCGCAGCCGGTGGTCGAGGCGGACCCGGACGAGGACGTCATGGCGTGGCCGCACCTGCTCCACCGCGAGCTGCTCCTCCTGCTGGCGCTGCTCGTGGCGCTGCACGTCGTCTCGCTCGTCTTCAACGCGCCGCTCGAGGAGCTGGCGGACCCGACGCGCACGCCCAACCCCGCGAAGGCGCCCTGGTACTTCCTCGGCCTGCAGGAGCTGGTGCACTACAGCGCGCTCATCGGGGGCGTGATCATCCCGACCATCCTGGTCCTCGCGCTGGTGCTGATCCCCTACCTCGACAGGACACCCCATGGGGTGGGCGTCTGGTTCGCGCGCGAGCGGCGGCGGGCCAACTGGATCTTCGGCGTGTTCGCGGTCGTCGCCGTGATCCTCACCCTGGTCGGGACCTTCTTCCGCGGACCCAACTGGGCATGGGTCTGGCCCTGGACCGGGTAGCAGACATGCGCAGCCCGCAGACGGCTCCTCCCTGGATGCACCTCGCCTTTGCCGGACTCGGCCTGGCGTTCCTGGCGATCTTCTCCTGGGTGCTCCTGCAGGAATTCTTCGCCGAGTGGCGCACGACGCAGGCGGAGTTCCTCGCGCTCGAGCGCCAGGTGAAGGACCCGCACGCCCTGAGCCTGGCCGCGCACGTCGGCGGCATCCGGCAGATCTGGCTGCGCGACATCGACCGCGTCGATCGCTGCACGACGTGTCACCTGGGCACCGATGACGCGGACTTCGCCGGCGCGCCGCAGCCCTTCACCGCGCACAGCGGCGGCTGGCTGGAGACCCACCCGCCGGATCGCTTTGGCTGCACCGTGTGCCACGGCGGTCAGGGTGAGGCTACCACCTACCGCGACGCCGCGCACCAGCCGATCCCGCACTGGTCGGAACCGATCCGGCCCCGCGAGCTGATCGAGGCGAACTGCGGCACGTGCCACCGCGAGCGCGCGCCGGACGAGGCGTTCCTCCTGGCCGATGGACGCGCCCGCCTCGCCGAGGCGGGCTGCGTCGCCTGTCACGACATCCCCGGCTTCGCGCTCGACGAGCTCCGGACCCCGCGCCTGGAGAGCGTGGGCTACAAGGTGCGACCCGACTGGATGCGGCGCTGGCTTGCCGATCCGAGGGCGTACCTCCCGCGCGCGCGGATGCCCAACTTCCGACTCCAGCCGCAGGAGGTCGACGATCTCACCGCGTTCCTGCTGTCCCAGCGCGAGACCGCGCCACTCGACGCGTCCGGCGTCGACTGGGCCAAGGCCGATCCCGACCATGGGCGGATGGTCTTCGGCGAGGCGCGCTGCGTGTCGTGTCACATGATCGACGACCGCGGCGGCACGCTCGGTCCCGATCTCTCCCTGGTCGGCAGCAAGGTGCGACGCGACTGGCTGTTCAGCTTCATCAAAGATCCGATGCACGACCAGCCCGACACGCGCATGCTGCGCTACCGCTTCTCGGACACCGAGATCCGGGACCTGGTGGCCTACCTCACCATGGACCTGATCGATCCGGAAGCGCCCGAAACGGCGCCCGAGGTCGGATACCTCGATCCGAAGCAGGTGGCCGCCGGTCGCGA
>Ga0326597_10013735_pt1 | contig 10631 bp, 11 predicted proteins | sample RVTome_12_FD_203789 | JGI IMG/M metagenome (GOLD analysis project Ga0326597, IMG submission 203789) | Soil microbial communities from uranium-contaminated site in the Upper Colorado River Basin, Wyoming, United States - RVT100D185 | ecosystem: Environmental > Terrestrial > Soil > Contaminated >... | reverse complement strand
CGACTCGCTCGCAAGGGCGTGCAACCGGCGCCGGAGGCGCCGCGCCGCCGATCAGGCGGCGAGGAGGGGGAGGCCGCGTGTCGCGGCCGATGCGGGGGAAGGTCTGCCTCCCCCGCCAACAGGATCAGCGCGGGCCGAGTCCTTCCCTTGGGTTGCGGGCGTTCAGCCCGCGCTGAGATGCCGTCGTCGCCGCCCGCTCCCGTGGAAGGACGGAGCTCAGAGGGGCGGGAGGCCGCAGCGGTTCACGAGCGTGTTGAGCGTGTCGATGCCGAGCAGGCGGCGCGACTCGAGCAGCTTGCGCACCGCCTCGGGCGGCAGCGGCTCGAGGTCGCCCTTCACGACGTGCGCCAGCCACAGGATGCGCGCCGTGTGCTCGAGCATGTCGAGCTTCTTGAACGCGTCGAGCAGGTTCGTGCCGAGCGTCAGCGAGCCGTGGTTCTGCATCACCAGGGTGTCCGAGCAGCGCACGAGGGCACGGATCGACTCCGGCAGCTCCGGCGTGCCCGGCGTGCCGTAGGGCGCGGTCGGGATGCCGCCGATCGTGACGATGATCTCGGGGATGACCGGCAGTTGCAGGTCGATGCCGGCGATCGTCAGCGCCACCGCGTGCGGCGGGTGGCAGTGCAGCACGGCCTTCATCTCGGGCCGCTCGTGGTAGCTGACGAGGTGGATGCCGGTCTCGGTCGAGCAACGCGGTCCGCCGTCGAGCACATCACCGCGCAGGTCGATGTGCGCGAGGTGCTCGGGCGAGAGGAAGCCCTTCATGGCGCCCGCCGGCGTGATGACGAGCGTGCCGTCCGCCAGGCGCGCCGAAATGTTGCCGTCCGCGCCGACGATGAAGCCCTTCTGGTAGCAGAGCCGACCGATCTCGCAGATCGAGTTGCGCAGGCGCGCTTCCTCGTCGGACCAACCGTGGCGCTCGATCAACTGCTCGATGCTCATGGGGCCGGGCTCACGCGCCGAGCTCTTCGAGCGGCCGGCGCTCGCGGTGGTCATAGGATAGCGAGCCGCCGAGCTCGACGTAGTCGACCACGCCCACGACGACCGTCTTCAGCGCGCCCTCGGGGCAGCCCAGCATCTGCCGCGCGCTGTTGCCCTCGTCGATCACCAGCACGCGGTCGCCCAGGCCGGCCTGCGCGCGGTCGATGCCGATGCGCGTTTTGCCCGTCGCGCGCCCGTCGGGGGTCACCGGGCGCAGCAGCAGCAGCTTCTCGCGCTCCAGGACCGCGATCTGCACCGGGCTGACGACCGTGCCGACGACGTCCGCCAGGAACATCAGCGTTCCTCCCAGCCGATCTCGCGGCCGAGCACCGCGGCCTCTTCGACGAAGCCGACGATGGCCGCGTCGACCGGCACGAAGGTCTCGGGGCAGGCCAGGGCGCCCTCGCGCCCGTCGACGAAGTGCACCAGGTCGCCGGGGCCGGTCGAGACCACGGCGGCCGCGACCAGCGCCGCGCCCATGTCCGCGCCGGTCTCGTCCAGGGGCTGGATCCACTGCAGCGGCACGGCCTCCAGCCCGGCGTACTTCGTGGTCGCGACGACGCGGCCGATCACGCGCGCGAGGTACACGCGCTCAGGCCCACTTCTCGAACACGTTCCGGCCGCCCAGGTCCCACGAGTCGACGATCGCCATGATCACCGCATCGCAGGGCCGGTTCTCCGTCACGTCCGTCTGCCGCGCGCTCGATCCGGTGGCGAACAGGATCATGTCCTCCGCGCCCGCGCCGACCGAGTCGACGGCGACGACGTACTGGTCCTTCGGGCGGTTCTGCTGGTCGTGCACCTGGACCACCAGGAGCTTGCGGTCCTGCAGCTTCTCGTCCTTGCGCGTGGCGACCACGCTCCCGACCACCTTGCCGATCAACATCGCCGCACTCCCGTTCCTCTCAATCCGCGTCGAGCCAGGTCACGACCGCGTCGCGCTGCAAGCAGTCGTCCACGAAGCGCCGGCGCAGCTCGGTGTGCACGTGCACGATCATCGTCTCCCAGGCCGGTGCCGGGCGCCGCCGGCCGAGCCAGAGCAGCATGCAGCCGCTGGCGGTGCGCACCGGCCCCAAGAGCCGCCGGCGGTCGTCCTCGTCGCCGTCGGGGTCGAAGCGACCCTGGTCGAGGTGCGCGAAGACGGCCGCCTTGGCCTGCAGGTTGCGCTCGCCGCCGGCGCGCGTCAGCCAGCCGAGCGAGCCGCCCTTCGCGCTCGTGGCCGCGTCCTCGGAGACCTCGCCGGCCGCTTCCTCGAAGCGGGCCGCCGACTGGACCTGCTGGCCGAGCTCGTCGAGCTCCCGTTCGGCCTCCTCCCAGGTGCGCGGCATCAGGTCGTTCTTGAACTTCCCGGCCTTGAGGAAGATGGCGCGCACCTCGAGCGCCTCCCCGAACAGGCCGTCGAAGTACTCGCGCTCGTCCGAGTAGACGCGCTTCAGCTCCTCCGCGCCGTAGCTGCGCTCGACCCACAGGCGCGCCAGCGCGGCGACCTGCACGGCCGGGTCGCGCGGCCAGGCCTCGATGCGGATGCCCTGCGACTGCAGGAGCTGCTCGTAGGCCACGCCCTTGTAGCGCGGGTCGGCCATGACGTCGTTGCGGCGGCGCTGGATCTCCTCGCTCACCGCCCGTTCGAGGGCCTGCGGCGCGAGGTCGGGCATGCGCGCCAGCATGCGCTTGCGCAGGAGCATCTGGTAGCAGGAGTCGCGCACGTCCGGCGGGTCGATCTGGCCGCGCAGGTGCACCAGGAGCTCGGGCCGGCGGATCTCCAACCCGCCGACGCTGCAGACCAGGCCGTCCTCCCACGGCGCCGGCCGCTCCTGGAGCCCGCGCTGGGCGATGACGCCCTCGAGCCAGGCCTCCTGCTGCTCGCCCGAGATCGGCCCGTCGGCGGGGATCCCGAGGGCGCGCCGCGCGAGGGTCTCCTGCACCATCGCCAGGCGCATGTAGTGGCGGAAGGTGGCGCGCGAGAGACCCTGGCGGCGCAGGAGCTGCTCCAATCCGCCGCGCCCGTCGCCGCTCTTCTGCATCTCGCGCTCCAGCTCGGCGATGCGCTCGTCGATGCGGCGCTCGGAGACCTCCAGCCCGCTCTCCTCGGCCAGGACCTCGAGCAGGCGCGACTTGACCAGGTGCAGGAGCGCCTCGCGCCCGCGCTGGGAGAGGGCGTAGCGGTCGAGCAGAAGCTGGTCGAGCTCGGCCCAGGTCACGACCGTGTCCCCGGCCCGCGCCGCGTGCGCGTCGTCGGCGGCGGGGGCGCCAGGGGTGGCAGCGGCGGCCAGCGAGGCGGGGACGAGCGAGAGCGCGGCGGCGACGCCAGCGGCGCGGAGTGGGCGGGGGAACAGCATGGCGCGATCAGGGAGGATAGGACGGCCGCCGGGGACGGGCAACACGCGCTCCCGCCGCGAGCGCTCGGCGGCCGTTCGCGCCGCGGCGTCGGCTCATCCCCCCTCGTCGATGCTCGCGCTGCGCGGGTGCAGGGCTCGCAGGAAGTCCTCGCAGGGGACGCACCCGACCCACTCGATCCGCTGGCGCTCGCGGCCGCGCTAGCTCGGAGTCAGGCGTGGGCCGGTCCGCGGCGCGCGATCCAGAGCGTCAGCGCCAGGGCTACCACGGCCAGCCCGACCGCCAGGCCCCACCAGATTCCCACCAGCCCCAGGCCGGCGCGGAAGGCGAACAGCCACGAGAGCGGCAGGCCGACGCCGTAGAACGCGACCAGGTGCATCACCGCCGCCGGTCGCGTGCGGCCCATGCCGCGCAGGATGCCGCCGCCAACGACCTGCGTCCCGTCGAACACCTGGAAGGCGGCCGCGACCGGAAGGATCGACGCGGCCAGGGCGATGACGCCGGCGTCCGCGCTGTACAAGGCCGGCAGCTCGTAGCGGGCGAGCACGAAGCAGAGCGCGAAGGCGGCCATCGCGCCGCAGCCCATCGCCAGGGAGACCCAGGCCGCGCGCTGGGCGTCCGCCGGCCGGCGCGCGCCGATCAGGTTGCCCACGCGCGTCGTCGCGCCGATCGAGACGCCCAGCGGCACCATGAACGAGACCGAGGCCAGGTTGAGCGCGATCGTGTGGCTGGCGAGCGGCACGGTGCCGAGCTCGCCGGCCCACAGCGTCGCGATCTGGAAGGCCCAGATCTCCAGCCCGAACTGCAGCGCGATCGGCAGGCCGTAGCCCGCGATCTCGCGCGCGCCACGCCCGCGCAGGGCGGCGCGCTCCCATCCGGCCCAGGCCCCGCGCCCCAGCCGGAAGCCGCGCACGACGAGGAGCAGGCTGGCGACCATCGCGACCTGCGTGATCGCGGTCGCCAGGCCGGCCCCGGCGACGCCGAGCCGCGGGCAGCCCAGGTTCCCGAAGATCAGGAGCCAGTTCGCGACCACGTTGAACACGTTCGCGACCAGCACGGCCCACATCGCCGGCCGCACGATGCCGCGCCCCTGCATCCAGCCGCGCAGCACCACGAAGGAGAGCACCATCGGCAGGCCCGGCAGGCGCGCGAGCGCGTAGTCGCCCGCCATGGCGGCGAGCTGCGGGTCCTGGCCGAGGAGCACCAGCACCGGCCCGGTCGCGAGCCACAGCAGGCCGACCGGCAGGCTGAACAGCAGCGCCAGGACCAGGCCGGTCTGAAGCGCCGCGCCCAGCCGGCCGCGGTCGCGCGCGCCGTGCGCCTGGCTGAAGATCGGGTCGAGGCCGTGCAGCACGCCCTCGGCCAGCATCATCGTCCCGAAGACCCACACCCGGCCGAGCGACGACGCGCTCAGGGCCTCGACGCTGTAGTGCCCCAGCATCAGGTTGTCGACCACCCCGAGCATCATCCCGCCGAGCTGCGTGGCGACGACCGGCCCGGCCAGGCGGGCGATGGTGCGGGCCTCTCGGGCGGCGGGGGACATGCTCGCGCGCTCCCCCGGCTGCGAGGGGCGGCCGGAATGAGACGCGAGGCGCGCCGCCGCCGCAACCATTCCGCGCCGCGCGTTCCCCGGCCGGCGGAGCGGGTGGAACGGCATCCCCCCCGTGCGACGGTCGCGCTAGGAGCCTGTCGGAGATAGCCCGTCGCGAGGCAAAGCAGGGTGTGTCGCGGCGAGGAGCGCGCCGGAGGGACGGCGGAAGCGGCCTTGTTGGCCGCTGAGCACGGACCGACAAGCGCGACGAAGCAGCGGCGCGCCCTGCGAAGCCGCAGTAGGGTCTATCTCCAGGCTCCTAATGCAGGGGCGCGAGCGAGTCGATCGCGCGGGCGGCGAGGATCACGCTCAGCCCGATCAGGATCTCGATCGAGCGGCAGAGCGCGTGGGCCAGAAAGCGGCTCATGGGACCTCCAGGGACCTCAGTGGACCGGGTCCGCGGTCGCGGACTTCGTCCTCCACGGGCGCATCCGCGCGCGCCTCGCCTCGGCGGGGCAGCTTTCTCGAACTCCTCGCGAGGCTTCCTCCTTCCGGCTCGGAGGGGCCGCTCCAGCGCGCCCGGCGCTCCGCAATCCGCCCCGTCGCGCTACCCCAGGCGGCGTGTACCCCGCCCCGCGCGGGGCGAGTACAAGGCCCGTCGGTCCCGGGGCGGTCCGCGCGGGACGCCACTCGGCGCCGTTCGCAGCCGGAAGGCTCGGACCGGCGTCCCCCCCGCGCCCCGGGGCCATCCGGCCGATCGGCGCCTCGCCGCGCGCTCCCGCCGAGTTGAGCGCCGAGTCCGAAGCCTGCCTGAAGTACCACCGGAAGGACCAGCCGGCGATCTGGCGACAATGGGGCGAGAGCGCGCACTGCCGCGCCGTCGCGGACTGCGCCGGCCTTCTAGTCCTCGACCGCGAAGGTCGGCCGTCCGCCCCGGATGCGGGCGCGCACGAGGGCGCCGCGGCGGGCGGCGCCGCGCAGGACCAGCCGCGCCAACGGCGGCTCGATCTCGCGCTGGATCACGTGACGCAGCTCGCGCGCTCCGTACTCGGGCGAGTAGCCGCGCTCGGCCACCCAGCGCGCGACGGCGGGCGTGAAGGCCACCGCCGCGCCGGCGCGGCGGGCGCGCAGCGCCAGATCGGTCAGATGGCCACGCGCGATGCGCACGACGGTGCGGAAGTCCAGCTCGCGGAAAAGCACGACCTCGTCGAGCCGTCCGAGGAACTCGGGCGCGAACTGGCGCGCGAGCGCCTCGCCGGTGATGTCCTGCAGCGTCTCGGCGCCCAGGGTCTGCGCGCGGTGGAAGCCGACCGCGTGCGTCGCGGCGCGGATGTCGGCCGCGCCGGCGTTGGACGTCAGGATCACGAAGGCGCGCTCGAAGCCGACGCGGCGCCCCTTGCCGTCGGTCAACGAGCCCTCCTCGAGGATCTGCAGCAGCACGTTGTGCATCCGTGGGTGCGCCTTCTCGACCTCGTCGAACAGGACGATCGACTCCGGCCGGCGCCGCAGCGCCTCGGTGAGCTGGCCGCCCTCCTCGTGCCCGACGTAGCCGGGCGGTGAGCCGATCAGCTTGCTGTACTCGTGCGCCAGCGCGTACTCGCTGCAGTCGATGCGCACCAGGCCCCCGTGCGCGGCCGAGGCGTACAGCTCCGACGCCAGGCGGCGCGCCAGCTCGGTCTTGCCGGTCCCCGTTCGCCCGACGAAGAGCGAGCAGCTCAGCGGGCGGTCGGGGGCCGACAGGCCGGCGGCGGCCTTCTCGACCGCGCGCGCGACGCTGTGCACCGCCTCCTCCTGACCCAGCACGCGCCGCAGCAGACGCCGTTCGAGATCGCGCGCGGCGCGGCGCAACCGGTCGGGGAAATCGGCCGCGTCGGGCGGGTCGGGGCCCTCGCGGCGGATCGTCTGCGGGCGCGCGCCGGCCGGGTGCAGGCGCACCTTGTGGATCTCGAGCTGCGGGTTGACGTCGATGCAGATCTGGTAGAGGAGGTCCTCGGCCATGAGCGGGTCCTCCGGGAACAGGCGCTCGAGCCGCGCGCTCGCGTCGCGCTCGAACTCCGGCATGCAGGTCTGGATGACGACCCGCCGGTACGCGCAACGGTCGAGCCGGCGCGGGGCGCGCAGCTCCAGCGCTTCGCCCTGCAGCACCTTCACCTCGACGAAGGAGTCCGCCAGCTCGAAGTAACGGTGGACGGTGGAGCTCTCGAGGTGCGACACGACTGTCCGATGGGGGAACGCGCAGGGTCGGCGGATCGCAGGCGACGGGCCGCGTGACCGCGGATGTCGACCGTGCTAGAGGGAGAGGTGCGCGCCGGGACCTGAGCTTTCGGACCGGCCCGCGGCCGGACTTGACCCGCTCCGGTGATCCTTCGAAAAAGACCACGCGCTCGCGATCGAACGTGTAGAGTCCGGCCGCTCGCGCGGTCGATCGACGCTCCTCCATGAGCCCCAAGTCCGACGTCCAGTTCCTGGCCCTGCTCGTGCATCGCGGACACCTCTCGCGCGACGAGGCCGAGCCGTTGCTCTCGCTCCTGAAGCAGGGCGCGGCGCTCGACGACCTGCTGGTCGAGGAGCTGGGCTGGGAGGAGACCCTGATCGAGAAGCTGCGGCGCACGCGCGCCGGCGAGATCCCCGAGATCCCCGGCTACGAGGTCCTCGGCCGGCTCGGCACCGGCGGGACGGCCGACGTCTTCCGCGTGCGCGAGGGAAGGACCGGCCGCACGCTGGCGCTCAAGGTGCTCAACCCTCAGGGCGCGCGCGACGCCATGACGCGCCGGGCCTTCATCGAGGAGGCGCGCCTGCTCGAGCAGCTCGAGCACCCGAACCTGGTCAAGGGCCTGGGAGTGGCCAAGAGCGGCACGACCTACTTCGCGCGCATGGAGCTCATCAACGGCTCGACGCTGCTCGAGCTGCTCGACGCCGGCCGCGCCTTCGACGAGTCGACCGCCCTGCGGATCGTGCTGGACGCGGCCAAGGCCCTCAGCTACCTGGCCGGGAAGGGCGTGATCCACCGCGACATCAAGGCCGGCAACATCATGCTGTCCGGATCGGGCGCGCTGAAGCTGATCGACCTCGGCTTCGCCGCCGGCCGGGACAGCGCGCCCACGCCCGAGGACACGACCATCGGCACCGTGGCCTACCTCTCGCCCGAGGCCGCGCGCGGCGGCGCGGCGGCCGACATGCGCAGCGACATCTACAGCCTCGGCGTGACCCTGTTCCAGCTCGTCGTCGGGCGCCTGCCGTTCGAGAGCTCGGACGACCGCGAGGTGCTGCGCATGCAGATCATGGAGTCGCTCTCCTCGCCCGAGCTCAAGAGCCGCGGCTTCTCGCCGCACCTGCACTACTTCATCGAGAAGATGATGGCCAAGGACCTGGGCGACCGCTACCAGTCCTGGAGCGAGCTCGAGGCCGACATCAGCGGCCAGCTCGAGGGTCGCGACAGCCTCGACTTCCGGGCCGACGCCTCGAGCAGCGGCGTTCGCCGGCCCGGACCCGGCGGGCGCCGGCGCTGACCCGCGGCGTACAATCTGCGGGTGACCACGATCCGACCAGGCCTGCAGGCAGTCCGACCGTTCCGTTTCGCCTGCCACCGTTGCGGCCACTGCTGCAGCGGCGGCACGGGCCACGTGTGGCTCGGCGCGGACGAGCTGGAAGGCCTGGCGCGCGCGCGCGGCACGACCGCCGCGGCCTTCGCCGTGCGCTTCGTGCGGCGCGCCGTCGATCCGCGCGACGGACGCGAGCGCCTCGCGCTGAGCGAGGACCGCCGCGGTGCCTGCGCGCTGCTCGACGGGTGCGCGCACTGCACGGTGTACGCGGCGCGCCCGCGCCAGTGCCGCGAGTTCCCCTTCTGGCCGCGCGCGCTCGCGGACGAGGAGGCCTTCGAGCGCGCGCGCGCGGTCTGCCCCGGCATCGCGCTCGAGGTCGAGCCGGCCGTGCGCGAGCGGGCCTTCGCGGCGCTGGTCGAGCTGTACGCCGAGGTCGACCGGCTCGTCGCCGCGGCGCTGCCGCTGTGCGTCCTGAGCGGCGACTGCTGTCGCTTCGAGCAAGCCGGCCACGAGCTCTTCGCGACCGCCCTGGAGGCCGACTACGCCGCCTGGCGCCACCCCGACGCCCCCGCGCCCGAGGCGCCGGGCCGCTGCCCCTACCACGTCGCGGGAAGGTGCACGGCGCGGGAAGGAAGACCCCTCGGATGTCGTACCTACTTCTGTGACCGCCGTACCGAGGACGAGCTGGCCGAAGCGCACGAGCACTTCCTCGCGCGCCTGCGCGCGCTCGAGCGCGAGCTCGGCTACCCCGCGGCCTACGGCCGCTTCCCGGCCCTGCTCGCCGCGCGCGGCGTCGGCGCCGCGACGACGACAGGGCGGGAGCCGGCGCGGCGCGACGAGGAAGGGGCGCGATGAGGCGCGCTGACGCGTTCGGGCTGGCCCTGGTGCTGGCCGTCGGCGGCGCCGGCGCGGCCTGGATCTGGAGCGAGTCGCGTCCCCGCCGGCCCGAGCAGCGCGCCGCACCGCGCGAGGACTTCGACTCCGGCGGGGCGCTCGCCTATCACCGCGAGGCGCTCGGCACCGTCGCTCCCAAGGTCTCGGGCGCGGGGGTCGAAGCGCGTTGGGTCGACCTGAACGGGGAGGCGATCGCGGCGCTGGAGAGCGGCGAGCTCGAGCGCGCCGTCGAGCTCTTCGAGCGCTGTCTCGACGGCGTGCCGGATCAGCCGGTGTTCGCCTCGAACCTGGCCGAGGCCCTGGCGCGGCTGGCGCGCCGCGAGTACGAGGACCGGGCCGGGCGCGATAGCGCCGTCCTGCACCTCGGGCGCGCGCTCGCCCTGCATCCACAGCGCGAGGACCTGCGCGCTCTGCTCGAGCGCTGGATGAGGCAGATCGAGGCCGAGCAGGACTTCTGGACCGACGAGTCGGAGCACTTCCTGCTCTCGTACGACGGGACGCGCGAGGAGATCCTCAACCGCGGCCACTCGCAGGTGCTCGACGGGCTCGAGCGCGCCTACCTGGAGTTCGGCGAGCTGTTCGGCCGCTTCCCGGTCGAGGACGGCCGCCCCAAGATCGAGGTCCTGCTCTACCGGCGCGAGCGCTTCCGCTCGGTGACCGGCATGGGCCACTGGGCCGGCGGAGTGTTCGACGGCAAGGTGCGCATCCCGCTCGAGGACCTCGAGCGCGAGAAGGAAGGGCTGCAGTCCGTGCTGCGGCACGAGCTCCTGCACGCCTTCGTGCAGGCGGCCGGCGGGCGCGACGTGCCCGGCTGGCTGAACGAGGGCCTGGCCCAGTGGCTCGAGTCGCCCGACCCGGACGACCGCCGCGGGCGCGTCGAGCGCGCGCGCCGCCGGATCGCGGGCCGGCCGCCGTTCGCGCTGGCGGAGCTGGCCGGGAGCCTGGCGAGCTCGGAGGACGAGGAAGAGATCGGGCGGGCCTACTCGCAGTCGCTGGCGCTGGTCGACTACCTCGCCCGATTCTACGGCGAACGCTGCCTGTTCGAGATGGTCGAGGGCTGCGCCCGGGAGAGCGCCTGCGAGCAGACCTTCCTGACCCGCACCGGCGTCTCCCTGGATGGCGTGCTGCAGGACTTCGCGGACGGGCTGTAAGCCTCTGGGGCGGCAGATGTTGACCGGCGTTCAAGGATCGACTCGATTGCCGAGCGGTGGATCCGGCGCCGGAGGCGCCGCGCCGCCGGTCAGGCGGGAGGGGGAGGCCGCGTGTCGCGGCCGATGCGGGGGAGGGTCCGCCTCCCCCGCCAACAGGATCAGCGCGGGCCGGGTCCTTCCCTTGGGTTGCGGGCG
>Ga0326597_10013733_pt1 | contig 10633 bp, 12 predicted proteins | sample RVTome_12_FD_203789 | JGI IMG/M metagenome (GOLD analysis project Ga0326597, IMG submission 203789) | Soil microbial communities from uranium-contaminated site in the Upper Colorado River Basin, Wyoming, United States - RVT100D185 | ecosystem: Environmental > Terrestrial > Soil > Contaminated >... | reverse complement strand
TCGTCTCGACGAGGAACTCGCATTGGAGATCGAAGGGATCGACGAAGACTCTCGAAGGTACGTTGCGTACCTGAAGTGGCTTGACGACATCCAGATTCAGGACCTTCGAGCTCGTGTACCTGGAATGAGCTTCGAACTTCCCGAGAATGCGGAGAACTGACGCAGCGACGTCGCCATCGCGCGAAGAAGCGCTAGCAAGCACAGCCTTTGCCCAGGACCCGAAGCTGGTCGATCTGCCTCAGCCATTCGCCGATCCGGTTCCAACTGGCGCTGGTCTGGTCCACCAACTTCCCTCTTTTCCGGTAGCACCGGGGTGACAACGGGCGGTCGCCTCCTGTCTGAAGAAGTGGCGCCGTACCTCCGCGATTGCCGCCTACCGTTCTTCAACCGAGCCCGGCGCCGCAAGCAACGACTATCCTGAGGTGGATGGAGCCAGCCACGATGAAGACCCATGACGAACTGGCCGCGTCGCCGTCTACTACTTGGAGATGGAGAGGTGTGAAGCGGCGGGCGCGTATTGGGGCGATACTCCGTCTCGTGTGTGCTACGGTGGATCTTCAACCGGTGAGAACGATCGAATGAAATCAAAGCGAATTACCGCGTTCGGCATCTGCGTCACCATCGTCGGCGCGAGCCTTGAAGCTGGCGAGCAGGAGTGGTGCAAGCCCGCGTGTGATTGGATTGCCGAGCAACCGCATGTGCCCCACGACTCACATGATCCGATGCCCACTCGTCCCGCTCTCGAATTTCTGACGAGCGGTTCGTCATCAGCGAGCGTGCCATTAATTCCCTACGACGGTTCAGCCGCCGATACCGTGATTCGCCTGCACCATCAGAGGTGCGGCGCGCAGACGATGATCGCGTCAATGTCTACGTCTACGTTCAATATGGAATGACTGCGAAGGACGCGCTCGACGCAGCAAACGACGCGGCCACCACGAAACGATCTGCGCGCTGGGTCGTTCTAGGGCGCGGTTCTGAGACGTGCCTCTTCGACTTCTTCAGGCGACAACGGTATCAGCCATTGCGCGGAAACGGAAAGTCTGTCCCGAACTGAACCAGAAATATTGTTCCTTCGTTGTCCGGCGCCGTCCAGTTGCAGTGTGAATACCAGACCGTGAGCGATGATGTCCGGTTTGTCGTCTCGACAGACACCAAGCTCTAGACTCCGAAGATGACCAGCTATCCAACCGACCAACTTGAAGCCTGCGGGCTGCCCGGCCAACGCGGCGTCAGGCGTTAAGCCTCTGCCGAGCGTCACCGACATCGGATGTTTATTCTTTGAATACTGGAAACATTTCGAAGTTGGCCGGACGCGCCCTTCGTTATGGTCGAACGTCCACCATCCCGGCGGAATGCGTCGCCAGACGGGATCGCCCGTCTCGACCGTAGGGTCATCCTCGAAGACAACCTCTCCATCCGTCATTGAGGCGCGATGAGACGACGGCGCGCCGTCTGAAGGTCAGTCGAAGAGGCCGGGCGGGACCACGGCTCACCTGCATTTAGATCGCGAAAGTAGATAGTCGTGCCATCGACCGGCGAGATGTCGATCTCAATGTTCACGCGCCGAACGTGCCATTCGATTTGAATACCACCTTCGCTCGTCGCGAAAACATCCGGCGGCGGCATGGCAGCGACCGCGAACCACTCCACAAGACTTTCGGCAAATCGCGCCACTCGTGGATCGACCGGAGCGCCGCCGTAGGAGTCCCAATTCGTCGGTAGAAACACCAATTCCTCAAGCCGCCGCTTGACCCGGCCTAGCCATGCCGGAGAAATGACACTTGTGGCAGACTGGTTCGGCACCCTAATGGACTGTTCGGAAATGAGGTATTCGACGTGCGTGGGCTGAGTTTCCCGTCTCGCCACCCAGCTCGCCAACTGAGACGGGACATCGAACGTCGAGACACTCGCGGTCACTGCGTTTGCAGCCAAAATGTCCCGTTCTGTGATCGTGATCATTGCGTCCTGTTCCACTTGGCGTGCATTTCAGGTGTCGTAATCTCGGCAAAACCACGAACGATCCACTCGTGACCGAGTCGGAGAAAGGCGATTGCGCCATCAACGTCTGGCGATCTCGGTTTTCCTCGGGCAATCAAGTTCAGGCTGAGAAGCTCCGAACGGTCGCTGGTGAGATACGCTGGCTGCAAATCCGCTGAAAGGCGACCGATCATTTGCTTCGCGTCGTCCGTGATCGCGTAGCGGGAGGCAAACCGGACATCTTCGACCGGAGGCAAGAACGCCCTTCCGTCCGGTCCCTGCCAGAGCGTGACAACGCGCCCGATACTATTGTGAGGCTCTCGAATGTGATTGACGTAGGTCACTTCGGCTTGAGTGGTTACGATCTTCCCCAACTTCTCCCGCTCGATGAAATCCATCCAGACGGGCAACAGTTCTCTGAAGCGTCCTTCAACCGCTTCATAGCTTGGATACGGTTGAGAGCCCGTCCCGCGCTTCCAGTTGTAAGCGATCCGGTTGTGCTGGATCTGCAACAACTGCGTGCCGTCCGAGTTCTGGAACCAAGTTCGAATTCGAGGCCGCTCCATCAATTCTAGACGCGGCGGTAGGGCCGGGGCTCTCGCTTCTTCCATCGCGGCAGGGAGTTCGGGCTGATCTTCCGTGGCCGGGAACTGATCCCTGATGCGATCCCAGAGCCTCCCGGCGTGAGCGGACCTGAAATGCTCAAGAGGCTCGAACGAGATTGAGAGCGCAACCTCCACAACCGGCGGGTTGCCGAACTTGGGCAGAGTCGTGTCAGACATTACCAAACTCAAGTATAGATGAATGGGTCTAGACGTACAAGTCTAGCAGGCTCAGTACAATAGGGACACAAACGGACAGAGGTCGCCGTTGTTCACCATTCGAACAGGCGCCTCCAACGTGACGACTCGAACGAGCGACGCGTGGATCAGATGGTCCGGCACGACGCGACTCGGGCATGGCTACGCTCCGAATTCCTTCACGTACTTCGGAAACACGGACTGGAACTTTTCCGCTTCGCGGAGCAGCCACTCGGAATAGCTGTCCCAACGAGCGTTGTCATCGAAGTCGCCTGCTATAGTGACCTTGATCCGGCTAGCCTTCTTCCCCGGTAGCTCCATCCACAGTGGAGTTTCGCCAAGGTCCAATTCGATGTTCTTCTTGTGCGCGAACAGACGCTCGTACAGTTCCTTGTTGTTCGGGATGTACAGTTCGGCGCCCAGCTCGCCTTTTTGCGAATTGATAGTCAGCGCCACGTGGGCTTCACTGCTTCCGATGCTTACGTCAGTCCAGTGTTGGGGATACGTCTTCTGAAACTTCAGTTTCGTGCCGTGCTGTTGTGCGTCCTCTTTGAATCGATTCCAAAATTCAAGCTGGTTCAATTTCGTCTCTGAGAGTTCGGGATTGGCGGCGGCTTCCTTGATTGCGCCCGGATAAGGATTCTTCTTGCAGATCACGTCACATTTGGGTGCGTACGGCGAGTCGGCAATTTGCCAGAGTTCAATTTTGACGAGGAAGAACTCGATGCTCGCGTCCGTATGCGCGTTCAACCAGTCAATCGCCTGACGGTGTTCTTCCCGCACGTCCTTCACGACCCAGACGACCACCCCGGCGTCATACCCGGACGCGTAGGTGATGATTTGCCCGAGATGGCTGTGGTCTGTCACTTCAAGTTGGTTTTCGACGATGATCTTCCTGCCCGTGTTCTCCTCTTCGGCAAGGATGTCGGCGCTAAAATCGCCGACCTCAGCCTCCACCTGAACGAGCTTGAGGTCGAAGCCAAGTTCGTCGGCGAGGAGAGACAGGTTCTCCTCCTGCGCCGGCCATTTGGTGAAGTCGTTGGCTTCGTGCTTCCACGCCTCGCGCAGATCAATCTTCTTCAACGTACCAAGGGCCATGATGCTGCTCCGCCAGAATGCTGCAACTGACTTGTGCGCCGACGCTGGTGTCCGATACAACGACGCTGGGCGTTCCTAGCCGTGGAGTGGAGCCCGACCGCTGTTCCGTTGCGACACGTCGGCGAACCGGCGAGATGATGAAGCACGGTTGTGCACGCTGCGGGGACTATACCGGTTAGCGCCTCAGGACGCACCAGAGCGCACCTCGGAGAACCAGACCCGAGAGCCCCTGACCACTGACCGGGCACGCCGTAGCGAACGCTAGACGCCCTGCTGAGGACGCTGCCGGGCAGTTCGACACGCGAGTCATGAACCGGCAGCATTCTCGCGCGTCCGGTCACGCCATGGCCTCGGCGATCCGATACTGTGGCTGCCACCCAAACGGGGTTAAGATGGCCTCGCTGTGAAGAAACTGCCACCCGACGTTCTCGCGTTCTTCAAAAAGCAGGGCGCGAAGGGCGGACGCATCGGCGGACGCCGGTCGCTCGAAACCATGACTCCGGCGCAGCGAGTCGCCCGAGCGAAGAAGGCCAGCGCAGCCGCTGCTGCTGCGCGAAAGCGGTCTGCGAAGAAGACCAAGATCGCCTGAAGGGTGGACCACACCGATGCTTTGGATCGCACCATCAGAACGAGACACTGGCACCGAGACGCTGGAGAGCCGCCTATGGGCGGCAGCAGATCAACCCCGCGCCAATTCCGGCCTGACCTCCGCCCAGTACTCGCAGCCGGTCCTCGGTCTGATCTTCCTGCGCTTCGCCGAGGTTCGGTTTCTCGCGCAGCGAGCCGTGCTGGAGAAGCACGCGGCAGGAGGGCGTCGTGGCTCCCGCGTCGATGACCCCACCGCGTATCAGGCGGAGGGCATCGTCTACCTGACACCCGTCGCGCGATTCGATCACCTCTTGCGCCTGCCGGAAGGGGCGGACGTGGGCAAGGCCGTCAACGAGGCGATGCGGGACATCGAGGCGACGAACCCGCAGCTCGCAGGCGTGCCGCCCAAGACGTACCAGATTTTTGACAGCACGCTCCTGAAGAACCTGCTCAAGAAGGTGTCGGAGATCCCTGCGACCGCCGAGGGCGACACGTTCGGGCGGATCTACGAGTACTTCCTCGGCGAGTTCGCCCGCACGGAAGGTTCTCGGGGTGGCGAGTTCTATACCCCGATCAGCATCGTCCGCCTGCTGGTCGAAATATTGGAGCCGTTCCACGGTCGGATTCTCGACCCGGCCTGCGGTTCCGGCGGCATGTTCGTGCAGAGCGCCCGCTTCGTGGCGGAGCACAAGAATAGTCCCGCTACGGAGTTAGCGATTCACGGACAAGAGAAGGTCGCGGACACCGTCAAGCTGTGCCGGATGAACCTCGCCATCCACGGCCTCGAAGGCGACATCCGCGAAGGCATCAGCTACTACGACGACCTGCACAACGCCACCGGCCGATTCGACTTCGTGCTCGCCAATCCGCCGTTCAACGTGAACGCTGTGGACAAGGAGCGTCTCGAAGGCGACGTGGGCAACGGGCGGCGGTTCCCGTTCGGCCTCCCTCGCAGCGACAACGCGAACTACCTGTGGATTCAGCTTTTCTACTCGACGCTGAGCGAAAAGGGGCGCGCGGGGTTCGTGATGGCGAACTCGGCCTCGGACGCCCGGTCCTCCGAGCAGGAACTTCGCCGCCAGCTCGTCGAGGATCACGCAGTGGACGCCGTGGTCGCGGTCGGTCCGAACATGTTCTAGCGGCGTCGTGGGGACACGGTCACGCTGCCGGTCATGCTGTGGTTTCTGGACCGGGGCAAGAAGAAGACGCCACGTGCTGACAAGGTCCTCTTTGTTGACGCCCGGCACGTCTATCGGCAGATTGACCGCGCCCACCGCGATTGGACGCCCGCGCAGATCGGCTTCCTCGCCAACATCGTCCGTCTCTATCGCGGCGAAGACCTCGACTTTACGCTCGGCGGCGAACAGGCGGAGGCGAAGATCAACGAGGTCTTCGGCAAGAAGCCGAAGTTTGCCGACATCCTCGGCCTGTGTCGAGCGGCTACGCTGAACGACATCGAGGAGCAGGGCTGGTCGCTCAATCCGGGCAGGTACGTGGGCGTGGCACCCGGCGAGGCCGTTAGTGACGAGGATTTCAAGGAACAGTTCGAAACGCTAAACGATGAACTCGAAACCCTCAAGGCTCAGGCCCGCGACCTCGAACAGACCATCGCCCGCAACGTGGCAGAGATTCTGGAAGCGTGACGATGTCAACGGCTGAGTGGAAGCTCGCGAAGCTGAACGAACTCGGTTTCGTTGGCCGGGGCAAGTCGAGGCATCGCCCTCGCGATGCTGCGTTCCTTTACGGTGGCCGCTATCCGTTTTTCCAAACAGGCGACATCAAGGCCGCGAATTTTCACCTCACAGAATACAAGCAGACCTACAGCGAAGAAGGACTGGCACAGAGCAAGCTCTGGAAGCCGGGCACCCTGTGCATCACGATTGCCGCCAACATTGCCGATAGCGCGATCCTCGGCATTGAGGGATGTTTTCCAGACAGTGTCGTCGGCTTCATTGCCGATCCAGACAAGGCAGATGTTCAGTTCATCAAGTACTCCGTCGACACTCTGAAGCTGCGGACTCTCACGCGGTGCAACACAGGACAATCTGAGTCTCGACAAGCTGCTGACGTTTGATTTTCGCGTTCCACCACTCTTGGTGCAACGCCGCATCGCTGGCATCTTGTCGGCATACGACGAGCTGATCGAGAACAACTAGCGCCGTATCCAGATCTTGGAGGCGATGGCCCGCGCCCTCTACCGCGAGTGGTTCGTCGAGTTCCGGTTCCCCGGCTACGAGAAGCTCCCACGCGTGGGCTCACCGCTGGGCGACATCCCCAAGGGCTGGGAGGTGAGGACACTGAAGGAAGTCTGCCACCTCACCATGGGTCAGTCGCCGAAGTCCGAGTTCTACAATCAGATCGGCGAAGGCCAACCATTCCACCAAGGCGTGATGGACTTCGGCGACAGGTTTCCGACCGATCGCCTGTTCTGCACGGTTGAAGGCCGCGTCGCCGAGGCTGGCGACATTCTGTTCAGCGTCCGCGCGCCGGTCGGTCGAATGACCATCGCGGACAAGAGAATCATTCTCGGGCGCGGCCTCTCTGCGATTCGTCACAACGAAGGACAACAAGCGTTTCTCTGGGAGCAGTTGCGAAATCGCTTCATCAAGGACGACATGATGGGCAACGGCGCAATCTTCGCCGCTGTGACAAAGGGCGACATGCAAGGCATCGAATTGATCTGTCCGCCATCAGCACTCGTCGGAGCAGCCGAGAAGCATTTCGAGCCAATTCACTGCCAGATTGGCGCACTGACAAGGCAGATCCAGAACCTCCGCCGGACCCGCGACCTGCTCCTGCCGCGCCTGCTCTCGGGTCAGATCACACTCACCGACACCGCCGCCTGACCCCATGCCCCACGCCAACACCGAGGATCAACTCGTCGAACAGCCTGCCATTCAGCTCTTGTCGTCGATGGGCTGGGCGACGGTGTTCGCGCTGGACGAGGTGACGGGACCAACCGGCACGCTCGGGCGCGAGACGACGGCCGAAGTCGTGCTGGTGTCCCGCCTGCGGACTGCACTTGAACGCCTGAACCCAACAGTCCCGCCCGACGCGCTCGCCATTGCGATTGACTCGCTGACGCGTAACCGCTCCACCATGAGCCACGTCGCAGCCAACCGCGAGGTCTACGACCTGCTGAAGAACGGCATCCCCGACCTGTTCTGGTACAACGCCTTGCTCATCGCCTCCAACGGCATCGAAAGCCGCGTCGGCACGCTCACGGCGGACTGGGAGCGGTTCTTCGAGTAGAAGCGTGTCGAGCGTGAGGACGAACCTCGCCGTGTCTCGTTGGAGGTCATGCTCCGAGGCGTCTGCGACCCGGTGCGCTTCCTCGACCTCGTAGAGAACTTCACGCTATTCTCCGAGGAGCGATCCGGCCTGCTCAAGATTCTGGCTCAGAACCATCAGGTGCTCGGCGTCAACAAGGCCATTCCGGCCATGCTGGAGGCTCGTGCGGCCGGTCATGGGCACGGCGGCGTCTTCTGGCACACCCAAGGGGCGGGTAAAAGCCTGTCGATGGTCTTCGTCGCGCAGAAGATCATGCGGCACATCGAAGGCAACTGGACGTTCGTGATCGTGACCGATCGCGTGGAGCTGGACGATCAGATCGCCAAGACGTTCAAGGCCACCGGGGCGGTGAGCCAGCAGGAGAGCCAAGTCTGCCACGCTGGGAGTGGTGCGGAACTCCGTGAGCTGCTGCGCGGCAATCACCGGTACGTCTTCACGTTGATCCACAAGTTCCAGACGCCGGAGATGCTCTGCGACCGCCCCGACGTGATCGTCATCACCGATGAGGCCCACCGGAGTCAGTACGACACGCTCGCCGTGAACATGCGTGTGGCTTTGCCTAAAGCGTTGTTCGTCGCCTTCACCGGCACGCCGCTGATCGCAGGCGAAGAACGCACGCGTGAGGTCTTCGGCGATTACGTCTCGATCTACGATTTCCAGCAATCCGTCGAAGACCACGCCACGGTTCGATTGTTTTACGACAACCGGACGCCGGAACTTCGACTGGAGAATCCGAACCTCAACGACGATGTCTACGCACTCATCGAAGCCGCCGATCTCGATGAGGATCAAGAGAAGCGTCTTGAACGGGAACTCGGACGCCAGTATCACCTGCTCACCCGCGATGACCGACTGGAAACGGTCGCCAAGGACATCGTCCAGCACTTCCTCGGGCGAGGGTTTCAGGGCAAGGCGATGGTCGTGTCCATCGACAAGGCCACCGCCCTGCGAATGCACGACAAGGTGCGGCCGGCACTGGCAGGCGGAACGTGTCCGGGTTGAGGCTGAAATCTCACGCCTCACGACGTACGGGACCAAGTCCGACCCAGACCGCCTGCGCGAATTCCAGCAGCGGCTCGAAGTCCTGACGACGACCGACATGGCGCTCATCGTGTCGCCCGGCCAGAATGAAGTCGAGCAGATGAAGGCGCTCGGCCTCGACATCGTTCCACACCGGCAGCGGATGAACGCCGAATCGCTTGACGAGCGATTCAAGGACGCCGACGATTCGCTCCGGCTCGTGTTCCTCTGCGCGATGTGGCTGACGGGTTTCGACGTGCCGAGTTGCTCGACCATCTATCTCGACAAGCCGATGCGGAATCACACGCTGATGCAGACCATCGCGCGGGCGAACCGAGTGTTTCCCGGCAAGCACAGCGGCCTGATCGTGGATTACGCCAACGTGTTCGCGTCACTGGAGAAGGCGCTCGCCATCTACGCCAAGGGCCAAGGCGGCACGACGCCGGTTCGGGACAAACGGCAGCTTGTCGACGAGCTACGAAAGGCCGTGGAAGCCGTCACCGGGTTCTGTACGGCGCACGGCGTTGATCTCGCCTCCATCGAAGCGTCGGCGGGCCTCGATCGGCTCGGCCACGTCGCCGATGCGGTGGATCGCTTGATCTCGCCGGACCCGCTCCGCAAGGAGTTCCTCGCCCACGAGCGATGGGCCAACACGTTGTATCAGGCCGTCAAGCCAGATCCAGCAGTCTCGCAGTTCTCGGCGCGGGTCGGAATCGTCAGGGTGATCGCAGACGCGATTCGTGAGCGCACGGGCGAGGGACCGGCGGACATCACGCCCGTCATGGCGGCGATCAACGCCCTGCTCGACCGATCTATCGCGGCTGACGGCTTCTTCGTCAGGGAAGACTCGGGCGAAGGAGGGCGCACAAGGCCATCGACCTCTCCACCATTGATTTCGAGGCGCTCGCGAAGCGATTCGCCAAGACGACGCGCAAGAACATTGAACTGGAGCAGCTTCGGGCGGCGGTTCGGAAGCAACTCGACACGCTGGTCCGCGCCAACCCCACCCGCGCGGATTTCTTGACCAAGTTCGAGGCGTTGATCGAGTCGTACAACGCGGGCAGTCAGAATATTGACGACTTGTTCAAGGAGCTGCTCGCCCTGAGTCGCTCTCTGTCCGATGAGGAGCAGCGGCATGTTCGCGAGCAGCTCACCGAGGAAGAACTGACGGTCTTCGACCTTCTGACAGGACCCGGACCTGATTTGGCCCCGGCGGAACGCGATGAGGTCAAGAAGGTGGCCCGCCGCCTTACAGCGGGTTCGCGGGGCGCTCGTGCTGAACTGGCGACAGAAGGCGCAGGCGCGGGCGCAGGTGAAACTTGCCATCGAGGACGCGATTGATGAGGGTCTGCCGCGTGCCTACACCCCGGATCTATACAAGAGCAAGTGTACCGTCGTGTTCGAGCACGTCTTCGAGACGTTCGGTGAAGCCGCAACGGTCTAATCGCGACCCCATCGCGGCTTCGCCCTGCGCGGACCGGCTCGACGGAACGAAGAAGCTCAAGTAGTCTGAACGCCCCATATGCCCCACCTGACACCTACCGAATTCCTGACGGGCATCCTCGTCGTGACCACAGCGATCTATGCGTGGATCACCTTCAAGATCATGAAAGCGAACAAGCAGATCGTGGGAGCCATGCACGAACAGCGTGAGGCGGAAGTCAGGCCCTACGTCACCATCAATGTCTTCACCGTTCCTCGAAATCCGATCTTCTACCTGCGTATTGCGAATACCGGAAAAACGGGTGCCAATAACGTAAGGCTGACGCTCGACAGAGACTTCTATCCCTATGGTCAGACAAACGCTCCGAGCCTTAAGGCTATCACCGCCTTCCAGCAGCCGATCCAGCAACTTC
>Ga0326597_10013732_pt1 | contig 10633 bp, 10 predicted proteins | sample RVTome_12_FD_203789 | JGI IMG/M metagenome (GOLD analysis project Ga0326597, IMG submission 203789) | Soil microbial communities from uranium-contaminated site in the Upper Colorado River Basin, Wyoming, United States - RVT100D185 | ecosystem: Environmental > Terrestrial > Soil > Contaminated >... | reverse complement strand
ATGTTCCGTCGACATAGCTCTGACCGGGGGCGCGGCGATCAACGCGATGCTCAGCGGCGCCGAGCTGATCTACGTCGGCATGCCGGTGCCGACCTATGCTTTCTCCCTCTATGCCAGGCCGGAGATCAAAGACGTGCCTGACCTGCGTGGCAAGGTGCTCGCGGTGATCACCAAGGGCGCCTCCTCCGACCACGCTTCGATCGCCCTGCTCAGGCAATACAGGATGACGCAGCAGGACATGAAGGTACTTTACTTCTCGCGCCAGGAAGACGCGCTGGCGGCTTTGAAACAGGGGATCGTGTCCGCAGCGGTTCACTCAGCGCCGACCACGCTCATGGCCCGGCGCCTCGGATTCAAAGAGCTGGTCAACATTGGATCGCTCAAGCTCCCCTATCCTTTCATGGGAATGGCCATCGGACGACCCTCGCTCCAGCAGAAACCCGATCTCGTGCGGAACTTCCTAAAAGCCTTCCTGGCGGGTGTCAAAGTCGCCATCGAGCAGCCTGAAGTGTCGAAGCGAGGGATCGCCAAGTATCTCGCGACCAAGGATCAAGAGATAATCGATGAGGCCTATCGGGGTTTCATTCCGCTGCTTCCGAAAGTTCCTTACGTGACGGACGAGGCGATCCGCACGGCGCTTTCAGTTACCGATCATCCCAAGGCGCCGGCGGCCAATCCTAAAGATTTTTACGACAACCGATTCCTACTGGAGCTGGAGAGCAGCGGATTCGTCAAAGAGATTTACGGTGCGAGGTAGGTTCCCGTCCTGATGCTCTAGTGTCCTGTCCCAGAAGTTCGCAAAAAAATCGGTGGTCTCCCTCCGTCATGCCCGCGAAAGCGGGCATCCAGTAGGGGCGGTTTGAAACCCGCCGTTACAAAAACCTGGATTCCGGGTCGCGCCACCTTGCCCGGAATGACCATTAAATTATGTAACGAATTTCCGAGACACCACACTAGGGTTTCACCGCAGGAATCATGAACCCCGAGGCGGCGGTTCTAACGGCGCCTTTGCGGGACGCAGGCTGAATTCTTTTTAACTCTACTTCTCGTCCGACTGCAGGGCGCTGAGCGCCTGCTCGACCAACCTGCGCCGCACTTCCTTTTCTTTTTCCGGCGAAACCTTGGCGTCGCCGAGGACGTGGACGATGCCATTGCCGAGCACGGTGCGGTTGGCGCCGATCATCTTGGCGACGGGCAACGCCGCGGTGATCTGCACGGTGGGGATACCGGCTTTCTCTAACTCCGTCGTGATCGCAGCGCCGCTGCGCGTGCTCGTTCCTCACGTGGAAGTGAGAATGATGGCGTCGATGCCCAATTGCTTGGCCTTCGCGGCCATCTCGCGGCCCATGCGCCGCGTGTTGGAGAGCGGGTTGGCCAGCCCCGAAGTCGACAAGAACTCCTCGTAAAGCTCGCCGATGACGCCTTCCTTTTCCAACTGACGCATCACATCGAGGGGCACGAGCCGGTCGGGGTCTTGCTTGACGAACTGGGCATCGTAGCCGCCATGCGAAATCTCGTAATCTTCACCCTTGAGATCGTCGCAACCGTCAATGCTATAAGAACCCCAGCGCGTCGCCGCCAGGTTTTGAATCTTATCCGGGTTGCCCTTCGGCACGAGCCCGCCGTCGGTGATCAGCATGAACTTCGCTTTAGTTAAATCCTTGACCGAAGGCGGCATCGGCACCGGAGCGAACGCCGTGGGAACCATCTCGGACTCGAAGGGCTCCGCCTTCACTTTCGCAAGCACCATATCGACCAGCCGCTCGCCAGCCGTCTTCTCGACAAACTGGTCGCGAATAAGTCCGCGCGTGAGATAACCTTCGTCCTTCGGCGAATCGATGGGCGTTTTAATCATCAATTTTCGCGCCAGATTCGCCATTGTCACAAGCACCTCGCGCATCCGGGCCGCGTTGGTGCCGGAATCGACGATGTACAAAAATTCGCGGTAAAGATCCGCGCCGGGATTCTCATCGGACATTGCGGTGATGACCGGGATGGAAAATTTCGACTGCACCGCCGAGCACAACGCGCCGGCAGCCATGCCGTAGCGGCCCGCTTGGAAGCATGGACCGGCGACAAACAGATCGGCGTTCGCCGCGCGAATCTTTTCGAGAGCGTCGGCGAGCATCGAGTCTTGATTCTCGACGGCGTAATTGTCACCGCAGATCAAAGTCGTGACGACCTTGGCATCGCCGCCCAGCAACTGCTCCAAAAGCTTACCCGGTCCGACGGCGCCGTCGCGCGCTTCAAGCGGCGCTCCCGCCTGCTCCTCGCCGCCGATCCCGCCGAAAAATTGATTGATGTAATGAACGATGCGCATCTTAGCTCCTTATGACGGCACTCTGTCATCGACTTGAACGGCTTGAACGCTTGGAACGTCTGGAACCGCCGGCGCGTTCCGTTCAAATCGTTCAATTCGTTCCAAACGTTCAATGAACGCGGGCCCCGCCGGCGCTCCTAATACACCATCGCCCTCAGCCGCGACGCGCCTTGCTGATTCGCCACGCCGACCGCGTTTAATGATTCCAGTTCGAACGGCCCGGCGAGCACTTCCGCCAGCCCGCTATTGGCGGCAATGACGCGCTCGACGCGGGGCACCTTCCACGACGTGCTGTTGCCGCCGATGCAGACAATTGCGTCGACCTCGGGAAAGTTAAACAGCAGCGCCGACTCCACGCGCCGGTCGCGCGCGAGATCGGTCACCTGCACGGCGGTCTTGACGCCCGCCCCTTCGAGCAAGCGCGCCGTTTCCGACAGGTCGGTATGCGGCACGCCGCCGCCGAATTTGGTCAGGATCGCCGCGTCCGCCCTGAGCGCCCACTTGACCAGGTTGGCCGCAAAGCGGCAGTTCCGTTCACGGTCGAAATTATTCGCCGAGGCGATGGTCGCCACGGTGCCGGCGAAATTCAACTTCTTGGTTTGATGCCGCCGGTAAAGCTCCATGATCACAGGATGATTCTGATAGAAATACGTCTCCGCGCCGCCGAGAGAGCAGTGATAGGACGGCACCACGGCTCCGTCGAGCCATTCGCTGGGATGGAGGACCACCGGCAGCATGCCGTCGGTGTCGGTGCCGTAAAGAATCGGCTCATCCAATTGCGGCTTGCGCTGGCGCGAAAAGATCTGCCCGACGTAGGCGACGCGCGGCAGCCCGGCGCGATCTTTGTCGTTCGCTCCGGCGACATCGAGTATTTCCGTCCGCGCCGGCGTTGCCTCGAGTGCCGCGCGCGCCAGATACACGGCAATCTTCAGTTGCATCACTCGATAGGCTCGCTGCCGCGCATGTTCGGGCAGCTCCGGCCGGGTGTGCGGAACGAGGATCAGATGGTTGAGTGTGGCGTACCTCGACCCTTGCGCCGGCGCCCCGCTCATCTCCAAGACGTAACCGACTGCGCCGCGCGAATCGCCCGTCGATTGCTCTCTCAATAAAGTCACCGCCGCGCCCTGGAGGACATGCGTCGTGCCCACTCCTGCAGTTTCTGGCGCGCCGAGAATGCCCGGCCAATCGGGACTTCCGCCCGGCCCTTTAGCGCGTGGCTCGACGATATCGAAGACCGGCCCTGCGCGTAAACTTTCACCAGGACGGCCGATCTCGAAGTCAACGCTCTCGAATGACGAATCCTCCAGCACGAGGCGGCGCAGCTCTTCCTTGCTCACGCACAACGTTGCGCCGTTCAGGCGCGTCTTCGAATCGAAGCGAATTTCGCCGATGGGGTGAATAGCTAGTGTCAACTGCATGATGACGCTAACTCTAGTGCCGCACCACGGACCTTGTCAATCACAGCCGAATCATGGCTTGACAACCGGCAAGCGTCCGCATTACGCTCGCATCTCAACCGAGGAGAAATCCGACTCAACCCAAGAGGGAGACGTTCCATGTCACTGGCCGAAACGCTTGAAACTTCATTGCCGTCCATCGACGCAATGCTCAACTACCTCGTGGACACCGGCGAAAAGCCCGAGAGCTATGGGGGCGTAAGCCAGACCGAGGCGGACCAGAAACGCAAAGGCCAATATGAAGAGCATAAAATGACGGTCACCAACGGCCGTTCGCTCATCGGCCAATTCTCTCTCGATCGCGAGGGATTCCACTTCGTCAATCACGAGACCAAGGTAAAGAATTTCTACGACGACGCGGAGGTGCGCTCGGTTTACTACGCCGAGACGGAACAGCTGGTAAAGGAGATCTCCGGCGCGAAGCGGGTGCTCGTATTCGATCACACGTTGCGCTCCGCCGACCCGGGGATGCGCGAGGAAAAACAGATCAGCGGCCCGGTGCGCAACGCCCACAACGACTACACCGAATGGTCCGGGCCGCAGCGTGTGCGCGACCTCTTGCCGGACGAAGCCGAGGAGCTGCTCAAGCGCCGCTTCGCCGTCGTACAAACCTGGCGGCCGATCAACAAGCCGGTGCAGCGTGAGCACCTGGCGATCGCCGACGCACGCAGCATCGGCAAAAAAGAATTGATCCCCAGCGCGCGGGTCTACCCCGACCGCCGCGGCGAAGTTTACCACTCTACCTATAACCCGGCGCACCGTTGGTATTATTTTCCAAATATGCAGCGCAACGAGGCGATCGTTTTCAAAACCTTCGACTCGGCACGGGACGGCCGCGCGCGCTGGACGGCGCACTGCGCCTTCGACGATCCGACGAGTTCGCAGGACGCGCCGCCGCGCGAGAGCATCGAAATGCGTACCTTGGCGTTTTTTTGATTTCCTGAATTACCGGTATGCGATGCGCGCTGAATGCGGGGCAGAGTTTCGCCTTCCAGTTCGCTCGCTTTGCTTAGTTTTACGTGAAGTCTCTTCAACGGAATTGCGCTTCAGGGAGAACCGCCTTTTCCGCGGGATTCGTATAATATTATGAGCCCGCCGTTTTCTCGGTCTCTTTGGGTAGGTCATGCATTCGATCTTGGCGGGCATTGTCTTCTCTCCTCTTCCGATTTTCCCCTTCATTCTTTAGACGAAAAAACCGCAGGAGTCGAACGCCGACAACTCACGATTACACTATTCTTGCAATTTCAGCTAGATAGGAACTAAACTGAGATCGATACCTGAGCTTCATCCTGGAGCAGGGTAAGGGGCCAGCCACCTCGAAGTAGCATTGAGGAATCGACAAAAGTCGGTGACATCCACCATCCAATAGGTGCTTCAGACATGGAGCGGTTGGTCACCGGCAAATCAACTCTAGAGGGATTAAAAAGGACGCTCCGGCGAGGCTGACGAATCGAAGCGCAAGTCCTCTCCGGCACGGGATCAGCCTCTCCTCGGCTATTGACCAAAGATCTCGCGAAACTCGCGAATCGTTTCTTTGAACTCCGCACCCGTTTCCGCCGGCGCGACCTTCAGCTTTAGCTTCGATTGCTCCATGCGCGGGGAGAACGGTTCCACGTCGGCGCGTGCGGGAATCCGGCTAAGCGTACGGAGGCGCTGCTGGGCCGGCTTGGAAAGCACAAAGTCAATAAACAGCCGCGCCGTGTTGGGATGGGGCGATTTCGAGCTCAGACCCGTCGAGTTAAGCGTAACGACAATTGGATTGACACCGCTCCCCCACTCCACCGGAGCGCCTCTTAGCCTAAATCCTTCAGCGCGATGCGCATAAACGATGGCGACCGGAAATTCTCCGGCGGCCATCAACTGAGTGATCAGCGTATGCCCCTTGCGCCATTGTATATCTTGCTTCGCCAGGGCTCTCATGTATTTTTGCGTTCTCTCCTTACCCCAGGACTTCGTTAGCGTGGCGTACCACGTATATTCCTCTTGATCGATGGAAATCTTGCCCTTCCATTTCGCGTCTAGAAGATCCTCCCAGCCCTTCGGGGCATCCTTCTCGGCGACGAGTTTAGAATTATAGCCGATGGTCATGTAATTGACGTAGATGGCGTTCCAATAGCCGTTCGGATCTTTGAAATCGGCGATGAAATTCTTGGCCTCGGGCGATTTGTAAGAAGCGAGCAGCTTTGCGTCCATCAGCGCGTCGACCTCGCTGATCGTGACAACGTCGAAATCCCACCGGCCCGCGCGGCTTTCGGTAAAAATTCTATTCAGCGTCTTCTCGCCGCTGGCGCGCACAATTTCACCCTTGATGAACGGATACTGCTTCTCGAAATCATCCAACAACGGTTTGGACTCGGTCACGTTAGTCGACGTGTACCAAACGAGTTTGCCCTCTTTCTTGGCCGCCTCGATCTTCTTCGCGCGGTCGTCCAACTGGCCCCAAGCGCCGTCGATCGCACACAAGAACATCACAGCAAAAAATATCGCGCCAATCATGTTCATGCCGTTTCACCTCCTCGCTCTAGCTATCGTACAATCGACGAGTTCCGCCTCAGCCCCCGTTCTATGAAATCCACCACCCGTGGCCAGGAAATTCGTCGTTGTTTTTGTTTTCAGATCGTCGATTTCCTCAGGCGGGCAGATTCGGATTTTTGACTTCCGGCGAATTCCATTTCAGGTGGCGGTCCAAGAAATCCGCAACCAGCGGCCATGAAAGATCGGCAGCGTGGGGATTGTAGCCCTGCGCCCCCGGATCGACGTAGCCGTGGCCGCCGAACGGGAAGAAGTGCCATTCCAAAGATTGGCCGTTTTCCTTGAACGCCTGCCACATCTTTTCCTGCACCGGCAGTACCGTCGTCACGTCGTCGGCGCCATAGAGATTGATGGACGGGCAGCAGAACTTCCGCACAGCCTTCGAAGGATGAACAGGTCGCAAAGGCGTTTCGGCGTCGTCGCGCACCGTCGGATAGTAGCCGACAAAGGCGCGCACCTCAGGCGTCGCAGCGACGAAGTGAATCGCGATGCGCCCACCCATGCAGTAACCGCAAACCGCCACTCGTTGCTTGTTTACATTGGGTTGCGCGAGCAAAAATCGCCACCCTTCAGTGAGCACCCGGGTAAACTCCGGGTCCGAAGTCTTGGCTTGAATTTGCGATCCGGTCTCGATGTGGGTCGCCGCCGGAAAGCCGAGCTGTTCGAACACGTTGATGGCGAAAGTCGTGTAACCGAGCATGGCAAATTTCCGCGTCTCGGTTTTTATGTACTCCCCGAGACCCCCCTTCGGATGAATCAGAAACAACGCTGGCCCCGGAGCGGCTCGCTCCGGAGCGCTCAAATAACCCGCGACGCCGTCTTTTTCCTTGGTGAAGGCTTGTTCAACAATCCGCATTTATTGCTCCTCGCGCTGTAGATTTATGCCCTGGAACTTAACACGGACCAAGGCCGAGCGTAAAGAGCCTTGCTCGTCTTTTCCTGCTGTTGACGACCCAATCGATTTTAGATATTTGCCGTATGACTGAAAAATACAGCAGGCGAGTTTTCGGAGGAACCATGAGCCGGATACCAGGGATCACGCGTGAAGCATTGTCCTCGGAACATCAAGAGATCTGGGACCGCATCACCGCCCATCGTTCCGGCGGGGGCGGACCGTACAGCGTGTTTATGCACGCCCCGGTCCTCGCCGACCGAGTGGCGACGGTAGAAGACTACTTTCGTTTCAGCTCGTCGCTACCGACGGTCGAAAAGGAACTGGTGATTTTGGCGGTCGCCCGCGAGATGGGCGCCCATTATCCCTGGACGCGCCACGAACGGCGCGCGCACGAAGCGAAAATGCGCCCGGAGCTGCTCGAAACCCTGCGCGCCAACGGCCCGGTGGACAAGCTGACGCCGAGAGAGCGGTTGCTCGTGGAAATCGCCAGGAGTCTTCTGCGCGCGCGCACGCTATCCGAAGAATTGTTCACCCAAGCGCAGAGCGAGCTAAGCCACGAACAGCTCGTCGAAACCATCGCCCTCGTCGGCCATTACACCACCGTGGGTTATATGGTGAATGCCTTGGACGTAAAGGCGCCAGAGGGTAGCCGGACGTTTTGAGCGGAGAACTGCCGCGGCTTATTTATCGTTGAGCACAACCTGCGGTTAATTTCACCCTTTGCGCATTTGCGCGAGGACCTGTAGCCGTTCAAACGGTCTAAACAGTTCACGTGGTTCAACTCCCACCTCTTTTTCCCCGCGTCGCGGGGGGGGAGGAAAGCCCGTCCTGAGTCCCATCGAAGGAAGCTAGGTGTTGAAACGGTTTGAACGGCTAGGCGCGACTGCGACGCATGTTTTTCGCCGCGGCCATGATCGATTCGATAATCTTTTTGTAGCCCGTGCAACGGCAGATGTTGCCGTGCATGAAATGTTTTAGCTCTTCTTCACTCGGATTGGGATTTTCATCCAAAAGCGCTTTGGCCGCCAGGATCATTCCCGGCGTGCAATAGCCGCATTGAAACCCGCCATGCGCGATGAACGCTTCCTGCAGCGGGTGCAGCTTCCCATCCTCCGCCAAACCCTCGATGGTCAAAACCGACCGTCCCCTGACTTCGAATGCAAGCGTCGTGCACGCGCTGACCGGTCGCCCATCGACGAGCAAGGTGCAAGCGCCACACACTTGAACGTCGCAAGAAAGCTTGACGCCGGTCAAACCGAACCGATCGCGGACCAAATCGAGCAATAGCTCGTGCGGCTCCACCTCCAGATTTTGGAGCCGCCCGTTGAGAGTAAATGAAAGCGGTATCGTTTGAGCGTCCGACCGCCTGGCCATCGCTTTAGACATGAATCCTCCCTAACCTCTTCAGACCTTCAACCCGGATTCCGCAGTCGAACATGAGCGAGGGGTGAACCTGGAGCGGCGAAGACACCCAGACGTGCTGTTGCAAAGTCTTTTCCGCCGCTTGGCACAACGCTGCATGGTTTCCACCAAATTCGCGCAGCAGTGAGATCGGTCCCGCGCTAAGAGGTAGAAAAGCATTGTCTTCGCTGCGAAAGGTTTGCCCCTCGATCACAGCGTCACGTTAAAACTGCGGAATCCGCGTTCAACACTGGCTCAGCGCGCTCTGAAAGGCCCGCTTCAGCAAAACCCCGACGATATGTTCTTTGTACTCTTGCGAGCCGTGCAGATCGCTGATCGCCTGCGCCGCCCGCCCGGCGACTTCGCCCGCCCCGGGCAAACTGCGGATCGCTTCCTCAGTGCTCTTTCCCTTGAGCAGCGCTTCGGCTTCCGCCACCCGCTTCGGCGCCGGTCCGGCGCAACCCACGGCGATCCTGATATCGCCGATGGATTTTTTTCCGTCCCGCGCGGTGAGTGCTATGGCCACTCCTACGCTGGGTCTTTCCAGATATCCGAACTTGAGATAGTCGACGCCGCAATTCGCCGCCGGCACCGGCACTTGGATCTCCGTCAGCAGCTCATCGGCCGCCAACCGGGTCTCATAAGCGTCAATGAAAAAACTTTCCGCCGCAATCTCCCGCTTGTCCGCGCCTTTTTCAGCGATAATCTTTGCGCCGAGGGCGATCAGGAGCGTTCCCGGATCGGCGTGGGGTTCGGCGAAACAGAGATTGCCGCCCAGCGTGCCGACCTGTCGCACACGCACGTTGGCGACGTTCCGTTCCAACTTCACCAACGCCGGCAAGGATCGCTGCAAGTCCGGCTCGGTTTCGAGCTGCCGGTGCGTACAAAGCGCACCGATATGGATCGTCCCGTTGTCCCGCTTAATTTGATTCAGTCCGAGCTTTTTGATGTTGACCAGGCACTCGTAGTCGACGAGTCCTTCCTTCATCGCCAGGAGCAATTCCGTGCCGCCGGCGTAGACTTTCGCGCTCTCCCCGAATCGCCCGAGCAATTCGCAGGCTTCATTTGCGCTTTCGGGCTCCTCCAAGCGGAAACGTTTGAGCATCTTACGAATCTCCTTCCAAACGCTGCTTTACGGCCTGGACAAACTCATCGAGCGCCTGGTCGGCTTTTCTTTTGATGATGCCGTGCCCCAAGGCCGCCAGCTTCCCCACGATATCGACGCCGGCGACGAAACTCAGGGACGTCGATTCGCCCTCTCCCTTGAGGGTCACCTCCAGCTCGACCTTCAAGCGGCTGCTGATCTTGTTGTCGGTGCCGGCAGCTTGAGCCTTGATGCGCGTCAGCTTTTCTGTTTCGAGAACCTCGATCGTCGTGGGAAATTCCACTTTAAACGGGCCAACCTTTTCGACCATGGTCGCGCTGTAGCGCTTGCCCGCCTCAATGGTTTTCGCATCCTTGCAGCCGGGCAGGCAGGAAATAAAACGGTCTACGTCCCAGATAAAATTCCAAACTTTCTCCCGCGGCGCGCGGATCTCAACGTCCTTTTGAAATTGCAAAAATTTCTCCCCTCAGTTCGTTTCTTTTTTTGCTATCAGAAGTGTGCGGGAGGCGCAAGCGAAAGCGCCTGCGCCGCGCGTCATAACGCGTTGCCACAGACGCGGGCGGTCATCGGAGACTTGGAAATCTCAACAAGCGCGCTACCGCAACTAATCTGCGCCGCCGGCGTCCTTTTGATCCTTGAGTTCCTTGGTGAGAAAAGACTTGAGTTTCTTTTTCACCCGTTCTTCGATTTGCCGAACACGCTCGCGGCTAATACCATACTTTTCCCCGATTTCCCTGAGCGTAGCCGGCTCTTCGTTGAGCAACCGTTCGCGGTAGATGACCAGTTCCTTGTCCCTAAGGCCCTGAGCGAAAAGCTCCATTTTCTCGCGCAAGAGTTGCTGATATTGCGTCTCGGCAACTTGTTCCTCGGGACTTTGCTTATCGTCCGGTAAGAAATGCAGCAGAGTCGCCTCGTCGTCGACT
>Ga0326597_10013730_pt1 | contig 10634 bp, 7 predicted proteins | sample RVTome_12_FD_203789 | JGI IMG/M metagenome (GOLD analysis project Ga0326597, IMG submission 203789) | Soil microbial communities from uranium-contaminated site in the Upper Colorado River Basin, Wyoming, United States - RVT100D185 | ecosystem: Environmental > Terrestrial > Soil > Contaminated >... | reverse complement strand
TCGTATGGTTCAGCCTACTGGTGGCGGTCAATCTCCAGACCACCTTTCTGTCACCGCCGGTGGCGATGGCCGCCTACTATCTGAAGGCCGTGGTGCCACAGTGGGAGCTGACCGAGATCATCAAGGGCATGCTGCCGTTTCTGGTCTTGCAGGTGATCGGGCTGCTGATCGTGATGTTCTTCCCGCCTCTGACTACCTGGCTGCCGAACCGGCTCTTCCCCTAGCCCGGCCAAAGGAGCCGCGATGAAGGTCGGCATCTACCTTACGAATCAGGATCATCAGCCAGTACGGCACCTCGGGATGCGCGCGGTGCGTCCGGAGGCAGCCTTCATGATGGTACGCTACGGCTCCTAGCGGCTCACCGGAAGTCCACAGGAGGGGTCACCGATCATGCGTGGCGTCGTCTTTCTCGGAGAGCGGAAGCTGGAGATCCAGGAATTCCCCGATCCCACCCCGGGCCCGGGCGAGGTCGTCCTCGCCATCAAGGCGTCGGGCATGTGCGGCAGCGACCTGCACCCCTACCGCGCCGTCGGCAATGCCGCGGCTTCGTTGGGCCTGGGCAGCGGCGGCCCCGTCATCGCCGGCCACGAGCCCTGCGGCGTCGTGGCCGCCGCCGGCCCCGGCGTGCCCGCCGACTTCGCGCCGGTCGGCGCGCGGGTGATGAACCACCACTACAAAGGCTGCGGGCGCTGCAGGCACTGCCGCGTCGGCTGGTCCCAGCTCTGCCGGGGCGGCATCACCGTCTACGGCATGACCGGGCACGGGGGGCATGCGCCCTTCATGAAGGTCCCGGCCTTCACCCTGGTCCCGCTGCCCGACGAGCTGTCCTTCGAGGAGGGCGCCGCCGTCTCCTGCGGCACCGGCACGGCCTACGGCGCGCTCAAGCGCATCGACGTCTCGGGGAGGGACTCGCTCGCCGTGTTCGGCCAGGGACCGGTGGGGCTCTCGGCGACGATGCTCGGCCGCGCCATGGGCGCGCGCGTCATCGCCGTGGACGTCTCAGCCGAGCGATTGAAGCTCGCAAAGGAATTTGGAGCGGACGCGGTGGTCAACTCGAAGGAGACCGACCCGGTCGCCGCCATCCACGACCTGACCCACGGCGAGGGCGCCGAGACGACGATGGACTGCACGGGGGTCTCCGAGGCGCGCGTCGCCGCCGTCAGGAGCGCCGGCACCTGGGGGCGCGTCGCCCTCGTCGGCGAGGGCGGCACCACGACCTTCGACATCAGCCAGCACCTGCTGCGCCGCCAGCTGACCCTCCACGCCTCGTGGACCTTCAGCGCGATGGGGCAGGCCGAGTGCGCGCGCTTCATCGTGGACAAGAAGGTGCCGCTCAAAAAGCTGCTCACCCACCGCTTCAAGCTTGACGAGGCCGACCAGGCCTACAAGCTCTTCGACACCCAGACGACGGGGAAAGGTGTCTTCGTCTTCCAGCGCTAGCCCTGAGTGTCTACCGTCTTGATGCCCGAGGAGGCTCAGAGAAGCCCCTAAACCGAGTCCGTACATACTGCTCCATGCTCTCCGGACCGAGCTTGTCAGTTCTCGGTCCGCTCCGGACATAAAAGTCCCCATCCGGACGCGTCTCGGCGCCGTTCCATTTAAGAAACACCGGTTCGGGGCTCCGCTGGCATGAGACGAGACACACGCTCTTTCCCTGAACGATCTGCATCCTAGGATCGACACAGGTGCCGGCGCGATCCCCGAGCCCATTCCGAACAGTCTGAATCAGGTGGCGCATGAACTTGTCATCGTTCTCCAGCCGGTCGTGCTCGATCCCAAGAACCGTCCGATCGTCGGCTACCCCGATGAGCAGGTCGCCGCCCTCTGTGTTGAGAAGGGCGGCGATCGTTTTGAGGACGGCGTAGGTGACGTGCTCGTCATCCTTGTGGTCTTCCTTCAGATTCCAGCGCAGGCTCGACTTGAACTCGAGCGTCTTCGACTCCTGAAGCTTGAGTAGGTCCTCCGCTCGCCGGTGACGGCGGATGTAATCGTCGAACAGAAGATTCTTGATCGCCTGCCCGAACGCCAGGTCGTCGGTAATCCGCTTGTACAGCTCGAAGTTCGTCTCGACGATCTCCTGGATCTTGTCCTCGACCTTCGGGTCAAACGTGAGACGCACGTTCTCCCGCGCATTGACGCGTGCGCTGGCGTCCAGACCTGGGTCCTGATCGAGGGCGTCGCGGATCTGCTCCAGCGCGATCTTGTGCTCGGGGCCGAGGCTCAGTCCGAACCGCTCGTTCAGCTCCGCAATGATCTGCGAGAGGGGCTCGAGCTCGCCCTCGTGCACATCGTGGCGCTCCTGGCTCCGCATGGGCTCGAGCTGGCCCGCCCGGCGTTCGAGCCGGATGGCACCACGGCTCGTCTGCTGGATACGGTACGACTCCATGTCGATGTTCTGCTGCACCTCGCGCGGCAGCTCGTCCCGCTCGGAGGGCAGGAGACGGCGCAGGTAGCGGGCAAACACGTATAGCTTCTCCAGGCTCACGTCCGCAAAGGTGAGCACCTGGGCTAGGAAGGCGTAGAGCCTCACGTAGTCCGTGAGCTGGCCGCGAAAGCCCTTCTGCTCCTCGGGAGATAGCTGTTCGAACCGCTGCCGCACGGGAGCCAGAACCGCGTAGAGCTGGTCTTGGGTCGCCTTGCGGTCGAAGTAAACCCGGGCGAATGCATCGACATCGGTCTCGGTGTAAGCAGCGAAGTCGGCCAGCCGCCCCTGTATCTCGTACAGGAGGTTCGGGTCCGTTTCCTCGGACAGAAGCGTGGTCTCGTAGTAGGGCTCGAAGGCTTCGCGAATCGCGTCCGCTTCGTTGGCGAAGTCCAGCACCATTGTGCCCCGCTTCTCCGGGTAAATGCGGTTGAGGCGGGACAGGGTCTGGACCGCATTCACGCCGCCAAGCTTTTTGTCAACGTACATCGTGTGCAGCAGCGGTTGATCGAAGCCGGTTTGAAACTTGTTGGCCACCACGAGGAATCGGTATTCCGGCTTCTCGAATTCCGCGGCTGTCTGACGTTCGCCGATCACCTTCTCCTTGCCCGCCGAGTTCATCCCGGACTCCGTGTAGGCCTGGCCGCCGTCCGGGACAGTGCCCGAGAACGCGACCAGCGTCTTCCACGTATAGCCGCGCTCCTCGAGGTACTGGTCCAGCGCGAGCTTGTACCGCACGGCGTGCAGGCGCGAGCGCGTCACGATCATGGCCTTCGCCCTGCCGCCGATCTCGTTCTGCACCTGGGCGGCGAAGTGCTCCACCATGATGCGGACCTTCTCCTGAATGGCGTGCGGGTGGAGCTCGACGAACGACTTGAGCAGGTAGGAGGCCTTCTGCTTGTCGTAACGAGGATCGTCCTCGATCTTCTTGAGCAGCCGCCAGTAGGCCTGGTAAGTCGTGTAGTGCTCGAGGACGTCGAGGATGAAGCCCTCCTCGAGGGCCTGGCGCATGCTGTAAAGATGGAAGGGCTCGAACTTCCCGTCGGCCCGCTTGGTGCCGAACAGCTCAAGCGTCTTCTGCTTCGGCGTGGCCGTGAAGGCGAAGGTCGAGAGATTCGGGAGCCAGCCGCGCCGCTGGATCTCCGTGAGGAACGCGCTCTCGAGCTCCTCCTCTGGCGTCTCGGCCTCGGCTTCCTCCTGCTCCGCTTCCTCCAGGGTTCGCGATGCCAGAACAGCCTTGAGGCTCTTCGTGCTCTCGCCCGACTGCGAGGAGTGGGCCTCGTCCACGATCACCGCGAAGCGCTGCCCCGGGAGGGATCCGATCTCCTGGGCAATCACCGGGAACTTCTGCAGCGTGGTCACGATGATGGTCTTCCCAGACTCGAGGGCCTCCCGGAGCTGGCGGGAGGTCTGGTCGATGTTCTCCACCACCCCCAGGGTCTGCTCGAACTGGCGAACGGTGCGCTGGAGCTGCCGATCGAGGACGCGGCGATCGGTCACGACGATGATCGAGTCGAACACTCGCCGGTCCCCGGCATCATGGAGCGTCGACAGCTGGTGGGCGAGCCACGCTATCGTGAAGCTCTTGCCACTCCCGGCGGAGTGCTGGATCAGGTAGCGCTGACCGGTACCGTGTCCCCGGGCATCGGCGACCAGCTTGCGGACGGCATCGAGCTGCTGGTACCGCGGGAAGATGAGGAAACGCTGGCCCGTCTTGCGCCCCCTCTCATCTTCCTCCTCGACCTCGTGGATGAACTGGCGGATGAGATCGAGCACGCTGTCGCGAGCCCAGATATCTTCCCAAAGATAGCGCGTCGCATAGCCCTTTTGTGTTGGCGGGACCGGCGGGTTCCCGGCCCCGCCGAAGCGGCCCTGGTTGAAGGGGAGGAAAACCGTCCTCGGCCCAGCAAGACGCGTGGTGACGAACACCAGCTCCGGATCCACCGCGAAGTGGGCGAGGCAGCGGCCGTAAGCGAGCAGTGGCTCGCGAGGATCGCGGTCGGTCTTGTACTGGCGGATCGCGTCCTCGACGGTTTGCCCATTGAGCGGGTTTTTGAGTTCAGCCGTGAAGATCGGAACCCCATTCAGAAACAGCACGAGATCGAGGCTCTTCTCGTCCTTCTCGCTGTAGCGGAGCTGCCGCACTACAGCGAAAAGATTCGCGGCATGCAGGCGTTGGAGCGCCTCGTTCAGCCCGCTCGCCGGCCGGAAGAAGGCAAGCCGAAACGTGCATCCGGAGTCCTTGAGGCCGTTGCGCAGCACGTCGAGGGCACCACGGCGGCCGATCTCGCGCGAGAGCCGCGCGAGGAAGCGTTCCTTTACCTCCGCCCCGTAGTGTTGCCGCAGCTTCTCCCACTCCTTCGGCTGGGTGGCCAGAAGGAAGTCAACCGCGTCACGCGGAAGCAGGCAAAGTCCGCGATCGTAGTCCTGCGGCCGACGTCTCCGGTAGCCCCCCGGCGCGGCGCCGTCTCCGTAGGGTGCGGGCGTCTCGCGGACGGTCATGGCGTCCCCGGCACAGGCATCGGGCCCGTTCTTGAGGAGCGCGCACTCGATCGCCTCCTCGAAGCTTCGCTCGGCGACCTTGACGCTCATGCTGCCCCCTCCCGCACATCAATCTTGCCCGTCACCGCCGCGGCGATGAGTGCAGTGCGAAGCTCTTTCACCCGGTCGATGCCTTCGCGAATCTTGTCGATGAGCCGTTGAGTTTCCTCATGCTCGCGGCTACAGAACGCAGCGATCTCATGCTGCTCTCCCGCCGGAGGGACACAAACCAGAAGACCCTTGATCTCGGCCACGTTGATCCTGTCGAACGTCGATCCGACCATGAGCCCATCCAGCTGTCGCATTACGGCTGGGCTTCGCAGCAGGAAGACGAGGAAGCGCTGATCTTGATCCTCCGATCGGATCAGCGAGACATCCTGACCCATGCAGAAGGCTTCCGTCTCGTGTGTCACAAGTGCGGCTGCTCCGACCGTCGCGTTTCGGCTGTAGATCACATCCCCGGGGCGTGGATCGCGGCCGCCGGTGATCATCTCGCGATACTCGTGAACGCAGGTCCGCTTGACTGTGGATAGATCGACTTCCAGTCCCTGCACCTCACCTATGCTCACAACGGCTACCCCGTCATCGGAGAAGGGGACCGTCCGATGCTTGCAGTCGATCACCTTCCACCATCGTGCGAGAGGGCCGCTGTCCCAGTGTGCCGGGATCTCGCCAAGCCACTCGACGCCCGAGTCCTTCATCGGAACGTTCGGGTCGAGGCCCTTGGTGACGGCTTGCGTGATGAGAGCGGTCCGCTTCTCCTGAAGCAGCTCGATCACCCGCTCCTTCTTTGCCACCAGCGCATCGATCCTCGCCGTCTCCCGGTCGAGGAACGCGGCGATGGCACTTTGTTCCTGACCAGGCGGCATCGCGAATAGGCCGGTTCGGATCGCGTTCCCGCCGAGGCCGAACCGCGTGATGCCGTTCGCCGCGACCTGAAACTGGTCCCGCGGCCCGATCGCCGAGAACGCCCTGGCAAGGAACGCCCCGTCGCAGTCGCCCTCCGGCCGGGCCAGCGCGAGATGGTAGCCGCACAAGACGTCCGGCAAGTCCTCTGCTACCACCGCGGGCACCGCAATGTCCGTCCAGGACTCGGAGTCCTTCGTGATCAGCACATCGCCAGTGTGGAGGGAGAAGCGCCGCACCTGCTCCGGCGTTGCCGTAGCCGCCATGAAGTCCAGGTCGGCGGTGATGCGCTCGTTGTAGTAGACGTCCACGTAGTTGCAGAGCCTCACCGACTCTTGGCCTTCGACGGATTTTTTATCAACGTTGCTGAGCTGGACCGACGCGATGGTCTTGAGTCGTCGCACCTCCCAATGCGCCGGAATCTCCCCCAGCCACTCGACGCTCGAGTCCTTGTAGGCCGGGTAGGGCTTGAACCGGCGCGGGCTCTTCCCGCCCTGCTCCGTCCTGTTTTCGCTCACGATGCCGCCTCCTGCTCGAGGCGCTCCGGGTTCCAGATCCGCTCGGCAAGGCGGCGGTAGAGCTCCTGCCGCGCGTCGAGGTCGGCCTTCCGGAAGTCGTCGTGCGCACGGAAGGGCAGCCCGCTGGCCTCGATGAAACGGCGGAAGCCTGGGTTGTGGTCGTAAGCCTTCTCGTGGAGGCTGCGCGCGAGCAGGTTCTGGCTGTCGTAGTGTGCACGCTTCTCGGCGTACGGCAGGTCGCCGTAACTCGCATTGAAGCTCTTCGGTAGAAGCAGGAGGCCGCCGATTCGGTTCCGGTACTCCTGGAACTCGCTCGCGTGGGCGAACTCGTCGGCATGGCGCTCAGGATGGTCGGCCCAGACGTGCTCGATCTCGTAGCCCTTTCGGCCTCGCTGGGCGTACTCCGCGTAGCGCGAGGTCTGACCGGACCGGGTCTCCAGGTAGTCGGTCATACGCGCGAGCAGACGGTGGATCTGCGGGCCGTTCATCTTGGTGAGGTAGAAACGGTCGTTGCTGGCGAAGGTCACAGGGTCCGCGTCGAGGCGCTCGCGAAGGAGCAGCGCCAGCTCGGGGGCACTCTTGCCGCGGATGTCCCGCATCACGAGGAACATCGCGTACTGCATCGTGGAGTAGTCGATCGCGCGCCAGTTCCAGATGCGCCGATGGATCATGATGTCGAGGTAGGCAGCCACGACCCGCAGCTTGCGCAGGCTGGTCGCGTCGTTGTCCTCCACGCGCAGCGGCGCGAGTATCACCGGGTACTGGAGCGTGAACTTGTGCTGAGCGTTCCAGTGCACGTACTCGAGGCCGGGTGTGAGCGACTCGGCGGCATGGCGCAGCCGCTCGTACCACTGGCTGTAGAAGGCGAAGTCGCGCTCGATGAAACGTGCAAACTCCGAGCTCGCCGTGAGGCCGAGGCGGTCTTCGTGATCGCGCACCCAGCGGTGGAACTCGGTACCGATCAGGTCGAAGTCCTGGGGCAAGGCGCCCTGTTTGCGTTCGCGGATGCTCTCGGCGTACTGGCTGCGCAGCCACGACTTGAGGCCGTCAGCGTCCTCGTCCTTGCCGATCTCGAGGAGCGCGCCCACGCGCTCCTTCCACACGCGGCTCGCGCGCGTGCGACGGTCGGCATCGGTGATGTTGGCGAGGAGATAGCCCTTGAGCATGTCCGCTGGCGTGAGCGAGAGCCCGCGGTCGTTCATGGTCTCGAAGATCGTGTAGGCGTCCCCGTCCGAGTAGGCGGTGATCTCGACCAGATGCACGTTCTCGATCAGCCAATCCACGAAGTATGGCAGCGCCGCGCCCTTCAGCTCCTCCGGGAGCTGCTCCTCGATGTCGGCGTAGCGGGCGAGGAGGTTGGCGACGGACTCTGGCGGATCGCTCGCGGCAAGCTCCTCGCCGGCATAGAGCGCCTCCATGCAGGCAGTGCGCTCGGGAATGTCGGGAATGTCGAGGTTGAACGACCGCTTGCCGAGGCGGAGGGAGAAGATCAACTCTGCGATCTGTCCCTTCTGCTCGACATCCTGGATGTGATGTCGGAGGAAGATCAGGAGCAGCGTGAGCGTGGTGAGCCGCTGCTGGCCGTCGATGATGAACTTCTGGCCGTCCTTTTCGCTGAGAATGATCGAGCCCAGGAAGTAGTGGCCGTAGTCGGCCACGGCGCTGCGCTCGTTCCCCTCCTCGTAGCTCTCCAGGAACTTCGAGGCGAGGTCGTCGATCAGCTCCGCGACCTGCTTCGTCTGCCACTTGTACTCGCGCTGGTAGTAATCGATCGAGTACTTGCGGCCAGCGAGGAGCTCGCGGACGGTACGACCCTTGCCGTCGATCTCGCGGGAGGGGCGTTGGTCGGCAGTCATGGCGTAGATTCTTCTTGGGATCGCCACGGCCCTCCCGGCGCCCAGGTCCCCGGCGTCGCGACGGCACGGCGGAGATCATCCAGAATCGGTAGGAGGAAGGGCCGAAGCGCGCTCAGGATCTCGGTTCCCGGATCCGGTCCCACCGTCAGGCCCGCGCGCCGAGCGAACGCGCGCACCTGGGGCGCACGCGACGCGTTCTCCCAATAAGCATCGGTCAGCCCGATCGGCTCTTCCTCCGGAACTGGTGTATGCCGCCGCGCGAAGGTCCGGCGCAGCGCCTCCGCCAGGGTCGCCCGGTCGAACTCGAAGCGGCTCTCCAGATGATGCAGGTCGAAGAAGTCCTTGATCCGGCTGTTACGGTCGCCGAGCACGACGATGGCCTCGAGCTTCTCGGCGATCACGGCCTCCGGCGGGTACGCGAGGATCGTGGGCGATGGGAAGTCCAGCAGCGCCGGGTATGCGCAGGGCTGCGGTGGCGGCCAGACCGAGTCTCCGAAACCCATGTCGATCTGCAGCGTTAGCCGGGCGGTGCCGCATCGGGCTGGCAGTTCCACCCGGGTGCCCGCGTACTCGTCCTCGGCTCTGATTGCCTCGATCCGGAGGGCGGCGTGATCGAACATCACCGCGTCGGGCTCGACCTGCGTCGAGCAGATTGTCTCGATATCCGTCCGGATCGCCGGGAAGGAGCCGTCTCCCCTGCGGAGCAAGTCGAGATCGCGCGTCGCCCTATACGGCTGATCCGACCACAGCCGAAGGAGCATGGCTCCCTTGAGGACGAACCGCGCTCGCGCACTGGACACTCCCAGCCGATACAGGAAGCGCTCGAGACAGAAGCTCGTGAGGAGCGTCTGATAGTCGTCGCCGGTCTGCCTGGCTCGGTTCAGCAGGCGTGCCGCGACGGAGGCCGGCAGGTTCCGCTTCTCCTCCCTCATGCGATCGCGTCCAGGTAGGGCTGCATCACGCGCGTGACGCGGCAGATCCGGGCGAAGCGCGCGAGCTCGGTCGCTCCGCCGCGGTGGCGGCGGCTGAAGTCTCGCAGGGCCTCGACCGCGACGTCGATGCCGACCTTGTTGCGGTACTTGAAACAGTCAGCGACCGTCTTGGCGGCCGAGTACACGTGGACCTCGACTCCTTCGATCCGGTGGATCTCGATCCCGTCGGTGAGGGCTGGGCCCGAGAAGCGCGTAACCCGCAGACGCGGATAGTCGAGGCGCGGCTTGCGGGCTTTCTCGGGCAGGGCGATCCACACCTCGACAGGCGACTGCGTCGTGAGCCCGTGGAAGCGCAACGCTGTGAGCAGGCAGATCACGCCGTTCGGGACCCGTTTCGCGACCTGAGCGAGCGCGTGCCCCGCGGTGTGGGGGTGATTGCTCGCGGTGTAGACCCCGCGAGCGTGGCGCGCCACCTGGCCCTTTCGGAGTAGCTGGTACATGCGCCCGCGGGGGATGCCGCAGGCCTCGAGGTCGGCCGCCCTGACGACGCCGAGCCGGCGGATGACGTGGAGCGCTCGGCGTTCGGCATCCGTCGGCATGGCCCGAGGATACAAGATGTCGGGGGTTATGAACAACCCCCGACGTTATGAATGTGCCTCGGTCTTGGCGCCGCTCGCCGCCCCGCCCGTCACTTCCGCCAGCATCCGAAGGATGTCCTGCTCGATGCCGCGGATGTCGGCCTCGATCTCCTCGAGCGGGCGGGGTGGCGTGTACTGGTAGAAGTAGCGGTTGAAGTTGATCTCGTAGCCCACGATCCCGACCTCGCCGTCCTTCAGGTCCCGTCGGCTCGTGTCGATCCAGGCGTCCGGCACGTGAGGCTTCACCTCGCGCTCGAAGAAGGTCTCGACGCGCTCCGCGAGCGGGACGTTCTCGGTGTCGCGGAGCTCGGGATCGGGCTCCGGGTTGCCGCTAGGGTCGCGACAGATCGCGGCGGTTTCGTCGCGCTCGGAGAGGGCGGAGAGGATGGCTTTCTTCATGGGCGCGGCCAGCTTGAGCGCCGCCGTGCGGGCCGCAGCACTCAGCCCCTTTTCGAACTCGTCGCGATCCTTGTAGACCGTGTGCGGCAGTGTACGAAGCATCGCCAGCAGGGCCTCCTGCTGAGCCCGCCCCTCTGCCTCCTCCCGCTCCTTGGCGGCACCCTTCCTTCTCGAGACGGCGAGGCCTCGGAAGGCGCCCTCCTCGCCGAGCCGGGCGATGTGCTCCGGGCTCGCCTGGAAGTTCAGCCGCAGAGGCCGCTCCACGGTGATCTTGCGGAAGCCGAACTGGGTAGTTGGGAAGATCTTGACGTGCTCGCCCTCCCCGATGTGCCGGAGAAGCGAGACGATCGACTCGGCCTTCTCGAGGGGAATCTCCCGACGTTTATCGCCGAGACTCTTGCGCATCTGGACCCAGAAGGACG
>Ga0326597_10013729_pt1 | contig 10635 bp, 10 predicted proteins | sample RVTome_12_FD_203789 | JGI IMG/M metagenome (GOLD analysis project Ga0326597, IMG submission 203789) | Soil microbial communities from uranium-contaminated site in the Upper Colorado River Basin, Wyoming, United States - RVT100D185 | ecosystem: Environmental > Terrestrial > Soil > Contaminated >... | reverse complement strand
TCCGGAGCGATCAGGGCGAGGATGGTGGCGAGGGCCTTGCCCCTGTGGGCCCACCGGAATTCCGGCAGGTGCCGAAGGCGTGCTGCTCGATCCGAGCCGTGATCGAGTCGCTCTACCGAGGAGCGATTGGCCTGGCAACCGGCTTGCAACACACGACTGCCCATGGAGACCACCCAGCTCGCCAGTCTCGCGACCCAGGTTCGAATGTTGCCAGCGCAGGGTGCCGGGCGTGGCCGTCGGCTGCACCGGTTGACCGACCTCTTCGCCGCCGCCGAAGCGGAATCCGCGCTGCGGGCGGCTACTGGAGCCAGCGCGTCCTCCGACGTGCTCGCGCTGGTCCGTGACGTCTGGAACGGCGGCCGCGCCGATGCCGAACCGCTGTCCGACGATGTGGCCGCTCGCCAGCGGCTTCGCGAGACGGTCTCGTCGCCGTCGTTCCTGTCCGCCGTGCCCGACTGGGTCCGCGAGCTGCGCGAGATTGCGTCCGAGCGGCCGGACACGGGCGCATGCACGCTCGCGACGGCCCTGCAGCTCTGGGCATGGACGATGAATCATTTCCACTCGGAGCGGCTCGGGGACGGCGACTCGACGCCGCAGGCGGTCGACGAGCTGGCCGACGCGCTCTGTCCGCTGCTGGCCGCGCGCTGCCTTGTGCTCGAGGTCGCCGGCAAGGCGCCTGGAGCTCGGGCGGACCGAGGGCAACGGGCCGATCTCTGCCACGTCCACGCGGCACACACGGCGGCACTGATGGGCGCCGCGTGCGCGGAGCTCGTGTTCGGGTATCGGCGCCACCTCGTCTGGGACGCCGAGGGCTGCATGGTCTGCTACGGTGGCGACGAACTGGATGCGCTCGAAGGCCTCATCCCGGGTATCGCCACGAGCGCGCGCGCCGCCGCCGACGTCGTCGAGGCGGACGGATCGCACGCCGCCAAGGCGGGACCGTGCGCGCGCTTCGACGGCCTGGAAACTTTCACGCGGCTCCGCTCACGTCTGGACGGCTGCCTCAGCGGCGCCCGTCTCGCGAAGGAGCGCGCAGCTGCCGCGCTCGTAGGCCCCGCCGATGGCTCCGGGGCGATGCCGGCCACGGCCGCGACCGGCGAGCAGTGATGGCGCTCGCGCGACTCGATCCCGGGGATCTCGATCTGATTGTCGGCACGCTGAAGGAGTTCACGGGCCGCCACACGCCGCTCGAGCGCCGCCTCCAGTGGGACGAGGCGGACACGTGTCCCGAGGATGCGGTGCGAGCCATGCTCGGTCCGGAGGTCGGATTGCACCTCGCCTTCCTGCCGGCGGAGTACGGTGGCATGGGCGGCGGGGCCTACGACATCTATCGACTGTCCTGCGAATTCGCGAGGATCGACCTCGGCCTCGCGACATCCATGCTGGCCGTCGCCCTGGGCACCGACCCGATTCGCGTCGGCTGCACAGCGGAGCAGCGGCAGCGGTGGTTGCCCCGCATCGCCGAGGAAGGCCTGCTCGTCGCCTATGCGGTCACGGAGCCCGAGGCGGGCTCGAACGTCCAGAGCATCAAGACCGACGCCGAGCGCGTCACCGATGCCGACGGGCGCGTGACGCACTACCGGCTGAACGGCGTCAAGCAGTTCATCTCCAACGGCTCAATCGCGGATCTGTACACCGTCCTCGCGAAGGCGCCCGACGGCCCGACGTTCTTCATTGTCGAGCGCCGCACGCCGGGCCTGATGCCGGGCAAGCACGAGGTCAAGCACGGCATTCGCCTGTCGGACACGGCGCAGGTGCTGCTGCAGGACGTGCTGGTTCCGGCGGACCAGCTGGTGGGCGACCGCGAAGGCGAAGGGCTGAAGCAGGCGAACGAGGTCTTCGGCTACACGCGCCTCATGGTCGCCGGCTTCGGCCTCGGCGCCGGATTGATGGCCCTCGACAAGGCGATCGCCTACTCGAAGCAGCGCCGCCAGATGGGAACGTTGCTGTGCGAGAAGCAGGGCTTCACGCACAAGCTGATCGTGCCCAACAGCGTGCGGCTGGCGGCCGCCCAGGCTTACATCGAGCAGGTGGCCGACCTGCTCGACTCGGGCAGCGGGGCCCGGCAGGTCGAAGGGGCGGTGGCGAAGCTGTTCGCGACCGAGGTGGGCAACGTGGCGGCCGACGATGCCGTGCAGGCGCTCGGGGGATACGGGTACTGCGTCGATTTCGAGGTCGAGAAGATCCGCCGCGACGCCCGCATCCTCCGCATCTACGAGGGCACGTCCGAGATCCTGCAGAACATCATCGGTCTGTTCCGCATGCGCGAGAGCAACCGGAGCAAGGGGCGTTTCTACGGCGACATGGCCGTGGAGGTCGAGCCGTTCACCGACGCGGGCGGGCCGGCGGCGGCGAAGACGGCGCGGTTCCTGTCGACGGCGCTCGGTCTCGTGTTCCACGAGAAGCTGACCAAGCAGCAGCACGCGCTGTTCGAGTGCGCGACCGCCATCACGGAGGTCGAGACGGCCATCGCCCTGGTGCGGTCGGCGGCCGCGAGCGTCGACCTGCTGCGTCAGGCGCAGGCGCGCGTCTGGGCCAACGATGTGGCGCTGTCCGTCCCGACGCGGCTGCTGAAGCTCTTCGCGGCGTCCGGCGTGCTCACGCCACCCGCGCTCGCGAATCTCGTTGGCGAGGCGGACCTGCCCGGCGTGGTCGCGCGGCAGGCGGGACAGCTGGCCGACATGGACTTCATCGCACACGCCGTCACGCTGGGGTCGGCGGCCTGACGGGCGAGTCTGCCGCGCCAGGCCGTTGCATCGCCCATCCCCCCTACTTCACCCACATCGACGAACGACAGGGGAACATTTCTATTTCGGCCCTTGACAGCCGCTCGGCTTCCATGCGACAAGTGAAGAGTTCATGACTTGTGGGTGGCAGTGCGAGTGTAGTTGCCTCGGACGAGGGTCCGAGGGCTCCGACCTGTCCGCCCGATTCGTGCCGGTTCGCTGACCGTCGCACGCGACGCCTAAAACAGTTCGAAGCCCGGGAAGCTCACGCTTGCCGGGCTTTTTTTTGTTTTCTTGGTTTCATCGTTTTCTTGGTTTCATCGTTAGAGGAGACACCCCCATGAGAACCGGTCACGTCATCGGAGGACTTGCGGTCGGATTGCTCACCGTCCTGGCGCCGAGCCCTGCGCACCCGGCACAGGACGGACAGAGCCTTGCCGGACGATGGGATGCCCGCGTCGTCGTCAACGAGGTCGAGATCCCGTTCCCCTTCGAGATCTCCGAGTCCGACTCCACGATCCAGGGTTCGTTCCTCAACGGCGATCTCGAGATCACCTCGACGGCGAGCCGGGTCGAGCACGACACCATCACGTTCCGCTTCGACCAGTACGGCGCGTACATCGAGGCGACGTACCGGGACGGCGTGCTCGACGGACACTACACCCGCGGCACGCGGACGCCGCTCGCCTTCCGTGCCACCAGGGCCCAGGCGGCACGCACGGTCCACGGCGTGGCGCCGTCGATCGCGGGCGTCTGGAGGATTCCCACCGAGAGCCGCAAAGGCGAGAAGGCGTGGCGCTTCATCGTCCGTCAGGACGGCGCCGAGGTGTCGGGCGCCATCCTCCGCGTCGACGGCGACACGGGCAACCTGACGGGGTCGTACCGAGACGGTACGTTCGTGATGAGCCACTTCTCGGGCGCGCGACCGCTGCTGCTCGAAGTGACGCTCGAAGACGACGGCTCGCTGACCCTGCTCCAGAACCGCCGCACGACGCTCACGGCCGTGCGCGAGGACTCCGAAGCCGCCGCCGCGATCGCCGAGCCGACCGATCCGTCGATGCACACGACGGTCGCGAACCCGAGCGAACCACTGCGATTCGCGTTCCCGGATCTCGAGGGCCGGATCGTGACGAACGAAGACCCGCGGTTCGCCGGCAAGGTGGTCCTCGTCAACATCGGCGGCAGCTGGTGCCCCAATTGCCACGACGAGGCCCCGTTCCTGGCGGAACTCTACCGGACGTTCAAGGACCGCGGGCTGGAGATCGTCGGGCTCTCGTTCGAGGAGGCCGAGCAACTCGAGAACCCGACGCGGCTGCGCGCGTTCATCGAGCGGTACGATCTCGGGTACACGTTCCTACTCGCGGGCGAGACCGACCAGCTCAACGAGAAGGTGCCACAAGGGGTCAATCTCAACACGTTCCCCACGACGTTCTTCGTCGGGCGCGACGGCCTCGTGCGAGCCGTGCACGCGGGGTTCCCGAGCCCGGGGAGCGGATCGTTCTACACCGACGCCATCCACGAGGTCACGGCCGAGGTCGAGCGCCTGCTGGCCGAGACGGTACCGCAGACATTCTGAAACTCATGACGAAGCACACACGCATCCGGGCACTCCTGCTGGCCGCCCTCCTCACCGGCTCCGTTGCCGCTTGGGCGCAGATACGCATCCCGAAGGCTGAGCTGACGCCCGTCGTCGAGACGGTCCCGGTTCGCGCGGGCGGCACGGCCATCGTCAGACTGGAGGTCGAACTCAGCGAGACGTTACACGTGCAGTCGGACGAGCCGCGCGACGAGTTCTTGATCCCGACGGTCCTGACGCTGAACGCGCCGGAGGGCATCACGGTCGAGTCGATCACGTATCCGCCCGCAGAGGACCTGAATCAAGCAGGTTCCGACGAACCGCTGGCCGTGTTTCCCCACGCGTTCACGATCGAGGCCCGGTTGTCCGTCGCCCCGAACGTCGCGCCCGGCGAGGTCGCCGTGCCGGGACGCCTGCGCTACCAGGCGTGCGACGAGACGGTCTGCTATCCGCCAGCCCGCGCCGACACGTCCTGGATGCTCACGATCCGCGAGCCCTGAAATCGGGTTGTTCCGCCGCCCGTCGCCGCACGCCCCGGACCTCGGGCCACCGGCGTCCCAGGACCTTGCGCGCGCGCCACGAACGGATCCACACTTTCAGCTGATTCCACGCGAGAGCGTAAACAACGGCCGCGCCCCAACCGACCGGACGGCGGTCGTCGCGTGCCGATTCTTCAGAGGTGGTACCTATGGTGAGACGAGCCAAGATGGGTGAACAGATGTCGGTGGCGGTCGTCGTTCTGACCGCGATGATCGGAGCCTGCGGCATGCCGGGGCCCGACGAGACGAGCCAGACGACCGAGACGCCGGCACCGCCGACCACGGCGGCGCGGGTGGCCTTCTATCAGGACTGCTGGAACCTGTTCAATACGAAGGCCTGGGACCAGTTCGCCGCGTGCTACACCGCCGACGCCGAATCCGAGAACGTCGACTCCGGCATGCCCGCCGCGCGCGGTACAGAGGCTGTCCTGAAGGGCGCGAAGGACTTCGTCGCGGCCTTTCCCGACATCTCGGGCAGCCTGCAGCTCGTCGTCGCGGGCGACCAGGAAATCGCGGCGCTCGGCCTGCTGACCGGCACGCACACGGGCCCGCTGCCCGGAGGCCCCGAGCCGATTCCAGCGACGAACAAGCCCATCGGTCTGATGATGGGTCACGTGGTCGTGGCTGACGGGACTTCATCCGCGATCGCACGCGAACTGATCTACAACGAGAACGGGACGATGATGGCACAGCTGGGTCTGTCGCCGGCACCCGCTCGCCCGGTGATGACGAGCGGCGTGGCCACGCCGGTCGTGGTGATCGCGAGCGGATCGGAGACCGAGGCTGCGAACGTCGACGCGATGCGTGCGCAGTTCGATCGACTCAACGCACACGATGTGCCGGGCCTGCTCTCCTACAATGCTGACACCGTCGTTTTTCACTCGCTGCCCGACCCGGCGGACACGACCGGGGCGGACTTCGCCGCGAGGGTGGAAGGCTACTTCGCGGGCTTCCCGGACGTGAAGGTGACGATCGAGTCGATCTTCGGCGCCGGCGACTACGTCGTCGTTCGCGGCGTCTTCGAAGGCACCAACACGGGCGCCGCCCCGACGATGGGTATCACGTCGCCCACCGGCAAAGCGGTGAACGTCCACTTCCTGGAGTTCACGCGAATGGAGAACGGGAAGGTCGTCGAGGACTGGCTGATCTACGACGGCATGGCCTTCGCGACGCAGCTCGGCATGATGGGGTCATGACCCGACTCGGAGCGGACTGATCGACTGTCGGAGTCCGAGGCGTGCCACGATCGTGACCGGATCGCCCGGCCATGGGTCGTGACCGCCTCGGCCCCTGGCGCGGGCCGAAGGTCGTCGGTGCAGTCTGGCGGCGTGTAGACTGAGGGAGGCGCACGAGCACCCCCGCGCCCGACGAGGACCCTCCCATGGATGCCTACACACTCGGTGAGCAACGCGTCGACTGGGCGTTCACGCACATGCCCGTCATGCAGCGGATCCGCGCAGAATATGCACGCGATCGGCCATTCGACGGTCTCACCATCGCCATTTGCCTGCACCTCGAACCGAAGACGGCCAACCTCGGCCTCACCATCAAGGCGGGCGGCGCCACGGTGGTGATGTGCCCGAGCAACCCGTTGTCGACCCAGGACTCGTGCGTCGCCTACCTGCAACGACATCTCACGTGCTTCGGCCGACGCGGCGAAGAGGCGGCTGAGTACCAGCGGCACTTCCACGAGACACTCGACCACGAACCCGACCTCATCATCGACGACGGGGCGCAGCTCCTGTCGACCTTGCACAAGGAGCGGCCCGAGCAGCTTGGCGACATCATCGGGCTGTCCGAGGAAACCACCGGCGGCGTGAGCATCATCAAGGCGATCGAACGCAGCCAGGGCCTGCGCTTTCCCTGCATGGGCGTGAACACCGCACTGATGAAGCACCTCTTCGACAACCGCTACGGTACCGGCCAAAGCACGATCGAAGGCCTACTGGCGGCCACCAACCTGACCATCTGCGGGAAGGTCGTGACCATCGCCGGCTACGGCTGGGTCGGCAAGGGCGTGGCGATGCGTCTGCGCGGTCTCGGCGCCGACCTCATCGTCACGGAGGTGGACGCCACGAAGGCGCTCGACGCGCGAATGGAAGGCTTCCGCGTCATGCGCATGATCGACGCGGTGAAGGAGTCCGACTTCGTCATCACCACCACCGGCGGCCTCAACGTGGTGGACGCACCGCACGTCGCGGTGATGAAAGACCGGTGCATCCTGGCGAACGTCGGCCACTTCAACCGCGAAATCAACATTCCGGCGCTGCGCGCGGCCGCGAAGACGACGCGGGTCGTCAGGCCGGACGTGGAGGAGTTCACACTGGAGAGCGGCCGGCGCGTCTACCTGCTCGCCAACGGCGAACTCGTGAACATCGCCGTGGGACAGGGGCATCCTGCCGAGATCATGGACATGACCTTTGCCCTGCAGTCGCTGGCGCCGAAATACCTGCTCGATCGACGCGGGACGCTCGAGGCGCGCTTCTACCCCGTGCCGGACACCCTCGACGATCAGGTGGCTCGCATGAAGCTCGACACCCTCGGCATCGCCATCGACGAGCGGACCGACGCGCAACGACAGTACGACGATTTCTACTGAGATCGGCTCCGCATTCCCCGTCACCCCGGCGACCGCCGGCGGCCTGACTGGATGCCGGCTTTCGCCGGCATGACGCTGAAGTGGTCCCGTCAGCCCGGCGTTCGCACTCGTCACCCCGGCGAACGCACTCGTCACCCCGGCGAACGCCGGGGTCCAGCCCGGATGCCGGCCGTCACCCACCCTTCGGCCGACACGCCTCGCACTCGCAGATCGATCGCAGATACGCGAATGTGAAAATGCCAGTGGCGTGGCCGTCCTTGAACCCGATGTTGTAGGCGTACTGACCGACGGGGTTCAGGCTGGCGAGCTGCTCGCTGGACGGGGCGACCATTGGCAGGAGCTTCAGGCCGGTCGGTGGCGCAACGTGCGTGGTCGCCTTCTCCTGACAGGACGCGCACGGACAGTGGGCGCGGAGCCAACCGGATCGGTACTGGCCGATGTGGCCGTCGGACCAGTGGATCGTGATGCCCTGGTGGTCCCACTTCTCCAGCGTGATGGGCTTCAGCATGTCCCTCAGAACGTCATCCCGGGGATCTGCGAGGACTGAAGACCGGCAGCCTGCTCGCGGACTTTCCGAGCCACCTCCACGAAGGCCTTGGCCACCGCTGATTCAGGGTCGCGCCCGACGACCGGCAGGCCTTCATCGCCACCCAGCACGACGGCCGGATCCAGCGGGACGTGGCCCAGGAACGGGACATCCAGTCGCTCGGCAATGTTCTTGCCGCCACCATGACGGAACACGTCCGTGCGATGCTGGCAATTGGGACATTCGAAGAAGCTCATGTTCTCGACCAGGCCGAGAATCGGGACGTTCAGGTTGCGAAACATCTGCAACCCCTTGCGGGCGTCGATCAGGCTGACATCCTGCGGCGTCGTGACCACCACCGCACCGGTCAGCGGTGTCCCCTGACACAACGTCAACTGGGCATCGCCGGTACCGGGCGGCAGATCGATGACCAGGTAGTCCAGTTCACCCCACTCACATTGATCCAGCATGGCCTTCAGGTAGCTGTGCACCATCGGCCCTCGCACGATGGCGGCTTCCTCCTGCGGCATCAGGAATCCCATGGACATCAGCTTCACGCCCAGGGCCTCGATCGGCAGGAACGACTGCTGGGTCGTGCCCATTTCAGGTTTCGCATCTTTCACACCGAACATCGTCGGCACGCTGGGACCGTAGATGTCCCCGTCCAGCAAACCGACCGTCGCCCCCGACTCCGCCAGGACCAGTGCCAGATTCGATGCCACGGTCGACTTGCCGACGCCACCCTTGCCAGACGCCACGGCAATCAGCTGTTTGATTCGATCGATCATTGGGTTTCCCTTGTCAACGAGCGTACGACGGTAGAATGAGAACTGTACGCGGGACCGTCCTCAGACGGAAGGCGCGCGACCGAGTCACGATCATGCCACGAACGACATTCGACACGCTGCCGCCCACCGCACGACTGTGGATCTTCGCCGCCGATCGCGAGCTCGACGAGCCGGAAGCGGATCACTTACTGGCCGCCGTCGATCGGTTTCTCGACGACTGGACGGCACACCGTCAACATTTGACGGCGGCCCGCGAGTGGCGGCACGCCCGGTTTCTGCTCGTGGGCGTGGACGAGTCCATGGCCAGTGCCTCGGGATGCTCGATCGATGCGTTGATCCGGGAGATTACGCGGCTGGAGCAGGCGATGGGCGTGACGCTGGCCGACAGCGGCCCGGTCCTGTTCCGGCAGGGCACGACCATCGAGCGCGTCACGCGCGAGCAATTTCTGAAGCTGGCCGCGTCCGGCGTTGTCGGCCCGGACACCTCCGTGTTCGACAACACGCTGGCCACGGTCAACGACCTGCGTGCAGGTCGCTGGGAACTGCCCGCGCGCGAGACGTGGCACGCGCGAGCGTTCTTCTGATCCCGAGCCGCGTCTATCGCCCTGACCCGCCCCGCCGACGTCGAGCGGCCGTGCGCGGCGCCGTGCGCTCGGTCGCCATCAGCGCCCTGATCCGAGCCGCCGCCCGCGACATCACGGCACGCGGAGGACGACTCGCCCCGCCGGCTCGGCACGCGGCCACGGTCCGCCGAAGACGCGCGGCCATCGTCCCGCAACACACGCATGCGTCGATGTGGCGCTCGACGGTCAGCCGCTGAGCGGGCGTCAGCTCGCCGTCCAGATAGCGCGACAGCTCCAGCAACAGCGTGCGACAGCGCGCGGACGGGCGAGCCGGAACGGTGGTCATCGCGCGTCACTCCCCAGGTCCGCCTGGAGCTGGATACGAGCCCGATGGAGACGCGTCTTCACGTTGTCCTCGGAAATGCCCATCACTTTCGCGACCTCCCGGGTCGACAAACCCTCCATCTCTCGCAGGAACACGATGGCCCGATAGCGAGCCGGTAGTCCGCGGAGCGCCTTGCGCAGGCGACGCTTGAGCCCGGCGTTCGCCGCCAGCTGTTCCGGGTTCTTCCCTGGATGTGGTGTGTCCAGGGGCGTCGAACCCGGATCCGGCAGCACCTCGTCGAGCGACCGTAGCCGCTGCGGCTCGCCGGCCTTCTTTCGCCGCCCCATCAGACACGCGTTACGCACGGTGCGATACAGCCATGGCCGAAACGCTCCGGGCTCACGAATGCGCCCGACATGGCGATACGTCTTGATCAGCGCCTCTTGCATCGCGTCCTCAGCATCGGCCGCATGTCCGCACACCGAGATGCTGAATCGCCAGGCGACTTCCTGCGCGCGCATGAGCAGACGATCCAGAGCCTTCGTATCGCCGCTGGCCGCCGCGCGGACGAGGTCCGCGTACTCGTCCGGCACCGGGCCGGACGAACCCTGCTGTCGAGCAGGATGCGTCCCGGGTGATTTGGTGACGCGTTTTCTGCCGCCGGACCTCGTCACCATCCTGGATTTTCTCCCTACCAGAGAGATGATAAGCCACTTCGCAACCCGCTCCCCCGTCGCGCTCACCCGCATCCGGGACACGCGAGGACCGTGTCACCTTTCCCGCATTCGTGAATCTCTCGAGGTAGATGACACGACGATCCACGACCCACCTCCTCATGGCGACCGCGCTGGGGCTGGCCGCGCTCGTGGCGGCCGCCCCGGTGGCGGCCCAGACCCCGCTGAGCCTCACGGAGGCCATCGCCCGCGCCAGGGCGCAGAACCCCGAGGTGGGGAGCGCGGCGGCCGCGGAGCGCGAGGCCGCGCAGCGAATCAC
>Ga0326597_10013728_pt1 | contig 10635 bp, 12 predicted proteins | sample RVTome_12_FD_203789 | JGI IMG/M metagenome (GOLD analysis project Ga0326597, IMG submission 203789) | Soil microbial communities from uranium-contaminated site in the Upper Colorado River Basin, Wyoming, United States - RVT100D185 | ecosystem: Environmental > Terrestrial > Soil > Contaminated >... | reverse complement strand
TGGTATCCGCAGTCGACTTTCAGGAACGCGGAAAGCCGCACTCCTTTTGCGCGGGCGCAGGCTGCTACCGCCTCGAACGTGGACTCGTGATCGAGAAGAAGGTGAAGGGCGTCGATGGAGCGCGCGATCTCGACCGCCTCCTCGAGACGGTCGACGGCGATGGGGACAGCGTAGGTGATGTCCCGGAACCCCGCGCGCGCAAAGAAACGCGCCTCGGCGAGGGTCGACACGGTGATACCGCCGAAGTGCCCGCGGATCTGGAAGCGCGCGGCCTCGACGCACTTGTGGGTCTTGACGTGCGGCCTGAGCTTCGCTCCCAGCCGGCGCACTCGCTCGGAGATGCGCGAGGTGTTGGCTTCGAGCCGATCGAGGTCGACGAGGGCGGCAGGCGTCCGGATCTCATTCGGGAACATGGCGAGAATATACTACCGGTCGATGTCCTCCGGCCGCGCTCGAGTCCTCGAAAGCCAGCTCGGGCGCCTGAACTCCGGGCTGGCGCTCCTCGCTCATCAGAATCCCTTCTACCGCGGGAAGCTCGCGGGCATCGGCCTTCCGCTTTCCTCGATGAGCGACTATCGGCGGCTTCCCTTCACGACCAAGAGCGAGCTCGTCGAGAACCAGGGAGCGAATCCTCCCTACGGAACCAACCTGACGTACGCCGCGTCGGCCTACACACGGATTCACTCGACCTCGGGAACGACCGGACGGCGCCTCAAGGTCCTCGATACCCAGGAGAGCTGGGCGTGGTTCACCCGCTGCTGGCAGGAAATCTATCGCGTCTTCGGCGTCGGGCCCGGAGACCGCGTATTCGCCGCATTCGGGTTCGGACCTTTCGTCGGTTTCTGGGCGGGGTTCGAAGCCGCCCATCAGGTCGGGGCTCTCGCCATCCCCGGCGGCGCCCAGAGCTCGCTGCAGCGGCTCGACGCGATCCTCGATTGCCGCGCGACGGTTCTACTCTCGACTCCGACCTACGCTCTGAGGCTCGCAGAGGTCGCAAAAGAGAACGGGATCGATCTCCCGGGGAGCGCCGTCCGGGCGACGATCCACGCGGGCGAGCCGGGCGCGAGCATTCCGGCGACACGAGCGCTGATCGAATCCGCCTGGGGGGCGCGCGCCTGGGATCACGCAGGGCTGAGCGAGGTCGGCGCCTGGGGCTACGAGTGCCCCGCGGGCGAAGGGCTCCACGTGATCGAGTCGGAGTTCGTCGCCGAAGTGCTCGTGGTCGGAAGCGACTTGCCGGTCGACGAGGATGAGACCGGCGAGCTGGTGCTGACGAACCTCGGTCGATGGGCGGCGCCCGTCGTCCGCTACCGCACCGGCGACCTGGTTCGCCTTCGCTCGTCTCCCTGCGCCTGCGGAAGCCCGTTCCTGCGATTTCCCGGCGGCGTACACGGGCGGGCCGACGAGATGATCCAGGTCAAAGGCGTGAACGTCTACCCCGCCGCCGTTGAGAGCATCGTTCGCGAAGAGCCCGCGATCGCCGAGTTTCAGATCGCGATCTTCGAGCGGCGCCGGATGTGGGAAATGCGGGCGGAGATCGAAGTCTCGGAGGGCACCAAGCCTGAAGAGGTTCGCGCGAGGCTCGAAAAAGCGCTGCATCTTCGGATCGGAATTCGTGCCGACGTATCGATCGTGCCTGGGGGAAGCCTCCCGCGCTTCGAGCTGAAGGCTCGCCGGTTCCGGATCCAGCGCGAGGGATCACAAAATGAGATGTGAGGCCGAAGGAGAAACCCCACGGTCTTCCTTCGAGCCCAGCCGATCGTCGCTCGCGAGAAACCCACTTGAACAAGAGTTTACGACATGGACCCCCAGCTGGAACGCTTTTTGAAGGTGATTCGTGGCGCCGGAAGTCCGAAACAAGGGAGTGGGGTGCCATGTCCGCCACGCAATCGCACATCGTCGACGTCTTCCAGCAGTACACGCGGCTCTACAAGATTCGCAACGAGACCGGCGGCCGTTTGAGCCCGGAGCTCCAGAAGGAATGGGTGGAAGTAACCTTCACCCTGGACAGTATTTTCTCCGGGCTCTACCGCCCGGACGCGCGGCCAACCGAGGGCGCGCCCGTCGCCGGTCTGCGGCGATTCCGCGACAAGATTCCCGTCGACTTTCTGCGCGTTCCCGCGGATGCCGACGTGCTCTGTGAGACCCGCGACAATTTCTTCTCGGGAAAGCTCCAGGACATCAGCGTCGGCGGCGCCTACGTTCACTCGATGGTTCCGTTCCGCGTGGATTTACCCGTTCGACTGACGTTTTGCACGTTCCGGGATCGCGAGCCCCTCGAGCTCGAAGCCCGCATCGCCTGGAGCAATCCCGGCGGCGTCCGCAAGCACGCGCTTCCAGAGGGTGCCGGAGTCCAGTTCACGAACTGCGACCCGCGCTCGCAGGCGCAGCTCAAGGATTACGTCTACGAGCTCGTCGAAGAGACTCTGACCCGCGCCAACCTGCTCTAGGAGCGCGAATCGCTGTAGAATTCCCGGGCCATGACGCCCGGGTTCGACGTCCTCGTCGTCTCCTGGATTCATCTCCGTATCCCCTCCTGTCGGCCTATCCCCTTCTCCGGATCATGATCGTGGAAGAGTTTCTGACGGCGGCGCTCGCTCAGGCGGAGAAGTCCTGGAACGAGGGCGGGATCCCCATCGGGTCCGTCCTCGTCGACCCCTCGGGGAAGATCGTCGCGGAGGGACACAACGAGCGCGTCCAGACGGGAGACCCGACGGCGCACGCGGAGATGGTGGCGATTCGACGAGCGGGAAGACGCCGCGACTGGAGCAAGCTGACTCTGGTGTCGACGCTCAGTCCCTGCTCCATGTGCTCGGGGACCGCGATCCTCTATCGCATCCCGTTGGTGGTCATCGGAGAGAATCGAACCTTCCAGGGCGAAGAAGAGTGGATGAAGCGCCACGGAATCGAGATTCAGGTTCTCGACGACGAGCGCGCCATAGCCTGGATGGAGCGGCTGAAGCGGGAAAAACCCGATTTGTGGGCGGAGGACATCGGAGAGTGAGCCACATAAGGAAAGAGCTGTTCAAGTTTTTTCGGGATCTGACGAAGAACAACGACCGCGACTGGTTCACCCGGAACAAGCCGCGCTACGAGCGGGACGTCAAAGAGCCGCTTCTTCAATTCATCTCCGATTTCGGTCCGCACTTGCGCCGCATCAACCCCCACCTCGTCGCCGACCCGAGGCCCGTGGGCGGCTCGCTCTTCCGCATCTACCGCGACGTGCGCTTCTCTTCCGACAAGAGCCCCTACAAGACCCACGCCGGCGTTCGGTTCCCGCACGAGGAGAGCAAGAACGTCCACGCGCCCGGCTACTACCTCCACCTCGAGCCGGGAGAGGTCTTCGCGGCGTCCGGCATCTGGCACCCCGAGCCGGTGACGCTCAAGAAGGTCCGAGACGCGATCGTCGCGGACTCGTCGGGCTGGAAGCGCGCTGTTTCGCAAACGCTGCGGGGGAAGTGCACGCTGGGAGGCGAGTCGCTGAAGAAGGTCCCGAGAGGCTACGACCCGGACCACCCGTTCGCGTCCGATCTGAAGCGAAGGGACTTCATCGTCTATATCCCGTTCTCCGAGGCCGAAGCCTGCTCGAAGGACTTCATGAAGCGATTCGGTAAAGCATGCGCAACCATGAGGCCCGTTCTCGGCTTCTTGAGCCGTGCCGTCGGCGCGGCCTGGTAGAGCGACCGCACTAGCCTCGCTCGAGCGGGTGCTCGAGAATCAAGTGCTCCTCGACCACCTCGCCGTTCAGGAGGTGCCGCTGGATGATCTCTTCGAGCACCGGAGCGTCGCAGCCCGCGTACCACGCGCCCTCGGGATAGACCACGGCGATGGGCCCGCCTTCGCAGATGCGGAGGCAGTTGGCCTTCGTCCGGGCGATCCCCCCCTGCTCCGAGAGCCCGAGCTCTTTGAGCCGTTTCTTCAGGTAGTCCCAGGCGGCGAGCGAGCGATCCTTGTCGCAGCACTTGGGCTTCGTCTGATCGCAGCAAAGCAAGATGTGGCGTCTCGCCGAGGGAATCCCAACCGACTCCGCTTTCTGCCTCTGTGAGTCCATGGAGAGGTCGCTCATGCGAAAGTCCTCACCAGCCCGACGACCACTCCTTCGAGGTGAACCGAAGCGGGCTCGGCGATGATGGGCGTGAAGCGCTCGTTGGCCGCGCGGAGCTCGACTTTGTCGCCCTGGGGGTAGTAGCGCTTCACCGTCGCCTCACCATCGACGAGAGCGACCACCGTTTGACCGGCCTCGGCGTCTTCCCGCCGCTGCACGACGAGGAGATCTCCGTCCCGGATTCCATCCTCGACCATGCCGTCTCCGCGGACGCGAAGGGCGAAATGCTCCCCTCGCCGCAGCATCGTTTCCGGAACCTCGACGGTCCCGTCCTCGGAGAGCAGTGGCTTTCCCGCGGCCACCGAGCCCACGAGCGGAAGGGCCGCGGCCCGGGGGAGCTCCTTCGCCTCGACGATCTCGAGCGCGCGCTTCTGGTTCTTCCAGGGCGATCGAATGAACCCCTTGCGATGGAGCTGTAGGAGATGCTTGCGTGCCGAGTTCAGGGAGGCGAAGCCGAACTCGCGCCGGATCTCGTCGTAGGAGGGCGGCATGCCGTGCTCGCGCCGATAGTCTTTCAAATACTGCAATACCGCTCTTTGCTTGGGGGTCAAGTCCATGGAATCGAGATTAGGTGCAAGTATGGTATCAATCAACCACAAGATATTGCTGCTTCACGAACCAGACGCTACCAAAGGTTGCGCAAGAAAGTCGGGAAGGAACGCGCGCTTGAACTGTATTCAGGAGCGGAGGTGATCTTCGATGGATCCCCGGTACTACCAGATCGCGACTCTCGCTTCGCTTCTCACCTGGGGGCTCCTCGGGCTCCGGTTCGACATCCGCTGGGACGTCGCCTTCGTGATGATGGCCTGCGCCTTCGCCACGCAGTACGTCGCGAGCCGGGCCGTGGGCCTCCGTTTCGATCCAAAGAGCGCCCTCATCTCGACTCTGTCGCTCTGCCTCCTCCTCCGGACCAACCACCTCTCCCTCGCGGTCCTCGCCGCCGTCCTGACCATCGGGAGCAAGTTTCTGCTCCGCGTCGACGGCAAGCACGTTTTCAACCCCACGAATTTCGGAATCGCGGTGACGATGGCGTCGACGGGCGCGGTCTGGGTCTCACCCGGTCAGTGGGGCACGGGCGCGTTCTTCGCCTTCCTCATGGCCTGTCTCGGGGGGCTCGTGATCCACCGCGCCGCGAGGAGCGACGTCACCTACGCCTTCATCGCGTTCTACGCGATGGTGCTCTTCGGCCGCGCGCACTGGCTCGGAGATCCGCTCACGATCCCGCTTCATCAGATCGAGAACGGGGCCTTCCTGCTGTTCTCGTTCTTCATGATTTCCGACCCGAAGACCACTCCCGAGTCGCGAGCGGGACGCATCCTCTTCGCGCTCGCCGTCGCGCTCGGCGCGGGCGTCGTTCAGTTCGTCCTCTTCCGGCCCAACGGGCTCATCTGGTCTCTCGCTCTCGTATCGATGACGACGCCTCTGTGGAACCGGCTCTTCCCCGGGAGGCGCTACGAGTGGAACGCAGTTGGAGCCGCTCCCCCCATCGTTGAAAGGAGCTTCGCATGAAACGCCTGCTGGTCGTCTGGGGCGCCGCCCTCCTCCTCGCCCTCACGTTCCTCAATCCCGCCGTCCGCGCTTTCTGCGGCTTCTACGTGGCGAAGGCTGATGCGCGGCTCTTCAACCGCGCCTCTCAAGTGGTCCTCGTCCGCTCCGACGACAAGACGGTCCTCACCATGGCGAACGACTTCAAGGGCGACCCCAAGGAGTTTGCCGTCGTGATCCCCGTCCCCACATTTCTCGAGCGCGATCAGATTCACGTCACCGAGAAGAAGCTCATCGACCACCTCGACGCCTTCACCGCACCGAGGCTCGTCGAGTATTTCGATGAGGACCCGTGCAACCCAATCGTCTACGAGAGAGCCTATCCTGCGGCGCTCGCCTCCGCCGACATGGCCAGCCGCCCGCGAGCGAATGCTCTCGGAGTGACCATCGAGGCGGAGTACACGGTGGGCGAGTACGACATCGTGATCCTCTCGGCGAAGGAGTCTAGCGGCCTTACCACCTGGCTCACCGAGAACGGGTACAAGCTTCCTCCGGGTGCCTCCCGGGTTCTCGGAAGCTACATCAAGCAGAACCTCCGCTTCTTCGTCGCCAAGGTGAACCTCGAGGAACAGTCGAAGCTCGGATTCACTTACCTCCGTCCCCTGCAGATCGCCTACGAATCTCCCAAGTTCATGCTCCCCATCCGCCTCGGGACGGTGAACGCCGACGGCCCTCAGGATCTTCTCCTCTACGCCCTCACCCGCAAGGGACGGGTCGAGACCACGAACTACCGCACGGTCAAGCTCCCGACGGGAATGGACCTCCCCATCTTCGTCAAGAGCGAGTTCGCGGATTTCTACAAGGCGATGTTCGAAGAGCAGGTCCGGCGAGAGAACATGAAGAGCGTTTTTCTCGAGTACGCCTGGGACATGGGATGGTGCGACCCCTGTGCCGCCGACCCTCTCTCCCCCGAGGAGCTCCGGGAGCTCGGAGTCTTCTGGCTCCAGGGCAACGCTCAGGACGCCTTCGTCACCAGGCTCCACGTCCGCTACGACGGCGAGCACTTCCCCGAAGACCTCGTCTTCCAGGAAACCTCCGACCGCGAGAACTTCCAGGGACGTTACGTCCTCCGCCACGCCTACAAGGGGGAAGCGCGCTGCGAAGCCGGCGCGCGGTACCGCTCCGAGCTTCGCGTCCGTCAAGACCAGGAAGCGCAGACCCTCGCGTCTCTCACCGGGTGGGACGTCGCGGAGATCCGCAGCAAGATGAATCTCGAAGGCGACGAGCCCGCTCCCGAGAGCTGGTGGCAGCGTTTGTGGAAGAAGAGCTAGCGGTGGCGGCAGAGGCTGTGGATGTGATGAAGGGGATAGGGCCGTCCCTGTTTGCCAAAGGGACGGGAACGACCCTATTCTTCGGGTCATGCGCCTTTCGCCCGGGGCCCGGCTCGGGCCCTACGAGATCCGCGCGCTCCTCGGTGTTGGAGGCATGGGCGAGGTTTACCGCGCTCATGACCGCCGACTTGGACGAGACGTCGCGGTCAAGGTGCTGCCCGAATCGGTCTCGGAGGACCGCGAGCGGCTGAAACGCTTCGAGCAGGAAGCTCGTGCAGCAGCAGCTCTGAACATCCGAACATCCTCGCGGTCTACGACGTCGGCGCGCACGAGGGCTCGCCCTACATCGTCTCCGAGCTTCTCCTGGGCGAGACGCTGCGCCAAAGGCTGAGCTCGGAGAACCAAAGCGCCCTCGCCCTTCTGGAGAGAGCCTTCGAGGAGCGCGACATCCGGCTCGTCTTCCTCAAAGTCCATCCGGTCGTTGCTCCGCTGCGCCGGGATCCCCGCTTCCAAAGGCTTCTCGAGCGCATGAGCTTTCCGGATTGAGCAGATTCGAAGCACTCATTCAAAAAGGGAAAGCGGTATTATGAATGTATGAAGTTTACTGTCGTCCTGGCCCCCGAATCGCGCGGTGGTTTCTCCGCGATTTGCCCGGCCCTCCCTGGCTGCATTTCTGAAGGCGACTCCCGGGAGGACACTCTGGCGAACATCCGGGAGGCCATCGTCCTTTGCCTCGAGGTGCGCAAGCAGGAAGGTCATCCGGGACCGGTCGAGACGCCGGAGCTCGTCGCTGAGGAGATCCGGGCCTGCCTCAAAGACCGTGCCGCAGAAGGCTTGCCCCTTACGATTGAAACTCAGGTGGTGGACGTGGCGGCAGAAGTCGCCGCCTGATGGCCTCGCTTCCGGCGGTCTCGGGTCGTGAGGTGGTCGCGGCCTTCCAGAGAGCCGGGTTCGTGCTTCAGCGCCAGCGTGGAAGCCACCTCATCTTGACGAAGCCCGGTCATGCTCTAACGCTTTCCGTGCCCGACCACCGGGAGTTGAAACCCGGCACGTTGCGTGCCCTGATTCGGAAAGCGGGTTTGACCGTAGAGGGCTTCGAGACACTCCTTTGATTGATGCCCTTGGACTCTTGAGTCGCCGCGGAGTCAAACCTGCACGGAAGGTGTAGGACCCAGGCGGTATTCGAGGAAACACGCTTTTGCTTGCCGCGTCGGCGAGAACTGCCCTATTCTTCGAGTCATGCGCCTTTCGCCCGGGACACTGCTCGGGCCCTACGGGATCCGTGCGCTTCTCGGCGTCGGAGGAGGGATGGGCTCGCTGAAGGCTTGCCCCTGCTTCTATCCGTTCCAGTCGAACCTGCATTTCCAGGATCTTCTTCGCCGGATGAATTTTCCGAGCTGATCCGCCTGGTGGCGGCGGCGATCAATGTAATAGATTATCGGCATGAACCGAGCCTATCTCGCACTCGCGCTCTGTCTCGCTTCTCCACTCTCGGCCCAGACGCCGGCGCCCGGGAACGACACCATTCGAAAGGACGCGCTCAAAGCCGATCTGTTCTTCCTCGCCTCCGATGAGATGCAAGGACGGCTTACCGAGGATCCCGAGAACCGCATCGCCGCGCTCTTCATACGCTCCCGGTTCGAGCGGCTCGGTCTGAAACCGATGGGTCCGGAGGAGTCGTTCTTCCACCCCTACGTGCTGTCGAAGGCGAGTCTCGGCGAAACGAACGCGATCGAGATCCAAGCGGCACCCGGCGCGGCCCTGACCTATCGCCTCAAGCAGGACTACTTCCCGCAGGGTTTCAGCGCCAGCGGGAGCGCAGAAGGCGGGGTGGTTTTCACCGGCTACGGAATCCGCGCGGCGAAGCTCGGGCACGACGACTTCAAGGGCGACACCCTCCGCGGGAAGATCGCCCTGGTCTTCGATCACGAGCCGGGAGAGAAGAATCCGGAGAGCGCATTCGACGGTGTCGTCACCTCGGAGTACTCGCGCGATCTCCGAAAAGCGCTCTACGCGCAGAGAGCCGGGGCCCTCGCCATCCTGTACGTCGCCGACGTGCACAACCATCCCGGTGAGGTGAACTTCACGGAACTCGCGGAGCAGGCCTGGCCCGAGACGCCACGCCGTATGCCTCGACTCTCGCTAGCGCGCTGGACCGACTCGGTGCGCATTCCCGCGATCGCCATCTCGCCGACTGTCGCCGCGGCCATCCTCGAGCCCACGGGCAAGACTCTCGACGACCTCGCACGTCTGGCCGAGGCGCCTGGTGGAGCGGATCCGGTTCTTGTCCCTTCGCTCCGGATCGCCCTGAAGGCGAGCGTCGCCCAGGAGGGCATTACCGACCGAAACGTCGTCGCCGCCGTCGAGGGAAGCGACCCCCGATTGAAAGATGAGTGGGTCGTGGTCTGCGCCCACTACGACCACGACGGAGCCGACGAGGAGAGGATCTTCAACGGGGCCGACGACGACGGCTCGGGAACGGTCGCGCTCCTCGCGGTCGCCGAGGCCTACGCCGAGGCTGGGCTTCAGGGCTCTCGTCCGCGAAGGAGCGTTCTCTTCGCCGCCTGGAACTCCGAAGAGCGGGGCCTTCTCGGAGCCTGGGCCTACGCCGAGAGCCCGCTGGTGCCGCTCGAAAGAACCATCGCCACGCTCAACATGGACATGATCGGCCGCAACGAGGAAGTGCCAGTCGGCGGCGGAAGGCGCTTCCGCGGTCTCGAGGTCCAGACGGCGGAGTCGAATCGAAATCGGGTCAACATCCTCGGCCACACCTACAGCAGCGATCTCAAATCGAGGGTCGAGGACTCGAACCGCTCCGTAGAGCTCGAGCTCCTCATGCGCTACGACAACAACGAATCAAACCTCCTTCGCCGGAGCGATCAGTGGCCGTTCCTGCAGAAAGGCATCCCGTCGCTCTTCTTCCACACCGGTCTTCATCCCGACTATCACACCGAGTTCGACCGGCCGGAGAAAATCGAGTACGAGAAGCTCGAGCGCATCGCGCGGCTCGTCCATCAGACGAGCTGGGATCTCGCCTCGGCCGAGGGCCGACCCAAGTTCGACCGCCCGGAGGGGGCGGCGGCAGCGCCATAGGCCCCGACTTATCCACAGGCGACTGTTCATGAATTCTGGATAACATGTGGAGAAATTGTGAATTCGTTGTTACTGCCCTGTGGAATACCAGATGTTGCGATCCGATGCGGGAACGACCACAAAAACTTGTTGACGAGCGGTTTTTGGGGTGGCAGGATGCAACCTGTGTGTGAGCCTGAAGCGTTCGCCTGGAGGTCGGATTTAGTCATGAAGACGAACGGGATTCTTTGGGTTTGATGGAAACGGCGGTTTCGCCGTTTCTGCTTCATTAGGCCCGGCGCCCCCCGCCGGGCCTTTTTGATTTTTCCTATAATTGGCAGACGGGATCATGCACGCAATCGAACCGGCGCGTCTCAAGGACGGCATCGATCCGGGGACGCTCACCTCAGGGCCTTCGAGCGGAGCCTCTCGGGAGCTTCCGCGCATCGTCGAGGGGAGGGCGCTCATCCTCTGGGATCCGAAGCGTCGCGGCGAAAAGCTCGACGCCATCGATACCGACCAGATCACGCCCGCCGCGGACTGCGTCTCCGAGAGCCTCGAGGCTCTCGACGAGAAATGGAAGGAGGGCGCGTTTCGGTACCTCGTTCCCGATTTCCGCAAGCGGGTCCATTGCGGCGAGAC
>Ga0326597_10013727_pt1 | contig 10636 bp, 11 predicted proteins | sample RVTome_12_FD_203789 | JGI IMG/M metagenome (GOLD analysis project Ga0326597, IMG submission 203789) | Soil microbial communities from uranium-contaminated site in the Upper Colorado River Basin, Wyoming, United States - RVT100D185 | ecosystem: Environmental > Terrestrial > Soil > Contaminated >... | reverse complement strand
TCCCGAGGACGGCCAATATGTCTGGGCCTATCACATCGCGATCGAGAATCGCGGCCACGATACGGTGCAGCTTCTTTCGCGCTACTGGCGCATCACCGACGCGCAGGGCCGCGTGCAGGAAGTGCGCGGTGCGGGCGTCGTGGGCGAACAGCCCGTGATCGCGCCCGGCGCCCGCCACGAATATACGAGCGGCGTGCCGTTGCCGACGCCGTCGGGATTCATGGGCGGGCAGTATCAGATGCAGAATGCGGCCGGCGCGCGTTTCGATGTCGTCATTCCCCTCTTCTCGCTCGAAAGCCCGTTCGAGGAGCGCCGCATTCATTGATCCGTCGCGATATTTTCCCTAATCCCCGAGGGGTTGATACGCCCCCCGCCATACGGCGTAGACTTGGTTTCCTGGGTGGTCCGGAGCCGATTCATGAAGAAGAACGATAGACGCGGGCTTGCGGCGGCCGAGCGGCCCGCCGCCGCGCCGCCGCGCCCCTCCCGCGAAGAAGCCGAGGAGGCGGTGCGCACGCTGTTGCGCTGGGCGGGCGACGATCCCGGCCGCGAAGGTCTGGCCGAGACGCCGGAGCGCGTCGCGCGCGCCTACGAGGAATGGTTCGGCGGCTATGCCGAAGACCCCGAAGCCTTCCTCGCGCGCACCTTCGAGGAAGTCGACGGCTATGACGAGATGGTGGTGCTGCGCGACATCCGCTTCGAGTCGCATTGCGAGCACCATCTGGCGCCCATCATCGGGCGCACGCATATCGGCTATCTGCCCAATCGCAAGGTGGTCGGCATCTCCAAGCTCGCGCGCGTCGTCGAGAGCTATGCGCGCCGCTTGCAGGTTCAGGAGAAGCTGAACGCCCAGATCGCCAATTGCATCCAGAAAGTGCTGGAGCCCAAGGGCGTGGCCGTCGTCATCGAGGCGACGCATCAATGCATGACGACGCGCGGCGTGCACAAGCCGGGCGTGATGATGGTGACCTCGTCCATGCTGGGCGAGTTCCGCAAGAACCCGCTGACGCGACGTGAGTTCCTTTCCATCGTCGGCAACCCCGTCTCGAGCATCGATGCCTGAAGCAGCGCGCGTCGTCGATACGGTCTCGCGCCTAGTCGGCTTCGATACGACGAGCCGCAATTCGAATCTCGACCTCATCGCGCATGCGCGCACGATTCTCGAAGGCCTCGGCGCGCGCGTGCGCCTGACGTACGACGATTCCAGGACGAAGGCGAACCTGCTCGCGACGCTCGGTCCGGACACGGACGGCGGCTATGTGCTTTCGGGCCATACCGATGTCGTGCCGGTCGATGGTCAGGATTGGTCGAGCGACCCCTTCCGCGCCGAGGCGCGCGAGGGCAAGCTCTATGGGCGCGGCACCGCCGACATGAAGGGCTTCGTCGGCGCGTGTCTGGCGCTCGCCCCCGAGTTCGCACGGCGCGATTTGAAACGCCCCGTTCATTTCGCCTTTTCCTATGACGAGGAGGTGGGCTGCGTGGGTGTCGGCCGGCTGATCGCGGATTTGAAGGAAGCGGGCATCAAACCCGCGCTGGCCGTGATCGGCGAGCCCACCGAGATGCGCGTGGTCGGCGCGCATAAGGCGGGCGCGGGATTTCGCACGCGCATCACGGGGCGCGAGGGCCATTCGAGCGCGCCGCACAAAGGCGCCAACGCGGTGATGATGGCAGGTGAATTCCTGGGCCATCTGGCTGCGCTGCAAGCCGAGCTAAAACGGGATGCCGACCCGCGCTTCGATCCGCCCTACACGACCATCCAGGCCAACGTGATTTCAGGAGGCACCGCGCTCAACATCCTGGCCAGGCAATGCGAGGTGACGTGGGAGTATCGTTCGCTACCCGGCCGCGGCGACGATCTGGCGGCGCGCGTCGCCGCGCACGTCGAGAAAGCCATCCTTCCCAAATATCGCGCGCAGGCGAAGGAGGCGGCGATCGAGACGCGGACGCTCGCGACCTATCCGGGGCTGGCCTTCGAGCCCGATTCGCCCGCCGTGCAATTGGCGCGCGCCTGCACGGGGGCGAACGAGGTCGATGTCGTGGCCTACGGCACGGAAGCGGGCCTGTTCCAGCGCGCGGGCATTCCGGCCGTCGTGTGCGGGCCCGGCTCGATCGACCAGGCGCACAAGGCCGACGAGTTCGTAGAGCTTTCCCAACTCGCCGCCTGCGAGACGTTCCTGCGCAAGCTCGCCGATCACGCGGCGCGGCGGTGACGCCGAGGGACCATGCCCAATAGACTCGCCAAGGCGCGCGCGCTTTTGCTGGCCCGCAGACGGGAACTGGAAGCGCTTTCCGGCGCCACGAAGGACGACCGCGCGCCCGTCGAATTGGACCAGTCGAAAGTGGGGCGATTGTCGCGCATGGACGCGCTGCAAGGCCAGGCGATGGCCCAGGCATCGGAAGACCGTCGGGCGGCGGAAATCGCGCGCATCGCGGCCGCACTCAAGCGTGTCGACACGGGCGAATATGGGTCCTGCGTTACGTGCGGCGACGCGATCGCGGAAAAACGCCTTGCGATCGATCCCGCGGCCGCGGTTTGCATCGCCTGCGCGAAAGGCGCGAAGCGCTAGATCGCGATCTCGTCGGGGCGGAACGCATGGACCGCTCCGCAGAATTCGCATTTGGCGCGGATGACGCCGTCGACATCCGCGAGTTCGGCCAGATCGGACCGGCCGTAGGATTTCAGCACCGGCTCCACCTTTTCCGGTCCGCAGGTACAGCGAAAACCGAGCGGTTCGACCGGCATCACGCGCACGCCGTCCTCGTGGAACAGGCGCCACAGCACGTCCTCGGCCGCGATCGCGGTATCGAGCAGCTCGTAATCCTCGATGCTCGCGAGATAGAGCGCAACGCGCCGCCAGTCGTCCGAATCCGTCACCGTGTCGCGCGGCAGGTTGGGGGTCGCCTGCACCATGATCCCGCCGGCCCGCCAGCCATGGGAACCGCCCGCATAGACGGGGCCGGCGGCCAGCCGGATGGCGGTGGCAAGCTGCTCAGATTGCGCAAAATAGCCCTCCGCCGAAGCGGCCAGGCCGCGCGCGTCGAGCGCGACCACGCCCTGATAGGGAGCGGTGCCGGGCGCGCGCTCGATGGTGATCGCGAGATGCCCGTCGCCCGCGAGCGCGCCGAAGGAAACGGAGCCGCCCGAACCGGCCGCCCGGTCGGCATCGTATCGGGCATAGCCGCGCAGGCCGCCTCCGGCGAAGAAATCCGACACGATGAGGCCGAGCGGTCCTTCGGAACGCGTCTGAATACTGAGCCTTCCTTCGAGCTTGAGGGAAGACCCGAGCAGACCCGCCAGCGCCAGCGTCTCGCCGAGCGCGCGGGACGCGATCTCGGGCAGCGGATGGGCCGCCAGCGCGCGCGTTGCCACTTCGTCGAGCCGCACGATGCGCCCGCGCAGGCGCGCATCCGGCAGATCGAAGGGCAAAACGAAATCACCGGGCGGGGCGAGGGTGTGGCGGCGCTCGCCGCTCACTTCAGCGACCACTCCAGGATCGCCTTCTGAGTGTGCAGGCGGTTCTCGGCGCAGTCGAAGACGGCGGATTGGGGGCCGTCGATGACGTCTTCGGTCACCTCCTCGCCGCGATGCGCGGGCAAGCAATGCAGGAAGATGGCGTGGGGCGCCGCGGCCTTCATCAGACGCGAATCCACGCGATAGGCTGCGAGCTTGTTATGGCGGCGCGCGGTCGCCTCCGGCCCCACGCGCTCCTCCTCCGTGATCGAAATCCAGGTATCGGTCATGACGCAGTCCGCGCCCGCGACGGCCTCGGCCGGCTCGCGTGTGACCGTCACGTCGCCACCATTCGCGCGCGCCCATTCGAGAAGCGCCGGCGCGGGCGCCATATCCTCGGGACACGCGATGCGGAACGCGAAGCCGAAGCGGGCCGAGGCGTGCATCCAGGACGCGGCCACGTTGGAGTGCGAGCCGCTCCAGCCGATAGTGCGCCCGGCGATATCGCCCACGCGCTCCTCGAATGTCATGACGTCCGAAAGCGCCTGGCAGGGATGGGTCAAGTCGGTGAGCCCGTTGATGACCGGAACGCTCGCATGCTCCGCCAGAGTCATCAGCTTTTCGTGCTCGGCCGTCCGGAGCACGATGCCATCGACATAGCGCGACAGCGTGCGCGCGGTGTCGGCGACGCTCTCGCCGTGGCCAAGCTGGAGATCGTAGCCGTTCAGCACCATGGTTTCGCCGCCCAGCTGGCGCATGCCGACATCGAAGGAGATGCGCGTGCGCGTCGACTGCTTCTCGAAGATGAGAGCAAGCATCTTGCCCCTGAGCGGCGCGTCGCCGTCGAGCGTGGCATGCGAGGCGCCCGCGCGCGCGGATTTGCGCGCTTTCGCCTTGGCGACGAGGCGTTTGAGCGCCGCGGCATCGAAATCGGCAAGATCGAGAAAATGTCGCGGGCTCATGACACGCTCGCGGTCTTGGCGGCAACCTTCTCGAAATCCGCCGCCGTGTCGGAAAGAATGCCGATCGCCTCGCGCACATGGGACTCGTCCACGATCAGGGGCGGCAGCAGGCGCACGACATTGTCTCCGCCACCGACCAAAAGGAGTTTCCGCGCGCGCGCGGCGGCAAGAAAATCCGCGCTGGGCACGTTGAGCTTGATGCCGAGCAGAAGCCCTTGCCCGCGGACTTCGGCGACGATGGACGGATGCTCGGCCGCCAGCATGGCGAGCTGTTGGTTCAGATGATTGGCGACCTTGACGACGCGCGGAAGGAATGACGGCGCGAGGATGACGTCGAGCACCGCATTGCCGACCGCCATGGCGAGCGGATTGCCGCCGAACGTGCTGCCATGCGTGCCCTTGACCATGCCCGAAGCGGCCTCTTCGGTGGCGAGGCACGCCCCCACCGGGAAGCCGCCGCCAATGCCCTTGGCGATCGCCATGATGTCGGGCGTGATACCCGCCCATTCATGGGCGAAGAACTTTCCCGTGCGGCCCACGCCCGTCTGCACTTCGTCGAGCACGAGAAGGATTCCCTTCTCGTCGCAGAAATCGCGCAGCGCCTTGAGAAAGGACGGCGTCGCCACGCGCACGCCGCCTTCGCCCTGCACGGGCTCGATCAGGATTCCCGCGGTCGCGGGACCGAAGGCTTGCGCCACCGCCTTCATGTCGGCGAAGGGAACCTGGTCGAAGCCTTCCATCTTCGGGCCGAAGCCTTCGAGATATTTCTCCTGCCCCCCGGCGGCGATGGCGGCGAGCGTGCGGCCGTGGAAGGCGCCCTCGAACGTGATCAGCCGGAAACGTTCCGGCGCACCGGTCACGAAGTGATGGCGCCGGGCCATCTTGATCGCGCATTCGATCGCCTCGACGCCCGAATTCGTGAAGAACACCGTGTCGGCGAAACTGGCGTCGACCAAGCGCTTGGCGAGACGTTCCTGGCCGGGAATGCGGTAGGTGTTGGCGGTATGCCAGACCTTGCCCGCCTGTTCGGTGAGCGCCTTTACGAGATGCGGGTGGGCGTGGCCCAGCGCGTTCACCGCGATCCCGGCGGCGAAATCGAGATAGCGCTCGCCTTTTTCGTCGAAGAGGTAGGGACCCTCGCCGCGTTCGAAGGCGAGGTCGGCACGGGCATAGGTCGGCAACAATGGGGAGATCATGGGAAAACCGTTCGTCTGGAGGAATCCGGTTCACATGCGCGCAATCGCGCTGCGCGCGAGGCATCCGTGCGCCTTGCGTCGTCGCGCCGCGGGTCTCGAACCCCGGGTCCTCGAACGGTGCGGGATGGCTGCGGCCACCGGCTAGTGTCCCGATTCTGAAATTCGTATCACATGATATCGGCTTCGCGACGAATTTCAGAATCGAAAAGGACACTAGCAATTCATTGATTCCAGTGTCGCTTTTGATTTCGAAGTTCGCCAAATGCCCGATATCGAGATGATGCGAACTTCGAAATCGCGGCACTGATCTCCTTTTCGGGCCGCGGACATTTTGGCGCCGAGGCCCGGCAATTTCCTTATCAGGTCAGGGCGGGGCGGCGTCAAGCGGGCGTTGCCCCGCCCCAAGCTGTGGACAAGGCCCGGCCACGCCACGGCAGACCTTGTGCCGGCGCCACCGCTAGCTACGATATCTAGTGGAACGGGACGCCAAAAGGAGGCTCGCAATGAGCTGGACGGAAGAACGCGTCGAGCAGCTCAAGACGCTCTGGACGGAGGGGCTGAGTGCGAGCCAGATCGCCCGTGTGCTGGGCGGAGTGACCCGCAATGCCGTGATCGGCAAGGTGCATCGGCTAGGCCTGGCGGGCCGGGCTTCCAGCATGCGCGCCGAGCGGCCGCGGATCGCGCTGTCGCCAAAGCCCGCCTTGCGCGCGGCGCCGCAGGAGCCCGTCGTGCTGGAAGAGGATCCGGTGCCGCTCGACGACGGGAATTTCGCGACGGTGCTCACCATCAACGACCGCATGTGCCGCTGGCCGATCGGCGATCCGTCGGAAGAGCAGTTCCATTTCTGCGGCCGCAAGCCCAAGGCCGGTTCGCCTTATTGCGAAGCCCATGCGCGCAAGGCCTATCAGCCCCAGCAGCAGCGGCGCGACAAGCGCGCGATGGGTTGACAGGACATTCGGGTGCGGACGGGTGCGGCGCGTATTGATATGTCGGTGCCATTCGGGTTTCTGAGCCCCGATGCATGACGTCATCGTTCTCGGCCTGGGCGCGACAGGCAGCGCCGCGCTCTACCAGCTTGCCAAGCGGGGGATGCGCGCGCTCGGCCTCGACCGGCACGCGCCGCCCCATGGCCACGGTTCGAGCCACGGCGAGAGCCGCATCACACGGCAGGCCATCGGCGAAGGCGCGCATTACACGCCGCTCGTGCTGCGCAGCCACGAAATCTGGCGCGCGATGGAGGCCGAAACCGATCGCAGCCTTCTGACCGTCACGGGCGGGCTGATCGTTTCGAGCCCGGAGGCGACCTCGCACACCCATGTCGCGGGTTTCTTCGACAACACATGCGCGGCCGCGCGCGCCCATGGGATCGGGCATGAGATCCTGGACGCGGCCGCGATCCGCGCACGGTTTCCGCAGTTTCGCGTTGGCCATGGCGAGAGGGGCTATTTCGAACCCGGAGCGGGCTATTTGCACGCCGAGGCATGCGTGAGCGCGAATCTGGAACTCGCCAAGCGCCACGGCGCGACGATCGCGACGGAAGAGACGGTGCTTTCCTTCGCGCGCGACGGGCGCGCGATCGCGGTGCGGACCGACAAGGGTACGCGCCGTTGCGACCGGCTGGTCGTGGCGGCCGGCCCGTGGCTGCCCAGCTTGCTCGACGGATCGCTTTCGCGCCTGTTCCGCGTGATGCGCCAGCTCCTCTTCTGGTTCGCGCCGGACGGCGACGTGACGCCGTTCCTGCCCGCGCGCTTTCCCGTCTTCATCTGGGAAGTCCGAGGCCGGCCCACGCCCATCTATGGCATCCCCGCCATTGGCGGCGAGGAAGGCGGCGTGAAGATCGGCACCGAACAGTTGACCCGGGACACTTCGCCGGATTGCGTCGAGCGCACGGTCGGCGCGGACGAAATCCACGCCATGCACGCCGATTACGTGGCGCCGTTCGTTCTCGGGCTTTCGCCGCGCGCGGTGCGCGCGGAAACCTGCCTCTACACCGTCACACCCGACGCGGGTTTCGTCGTGGACACGTTGCCGGGAGAAGAGCGTGTGATCGTGGCCTCGCCCTGCTCCGGCCACGGCTTCAAGCATTCGGCCGCGCTTGGCGAGGCGATCGCGGAACGGCTCGGCGAGGGGACAAGCCGGATCGACCTCGCGCCTTTCGGTTTCGCGCGGTTCCGATAGCGGGCGCTCAATTCGCGAAGGAATCGTCGAGCGCATAGCCCGCCGCGCGCACGGTGCGGATGGGATCGCGGCCGTCGCTGCAATTGAGCGCCTTGCGGAGCCGGCCGATGTGAACGTCGACGGTGCGCGCCTCGACATACACGTCCGAACCCCAAACCGCGTCGAGCAATTGCTCGCGGCTGAAAACGCGGCCCGGATGCTGCATCAAATGATCGAGCAACCGGTATTCCGTCGGCCCGAGATGGACCTCGCTTTCGCCGCGCCGTACCCGATGCGCGCCACGATCGATGGTGATGTCGCCGGCGGTCAACACGTCTTCGGCAAGGCTCGGGCGGATGCGGCGCATGACCGCGCGCAGGCGCGCGAGCAGCTCGGTCATCGAGAACGGTTTGGTGATGTAGTCGTCGGCGCCGGTATCGAGGCCGCGAATGCGATCAGGCTCCTCGCCGCGCGCGGTCAGCATGATGATGGGCACGTTACGTAGCCCGTCGCGCACGCGCAGGCGGCGGCACACTTCGATCCCCGAAAGCTGGGGCAGCATCCAATCCAGCAGGACAAGATCGGGCTTGGCCTCTTCGGCCACGAGCAACGCCTCTTCGCCGTCATGGGCTTCGAACACGCGATAGCCCTCGCGTTCGAGATTGTAACGCAACAAGGTCGTTAACGCCGTCTCGTCCTCGACCACCAAAACCGAAGGTTTCATAATGTGCCCTCCGCGCTCTACGTCTTGCTGTCGTAGGCGACCGGGGTCGTCGCGGTGACGTCGGCCTTGGGCCTATTGTGCGAAAGGGTTTCGCCGCTCACCATGTGATGGACGGTCTCGGCGATATTGGTGGCGTGATCGCCGGCGCGCTCAATGTTCTTGGCCACGAACAACAAATGCGTGCACAGCCCGATGGTGCGCGGATCTTCCATCATATAGGTCAACAGTTCGCGGAACAGGCTGTTGTAGAGCTCGTCGATCTCGCCGTCCTGGCGCCAGACCGCCTTGGCGGCCTCGATATCGCGGTCGGAATAGGCATCGAGCACCATCTTGAGCTGGGCGAGAGCCTGCCGGCCCATCCGCGCCAGGCTTTGCGTGAGACGGATGGGGGGTTCGCGGTTCAGTACCAGCGCGCGCTTGGCGATGTTCTTTGCCAGATCGCCGATGCGCTCCAATTCGCTGGCGAGCTTGATCGCGGCCAGCGTCTCGCGCAGATCGACCGCCATGGGCTGGCGCAGCGCGAGCAATTTCAACGTCTGCTCCTCGACGGCCCATTGCAGCTGATCGATGCGCACATCCGACGCGATAGCGGCTTCGGCGAGCGCGGTGTCGCGCTTGGCGATCGCCTCGATGGCGTTGCCGAATTGCGTTTCGGCGAGGCCACCCATTTGCGCGATCGTGTTGGAGAGCGCGTCCAACTGCTCGGTGAAGGATTTGACGATATGCTCGGTCATCCGAAACGTCCCGTGATGTAGTCCTGCGTGCGCTTGTCCTGGGGATTGGTGAAAATCTGTTCGGTGTCGCCGACCTCGACCAGATAGCCAAGATGGAAGAAGGCGGTGCGCTGGGATACGCGCGCAGCCTGCTGCATCGAATGGGTGACGATGACGATGCAGTAGTTCTCGCGAAGCTCGTCCATCAGCTCTTCGATCCGCGCGGTCGCGATCGGATCGAGCGCCGAGCACGGTTCATCCATCAGGATCACTTCCGGATCGACGGCAATGGCGCGCGCGATGCAAAGCCGCTGCTGCTGCCCCCCCGAAAGCCCGGTGCCAGCATCGTCGAGGCGGTCCTTGACCTCCGCCCATAGCCCTGCGCGGATGAGGCTCTTTTCGACGATCTCGGCGGTCTCGCCTTTGGACGCCGTCATGCCGTGGATGCGCGGCCCATAGGCGACGTTCTCGAAGATGGATTTGGGGAACGGATTGGGTTTCTGGAACACCATGCCGACACGCGCGCGCACCTGCACCGGATCGACGGTGCGGTCGTAGATATCCTCGCCGTCCAGCGTGATCGTGCCCTCGACGCGCGCGCTCGGGATCGAATCGTTCATGCGGTTGAGACAGCGCAGGAAGGTCGTTTTCCCGCAGCCCGACGGGCCGATGAGCGCCGTAACCGTGCGGTCGGGGATATCCAGATCGACACCGAACAGGGCCTGTTTCTCGGCATAGAAGACGTTGACGTGCCTGGTCCGCATCTTGATCGCCGTAGCCTCGCTCACGCGCCCGGTGGGCCGAAGCATTTCCGGCCGGGCGGCGTGGGCGGTCGCGTTAACGGGCATGTCGTTCATGGCTCCCTGATCCCCATCTTACCACCGGCGTTCGAATCGCCGGCGCAAATAAATCGCCGTCGCATTCATGAAGAACAGGAAGGCGAGCAGCACCATGATAGCCGCGCTGGTCTTGGTGCCGTAGTCGCGTTCGGGCGCGTCGGCCCACAAATAGACCTGCACGGGCAGAACGGTCGCCGAATCCATGATGCTCGACGGGATGTCGACGATGAAGGCGACCATGCCGATCATCAGAAGCGGCGCGGTCTCGCCGAGCGCGCGGGCCATGCCGATGATGGTGCCCGTCAGGATGCCCGGCATGGCCAGCGGCACCGCGTGATGGAACACGACTTGGATTTCCGAGGCGCCTACGCCGCGCGCGGCCTCGCGGATCGACGGCGGGACCGCTTTCAACGCCGCGCGCGAAGCGATGACGATCGTCGGCAGCGTCACGAGCGTCAGCACCAGGCCGCCCACCAGTGGCGCCGACCGGGGCAGGCCCCAGAAATTGAGGAACACGGCAAGACCCAGGAGCCCGAACACGATGGAAGGGACGGCCGCCAAATTGTTGATGTTGATCTCGACGAGATCGGTGAA
>Ga0326597_10013726_pt1 | contig 10638 bp, 9 predicted proteins | sample RVTome_12_FD_203789 | JGI IMG/M metagenome (GOLD analysis project Ga0326597, IMG submission 203789) | Soil microbial communities from uranium-contaminated site in the Upper Colorado River Basin, Wyoming, United States - RVT100D185 | ecosystem: Environmental > Terrestrial > Soil > Contaminated >... | reverse complement strand
AAGGAAGGTTGGTTTTGTACACGCGCCCGACGACGGAGAGGTTGGGGACGTAGTACGCGTTATCGACGTGCAGGATCGCCCGCTGCATGATTGCGAAAGAGAGGTCGACCGTAGCGCCGCCGTCGCTGTTTAGCTCGAATTTCACAGCCAGCAGGTTGCCGTCATCATCGAAGCCGGCCTCGTAGCGGGTGAGGAAACGGTGTCGCTTACCGGTCATGATCATGTCGTCGTCGCGGAAGAGGCGGATCTTCACTGGACGGTTGGTCGCTCTGCAAAGGAGCGCCGTCCAGCATGCGGTATGGTTCGCCTGTGTTTCCTTGCCGCCGAAGGCCCCGCCCATGCGCCTCACTTCCACCACGACCTCATGCTTGCCGACGCCAAGAAGGTCCGCGATGAGCGCCTGGGTCTCCGATGGATGTTGGGTTGAGCTGTAGACGCTGATCTCTCTTCCTTCGCCTGGTATGCAGAGGCAGACTTGGGACTCAAGGTACCAGTGTTCCTGCGCGCCCGTCCTCAACTCACCACTGATGACGTGTGGTGCGGACTTGAGGGCTTCCTCTACATCTCCCCGCCCGACTGCGTCGTTCGGGCGGGCCCGCTTGATCTTCGCTGGTGGTCCGAGCAGGTTGTTCCTTGCCATTGCGGTCTCAAGATCGAGGATTGTCTCAAGCGGCTCATACTCGACTTCGATGAGCCTCTCCGCCTCACGGCATTGCTCCTCTGTCTCAGCCCCAATCAGGAACATCGCCTGGCCGATAAAGGTAACCTCGTCGACAGCGAGGCACAGCTCGTCTTTCACTACCGGACCCATCTGGTTGTGCCCGGGGATGTCCCTGTGGCATAGCACTGCATGGACCCCGTGGAGCTTCATGGCGGCACTGAGGTCGAACGATGTGATTCTCGCGTGCGCAAGCGGACTATAGACTGCGCGGCCGACAAGCAACTGCTCATTGACGAGGATGTCATCCACGTACACAGCTTCACCGGTGACGTGCTTGATTCCGCTTTCGTGGGGGAGGTATGCATTCATGAATGTATTACTGCTCTATTATCTACGCCTTACTGAGCACATCCTTAAGCCTGTTGATACAGGTTTCCCATTCTGGGTCCGTATCAATGTTCGTGTTATCAAGAACTCTCTTATAGTTAGAAAGGACCCGCTTCATTCTGTTCATGAACTTTGTTGCATTAATCTCTCTCTTAGTCTCAGTGAACAATGGCCTAGTCCTTACCCTTGTGATTCTCCAATTGTTTCTAGTCTCCCCTCTGTGTAGGATCCCACACCTCACATTCTGAAAAAAATCGTGCGGTAAACCTTTGTCCTTGTTTCCACTGGGGTCATCGGTCAGATACTCTATCGCGGATAGACTCCCTTTACTAAAATCATTGAACAGAGGTTCAGTGACGAAAAAATAGCCAAAACACCTTTCGCTCTTGCGGTGAGTGTCTCTGAACTCCCTTACCCTAAACGAAACATATGTCTCAATCAAGAGGCAACAATTAGCCATTACGGCAAAGCCATTCTTGTAATACTTGCGAAAGAGTTCGGTAGGATAATCAAAAGGTTTGATGTATCGTCCGTACAAACGGTCGTATATAAGCTGTGATAGCTTTTCCTTCTGCCTCGATCTGATCCATTCTTCGACAGTTGAACGAACTATTTCTTTTCCCCGCTTGTCAACTGCTAGGACCAAGTCGTCATTGCTCATAGGGAATGATGAAATCTGGTTTTTGTGGGCCCGATTCATCGCGGTAGGAATCTAATCTTTACGCTTGTTGACTGGCCGGCTGTAACCTGTGCACTTGTGACATCAATCTGAGCCATTATCTCGACTATATTCGATACGGATCTAAGATGGGCTGAACTGGCAACTAGGCAGTAAGCCCCGGCCGGAACTGAGAGAGAAAATGATCCCGCTCCATCTACAATCACCTTCCTCACTTCGGACAGCCTGTTGTTTTCGAGGACAGCCATGAATCCAAAACATTTGGATTCTAGGTCGCTAAACTCGGTATCCGTCATTCTGGTGTTTGCTCGGTTGTTTCTAGATAACACTTCGAGATAGAACGCCATCAAGTCCTTACATTTGTCCTTGTGGGTTTCCGGCAAGATGAATACTTCAGTGCCGACATCAGGTTTGTCGCCATAGTTCTCGTTGAAGTAGTAGGTAGCAACACCATTGAGAACCCCCTTCTTAACAGTATCAACATCGCCCGAACCCAACTCGGTGCGTTTCATAAGAATGAAATACTGATACTCACGTTCCGTCATCTTGTTGATGTCTGTCTTTTTGAGTCTTTCGTAGAGGCTGTCCTTCTCTACCTTGGGCTGTGAGAAAGCCATTGCATGGAAGCAAGCGATTGTGAGTATCAGAATGTGAGCAACCCACGTGGATTTCATTCATTACTCCGCGAAATGATTGATTGTTCTCTGCCTTTGTTCCGTTATCTGACTACGTGCGAGTTACGCTCCATACCTTCATCAGCAAATTCCTCGCCGCAACTCTCCTGATCTCCGCCCCGCTCCGTGCGTCGGAGATCGGAGTGAACTCGGTGTCGAGGGCCGACTTCGCCTTCTCCACCAACTCCACCGCCGCTTCCAATTCCTTCAACCGATCTCTGTTCTCCTGCAACCGTTTCTCGTAGAGTGTGTATCCCTTCACCAGATGGTCACGGAGAACGGTCGTTGCCCAGATGCGAAATCGTGTCGCACGAGAAGAATTCACACGATAACCGATAGATATTATAGCATCGAGATTGTAGAACTTAGTCCTATAGGTTTTTCTATCAGCGGCAGTATGTTCCAAAATGGAACTAACTGAATCCTCCCTTAACTCCCTTGTTTTGAAGATATTTGCAAGGTGCTTGGTAATGGCAGGCCGCTTAGTTCCGAAAAGCGAGGCAATCTGCCTCTGTGAAAGCCAAACAGTCTCACCTTGCAACCGCACTTCGAGAGCTGCTTGCCCGCCTTTAGTTCGGTAAATAACTATTTCACCTTTTTGTTCCGGCATGTCTCATTATTCAGAAATGATCGTTCAACTGTTGCAAACAATGCAACAATTCACTCCTGAGCAACATCCACTTTTTGCATAGTTGCCTCTCCGCCTCGCGGCATTGCTCCTCTGTCTCAGCGGCGATCAGGAACATCGCCTGGCCGATGAAGGTAACCTCGTCAACAGCGAGGCAAAGCTCGTCCTTCACCACCGGACCCATCTGGTTGTGATCGGGGATGTCCTTGTGGCACAGCACTGCGTGTACTCCCGGGACCTTCTTGGCCGCGGTGAGATCGAACGACGCGATTCTTGCGTGGGCTTGGGGACTATAGACTACGCGGCCGACAAGCAACTGCTCATTGACGAGGATATCATCCACATATACCGCTTCGCCGGTGACGTGTTTGGTTCCGCTTTCGTGAGGGTGGTTCATGGTTTCACGACAAGTTCAACCCTCTCTTCTCTGGAAGGTCGGTTGGTGGTTATTGGGCCGCAGTCGCATCTGTCCGTTCTTAAGCATTGGGCTACCTCCTACTTGTGCAAGACAAGTTTTCTTGTTAGGGCAAACCTGCCCGCTTCAAGTCGATAAATGTACACACCGCTTGAAAAGCGAGCACCATCAAATGTCGCTTGATATCTTCCCGGCATCAACTCTTCGTCCACAAGATTCTCGATCTCCCTCCCCAACAAATCAAACACCCTTAGAGAAATGTGGCTTGAGCTCGGAGTCTCAAATCTGATTTCGGTGCTTGGGTTGAAGGGATTCGGGTAGTTCTGATGAAGCTGCAGTCGTTCAGGCAGTGGGTCGTTGTTCAACTGGGGTTCATCAGCCCAAACTAAGCCTCCAGATGTTGTCTTTAGTATCGTGCCTGACTGACCGACTGCCCAACCGGTGCTTGCATTGACGAAACAGACTGACTCCAATTGATTCAATGTTCCACCTGGCTGAGGACTCCAACTTGCACCACCGTCGGTTGTCTTGAGGATTAGTCCTGCGACCGAATACTCACCGCCTACAACCCAACCAGTATCTGTATCAATGAAAAACACCGATGTCAAGAGATATGAGGTCCCGGCAGACTGACCCACCCAACTGGCCCCACCATCTGTTGTCTTTAGTATGGTGCCGGATTGTCCTACTGCCCAGCCGGTGTTTGCATCGACAAAACAGACTGACCCCAAACGATTCATCGTTCCACTCGGCTGGCTTGACCAGGTTGCCCCGCCATCTGTTGTCTCGAGGATCATACCCCACCCGACTGCCCATCCTGTGCTCACAGTGACAAACCAGACTGATACCGGTACTCCCTCCCAAGTTGCCTGCCACGACCAGGTTGTCCCGCCGTTTGTGGTCTTGACGACGACGCCCGGCAAGAATTCTGATCCTGGCCCAACTGTCCAACCAGTGTGAGCGTTAACGAACCGGACCGAATAGAAGCCATTATCACTGACAGCTTGGGTAATCCAACTGGCGCCACCGTTCGTTGTTTTGAAAATCCCCCCGACCCCCACAGCCCAGCCCGTGTCCACACCGGTGAAATAGACTGAACGCAGAATACCTGTGGAAGGAGGTGGTTGAGCTTCCCATGTTGTCCCGCCGTTTGTTGTCTTGAGAACCGTCCCGTACGACCCGACTGCCCAGCCTGTGTTTGCATTGACAAAATGGACTGAGTTTAACCAATTTATTGTCCCGCTTGGTTGTGGGAACCAGCCACTCTGGGCGAAAACACTGGTCTGCAAAACAAAGAGTACACTGAGTACGACGTGAGCATGTCTCATGATAACCTCCGAAGAAAGATTGCCATCGGCCCTTAGTGGTTCTGGCTCTTTAGTCAATCCACACCCCCATTCTCCCTCTGACTTGTTTCACTCCAAAGCTTCATCAGCAAATTCCTCGCCGCAACTCTCCTGAACTCCGCCCCGCTTCGCGCGTCGGAGATTGGCGTAAACTCGGTGTCGAGGACCGACTTTGCCTTCTCGATGGTCTCCCGGTCCCACTTCTTGCCAATGATGGACTGCTCCGTGGCCCGTGCGCGCTTCACGCGGTCGGCCATGCCTCCATACACCACACGGATAGTCTGAACGTAACTGTTCCTGTTGAGCTGCAACCTGAACGCGCCGCTGAGCGTGGAAATGTCGAGATCTTTTCGCTTCGAGATTTTATATGCCTTCACGGTCGTCCCTTGAGGAACTTTCGGCACTATCACCGCCGTGATCAGCTCATCCGCCCGCCGTTCGGTCTGACGGTATCCTGTAAAGAAGTCGCCGATGGGCAGCTCCCGTTTCCCGCCCACGCTCTCCAGAACCACCCGCGCATTGTACACCATCATCACAGGCAGCGTGTCGCCGATGGGGGATGCCGTGCCGAGGTTACCACCGAGTGTCGCAAGGTTCCGTATTTGTTGTGAACCAAAGACGGCAAGCATGTCGTGCAGCGCGGGGAAGTCGGCCTTCACCTTCATCATTACATCACTGAGCGGCAGCGCAGCACCGAGCGTCAGTGAGTCGCCCTGTTCTGTTGCTTGCCTCAGTTCTTCGATGCCCGACAAGTCGATGACCTCCTTGAGCACCTCGTGCTTCTTGGTGACACGGAGCGCCACATCGGTTGCACCGCACAGCACAACAGCTTCCGGGTGCTGGTGTTTCAATGAGAGGGCCTCCTGCAGGGTCACAGGACGGAAATAATGCTGGCTCTCGGTTTTGAGGTGCAGAGAGTGTTGTGGGATGGACTTCAACATCTGCACAACCTGCGGCTCTCGTCCCGTGAAGTGGTCCACGCCGTTGGCCACACAGGAGTTTGATGCGGCTTCCACGATCGGCTTGTAGCCGGTGCACCGGCAGAGATTGCCGGTGAGCGCGTCGTCGATCTCTGCCCGCGATGGATGGTTGCGGGTTTTGTAGAGCGCAAACATTGCCATAACGATGCCCGGCGTGCAGTACCCGCACTGACTTCCATTGCTTTCCACCATGGCATCCTGAACGGGATGGAGGTCTTCCTCCGGTGCCTTCAGGTTTTCAACAGTGATGAGGTGTTTCCCATGAATCATCGGCAGGAAGAGAAGGCAGGAATCGACAGACCTGTAACGCATCGAGCCATTATCGGCAACGTCGCCGAGAACGACGGTGCACGCGCCGCAATCCCCTTCGGCACAGCCTTCCTTGACCCCTTTGTGTGTGGGAAGTTGCCTCAGGAAGTTGAGGACGGTTGTTGTGGGGTTCAGGGAGCTGTCAAAGTCAATGCTGACGATCTTCCCGTCCAGCACGAAGGACACCGCAGAGAGCATGACCCACCGATCCTGAAGTAGACAGCCTGAATTGTTGGATATGGTAGCGATTCTTACGGGAAGTTTCAAGCGAACTGTCGATGGTTGCTCATTGATTTTTCCCTGCAAATATTCTATCCTTTGTGGCAACCCAACAGCCTCGACCGACATATACAAACTGCATCTTGGAACCCATCGCCAAAACGCTCGCCATTGTGAGCAGACGTGTCATCACTCCGGATGGGGAGAGGGCGGCGGCAGTTCTTGTACGGGATGGCTGGATTGTTGGATTGGTGGAAAGTGACAACGTTCCGGCGGGGGTTGTCGTTGAGGATGTGGGCAACCTCGTGGTCATGCCCGGGTTGGTTGACACCCACGTGCATATCAACGAGCCGGGACGAACGGAGTGGGAAGGCTTTGAGACAGCCACAAAAGCTGCCGCTGCGGGCGGCATTACAACGCTCATCGAGATGCCGCTGAACAGCACGCCCGTAACAACAACGCCTGGCGCACTCAGAAAGAAGCTCGACGCAGCAGCGGGGAGGCTGTGGGTCGATTGCGGCTTTTATGCGGGCTTGGTTCCAGGCAACACACATGATCTCCAGCCGCTTATCGATGCAGGCGCTCTGGGCGTAAAGGCCTTCCTGGTCCATTCCGGGATCGATGACTTCCCCAACGTGACCGAGGCAGATCTCCGCGCGGCAATGCCGATCATCGCTGCAAACGGATTGCCGTTGCTCGTGCATGCAGAACTGGCCTCAGGTCACCCCGAGCGTAGTCGAGGGGTGTCAACAGTCCGCGTTACAGGCTTCGACTCCGCTCAGCCTGACGATGATTCGTCCCACGCATACTCTTCGTACCTCTCCTCCCGCCCGCGTCAATGGGAGCAGGCTGCCATCGAACTTATGATTCGGCTCTGTCGGGAATTCAATTGTCGAACCCACATCGTTCATCTCTCGTCCAGTGATGCGGTTCCAGCGCTGCGTGCCGCGAGGGAGTCCGGCTTGCCGATCACTGTTGAGACATGCCCACATTATCTCTTTTTCGCTGCGGAGGAGATCGCCGACGGCGACACGCGCTTCAAATGCGCGCCACCAATTCGAGAGCATCGGAACCGTGAGCGACTCTGGCAGGCGTTGAAGGACGGCGTCATTGACTTCATCGTTTCGGACCATTCTCCCTGCCCGCCGGAAATGAAATGTCTCACGACGGGAGACTTCCGGAAGGCCTGGGGCGGGATTTCCTCGCTGCAATTTGGACTGTCGATCGTGTGGACGGAGGCACGGAAACGAGGCTTCTCCGTCTGTGACGTTTCCGATTGGATGTCCCGGCGTCCGGCAGAATTTGTCGGCTTGAAAGGAAGGAAAGGGTCGATCGCTCCGGGTTATGACGCAGACCTTGTTATATGGGATCCGGATGCCACGTTTACAGTCACGCCGTCTATTATATACCATCGCCATAAGGTAACTCCGTACGAAGGACGAGAATTGAGGGGGAAAGTCGTTGCGACAATCGTTGGAGGGAGTAGGGTGTTTGGAGAGGGAGCGTTTGTGGGGAAGAAATGTGCAAAAATACTTCTCGGAACTCCGGCGCGGCCAAAGCAAAGGGCACATCAATTCTGAACTCTCTCTCATGATTACTCAGTAACGTTCAACAGAGGATTCCTCATGTCCACCACACAACCCATAGACGTCGCGGCATTCTCTGGACTCGTCGACCTTGCATCGGAGCGTGTAGGAGGCAAGGCAGTTGCGGCGAGTGATGAGTTCTTTGCGGGGAAGGAGAACCTGCTGAAGCCGGGCCGGGGTGTTTTCATTCCTGATAGGTTTACCGAGCGGGGCAAGTGGATGGATGGTTGGGAAACGCGCCGGAAGAGGACTCCGGGCCATGACTGGTGCATCATCAAGCTAGGGCTTTCCGGTATCATCAGAGGGGCGGATATTGATACGAACCATTTCCTTGGGAACAACCCCGCGTATGCGTCCATCGATGCCTGCTCGGCCGGCGTCAAGCGGTCGCCGGAGGCCCTCCACCGCGCTGTGTGGACAGAGATCCTTCCCCGTTCGCCTCTCAAACCCGGCACACAAAACCTCTTCTCTCTTGTGTCGTCTCAGCGATGGACCCATGTGCGTCTCAACATCTTCCCCGATGGTGGTGTGGCACGTTTGCGGATCTATGGAGATGTTGTGCCTGATTGGAGCCGCATCACCTCGGAACAAATGGTCGATCTTGCCTCGGTAGTGAACGGTGGAAAGGTCGTTGCCGCGAGCGACATGTTCTTCGGTTCGAAGGAGAATCTGGTTATGCCGGGGCGGGCGACAAACATGGGTGATGGATGGGAAACAAAACGGCGCAGGGGCCCCGGCCATGACTGGGCAATCGTCAAACTGGGGAGGCTGGGTCGAATCAGGAAGATCGAGGTCGACACAAACCATTTCAAGGGGAACTTTCCCGAAACATGCTCTGTCGATGTGTGCAACCATCTGACGGGCGTCGTTGATGCCCTCACCTGGCCGGAGGTTGAATGGAAAGAGGTTCTGCCGAAAACAAAGCTCCGGGCGCACACACGGCACCTGTTTGAAAAAGGGCTTCGATCGTCAGGCGTCTGCACCCACGTGCGGCTAAACATCTATCCTGATGGAGGAGTGAGCCGGCTGAGAGTGTGGGGGAATATTCAGACGTGAACCGGGGAGGAGTCTTGGTAGATGAGGGAAGGGTTCGAGTCACTGCTTTGTGCGACATCCAATAATGTACTTCGGAGACAAGGTGACACTGCAAGAGCTGAATGACGTCTCACCGGATGATGCAATATCCGCCTTCTTGCGTTGTTGCGGTTCAACACGGTGGGTCAGACTGATGGAGCAACGCCGACCTTTCCGGGACCGGACGGAGTTGTTCGATGCGGCGGAGAAAATCTGGCGTACTCTTGGTCCTGATGATTGGAAGGAGGCGTTTTCCCACCACCCGAGAATTGGAAGTGTCGGAAGTCTCCGAACGAAATTCCCTGATACCGCTGCATGGGCGGAAGGCGAGCAGTCCGGAACAAGGAAGGCGTCGGAGGAGACACTGCACCAGCTGGCCGAAGCGAATGAGGCCTACGAGCAGAAGTTCGGGCGCATATTCATAGTGTGTGCAACGGGGAAAAGTGCCGAGGAGATGCTTGCTCTCATGAAGAGCCGTCTTCCGAATGATCCGGACTCCGAGTTGGGTGTTGCTGCCGCCGAGCAGCTCAAGATCACACGCATACGATTGGAAAAGCTCCTGCAGGAATAAAGCACACGTTCGAGTCTTGCCAGCCACATGAGCCACATTGATTCCCCGCAGGCGTCAGCCCTCAGCCCGACCGAGGCCCGGTTCGAGGTCCTGCGGAAGCGCGCTGGGCTTGTACTCGCCCCGATTGCTTTCGCCATCATTGTTAGTACTCCTTTACCGGAGCTGACGCCTCAGGCACACAGGCTCGCTGCACTCGTAGGACTCATCGGATGTCTCTGGATCACGGAGGCCATCCCGCTCGCACTGACCGGACTGCTCGCTCCGCTGCTGATGATCATCCTCGGTATTGCACCTGCTTCCGATGCGTTCGCGCCGTTCGCCGATCCGATCATGTTCCTGTTCATCGGCGCGTTCATCCTCGCGCGCTCGATTCAGCTGCACGGGCTTGACCGCCGGTTTGCCTATGTTGTTCTCACCCGGCGCTGGGTTGGAGAAAGCCCTGGCCGCATCCTCTTTGCCTTTGGGGCGATCTGCTGTGTGATCTCGATGTGGATCTCCAACACTGCGACCGTGGCCATGATGTTCCCCATCGGCATCGCAATCATCCGGATGCTCGGGCGCATCGACCGGACGCTCGTGAGCGGCATCTATCCGAGTGCTTTGATGCTGATGTGTGCGTTCGCCGCTGCGATCGGCGGGCTGGCAACTCCTGTGGGCACCCCGACGAACCTCATCGGGTTGGGGTTTATTGAACGACAGTTGGGCCAGCACATTTCCTTCTTCCAGTGGATGAGTTTCAGCGTGCCAATGGTGGTCGTTTTGTTTCTCCTGTTGTTTGTCTACCTCAATTTTCTCGGCGCATCCGGTCTGAGGCACTTCCCCGGTGTGCGTGAGATGCTGGTTGCAGAGCGTTCGAGATTTGGGGACCTCGCGCCTGGTGAGAGGAACACGCTTATCGCGTTCGGGCTCACGGTCGTTCTGTGGATTACTCCCGGCGTTCTCGCGCTTGCTCTTGGTGACAGGGACCCGCTCACGCTTGGGTTCTCAAGGCATGTTCCGGAAAGCGTTGCTGCACTCCTCGGAGCGGTACTTTTGTTTTTTCTCCCCGTTGACAGGGAAAAAGGTGAGTACACATTGAACCTCAAGTCCGCGCTTGATATCGATTGGGG
>Ga0326597_10013724_pt1 | contig 10638 bp, 8 predicted proteins | sample RVTome_12_FD_203789 | JGI IMG/M metagenome (GOLD analysis project Ga0326597, IMG submission 203789) | Soil microbial communities from uranium-contaminated site in the Upper Colorado River Basin, Wyoming, United States - RVT100D185 | ecosystem: Environmental > Terrestrial > Soil > Contaminated >... | reverse complement strand
TTGAATCTCATCATTAGACACTAACTTGCCCGAAACATTATCCTCTATCATCCTTTCGTTCCGATCGTATATACGAAGTATAAATCTAGGCTCTACAAGCTTACCGCCAGATGCAAACACATTATAAGCCTTTACTAATTCTAATAGAGTTACATCGGATCCACCGAGTGCGAGAGAGGGATAAGGATATAGATGGGATTCGAATCCAAACCTCTTTGCATATTCAACAACTCGTCTGGGACTTATATCTAAAAGTATCCTCACAGTTGCCATATTTCTTGATTTAGCAAGGGCATTCCTTAGAATCATCGGTCCCAAATACTCTCCGTCATAGTTTTTGGGCGCCCAGTCTTTGATTGCAACAGGCATATCATATACTACCGATGTTTCGGTGTAACCCTTGGCAATCGCTGCAGCATAAACAAACGGTTTAAATGCAGATCCTGGCTGCCTTAGTGCTTGCGTAACCCTATTAAATTGTGAATCTAAAAAATCGTAACCGCCCGCCAGCGCCGTTACATTTCCAGAGACATCCATGGCCATTAAGGCTCCTTGAACCTTAGGCGTAGCGTCCAATGAAACCCGATAGACCCCGTCATTGCTGCCATTAACCTTAACTCTTATGACATCTCCGACTTTTAGTTTAGAAGGGGTCAAGCTAACCCCGTGATATCCGTTTATAGGGGCAAAGTTTTCAGATAAATCAGATTTCAAACCCTTTACGGGGCTTCCTAATGGCGAGCTAACCGCATAGTTGAGCATTCCCGTTTTATTTCCTATACCGACTTTTGCTTTGTATACGGTTTCTAATTTGTCGACATTATCTTGACCGATTAATACAGCTTCGTAGGTATTGCCTTCTAACATGTTATCTATCTTTTGTGATTCTCTGAACTTATTTATGCTATCCTCGTTATTCAAATTCTTGATAACCAGGTTATGCCCCCTTCTAGATTCAAGATCGAGTATGCCCCTTCTCAATGCCCACTGAGCTCCTAGACTTTGATCAGTATCGAGCGTAGTAAATATCTTGTAGCCACCTTTACGAAATGCTTTTGCACCTACCATGTTCTCAACATGCTGTCTTACAAGCTCTACAAAATAAGGTGCAACATCAATAACCATGTTGCCCTTTGGGATAATATTAATTTTATACGCCTCGGCTTCCCGTCTTTGTTTTTTGCTTATAAAGTTATCTTCCTCCATGATCTTTAACACCAACCTCTGCCTGTTAATGGCTCTATCAAAATGTTTACGGGGCGAGTAGTACTCTGGTCTCTTCGGTAGACCAGCAAGAAAAGCAGCCTCTGCAATATTTATTTCCATCGATGATTTCCCGAAATAGTTATTGCTCGCAGCTTCAATCCCATATGTCCCATCTGCTAGATAGATATGATTGAGATAAATATAGAATATCTCCTCTTTAGAAAGGTTATTTTCCATCCTGTATGCGAGAATAGCCTCTTTGATTTTTCGAGAAATGCTTTTCTCAGGTGAGAGAACCAGATTTTTTGTTACCTGCTGAGTTATGGTGCTAGCTCCTTGTACAATTTCACCTTCCTTTATGTTTGTTATAAGGGCAGCTATAATTCTCATAACATCAACACCCCTATGATGAAAGAAACGCTTATCCTCTATAGCTAAAAAGGCATTTTTCACGTGTTGAGGAATTTCTTCATATGGAATGAGTTTTCTTTTTTGAATCGCGAACTCCGCGATTAGCTTACCGTCAGATGAGTAAATTTCGTTTATTAAGGGGGGTTCGTAACCTGTGATTTTCGTTAGATCTGGGAGATCGTATATATAATACCAGTATACGATATAAAGAGATAAAAGGGGTAATATTACAAAAACAAAAAAAAGGAGAAAAAAAAGTTTTATTCTTGGTTTATTACGACGGTGCTTCAATTGCTTCTTTTTCATCAATAATGATTACACCCATGTTTATTTGACAACGTTAAGTGTATTAATTAGTTTTAAAATATGTATTTCTCCTTATTTACCAGTATATTAAACAATGGAAAATCGAAAAAATCAAGGAAATAGATCACTTGATGAGTTTATCCGAGACATTAAAGACCAGGAGTTAAAGGGCATTTTGTTAAAGCTTAAGAATGAGATTAGAAAACCCGATGTTCCGTGGGTAGATATTAAGACTATCCTCAAATCACTCAACAATAAAGATAAAGACGCCTTTTACGAAATTCTGTCATTGATTATTCATTAGGCTAAGCTTACATTTTTCTATTGTTCCTTAAAAATACAGAGCGCGTTTTTCTCGGCACAATACACAGTTGATAGAATCATTATTGGCAAATTTAATAAGTATGGATTAGCAGGATCTTTAGATACTTCATTTTCTATTATTCCTGAAAACTATTTTTTGAAATATTTCTGATGCGAAGCGCTCGATCCATATAAGTCATCAATAATAGGTATGGATAATAAGACCCGGAGAAAGCGGTGATAAGACCCCCAGTCGATAATATTTTAGATCTAATTGGAGACACCTATATCATAAAGCTCAATAGACTTATTCCCAAGTCCTCAGCAACAGTTTGGGCCAAACTTGAAAACATGAACCCCGCAGGAAGTGTTAAAGAACGGATCTGTTTAGGCATGATTGAGGCCGCAGAAAGGGAAAAGAAAATACATCCTTCAAAGACAATCGTGGTAGAACCTACAAGTGGTAACACCGGTATTGGGCTTGCGCTTGTTTGTGCAGTAAAAGGCTATAGGTTGATACTCACGATGCCCGATGACATGAGTATTGAAAGAAGATTGCTTTTAGCTGCATATGGGGCAGAACTGATCCTTACCCCCGCTGAGGAACAGATGGAAGGAGCGGTAAGAAAAGCCGAAGAGATAGTTTGCAATGATTCCGATGCATTCATGCCGCAGCAATTTAAAAACCCAGAAAATCCTGAGACACACAGGAAGACTACAGCACCCGAAATACTTGAGCAGTTTCCGGGCGAGATCCACGCATTTGTTGCCGGCGTTGGAACCGGTGGAACTATCACCGGGACAGGTGCGGTCCTCAAGGAAAAATTTCCTAATATTCTCATCGTAGCTGTTGAACCTGCAGAATGTGCTGTTCTATCGGGGAAAAAAGCAAGTGTTCACGAGATTCAAGGAATTGGTGCGGGTTTTATTCCAGAAATCTTGAATACGAGTATCTACGATGAGATCATTACTATAACGGGAGAGGAGGCAAAGAAGTTTACAAGGCTTATAGCGAGAAAAGAGGGACTCCTTGTAGGAATATCCGCAGGGGCTAATGGACTCGCTGCTGCCAGGATTGCCGAGAGGCTTGGACCCGGTAAGCAGGTCTTAACTGTGTTTTGTGATACTGGGGAAAGATACTTGAGTACAGGTGTTTTTAATCGGTAATAGTTAAAGAACGACCTGTCAGAAAGCCTACTCCATCATGTAAATTAATGTTAACAACTAATATTGAAAACCAATTTTACTTATGATATCATTTTAGTGTCTATTTCCAAATAAATTGAGGTAATTGTGAGTAGCCAATTGTTCAAAAATTTAATTCTATGGTTAGTAATATTCGTGGCAATTATTGCGCTCTACCAATTGATCCATACCCCGAGGAACAATTATTTGGAGATACCATATAGTGAGTTCCTTTCGAGCCTGGACCGAGGCGAAATCAAAGATATTGAAGTTAAGGGGGAAGAGATTAAGGGTACTTTTTTATCCAATGATAGAGATCAGCTATCCCAAGGATTCAAAACGGTAGGACCAGCGAGTGACGAACTTATAAAGAAGCTTGGTGAAAAGGGTGTTACGTTTAAATTCGCCGAACAACAGGAAGGATCCTTAACACACCTCTTGTTGAACTGGGCTCCACTCATACTTCTCATCGTAATAATGGTTTTCTTTATGAGGCAATTGCAGGCCGGCGGTACTAAGGCCATGTCCTTTGGGAAAAACCGTGCACGCATGCTATCAGAAAACCAGAATAAGATCACGTTTAAAGATGTTGCAGGCATAGAAGAGGCAAAAGAAGAGGTTCAAGAAATTGTAGAGTTTCTTAAGAATCCAAAGAAATTCACCCGACTAGGAGGACGTATTCCAAAAGGGGTTTTACTCGTAGGGCCTCCGGGAACAGGAAAAACACTCCTGGCGAAGGCGATAGCCGGAGAGGCAGGGGTTCCTTTTTTCATAATTAGTGGAAGCGATTTTGTGGAGATGTTTGTGGGTGTTGGCGCATCCAGGGTCCGAGACCTTTTCGGCCAGGCAAAACGCCACTCTCCGTGCATAATATTTGTAGATGAGCTAGATGCTGTGGGACGACACAGGGGAGCCGGACTCGGCGGGGGACACGACGAAAGAGAACAGACCCTTAACCAGCTTCTTGTTGAGATGGATGGATTTGAACCTAACGAAGGGATTATCGTAATTGCTGCTACAAATAGGCCTGACGTCTTAGATCCGGCGCTTCTTAGACCCGGCAGGTTTGACAGGCAGGTAGTCGTCCCGAGACCTGATGTCAGGGGTAGAGAAGAGATACTTAAAGTGCACACTACTAACACGCCAGTTGAGGATAATGTCAGCCTTCAATTAATAGCGCGTTCGACTCCCGGATTTACAGGTGCTGACCTGGAGAACCTAGTTAATGAGGCAGCTTTGCATGCGGCTCGTGTTGGCAGGACAAAAATATGCATGGAAGATTTTGAATATTCGAAGGACAAGGTTATCATGGGAGTCGAGAGAAAGAGTCTGATAATCAGCGATAATGAAAAAAGAATTACAGCCTATCATGAAGGCGGTCATGCTCTTGTTGCCAAGCTAACTCCCGGAACCGATCCAATTCATAAGGTGACTATAATTCCTCGAGGCTTGGCTCTCGGGGTAACACAGCAGCTCCCTATAGAGGATAAGTACACGCTCGCGAGAGAGTATCTAAACAAGACAATTATGGTACTTCTTGGTGGAAGGGCAGCTGAAGAAATTGTGTTTGCAGAAAGAACCAGCGGTGCAGGGAATGATCTCGAAAGGGCATCTGAGATAGCGAGAAAGATGGTTTGCGAATGGGGTATGAGCGAGACGGTTGGTCCAGTTACATTTGGCAAGAGGGAGGAACTGATATTCCTGGGGAAAGAGATTGCTCGAAGTAAAGATTACAGTGAAGCGACTGCCCTCGAAATCGATAACGAAATAAAAAGGATTGTAAATGAAAGCTATAGGAAGGCAAAGACTCTCCTAGAGGAAAATATAGACTTACTCCACAAACTTGCCGAAGTCTTGCTTGACAAAGAGGTAGTAGATGGCAAAGAACTCGACGAGCTCGTGAAGCAAAATAGGAAGAACTATCCCTCTTGGGAGAGCGGGCTTAGTCAACAGAGTACAGTAGCGTTGAGAACAAAGATCGATGATTCCAGCACATAATTGCTCTCAAAGAGCTACCCAACTGCAAGTTATTATCTAATCCAAAATTTGCTGACCTTTGGATTGCGATTGCCTAAAAATCTGTAAGTAAAAAGCAAGCAAGCATTTTTTATGCAAGAAAGCATATCTCAAGTTGACAAGGTTATCTCTACAGAAAAAGAACAATTGGTTTGTCGCGAAATCGAGTCCAATGATCTAAGACTCAGAGGTTTTAGTTTCGATCTTAGCTCCAAAACGCTTATCATGGGCGTTCTTAATGTAACACCCGATTCATTCTTTGACGGTGGAAGGTATCTTGAAATAGACAAAGCCCTAGGCCATATAGATAGAATGATTAAAGATGGGGCGGATATCATAGATATTGGGGGAGAATCAACGAGGCCTGGCTCATACGGTGTTTCTGAAAGGGTAGAACTTGAGCGAGTCATACCTGTAATCAAAGCGGCTGTAAAGCGCTTCAATGTTCCAGTGTCAATAGATACAACCAAGTCAAAGGTAGCCAAAGAGGCTTTAGAAGAAGGCGCGTCTATAGTAAACGATATTAGTGGACTTACATTTGATCCAGGGATTGCAAATACAGTGGCGGCTAACGAGGCAGGACTTGTTATCATGCATACCTCTTCTCATCCAATAGACATGCAGAATATGACCCATTATGAATCGATTATTCACGATATAATTAAATCACTTAGCGATTCCGTGGAATTCGCAGAGAGCGCTGGGGTGTCACCATACAGTATAATCGTAGATCCCGGCATTGGCTTTGGAAAAACCACTGAACAAAATCTCAAACTTCTGAAGTACCTAAATCAATTACTTGTTCTTAGAAAGCCAGTGTTGATCGGCACTTCAAGAAAATCATTTATCGGTAAAATAATTGGCTCTAATAACTTAGACGACAGATTAGAAGGTACTTCCGCTACTGTGGCAATAGGGATAATGAATGGTGCCTCGATTATCAGGGTACACGATGTGCGGCATATGAATCGAGTTGCTAAGGTAGTGGATGCAATTATAAATGCAGAATGAGTAAATCCTTTTAGCGTGAAGGTAAATTCATCAAATTTGAGGGTTTAAACTGTGTCTGATGCTATATCGAATTTTAGAATCTTATGGGACAGCCTAGACATAATTATAGTTGCCTTGATCATATATTATATTCTGACCCTGATCGAGGGAACCCGTGCAGTACAGATGCTTGTAGGTCTCGGCGCGCTTTTCCTTTTATACCTCTTCTCACAACGATGGGAATTCTTCACGCTCGGCTGGATCTTAGGGCATTTCCTTGGCTCCATAATCTTAATTGTTGTCATACTATTTCAACAGGATATTAGAAAAGCCCTCGCGGCACTTGGGAAAAATCCTTTTCTCATAAATATATCTCCAGGAAAATCAGAAAGACATATTGTTGACGACCTCGTGAAGGCCACGAGCTTTTTATCCAGTCGGCAGATCGGCGCTATTATAGCACTGGAGAAAAATAACAGTCTTGCTGATTTTGTTGAAATTGGAATGAAGATTGATGCTTGGGTATCCGCGGAACTCATAATAAGTATATTCAATCCTTCATCTCCACTGCATGACGGTGGAATAATAATAGGAAATAACAAAATTTTATCCGCCGGATCCTTTTTCCCCCTCGAAACCGATCCGGAACTTGAGAGAGAACTGGGTACTAGGCATAGAGCCGCAATTGGACTATCCAGGGAAACAGATGCCATAGTTGTTGTTGTCTCTGAGGAAACCGGCATTATATCCCTTGCTCATCAAGGCGAATTAATTAGGGGGCTTGATGCAACTTCTCTTACCAACCGCCTTAACGACCTATTGGATTTAAAAAAGCAAAACACAGAAGGAAAAGGTCTTATAAACCGCATACTAAGGAAGAAGCAAGTAGAAAGGACAAGTGTTTAACAGCATACGTAATGCATTTAGAAATATTTTTGTTAAGAATATAGGCAAAAAGATTTTCGCGATTGCCATTGCAATATTTATTTGGCTTGTGGTCTCGCTGGAGTCAAGTGTTGAGAAAAATATTACAATAGACGTCAATTACGCAAACTTGCCTTCGGGTCTAGTAATTACCAATGAACCTCCGGAAGAACTAAATCTTGTTGTTAGGGGCCCACGAAGCCAACTATCATCCCTCTCACCCCAAAGTTTAATCCTTACAATCGACCTCGCTCATGTCTCAGAGGGTGTATCCAAGTTTAACATCCGGACAGAGCAGATAAGGCCACCTCGAGGAGTACAAGTAATTGGAATCAGCCCCGCTGAAGTAACAGTTGATGTGGATGAGTTAATCCGTAAGGATATCGCAGTCGAACCTATAGTAGGTCCTCCAGAAACTGGATATGAGATTATAGGAAAGCCTGAAGCTGTACCCTCTACAGCAACAGTCAGTGGTCCTAAATCAATTGTCTCAGACATGAAGTTTATCCCAACGGATACCATATCAACGATTAGAGAAACGTCGAAGTTCACAATCGAAGTACCTCTGAGATCCCCTAATCGTTTGGTAAAACTGGTTGGTGATAAAACGACTCGCGTTACTATAAATATAGAGGAAAAGACGCTGGAAAAAGCGTTCAAAGACCTAGATATAAAATTTGTAAACTTTGAGAATCTAAATTTTGAACCTAGAGGATTGTTAAAGGCCGAGGTTGCATTCGAAGGGCCTTATAGCCTTATAAAGAACCTGAATAGCAATGATATTGAGGTGTATGTGGATGTTGGTAAGCTTAAAGAATCTGTTAAAAAATTACAGAGATTAAATGTAAGTGTTTCTTATCCTTTTACCGGTAGCATAAAGCTAAAGAAACAGGAACCCAAGACTCTTAAAATAAAATTAAACTAGCTGGAGAATAGATTTGAACCATAAAAGAGAGCGTCTCTTTGGCACAGATGGGATAAGAGGGATAGCAAATCTGCACCCTATGACTCCGGAGATAAGCCTGAGACTTGGAAAGGCTCTTGTAAGTGTCCTGATGGATGAAAAATCAGATGATAAGAGACTGAAAATCGTAATTGGAAAAGACACAAGGCTATCAGGGTACATTTTTGAACAGGCTATATCTGCTGGAATTGCATCAATGGGAGCAGACGTTTTGCTTGTTGGCCCCCTCCCTACCCCTGCGGTAGCATTTCTTACAACAAATATGCGAGCCGATGCTGGCGTAGTGATATCCGCCTCCCATAACCCCTTTGAGGACAACGGAATTAAGTTGTTTGATAAATTTGGTTTTAAACTCCAGGATGAGAAGGAATTGGAAATAGAGGAATTAATTTCAACCGACAGGATCGACAATCTGAGGGTCAGGGGAACAGAGATTGGAAAATCTTTCAGGGTTGATGACGCGCCTGGAAGGTATGTGGTATTTGTTAAGAATACGTTTCCTAAAGATTTAACACTTGATGGGATAAAGATGGTTCTCGATTGTGCAAACGGAGCGTCTTATAGGGTTTCTCCCTTAGTATTTCAGGAACTAGGTGCAGAGCTAACAACCGTAGGTATTAGTCCGGACGGCAGAAATATAAACACAAACTGTGGAAGCTTAAATCCCGAATTACTAAAACAAAGGGTTTTAGAAACGGGTGCTGATATAGGGATCGCCCTGGATGGAGATGCAGACAGAGTGGTTTTTTGTGATGAGACTGGCAATGTAGTCGATGGTGACAAAATCATAGCAGTTCTTGCAGATGAAATGATTTCAACTAGTTCACTGTCAAAAAACACGGTGGTTGCAACTATTATGAGCAATATGGCTCTTGAGATATTCTTAAAAAATAGGGGATGTCATCTGGTTAGGACACAGGTCGGCGACAGATATGTAGTCGAGGAGATGAGGAGAATGGGATGCGATTTTGGAGGCGAGAAATCAGGACACCTAATCTTCTTAAATCACGGAACTACAGGAGATGGGACTTTAGCTGCCCTTCAAATTTTATCAATCATGAAGAGTAAAGGCAGAAATCTCTCTGAGCTTACGAAAATAATTGATCTCTTTCCTCAATTACTGATAAACGTCAGGGTTAAAGAGAAAAGACCCTTTAGCGAAATACCCATGGTTACCAAATTAATCTCGTCAAAAGAAAAGGAATTCAACGGAAAAATAAGAATAAACTTGAGATATTCTGGTACCGAGCCCTTGGCAAGAATTATGGTAGAGGGGGAAGACGATATTATAGTAAAGGAAATCGCCGAAGAAGTCGCCAATGAAATAGATCGGCATATAGGTGAAAGGTAACCATGCCAAGACTGAATGTGAATATAGACCATATCGCTACATTAAGGGAGGCAAGGAAATCAAAAGAGCCGGATCCGGTCCTAGCAGCCTACGTAGCTGAATTGGCCGGAGCGGGAGGCATAGTAGTCCATCTCCGAGAAGATAGGAGGCATATTCAAGACAGGGACCTCTTAATTCTTAGAAAAACCGTCAAGACAAAACTCAACCTGGAAATGGCACCGACCCGTGAGATGATAGATATAGCTTTGGATGTGAGGCCAGATATGGTCACGCTCGTTCCCGAGAAGAGACAAGAAATAACGACTGAAGGTGGACTCGATGTTTTAAAAAGCCCTGAGACGGTCGCCCATGTTGTAAATGAGATCAAAAAAGCTGGGATATTTGTTAGCGTTTTCATCGATCCTAACCCTAAACAAATTGAACTGGTTAGGAAAGCTGGCGCAGACATGGTAGAGATACATACGGGAATTTACGCCAATGCTACAAACGAAAAAGACGAAGAGAATGAGCTCAGCAAGATCCAAGAAGCAATCGAGTATTCGGAGAAGCTTGGGCTGAGAGTCGCCGCCGGGCACGGTCTTAACTATACAAACGTACGGAAAGTATCCACTCTGAAGGGAATCGAAGAATTAAATATAGGCCACAGTATTATTGCTAATGCAGTTATTGTAGGAATTGAAAAGGCGGTAAGGGATATGGTCGCCCTTTGCCGCTAAGAAATTCAATTTCTGTAAATTCTATACTAATTGATCTAGTACGGATTATCCTGGTTTTCCGCGTCATTAAAAACCAGAAGCACTTTCCTTTTGTTCAGGGCAAGATGAGCAGTAACCATAGAGCTCTAGCTTATGATTCATTACATTAAAATTGTTCATTCTTGCCACCTGGTGCGAGCAGGATTCGATTTGGTTATTGGCAAACTCTATAATTTTCCCGCATCCAATACATATGAGATGATCGTGATGTTCTCCTTCAAATTTTA
>Ga0326597_10013723_pt1 | contig 10639 bp, 5 predicted proteins | sample RVTome_12_FD_203789 | JGI IMG/M metagenome (GOLD analysis project Ga0326597, IMG submission 203789) | Soil microbial communities from uranium-contaminated site in the Upper Colorado River Basin, Wyoming, United States - RVT100D185 | ecosystem: Environmental > Terrestrial > Soil > Contaminated >... | reverse complement strand
GAGCGCCTGCGGAGTTCCCTCGATCCGATGTCGATCGGACTGGCCGTCCGCGACGTCCGCGCGAGCTCCTTGGCCGCGTCTCGCGGCGCGACCAATTTCGGCGAGTACTTCGCGTATTTCAGCTTCTTCCTGGTGGTGTCCGCCCTCGTACTTGCAGCCTTGTTCTTCAAGCTCGGCATCGAGCAGCGAGTCCGCGAGGTCGGACTCCTCCGAGCCACAGGGTTCTCCCACGGGTTGGTGAGGCGACTGTTCTCGATCGAAGCGTTCGTGCTGTCTCTTATCGGCAGCCTCATCGGCATCGTCGGCGCCATCGGGTACGGATCGCTGATGATGGCCGGCCTGAGAACGTTCTGGGTTGACGCGGTAGGTACCACCGCTCTCACGCTCCACGTCTCGCAGCTGTCGCTGATGGCCGGTGCGGTAGGCGGCGTGTCCGCCGCGTTGATCTGTATCTGGATGACTTTGCGATCGCTCGCCAGGGTCACTGAACGGAGCTTGCTCGCGGGGCAGCTATCGGTTGACGAACCTGGCAACCAGATGCCAGCACGAGCCGGTCAAGGTCGTGGTGGAGACGGTTCCGCGCAAGGAACGGCCGTCGGTACCCGAGCGGTCTCGCCGCGTGCCAGATTACGACCGGGCTCGCTCGCGGTCGGTTCGGGAACGCTCGGACTGCTGTTGATGGCGGCCGGGGGCATGGGCTGGATCGGGCAGGCAGGTGCATTTTTTGGGGCGGGAGCGTCGTTTCTCGTCGGAACTCTCTTTGGCCTTGCCGTCTGGCTCGGCCGACCGCACCGCGCGCCGCTGGCTGGACACGGTTGGTGGGCCATATCGCGGCTTGGGCTGAGAAACGCTTCCTACCGGCCAGCGCGAAGCGTCCTCTCTATCGCGGTGATGGCGTCCGCCGCCTTCATTCTGATCTCGGTGGACACGTTCCGCCGAGACGGCCAGATTGATGCGGCCGATCCGAAGTCCGGAGCGGGAGGATACGCTCTGCTGGTCGACACGGTACTGCCGTTTGCGCTCGACCCTGCCAGTGGTGAAGGCCGCGAGCTGATGGGACTGTCGTCGTTTCCGAACACAGCTGTGACCCCGTTCAGGCTCTTGCCAGGCGACGATGCCAGCTGTTTGAACTTGTACGAACCTCTCCAGCCCAGGATCATGGGCGTTACGCAGACGTTCATCTCCGAAGGCGGCTTCACGTTTGGCAGTTCCCTCGAGCGTTCCGATGAAGAACGCGCCAACCCTTGGCTGCTGCTCGAACACGAAGATTTCGACGGGGCGATTCCGGTGATAGCCGACGCGAATTCAATGACCTACGTCCTGCATCGATCGCTGGGAGACGAGGTCGTCCTCTCCCATCGAGGCCAGAACGTACGATTGAAGATCGTCGCGGCGCTTTCGGACAGCCTGTTCCAGAGTGAGCTCCTCATGTCCGAGGCCAACTTCGTCCGGCTCTTCCCCGAACAGGAAGGCTACGGATTCCTCCTGGTCAAGGCTCCCGAGTCTGAGCTGATCGCGGTATCTTCGGCCATCGAAGATCGCTTGGCTGACTTCGGCGCCGACACTCGCACGACGGTCGATCGAATCGCAGCGTTCCATCGGGTCGAGAACACGTATCTCTCCACCTTTCAGACGCTTGGCGGCCTTGGGCTCTTGCTCGGCACAATCGGCCTCGCCGCAGTACTCCTCCGAAATGTGCTCGAGCGGCGCCAGGAGCTGGCATTGCTCGGCGCCGTCGGCTACGGACTCCCACGTCTTTTCGTCATCGTGGTGGCCGAGAGTGCGCTACTGCTGATCAGCGGGCTTACCGTGGGTGTGCTCTGCGCTCTGGTCGCAATCGCACCAGCCGCAGCTGAACGTGGCGGGTCGCTGCCAACCGGCGCCGGCGCCTGGCTGCTGTTGTTTGCCGTTCTGGGCGTCGGCCTGGTGGCCTCAATCGTCGCCGCTCGCGCCGCGACACAGACTCGATTACTCGACGCACTTCGAGCTGAATGAACGCCGGCCGAGGTTCGTCGCGCTGTCAGACCGGCGACGACTCGGGGCGACACATGAGAATGTGCCTCGCCGGCCTTGAAGAAGAAGAGAAATGACGCTGGAGAGACGTTCAGAAGGTGATGCCGGCCCGGACGCCAAACGTACGCGGCGCACCCATCTCCCCCAGGAAGCCTGACGGCGCCAGACCAGGATAGGCGAAAGCCAGCGGGATGTACTCGGTATCGAACGCGTTTCGGACCCAGGCTTCCGCAAACATCTTACGCCCTCGTACACCAGCCCTGAAATGCGTCAGCGAATACGCCTCCTGGCCTTCAGTGTTGGCATCGTCGTAGTAGTGGTCGCCACGGAATACGACCTCGGCTCGGATGAAGGCGGCGCTCTCTGAGCTCACGAGAACGGAGTACTGGCCGCCCACGGTGGCCGTGTAGTCAGGGGTATTGGACACCCGGCGCCCACCCACGTCGACCCCATTCGAAAAGCTGCCCTGAGAGAACTTCGCGTTGGTGTAGCCAAATCCCGTGAACACCTCGCAGCCCGGCGCCAGTTGGGCGTGTAGGTCAGTTTCGACGCCCGCGCTGCGTGATCCAGCTGCATTGGCGATAAAGAACTGGCCAGGTACCACAGGGTTCGGTACGTTCACCTGCATGTCGCGCCACCGCAGATAGAATGCAGCCGCGTTCGCCACCAGCCGACGGTCAAACCACGTCGTCTTCACGCCTCCCTCGTAGTTCCAGCTGTGTTCTTCTTCGTATGCCTGGTTTCCCGAGGGTGACGCTGCGTTGAAGCCCCCAGCCTTGTATCCACGCGAAGCCGTGGCATACACCATGCTGTCTGGCGTCGCGTTGAACGCCACGGTGAACTGCGGCGACACATCGCCAAAACTTTCTTTCGCCGCCACGACGGTGCGAGGAGCAATCGCCGGCATGAAGAACGTATCGAGCGCAGCCTCCTTGTGCTCGAAATCGCCCCGCAGACCGACCGTGGCGTCGAACCGCTCGCCGAAGGCAAACGTTGTCTCGCCGAAGATTCCTAACCCGCGGTCGTCAAGCGCCGCCCGCGGAGTCGTCTGCTCGACCGGGATCGAGACGAACGGCGACAGGACGAAGGGTGCGTACGAATTGACGGCCTCTTGTGTGTAATCTTGCGTGAACACCGATACGCCGGCCTGCCATCTCATTGACATGGTGTCGGTCAATTCGATCGGGGCGTTGGCAAGCGACGCCAGGCGGATATCCTGCGTGAACTGGAGGTCGTTCTCGTTATTGGACCTGGTCGCCAGCGGCAGCGGTGAATAGTCCAGGTCGGTCGAGTCATCGGTCTCCCACCACAGAAACCCAGTGGTCGCCGACACCTCCATGACCGTTCCGATTCGCCGCACGGAGAACGTGGGCGCGACGAGGTCGCGATGAGTGTACCCCTCGAAGTCGCGTGCGGCCTGAAAAGGATTCGCACGGAGCGAATCAAGGTCGTTTAGCGCGAAGTCGCCATCACGCGCGCGCTCGCCGGTCAGGATGACCCGTGCGTCCCAGTTGGGTGCCGGCGTCCAGTACAGCTGTGTCTTGGCAAACACCGCAGACCTTGAGTCGAGGTCGTTGCCGGTGATGGAGTTCTTCGTGAACCCGTCGCGCGACGAGTAGCCGGCGGCAACGCCTATGCCGAGGCGGCCCCCGACGACAGGTCCTGAAACAGCAGCGCGCACATCGGCTGCCGCGAAGTTTCCGAATGGACCGACCAGGCTTCCGGTCCACTCCTGAAGAGACGGTCGAACGCTTGTGATGTTGATCAATCCGCCAATGGTGTTGCGTCCAAAGAGGGAGCTCTGCGGGCCTCGGACGAACTCGATCTGGTCCACCTCCAGGAGCTCGATGCTCGACGAATTGGAGTTGAGCTGCGGGACGCCGTCGATATAGGTCGTCACCCCCGGGTTCACCGGGCTCGAACCAACTCCGCGAAAGCGTGGGTTGCTGAGCTTGCGGGCAGAGAACTCGGTAAACACCGTGTTCGGCGAGTACTCGGCGGCCTCGCTCACGGCGCGGATACCGGCGGTCTCCAGTACCTCCTGGCTCACTGCGGTGACACCGACCGGAGACTTCTGAGCATCCTCGAGCTCCTTCTGTGCCGTGACTTGGAGCACGGGCAGACGCACGCGCAGGGTGCCATCCTGGCCCTGAGGGCTGCCGGGCGCCGACGGGTTGGGTGCGTCCTGGGCTTGAGCTGCGCCACCTGCCAGTACGGCGAGAGCCGCCACGATCAGGGCAGTTGCATATCGCATGGCATTCTCGAGCCTAGCATTTCCAAGCAACGGGTCCTCACGTTCCTTCGTCCTCCACGGCCCATGTCCCCGCTCCCCGCGCAGACGTGCCCGAATGGGGTCTACGCCGGTGGTCGGAAGTAGAGCACCATTCCCGCACCGATCGACGCGAACGCAAAACCCACGTAGAGCATGGGATTCGGCGCGGTCTTTGGCGGGTGGATGGCCATCGAGTACAGCACGTTGACGATAGGGGCACCACCGAACACAAGTGGCATCACGTACAGAGGGAGGCCGCCATTCCGAAACGCGTAAATGATGCAAACGGCACCGATCGCCCCGAGCGCGCCCGCGACCGTGGCTGCCGTCAGACCTCCGCGGTCGAAGTTCGAGAGGTCTCCCTGCGACGTGAGGAGTCCGGTGGGCACGAGCACGCCGACCAGAAAATACGCGGCTCCGACACAGAGTAACGCCTTGAGAGGGTTGCCAAGTTGAACCTGCCCCTGATGGAGCATGGCTCCATAAATGCCCCAGGACACCACAGCGCCTACGACAAACATCAACCACGCCATCGATCGCCTCACTAATCTCTGAACGATATTGGGAACCGCTGCCGAGTCCCGTCTCGCTGGACCGAGCCACGAGCGTGACGCGGGATCCGGCGAGGCGGCACGCCCGGGGAAACGGTTGTCCAGAAACGGAACAAGGAATCTTAGCCGAAACAGTAGAGAACGCCGTCACCCGAACCAATCACGACGCGACCGGCGGCAATCGCGGGAGAAGCCACCACGGCCGAGCCCGTGTCGAACTCCCATTCCTTTTCGCCGGTCTCGGCATCGAGCACGTACAACCGTCCGTCGCTCGACCCGACATAGACACGCCCGCCCGCAATGGCCGGGGATGAATCTACCCGCGCGCGTGTGGGAAACGTCCACACCGCCTCCCCGGTCTCGGCATCGATCGCGTGAAGGACTTTGTCGCGGCTGCCGACAATCACCTTCCCGTCCGTCAGGGCGGCTGACGAGTAGAAGGGGAACTGTCGGTCGGCGTTCTGGTAGTGCCAGAGGACTTTTCGCTCGGTCAAGTCGAATGCCAGAACCTCGGCGTTGAACGTGCCGAAGTACGCGCGATCTCCATCGACGACTGGAGACGCTCCGGTATACGAGCCAACCGGAATCCTGAACACCTCCGTCCCATCGGCCACGTCGACGGCCCGGAAACTCTCGTCGCAGCCGGCGACGAAGGCGAGCCCGTTGTGGACCGCGGGCGTCGCGTGCACCGGCCCGTCAGTGGCGAACTTCCACTTCAACGTGCCGGCTACCGCGTCCAGTGCATACAGGTATCCGTCGTACGACCCCATGAGCACGACGTCACCGGCGACGACGGGCGAGGATTTGATCTCGGACGACGTCTCGAAGGTCCACGAGGCGACGCCGTCGGCCGTTCGAACGGCATGCAGAATACCGCCGCTGTCGCCCACAAACACCGTGTCCCCAGCCACGGCCGGCGACGACTCCGCTATCTGGTTGCCTGTCGTGTACTTCCACCGCAGCGTGCCAGTGTCCAGGTCGATCGCAAAGAGCTCTCCCGTGAGCGAGCCCGCGTACACGACTCCACCAGCGACCGCAGGTGAGGAATCGAATGAATCGTCAGACTCCAAGGTCCATAACAGCTTCAGCGCCGCTGGCGGAGCTCCCTGCGAGACACCGGTGAGCCTTGCGCTCCCCCGAAACTGCGGCCAGGCGTCATCGGAGGCCTGCCCGGCCACGGGGGCCACCAACACGGTCGACAGGAGCAGGACGACGGCCGACGACCGCACGGAGCTCACGGCTAGTTGCGACCACATCAGTCCGTTGCCACCTTGAACAGCCGATTCCTGGTCATGATGAAAAGCGCATCGTTCGCGGGCACGGGTGTCGCGTAGACGGCGCCGCCCATGTTCATCGCGCCAATGATCCTTCGCTCCCTCCCGCTCTCCAGGATGACTACATCGCCGTCCTCGGTAGCGATGTAAACCTTGTCATCGATGACCATGGCCGAGCTCCAGACCGCAGACGTGAGATCGTGCATCCAGTACTCTTCGCCGGTGTTGGCGTCGATGCAGTGGAAAAATCCGCTGAAGTCCGGAAGATAGATGAGGTCGTTGTGGATGGCCGCAGTGGAAATGGACCGCCGAATGTCGTCGAAGTGGAAGACCAACCCCGTCTCCGTGATGTCGCCTCGCTTGGTGCCGTCGATTGCATAGAAGTGACCGACCCCTTCGCCGTGCTCAGGGTCCTGCCCGTTGGCGATGTACACGCGGTCTTTGTAGATGACGGCTGTCGAGATAATCTCGTTGCGCGTCCGGGGCCAGACCGAATCTTCCGGGTTGGTGTTGAACTCCCAGAGCTTCTCGCCGGTTTCGGCGACGTATCCGCGCACCCAGCCGTCGCCCTGTCCCGACACGACCTGGACCACGCCGCCAATGGTTCCAACTGTCGGCGTCGACCACTGGCCGTGCAGAATGCGATCTTCGACGGAGTTGTCCTCCCACACGAGCTCGCCGGTGTTCTTGTTCACCGCGATGATCGCGGGGGCCCGCGGCGAGGGGATGTAAACGTGACTTTCGTCTTGGCCGTTCGAAGTGCTCAGAAAGATCAGGTCTCCCCACATCACCGGCGACGAGTTCGCCAGATTGTGCGGGTAGGCGCCTACCTCCTCCATCATGTCGAAGGCCCAGATGGCATCGGCGTCTTGGGGCCCCGTGAGCTCCTCGTCGGTCATCGGGCCATCGTTCTCGCCGTCGGTGAAGCCCTTTGTGTCGAGGCACCAGACCACCGCGCGATTGCTCACGTAGTAAAGCCGGTCGCCCTCGACGAGGGGAGAGCTCGCAACTCCCTGAAACGGCCAGTCGTTTGCGCGTCCTGACTCGAGCTTCCTGTGCGTCTGCTGCCACACGAATTCGCCATCCGACTCGCGGAACGCCATCAGCACGCCGCGGTCACCGGCCTGGTTCGGATCTCTCGGACCTTCGTTGTTCGTGCCGACGAAGACCATCCCGTCGGCCACGGTGGGGTTACCGTGGCTTTGAGAACCAAGGTCGGCGACCCACTGAATGTTATCGTTCGTCCCGATATCCCACTCGGTGGGCACACCCGTCATCGAAGACACCATGTTCCGGTCTGCTGTACCGCCCCACATCGGCCAGTCACCGCTGCCGGGATCAGAGGCCGAGACGTGAAGAGGACGAGCCATCGTCAGCAGAGCTAAAGCTATCGCGAGCGACAAGGCGCCGCGAAATGATGAAGACCAGATTCGGTAATGCATGCTTGTCCTGTCCCTAATTCGCCGTGACCTGTAGGTTGTCGACGTGGGCACCGAACTCGGCGTCGATGAACATCCCAGGTGAGCCCTTCTTGTTGCCGATGGGATCGATCTTCTCGATCATCCATCCAGAGGGTTCTGGCTCGCCGGTCGGCCAAGCCTTCCCGCGCGCCTGCACCCGTCCGTCTGGCAGATTCTCCACCCGCAACTTGAGGTGATACCAGGTGTCGGGTTCCCACTCGAACGGCACCGTCACCGTGCGAGACGTCTCTGGTTCCCAAGGCTCGAGCTTCAGCCGCTGCGTCGTCCCGTAAAGGATCAGGGAGTACCGCTGGGCCGTGACCCCGACGTCGCCCTGCATCCGCCGACGGAAGGGTGTCTGAATATCGGCTTCCACGGTGTAATCGGACCAATCGACCGAACCGAAGAACATCCGGATACGCTTGAACAACGTGATGTCCGGCGCTTTCAGAAGTACCTTGTCGCCCTCGAGCTCGACAACGCTGAACTTGCCGGCCAGGCCACTGATCCAGCCCGGGGGCGGCTCATCGAGCTGGAAGCTCTCGAACGTCTCGGTGAAGGGCATCGAGCGCACCACCCGAGCCCGGGCCGTATTCGTCAGATCGCCGACCGTTGCACGGATGTGTCCTGCCTGGAATTCCGAATCACCCGCCACTGTGTACACGCCGTTTGCCACCGTGCCCTTCAACCCACTCAACGACCACTCGGCGCCCTCCGCCTCTCGAAGGAAGCGCCCCCGACCGTCGAACAGGCGTGCGCGGAACGTGATTGATTGGCCAGGCATCAGCGTGGGTTCCGTGGGCACCACCTGGAGGTACGCCGGTGTACCGCTGCCGACCACGGCCGGCTCATCTACGGCGTACCCACTGAGGTCGTGAGGGGTTCTCGGTCCCAACGCGTACACGGCGTCGCTCGACACGAAGAACACCCTGCCGCGAGAGATGGCTGCGCCTGACACGATCTGCTCTGGCGTTCCTTCAGACCCACCGACGCTATCGGTGCTGATGGGCAACTCGACGTCACTCAGAACTTCCAGTCGGTCGAAATGAGGGCGAAGAATGAAGAATCGGCCGCTGCCGGTGCCGACGTAAAACTTGCCGTCGGCCATGACGAGCGGCGCTCGCTGACTGCCGCCGATCGCATGTTCCCAGAGCTGCCGGCCAGACTCGACGTCGAACGCGTGGAGGGTCGCGTTGTTGTCAAGCTGATAGAGCTGCTGTCCCGACAGCACGGGCGACGAGAAGCCAAATCCAATCCCCTTGTGCACCCACTCGGTGGTCGTGATGTCACCGGTCTGCGAACCGTCGATAGCGGCGATCATCCCCATTTCGGCCGTGTCGTAGTTCTCGTCGCCATGGGACACGATCACGTTGTTCCCGCTGACGACCACGCCCGTGTTGAAGGAACGCTTCGCGGCGACGAAGCTCCAGACCCTCTCGCCGGTCTGTGGCTTCATCGCGTGCACCGCGCCATCGCCTCCGCCCGAGATGAGAAGTCGCTGCCCGCCAATCGTCGCGATCAAGGGCGCAGCGTAGTTCGTGTCATAGGGGCGGCCACCAGGTTCGGCGACATACACGATGTCGCCGGTCCGCTTGTCGAGCGCGATGAACCGGTGCCTGCGGGCGCCAAACTCACCCCAGTTCGACACCGCGATACTAAGGATGAGCAGGTCGCCATCTATCAGGGGAGAAGTCGTTCGACCTCCATGGGTGGTGAAGGCGGCAAATTCCTCACCGATCGACCGATCCCACAGCAACTTGCCGTCAGGGCTGAGGGCAATGACCGTGGCCCCAACACCAAGCGCGTAGATGTTGCCAGTCTCGGGGTCGGCCGCAGGCGACGCCCAACCAACGCGGTGCGGGGGTACGTCACTCTGGAAGATATTGAAGCGATACTCCCACACCACGGCGCCGGTATCCGCGTCGAGAGCCATGACCCGTTCCTGCAGCTCAGCGCCTTCGCCAGCGGGATTCTGCACGTACACTCGGTTGCCCACCACGATCGGGGCTGAACGCCCGCCAAATGGCGCCCGCCACAGGAGATTCTCGCCACTGAGGGCCCAGCTCTCGGGCAAATCTTTCTCAAGCGAGATGCCATCCCTCGAGGGACCCCTCATTTCGGGCCAATCCCCTAACGACACGCGCCTTGGGCCCTGGCCTTCCGCGGCTGACCCGAGCACGAGGAACGCGGCTACAAGCAATCCGGTGTTCTTCAGCATATAGATATATGTCCAGGCGCAGAAACGATGAACCCAGTGATGATAGTGGATATTCCCTACCATGATCGAGGCATCAGCTGCCAGCGACCAGGGCCCTCCGCTGGCCCTCCGCCCTGTAGTATTACCAACCTCGCGGCACAAGTGCTTATCAGGCCCTTCGATTCTTCCTGCCAGACGGGCCTGTTTTCTTGCGCAAACTCGGTTAGGAGAGCCGGCCAGCCACGTCAGGTTGGACGGACACTCCTGGCGGGTGCCGCCGGCATTCACGCCATCCTCTTGTCGCGCCGAGAAGCGTGGAGAAGACGCGTTTACCGACGATCCGACGACGCAGCGGACGGGTACGTTCAATCGATGCCCCTTCAACCGGGAGGCCGCGTTATCCTTGGAGACCGCGGCGTTCTGAGCCACGAACATGGAACGACAAGCGCGACGTAGGCCGAGAGCGAACGCTCATGGGTAGCACACAGCCAGATGTGATCGTCATCGGAGGGGGACCGGCGGGAGCGACCGCGTCAACGCTGATTGCCCAGCGAGGATATCGAGTGGTCTTGTTCGAGCGCGATCGTTTCCCGCGCTTTCACGTCGGTGAATCGCTGATTCCTGAGACCTACTGGGTACTCAAGAGACTCAACATGCTGCACAAGATGCAGCGGAGTCACTTCACGAAGAAGCACAGTGTCCAGTTCGTCGACGCTCGCGGAAAGGCGTCGGCCCCCTTGTACTTCTGGGACAACAAACCTCACGAGTGCTCCCAGACCTGGCAGGTCGTCCGCAGCGAGTTCGACAAGATGATGCTCGACAACGCCCGCGAGCATGGAGTGGACACTCAGGAGGGTGTCCGTGTCGTCGAT
>Ga0326597_10013721_pt1 | contig 10640 bp, 9 predicted proteins | sample RVTome_12_FD_203789 | JGI IMG/M metagenome (GOLD analysis project Ga0326597, IMG submission 203789) | Soil microbial communities from uranium-contaminated site in the Upper Colorado River Basin, Wyoming, United States - RVT100D185 | ecosystem: Environmental > Terrestrial > Soil > Contaminated >... | reverse complement strand
CATCGACCGCGACACCGAGGATCTCTCGCGCGTGCTGCGCGTGCTGTCCCAGCTCGAGCGCGACATCGCGCAACGCGCCGCGGACGCCGTGCTGCCGCCGCAATCCTCGCCCGCCCTGCTGCCGTCCTCGATTTCCGTTCATCCCGCCGGAGACGGCAGCGTCGCGCTCGAGATCGTGCGGATTGCGCCTCGCGGCGGCGGGCCGGCGCGCGCGCAGCGCATCGTCTATCGCATCGCCGACGCGACGCTCACGCGCAGCGCCTCCCCGGCGGCAATCGACTTGCCGATTGCGGCGGCAGGCGATGCCATTGACGTGCTTCCCGGCGCGCGGGGGCTCGCGGTGCGCGCGTACTCCGGCGGTTTCTGGTCCGAGCCGGGCAGCGGCGCGGCGGGGGTGCAGCCGCCCGCCCGCGCGACTGCGCTCGAAGTGACGGTCGTAGCCGCGGACGGCGCGCGCTACGTGCGGGTGTTCGTGCTATGAGAACGGAGCGCGGCGCCGCCGTCGTGATGGCGATGCTCGTCGTCGCGGTGACGGCGACGCTCGTTACCGGCGCGTTCTGGCGGCAGAGCGTCGTCGCGCGTCAGGCGGAAAACGAGCTGTCCTTCGCCCAGGCGAAATGGCTCATTCGCGGCGCGATCGACTGGGCCGGCGTGATCCTGAGGGAAGACGCGCGCACCTCCAGCGTGGACCACGCCGGCGAGCCGTGGGGCGTGCCGCTCGCCGACACCCACTTGAACCCCGATGACGGGCGCGATCCGGTGTATCTGGCCGGCGCGATCCGCGACGAGCAGGCGAAATTCAACCTGCGCAATCTCGCGGGACCGAAAGGCGTGAATTTGCGCGAGCTGGAGGTTTTGCGCCGGCTGCTGGCGCTGGTCGGCGCGAGCGAGACGCTCGCCGCGCCCATCGCGGAGCGCGTGCTGGCCGCGGTGCCGGGCGAGGGCGGGCGCAGGCAGGTCGCGCTCGGACTCGGCGCGGTAGACGATCTGCTCGGGGTGAAGGGGGTCAACGCCGCCGCGATCGAGCGGCTGCGGCCGTTCGTCACGGTGCTGCCGCAACCGACCCCGGTCAACGCGAACACCGCGCCCGCGGAGGTGCTGGCGGCCCGTTTCGAGAACCTCGCGCTCGCCGATGCGCGGCGCCTGACCGCGAGCCGCGACCGCGCGTTTTTCAAGGACCGCACCGACGTGCTGACCCGCATCGCCCCATTGAAGCTCCAGGCGACTGACGCGGAAATCGCGGTGGCGACGCGGTTCTTCTCCGTGGACGGAACGGTGAGCTACCGGCGCGCCCGGCTGAATTCCCAGGCCCTGCTCAGGCGCGAGGCCAACCGGGTGGAAGCCGTGTGGCTGCGGGAGGCGGTGTGAGGGCGCTGCGCGTGCGCCTCCCGCCGCTCGCCGAGTTCGGCGCGGACTCGGCGCTCGATTTCGAGATCATCGACGGCGAGCGCCGCGTGCTGGAGCGCGGCATCGCAGTTCCGGCGGCGCTGCCGCGGATTGCGCGCGTGGAGCTCGTGATTGCATCGCCCGACGTCCTGATGTTCGGCGTGGCGCTGCCGCGGCTCTCCGGCGCGCGGCTGCGCGCGGCGTTGCCCGCGCTCGCCGAGCCGATGCTGCTCGGCGACATCGAGCAGGCGTTTGTCGTTGCCGGCCGGCCCGATGCCGCCGGACGCTCGACGCTCGCGGTGCTCGACCGGGCGCTGTTTGCGCGCGCGCTCGCGCTGTTCGCGCGCCTCGGCATCACGCCGGTGAGCGCAACCCCGGAACCGCTGACCCTCGCCGCCGGACGGGGCAGCTGGCGCCTGCGGCTCGGTAGCGCGTACGGCAGCCTGCGCATGGGCGAGCGCCTCGGCATCGCGTGTTCCTACACCGGGGGCGCTGATCCGCCGATCGAGCTGCGGCTCGCGCTCGAGCAGGCCGGCGCGGCGCGGCCCGAGGCGATCGAAGTCGAGGGCGCATTCGACGCCATGGCGTGGACCGCGGCGCTCGGCGTGACAGTGACCGCGACCGCACCCGATCCCAGCCGCTCGGCGCCGGTCGCGCTCGAGCTGCTGCAATACGATCTGGCGCCGGGCATGGTCGACTGGCGCGCCTGGCGCATGCCGGCCGCGCTTGCCGCGGCACTCGCGCTCGCGTGGATCGCCGGGCTCAATATCGACGCGTGGCTCAAGCAGCGCGAGGCGCGGCAGCTGCGCGGGCAGATGAACGCGGTTTTTCGAGAAACGTTTCCTCGGGTCCCGGTGGTGCTCGATCCGCTGGCACAAATGCAGCGCGCGCTCGCCGACATGCGCGCCGGAGCGGGCACCGGCGACACCGGGGACTTCCTGCCGCTCGCCGCGCGCTTCGCGCAGGCCACGCAGGTGGACGCCGAATCGGTGCAACTGATCGAGTATCGCGACCGCGCATTGCTGGTGCGCCTGGAGCCCCGGGCAGTGGATTCGGCGGCGAAACGCGACGCGCTCCTCGCGCGCCTCGCGAAGGCCGGCCTGGCGGGGAGGTTCTCCGACTCGATGTTGAGCGTGCGCCGGGGGGGCGGAACGTGATTGCCCGGCTGCGCACCTGGTGGCTCGGGCTCGCCCGGCGCGAGCGGATCATGACGGCCGCGGTCGGATCGCTCGCCGTGCTGGTCGTCCTCTATCTCGTCGCGCTCGAACCGGCGTGGAAGACGCGCCAGCGCCTGGGCGCGGAATTGCCGCGCTTGCGCGCGCAGGCGGAGGAGATCAACGCGCTTGCGCAGGAAGCGAAACGGTTGACGAGCCGCGGCGTCGCGGTGGAATCGGCGGGCGCGGCGAAAGTGGCGCTTGAGCAGGCGCTCGCGCAGGCGAATCTCGGCGGCGTGCGCGTTGCCGTGCTCGATGACCGCCGTATTTCCGTGAGCGCGAAAGGCGTGCCCGTGACGCAGTGGCTCGCGTGGGCGGAAGAGGCGGCGCGCGAGTCGCGAATGCAAATTGCGGCCGTGCGGATCGCGCGAACCCCCATTCGCGCCGTCGTCGATGCCGAGGCCACTTTCGAGATCGCGGCCCGGCGATAAGCTGACCCTCCAGCATGCGTTACCGGATCGTCCTCGCGCTTGCTGCCGTCTTCGTGGTGGCCCTGACTGTGGTGGTGCGCGCCCCCGCAGCCTGGGTTGGCGACTGGCTGCAGTCGCAAGGCCGATTGCGCCTCATCGACGCGCACGGCACGGTCTGGAGCGGATCGGCGATGCTCGGCTTCAGCGACGGGCGGCAGGTGATGCTCGTTCCGGGACGGGTGTCGTGGAAGATCGGGCTTGCGGCGTTGGGCGCGGGCCGCGTGACGGCGCACGTTGCGCATCCGTCGATGTCAGCGCCGCTCGCGGTTTCGCTGGGGGCGGGTTCGATCGCGCTGAAAGCGGGACAGGCCGAGCTCCCCGCGGCGCTGCTCGTGGCCCTGGGCACGCCGTTCAACACGGTGCGACCCGGGGGCGCGCTCGGTCTGCGCTGGACCGATGTCGAGTTCAAGGGTGGCGTATTGGGGGGCAGCCTCCAGATCGAATGGCGCGATGCGCAATCGGCGCTGTCTACCGTCGCGCCGCTGGGAAGCTATCTCCTGCAGATCACCGGCGGGGGCGACGGCGCGCGCGTGCAGCTCGACACCCTGCGCGGGCCGCTGCGCCTGCAGGGCAGCGGCACACTGCGCGGCGGGCGCGTGAGCTTCAGGGGTCGGGCCTCGGCCGATCCGGAAATGCGCCCCGCGCTGATCGGATTGATCAGCGTGCTCGGGCGCCGGGTCGGGGACGAAGCGATACTGGCGCTTGAAACATGATTAAAATGAATGACATACGCATTGGCTTTGGTGTCGACGCCACACTGCGCAACGTTGCAGCCCTTTGGCCTTCGCCGCGAGCCTGCCGTTGGAGCATAATGCGCTTCCCGTCCTCGAAACTTGGGCGAAATGAAGGACATGTCTTTGGTACTTCGAGTGAATGCGCAAGATCGGGTCGACGCGCGCGCTCGGTGCTCGCTCAGCGATCGGCTCCACCGGTTGGCGGCGACCCTGCTCGTGGTGCTTGCGATGTGCGCGGGCGCGGCGGCGCAGGAGCGCGTCACGCTCAATTTCTCGAATACCGAGATCGAAGCCGTGGTGCGGGCGATCTCCCAGTTCACCGGCAAGGTCTTCATCGTCGATCCCCGCGTCAAGGGCACGCTCAATCTCACCATCGAACAGCCGCTGTCTCCTGACCAGGCGCTGGCGGCGCTGAGCGCGGCATTGCGCCTGCAAGGCGTCGTGCTGGTCGAATCGGGCGGGATCGTGCGCGTGGTGCCCGAGGCCGACGCCAAGCTCCAGGGCGGAGCGGTGCAGTTCGGGCCGCCGGTGGGGCCAGGGCGCGGCGACGAGCTCGTCACGCAGGTCTTCCGCCTGAATTACGCCGCCGCGGCGAGCGTCGTCCAGGTGCTGCGCCCGCTGATCGCGCCGAACAACACGATCACCGCCTACCCCGCCAACAACACCATCGTCGTCACCGACTTCGGGGAAAACGTTCGCCGCATCGCGCGCATCATTGCGGCGATCGACACGCCCGCCGGCAGCGAGATCGACATCGTCCAGCTGCAGCACGCGATCGCGAGCGATCTCGCGGTCCTGCTGGGAAAGATGCTCGACGCGGCGGCGCAGGGCGGGGACCCGAGCCAGCGGGTGACGATACTGGCCGAGCCGACCAGCAACTCGCTGCTCATCCGGTCCGCGAGCACCGCGCGGGCGAATCTCGTGCGGGAGTTGATCGCCAAGCTCGACCAGCCCTCGGCGGTGCCGGGCAATATCCGCGTCGTGTACCTGAAGAACGCCGAGGCGACGCGACTCGCGCGAACGCTGCTCGGCGTGGGCGGGAGTGATCCCGCTACGGCCGGATTGTCCCAGTCGACCACGGCGACTGTATTTCAGGCGGCGGGGCGGCCGCCGGGCTCGCCTCCGCCAGCGCAGCCGCCGGGTGCGCCCCCGGCTCCCCAGACCGCGATCGCGGCGCCGGTCTCGGGCCAGGTCGGCGGTGCGTTGATCCAGGCCGATCCCACGACGAATACGCTCATCATCACCGCGCCCGACGCGGTCTACCGCCAGCTGCGCGCCGTCATCGACCAGCTCGACGTGCGCCGCGCGCAGGTCTTCATCGAGAGCCTGATCGTCGAGGTGACGAGCGACCAGGCGGCCGAGTTCGGGATCCAGTGGCAGACCGGGACGGGCAGCGCGGCTGCCGGCGGCGACACCGGCGCGGTCGGCGGCACCAACTTCGGCGGTGTCGGCCAGAACATCATCGGCATCGCGGTCAATCCGGCCACCGCGGGCCCCGGGCTCAACATCGGCATCGCGAAGGGGCAGATCACCCTGGCGGGCATCGGCACGATCACCAACCTGCAGTTCCTGGCGCGCGCGCTGGAGCAGACCACCAAGGCGAACATCCTTTCCACGCCCAACCTGCTCACGCTCGATAACGAGGAAGCGCGCATCATCGTCGGGCAGAACGTCCCCTTCATTACCGGGCAGTTCACGACCGCGGCGTCGGCGACCGTCAACCCGTTCCAGACCATCGAGCGCCGCGATGTCGGCCTGACGCTCCGGGTCCGGCCGCAGATCAGCGAGGGGGGCACGATCAAGCTGGTGATCTACCAGGAGGTGTCGAGTGTCGCGGCGCCTTCCGCCGCGGGCCCCATCACCAACATGCGGGCGATCGAGACCAACGTGCTGGTGGATGACGGCTCCATCGTGGTGCTGGGAGGGCTGGTGCAGGACAGCGTGACCACGACCGTGGAAAAGGTGCCCGTGCTAGGCGATATCCCGCTGCTCGGCCACCTGTTCCGCTACGAGTCGCGCAAGCAGGAGAAGACCAACCTGATGGTTTTCCTGCGGCCGTACGTCGTGCGCGATGAAGCGGCCGGCCGCTCGCTCGTGATCGACCGCTACGACCAGATGCGCATGCTCGAACAGGGCACGAAGCAGGGCCCGCATCCGATTCTGCCCCAGATGGAGCCCCCGGTGCTGTCGCCGCTTGGCCCGCAAACCGGGCCCGCCGAGGATCCGGGCGCGGCGGTGATTCCACCCGCGGATCCGGCTGCTACGCCCACCCAGTAGCGCCGGTGCCGGAATGCACCGCGACCTGAGGCTCCGGCTGCAATGAAGCACCTCATTCCCTACGCCTACGCCAAGGCGCACTCGCTGCTGCCGGCGGCGGAGCGCGACGGGCGGCTCGAGCTCTGGGTCACGCGTGCCACGCCGCCGGCCGCGATCATGGAGGCGCGGCGGGCGCTCGCGCGCGACGTCACGCCGATCCTGGTCGATGCCGGGCAGTTCGAGGCGAACCTGCGCGCCGCGTACGCCGACTCCGAGGGCGAAGCCGCGAGCGTGGTGGGCGAAGTCGAGGGCAAGATCGATCTCGGCCGCCTGATGCAGGACATCCCCGAAATCGAGGACCTGCTCGAAGCGCGCGACGACGCGCCGATCATCCGCATGCTGAACGCGCTGCTCTCGCAGGCGGTGCGCGAGGGCGCCTCCGACATCCACGTCGAGCCCTTCGAGAGCTATTCCACGGTGCGCTACCGCGTCGACGGCACGCTCCGCGACATCGTGCGGCCGCGCCGCGCGCTGCATGCGGCGCTCGTCTCGCGCATCAAGATCATGGCGAATCTCGACATCGCCGAGAAGCGGCTGCCGCAGGACGGCCGCATCATGCTGCGCCTGGGGGGGCGCCCGGTGGACGTTCGCGTCTCGACGCTCCCCACCGGTCACGGGGAGCGCGCGGTGCTGCGCCTGCTCGACAAGGAGCGCGGGCGGCTCGAGCCGGAGAAGCTCGGCATGGCGCCGGAGACGCTTCGCGCAATTGACCGGCTGGTGAAGCAGCCGCACGGCATCGTGCTCGTGACCGGCCCCACGGGCAGCGGCAAGACGACGACGCTCTACGCCATGCTCTCGCGCCTCGACGCCGCCACCACCAACATCACGACCGTCGAGGACCCGATCGAGTACGACCTGGAGGGCATCAGCCAGACGCAGGTCAACCCGCGAATCGACATGACGTTCGCGCGCGCGCTGCGCGCGATCCTGCGCCAGGACCCCGACGTCATCATGATCGGCGAGATCCGCGACCTGGAAACGGCCCAGATCGCAGTGCAGGCCTCCCTCACCGGTCACCTGGTGCTGGCGACGCTCCACACCAACGACTCGGCGTCCTCCGTGACCCGGCTCCTCGACATGGGCATCGAGCCCTTTCTGCTTTCGTCGTCGATCCTCGGCATCCTCGCGCAGCGCCTGCTGCGCAAGCTCTGCCCCGAATGCCGCCGGCGCGACGAAAACGGGCGCTGGCACGCGGCCGGCTGCCCCGCCTGCGGGCAGGTCGGATACCTGGGCCGCACCGGGATCTACGAGCTGCTGGAGATCGACGAGGCGCTGCGGGCGGCGATCCATGCGCGCGAAGGGGAGCAGAAGCTGCGGGAGCTGGCGCGCATCCGGGGGTTCCGTACGCTCCACGAGGACGGCGCGCGCTGGGTCGAGTCGGGCGTCACCTCGGGCGAAGAGCTGCTCCGCATCACCCGCGAACATTGATCGGAAGCCGCTCCTTCCCGCGGTGGAAGGGGCGCTATGTCGCGTGCTCCCGATTCTGGTAGATTCCGGTTGAACCCATGGCGTCGTTTCGCTTCGAGGCTTCCAACGCGGCCGGGCGCATCGAGCAGGGCCTGATCGAGGCCGACAGCGCGCGCGCGGCACGCACTTCGCTGCGCGCACGCGGCCTGGTGCCGCTCGCGGTCGATGCCATCGCCACGGGTCGCGGGGCTCGCCCGGCGCCGTTCCGGCGCCGGCGGTTCTCCGAGTCCGAATTGGCGCTCGCCACGCGCCAGCTCTCCAGCCTGATTGCGGCCCGGCTGCCCCTCGCCACGGCGCTTGCAGCCACCGTCGAGGGGGCGGAGGACGCCGCGGTGCGCGAAGTGTTCGCCGCGGTGCGGAGCGAGGTCGTCGCCGGCCACCGTCTCGCCGATGCGCTCGGTCAATTTCCGCTCGAATTCCCCGAGGTCTATCGCGCGACGGTCGCCGCGGGCGAGGAATCGGGCGATCTGGCGCAGGTGATGGGGCGGCTCGCCGATTACATCGAGGAGCGCCAGGCGCTGCGCGGCAAGATCCTCGCCGCATTCGTCTATCCCGCGGTGGTGACGGCGGTCGCGCTCGCCATCGTCGTCTTTCTCATGACCTACGTCGTGCCGCAGGTGGTGGAAGTGTTCGAGCACACGCGGCAGGCGCTGCCCTGGCCCACGCGCCTGCTCCTGGCGACGAGCGAGCTGCTGCGGGCAGGCGGCCTGTGGATCGTGCTCGGTGCGGTCGTCGTCGTCGTCGCGCTGCGCCGCTGGCTTGCCCGCCCCGGTCCGAAGGCCGCCTGGGACGCGTTCGCGCTGCGGTTGCCTGTCTTCGGGCGCATGGTGCGCGCCGTGAACACGGCGCGCTTCGCTTCGACGCTCGCCATCCTGACCGCCGCCGGCGTGCCGCTGCTGCGCGCGCTCGAGGCGGCGCGCGCGACGCTCGCCAACGCGGTGCTCGCGAGAGCGGTCGTGGAAACCATCGCGGCGGTGCGCGAGGGCAGCACCCTGGCGCGCGCGTTGGGCGCCGCCAAGGTGTTTCCGCCGATACTCGTGCACCTGGCCGCCAGCGGCGAGGCGACCGGCGAGCTCGCCCCGATGCTCGAGCGCGCGGCGAACAATCTCGCGCGCGAGGTCGAGCGCCGCGCGCTCCTGCTCACCACGCTACTCGATCCACTGCTGATACTCGTCATGGGCGCGGTGGTGCTCGGCATCGTGCTCGCGGTGCTGATGCCCATCATCGAGATCAATCAGCTGGTGCGTTGAGAACGACCTCCGGGAATACCGGTCCAAGTCGTTGCACTGGAATATTCGTTTTCCCCGGTCTGTATACCTACTGATCGGCAAAATCGTCATGCCCCTGAAATACATTTTGCGCAGAGGCGCTCAAGGATTCTGTTTACTGGCGCTCGCGGTGCTCCTTGCCGGTTGTCCCGGCGGAGACGGGAACGTGGGAACCACCACGCCGCCGCCGCCGCATCCGGCGTTCACGCTCGGCCTCGAGCAGATCAACACGGGGTTCAATCTCACTTTTCCTCTGTTTTTGACGGCCCCTCCGGGAGACATGCTTCGGCTGTTCGTGGTCGAGAAGGGCGGTTTGATCAAGATCGTTGATCGCACCAACAATACTCTGATCGGAACCTTTCTCGATATCTCGGGCTTGGTTTCCACCGGCGGAGAGCAAGGCCTGCTGGGTCTGGTCTTCCATCCGAACTTCGAGCTGAATGGTTTCTTCTACGTCAATTTGATCAACCTGAACGGTGACACCGAGATTCGCCGTTACCATGTGCCCTCGATCACTCCGAACGTGGCCGATCCCATGAGCGCGCTGCTCATCATATCGATCGATCAGCCAGCCACCCTCACCAATCACAAGGCGGGCTGGCTCGGCTTTAGTCAGGACGGTTTCCTCTATGCGGCGCTCGGAGACGGGGGCGGCGGCGGTGATCCGAGCAATAACGCGCAAAACCTCAATAGTCTTCTTGGCAAGATGCTCCGTCTCGACGTAAATGACGACGATTTCCGGGGCGACCCCTTGAAAAACTACGCCATCCCAGGCAACAACCCCTTCGTAGGCGCTATTCCGGGGTTCGACGAAATCTGGGCCTACGGCCTGCGCAACCCGTGGCGCTCAAGCTTTGACCGGGGCACTGGAGATTTCTACATTGCCGATGTTGGGCAGGGCGCACGGGAGGAAGTCAACGTGTCCACCGTCGCGAGCGGCGGGGGTATGGGGCTCAATTTCGGATGGGACATCATGGAGGGGAGCCTTTGCCACGAGCCAATGCAAAATTGCAGCGTTGTCGGATTTGTACAGCCGCTCGAGGAGTACGATCACACGCAGGGTTGCTCGATAACCGGGGGCTACGTTTATCGCGGCACTGTCATACCAGCGCTCCAGGGAACCTATTTCTACGGCGACTACTGCGCGGGCTTCGTGCGAAGCTTCAGGTTAGCCGGCGACGTTGCGACCGAGCGTGCCGATTGGCCATCACTTGGAGTTTCTCCTGGAAACATCACGAGCTTTGGCGAGGACGCATCGGGCGAGCTCTATATCGTGACTCAGCAGGGAGGCCTGTTCCGCATCGTGCCGATGTAAGCCGTGCTAACCGCGGCGCTTGAAATACTGCACCGCGCGCTCGTGACGCTCGGCGGCGGCGCGGGTCGGGAATGTGCCGAGATTGCGCCGCTTGCCGGTGCGCGGGTTCTTGCTTCGCGAGTAAAGGCGGTACTTTCCCGACTTGAGCTTCCGGATCATCTGAGAGCGACGGTCACCCGGGATGTGGTCTCGTGCCGGCGTCAGGATTGGACTCTATACCGAACCCCTCACGCGCGCGACCGCGCGTAACACAGATCCTGGTGAAGCAACCACCCTGCGCCCCGGTCACGAGAAAGATCAGCGCCCGCTCTGATCAGGTCGGTGGGCGCGGGCAATCAGTGACGTAAGTCACAGGTTGCGCGGATAGGTCGTCCAAACCTGACAATTTGTTAGGTTTGGGTGCCGCGCCCGCAGTACTTCCGTAAGAAAAATGGAATCAATTGCGTGGACGCCACGCGGCGAACCGGGTA
>Ga0326597_10013720_pt1 | contig 10640 bp, 10 predicted proteins | sample RVTome_12_FD_203789 | JGI IMG/M metagenome (GOLD analysis project Ga0326597, IMG submission 203789) | Soil microbial communities from uranium-contaminated site in the Upper Colorado River Basin, Wyoming, United States - RVT100D185 | ecosystem: Environmental > Terrestrial > Soil > Contaminated >... | reverse complement strand
AAGGTGATCGACGGGTGGTAGTCGAACTGCCCGGTGTACAGGATACCGCACGTGCGAAGGACATCCTGGGCGCAACAGCGACACTGGAATTCCGTATGGTGGATGATGCCCATTCCGTTCAGGATGCACTGGATGGCCGGGTGCCGGCCGGTTCAAAGCTGTACCATGACCGGGACGGTCAGCCCATGTTGCTGAGTAAACAGGTGCTCCTGACCGGCGATCATATTATTGATGCTGCTTCCGGTATTGATCAGACGAGTGGTGGCCCGGATGTGACTATCACGCTCGATGGCAAAGGCGCCCGTATCTTCAGTGCGGCGACACGCGACGAGGTCGGCAAACGCATGGCGGTGGTATTCATTGAAACCAAGACTGAGACCGTTATGGAAGAGGGATTAGCAGTAAAGAAAAAGGAAAACATTGAAGAAGTCATCAATGCCGCCACTATCAAGGAACAATTGGGTAAAAGATTCCATATCACCGGTCTCGACTCAACCCAGGAAGCGCGCAATCTGTCCCTGTTATTACGTGCCGGTGCCCTGGCAGCGCCGATAGAGATCATTGAAGAACGGACGGTCGGACCAAGTCTGGGGCAGGATAATATCAAACAGGGCTATGAGTCTGTGATTATCGGATTCACTCTGGTGCTGATTTTTATGGCTGTTTACTACAAGGTTTTTGGCCTGATTGCGAATGTGGCATTGACGCTGACAGTTGTTCTGCTCGTTGCATTAATGTCGATGTTGCAGGCAACGCTCACCATGCCGGGTATTGCCGGTATTGTATTGACAGTGGGTATGTCGGTGGACGCCAACGTGCTTATTTTTGAGCGTATACGTGAAGAAATCAGGAATAGAAACACGCCCCATGCAAGTATCCATGCCGGATTTGAAAAAGCATTTTCATCGATTGCCGACGCCAATATAACGACGCTGATTGCGGCGCTGGTTCTGTTCAGTTTTGGTACCGGGCCCATCAAGGGTTTTGCCGTGACATTATCTCTGGGCATCATTTGTTCCATGTTTACCGCCATCATGGTGACACGTGCAATGATCAATCTGCTCTACGGCGGACGCAAATTACAGAAATTAATGATTTAACAAGACTGCCACTATGGAATTTTTCACAAAAACAAATATAGATTTCATGGGCAAGCGCAAGCTGGCCTTTACCTTTTCTGTAACACTGGTCCTGTTGGCCATATTCTTTTTCTTTGCGCGTGGGCTGAATTACGGTATTGATTTTACCGGCGGGACCATTGTTGAGGTTGGTTATATGCAGGAAGCTGATTTGACCAAGATCCGTAATATTCTGGTTCAGTCTGAATTCAGCGATGCGATTGTCCAATATTATGGTTCAGCAACGGATGTCCTGGTGCGTATTCCACCGCATGAAGGGTTGAACAGCGCGGATATCAGCAACAAGTTAATCGAACTGCTCGGCAGCACAGGTAAGTCCATTGAGATACGCAAGGTTGAATTTGTCGGGCCCCAGGTCGGGGATGAGTTGAAAGAAGACGGCGGGTTGGCAATGATCTACGCCTTGTTAGGAATTCTTATTTATGTTGCCTTGCGTTTCCAGACCAAGTTTTCTGTTGGTGCCATCGTGGCGCTTGCACATGATGTAATCATTACAATCGGTTTTTTTGCCGTTACCCAGCTTAATTTTGATCTGACAGTACTGGCCGCCATACTTGCAGTAATAGGCTATTCACTGAACGATACCATTGTTGTGTTCGATCGCATCCGTGAGAATTTCCACAAACTGCGCAAGGCTACGCCTGTCGAAGTCATGAATATCTCCCTGAATGAGACATTGAGCCGGACTATCATGACAGGTGTCACCACCCTGCTTGTGTTAATGGCCCTGTTTTTCCTCGGAGGTGAATCTCTGCATGGCTTTTCCCTGGCACTGATACTGGGCATCGTGATAGGTACTTATTCATCTGTCTATGTTGCAAGTCCGGTCACCCTGGCGCTCGGTGTCAGCAAGCAAGACCTGATGCCGGTGGTGAAAGAGGGTGCAGAACTGGATAAGCGTCCATAAATGTTCTGCTCACCGCCCCGGATAAGCGGTGATAAAATTAACAGGCAAACTTCAAAGGTAACCGATGAAGATTGTTGCAGACAGTCAAATCCCGCTCGTCCAGCAGGCCTTTTCTAATATTGGCAATCTGCATCTCTGTGCAGGCCGCGGTATTACACCTGAATTTATCAAAGATGCCGATATTCTGCTGGTGCGTTCTGTAACTCCCGTAAATGCCAGTCTCCTGAACAATAGCCAGGTCAAATTTGTGGCCACCGCCACCAGTGGTACAGACCATGTTGATATCGGGTTTTTGCAGAAATCCGGTATCGGATTTGCCTCTGCCCACGGCAGTAATGCCCAATCTGTTGTTGAGTATGTCCTGAGCAGTCTGTTTGTCCTGGCGGAACAACAAGATTTTGACTTGAGTAACAAAACTGTGGGCATAATCGGCCACGGCGAAGTGGGTTCTTGCCTGAGTAAGGCACTGAAAGCAATCGGCATCGAATATCTTGTCAATGACCCGCCATTAAAAGACGAAACCGGCGATGCCATGTATATGGAACTGGAAGATGTAATGAAGATGGATATTATTTCGTTGCATGTCCCGCTGACAATTGCAGGTTCATATCCGACCAGGAATCTCATAGATAAAAAAATTCTCGCAGGATTGAAACAGGATGCCATCCTGGTAAATACATCACGTGGTGGGGTAATTAACGAAACTGACCTGAAACAACATATTAATTGTCACCAGAAATTCTCAACTGTGCTGGATGTCTGGGAGCATGAGCCTGAAATAGATCAGGAGTTGCTGGCAAAAATATATATCGGTACTCCACATATTGCAGGCTATAGTACCGATGCAAAGATCCGGGCTACGACCATGATTTATAATGAGACCTGCAAATATTTTAATTTCCCGCAAAACTGGAAACCAGCAGGTGGACTACTTGACGCCGGTTTGCAGGAATTAAAAATTAACGGGGAGGTGAATGATTTTGATGCAATAGCGATGACAGTGACTGCCCATTATGATGTCAGAAGTGATGCGGCTGCCCTGCGCCGGGCCCTGGAGATAGACAGGACAGAAGCCGGATGGTTTTTTGACGAGTTGAGAAAAAACTACCCTCTGCGCAGGGAATTTTCTGCGACTGTTGTCAAATTACCGGCAACCCGGCACAGTCTGGCAAATATACTTTTGCAACTGGGTTTTATGGTGATTAAACAGTGACTGATAAATTCACCAGGCTGGGCTTTCTGGTCTCAGGGCGCGGCAGTAACATGCAGGCTATTATCCAGGCCTGTAAAGGCCGGAAACTGCTGGCAGAACCGGTTGTCGTTATCAGCAATAATGCCTCTGCCAGGGCACTGGATAACGCCCGCAGCGAATCCATCCCGGCATTTCATTTAAGCAGTAAAACTCACCCGGATGCTGACCAGCTGGATCGGGCCATTACCGAAACTTTGCAACAGCATCAGGTGGAACTGGTAGTTCTTGCCGGCTATATGAAAAAAATCGGCCCGGTTTTATTAAAGGTATACAAGAACAAGATCATAAATATTCATCCTTCATTGTTGCCAAGATTTGGTGGGCAGGGTATGTACGGGATGAAGGTGCATACAGCGGTGCTTGCTGCCGGGGACCGGATGACCGGAGCTACTGTGCATCTTGTTGATAATGACTATGACAGTGGATCTATTTTAGGGCAACGGCAGGTTGAAGTGTTGACCGGTGATAATCCGGAAACACTGGCGATGCGTGTGCTCGCTGTGGAACATTCATTATATGTTGAAGTATTGCAGGATATTATTGCAGGCAAAATTATCCTGGATTGCAAATAACTTGAGGGCAAAAATCATGGCGATATTACAGGAATTCAGGGAATTCGCAGTGAAAGGTAACATGGTTGATATGGCCGTCGGTATTATTATCGGGGCAGCGTTCGGAAAGATCGTCTCCTCATTTGTGGGAGATGTCATAATGCCGCCATTGGGTATATTAATAGGCGGTATCAACTTTGCTGATCTTGTCTTTACCCTGAAAGACGCGGCGGGTGAAATACCTGCTGTGCCCCTGAATTATGGACGGTTTATACAGACACTGGTTGATTTCACTATCGTGGCATTCGCAATATTCATAGTCATCAAGGGTATGAACACGATGAAAAAAAAGGAAGCTGCAGCGCCACCCATGCCGCCGGAACCAACCAGGGAAGAACAACTGCTGGCTGAGATCAGGGATATACTGAAACAGCGTTAGCAGATTATTCTACAATGATGGTGTCCGGTATTCTCAACCTGTCCACCGGCAGGCAGGGTACCCATAATTTCTGTCCCGAATCTGGCAAGAACCGGGTTTATGACTGTTGCTCCTTTAACGGGTGATATAAAATAAAGCTGTGCAACACCTGCACAGCAGGGATTATGAAAACAATTAAAAAGGTAAAAATATTTCTGTCGCCTGTATTCTCCCGTTTTCCTGATTTTATGCTTTTTAGAAAATGCAATTAAACCGGATTTTAAAAAATAACAAATTATGATTAATCGCATTTCTTCACTCTATGATCGGGTTGTATTGGGTCATCCCATTGCAATGCTGGTATTCCTTTCATGCATTTTTATATTTTTTTCATGGCACGCGAAGGATTTCAAACTTGATGCATCAGCAGACTCGCTGTTACTTGAGGATGATGAAGATCTCCGGATATTCCGTGATCTGGGGGATCGTTACAAGACCAGGGAGTTTCTGTTCGTTACGTTTACCCCGACAGAAGATCTGTTTTCTGCGTCTTCTCTGCAACAGATCAGAAAACTGCGCGATGATTTAAGGCAGCTGCCATTGACGGATTCAGTAATCTCAATCCTGGATGTCCCGCTGGTCAAGCAGGTGGAAGGATCATTATCAGATGTCGCCAGTAACTACAGAACACTTGAAAGTGAAGACGTGAATGTGGACCGTGCCAGGGATGAACTTCTTAACAGCCCGATTTTCAGTCAAATGGTCATCAGTCTGGATGGCCTGACTACAGCATTGCAAATTAACCTCAAGGAAAATCCTGTTTACAGCGATCTGCAGAAAAGAAAAAACAGGTTGTTATACAAAAAGAAAAAAGGTCTGTTAGACAAGGACGGTGATGAGCAATTGGCTGTCATTCTCGCAAATTATGAAAACGCCAAGAAAACAGAAGCACATCAAAATCACGAAAACATCATTAAAATAAGAGAAATTATGCAGAACTACCGTCAATATGGTGTTCTGTATCTTGGCGGTGTACCAATGATCACGGATGATATGATCACTTTTATAAAAAATGATCTTGTTGTGTTCGGTTTTGGCGTATTTATATTTCTGGTACTGATGCTGGGAATCATATTCCGTCGCAAGCGCTGGGTGACACTTCCATTGGTAAGTTGTATTTATGCCGGACTGTTGATGATCGGATTACTGGGACTGGTAGGCTGGCAGGTCACAGTAATATCGTCGAATTTCATTTCACTGATGTTGATAAGTACCATGGCCATGAACATTCATCTGGTCGTGCGCTACCGGCAATTGCGGAATGATTTTCCGGAAAAGTCACAGAGGGATCTGGTTGCAGAGATGGCCAATAAAATGGTATGGCCATGTTTGTATACGGCATTGACGACCATTATGGCGTTTACCTCACTGGTAGTGAGTGATATCAAGCCGGTGATTGACTTTGGCTGGATGATGACTATAGGTTTGTCCGTTACATTCCTGACATCTTTCCTGTTATTTCCCAGCTTGTTGATAATGTTTGATCGCACGACGCCTACCGCTAGTGATGATACGCAATACAAATTTACTGCCATATTGGCACACATAACCGAAAGGCACGGGAACAAGGTATTGTTTCTTTCCGTATTGCTGGCCGTGGTCAGTGTATATGGGATTACACGACTGGAAGTTGAAAACAGTTTTATTAATTTTTTCAGTGAAAATACTGAAATCCATCAGGGTTTGAAACTCATAGATGAGAAGCTCGGTGGTACAACTCCTCTGGATATTATTATTCATTTTCCCGCTGAAGCTGATGGTGGTGCCGATGACTTTGAAGATGAAGAGTTCGATTTGCTGTTCGGGGGCGCTGATCTGGGTAGTGCGGAAGATTACTGGTTTACCCCGGACAAGGTAGAACATGTCAAGCAAGTACATGATTATCTTGAAGGTCTTGATGCAGTCGGCAAGGTTTTATCTCTGGCATCACTGATCAGGGTTGGCGAAGATATTAACCAGGGTACGTTCGATGCCTTTGAACTGGCTATCGTTTACAAGCGCATGCCGGAAGACCTTAAAGCAAACATGATAGATCCATATATTTCCATCCCGAATAACGAGGCACGTATAAGTATCAGGATTAAAGACACTCTGGAAGATTTGAGAAGAAATGAATTACTGGAAAAGATAAACGCCGACCTGACCGGCAAGCTTGGACTGAGTGCTGATGAATTCGGCATTACCGGCCTGATGGTGCTTTACAACAACATGCTGCAAAGCCTGTTTACTTCCCAGATTGAAACCCTGGGCGTGGTCATGGCCGGCATTGCCCTGATGCTACTGTTACTGTTCCGTTCTCTGTCACTCGCCATCATCGGTATCGTCCCGAATCTGCTGGCGGCTGCAATAATTCTTGGTTTGATGGGGCTGATCGGTATTCCGCTGGATATGATGACCATTACCATAGCTGCGATTACTATAGGTATCGCCGTGGATAACAGTATCCACTATATATTCAGGTTCCGGGAAGAATATGCCAGGATTGGCGACTATGTGGCGACCCTGCATTACTGCCATGCCAATATCGGGAATGCAATATTTTATACTGCCATTACCATCATTATCGGCTTCTCGATACTGGTTTTGTCGAATTTTATCCCGACCATCTATTTTGGCCTGCTGACAGCCCTGGCCATGCTGATAGCCTTACTGGCGGCACTGACACTGTTGCCCAAACTGATTATGCTGTGGCGTCCTTTTTAGAACTCTATTTAAATATATATAAATCAATATGTTACTGTTATATTAAGCCTTTTATAGAGCAGCAAGCGGGAACCCTTTCTCTCTGTGTTTGATCAAACTAGAATAGGAGCCCGTAAAATCAATATAATAAATTCAAGACTTGCAAAGTATGTATCAAGCTCAGACATTCCAATACAATCTGGTAATTACAACTGGTTCAAATAATTTGGCCCGACAAGTTTCATTTTTATGCATTAATGCTAGGATCATGCAATGAAAACAATATCAATATTCATGGTCAGTATCCTCTGGGCGGTTACCTTCAATACTGCCTTGGCCAACACAAAATCTGCCGAGGATGTTGTCAAGGAGACTGCTGACAGTGTGATTGCACGGCTCACCGCTGAGCGCGCTGAAATTGAAGCACATCCCGAAAAGCTTTACTCGTTGATAAACGAACTGGTAATCCCGCATTTTGACTTTTTAAGCATGTCAAAATGGGTACTGGGCAGGAACTGGCGGTCGGCAACAGAAGGCCAGCAACAACAATTCGTTAGCGAGTTCCGCACCTTGTTAGTCCGGACTTATGCCAAGGCGCTGCTGGAATATTCAAATGAGACAATTCAATATTTACCGGTAGAAAATAACCCCGATTCCAATATTGTGGTGGTGAAAACCGAAATTCACCAGCCCGGTTCCAAGCCTGTCCCCATCAATTACAGCATGCACGTCAGTGGTGGCGAGTGGAAAGTAGTGGATGTTGTTGTGGATGGCATCAGCCTGATTGCTACCTATCGTGGTTCTTTTGCTTCCGAAATCAGGAAAAGCGGAATGGACTCATTAATAACTAAATTAACGGAACGTAATACAACCGCCACCAATGTGGCAACCCAATGATTGAATTTTCCAGGGTAGTCCACTGCCGGCCCAGCTTGTGTCTGGCCACAGTTTGTACCGGCTTGTTTGCTGTGTGATTGATGCCCGGGTTTCCCGGGCCATTATCCATTCTGTTCCTTACCTCCTGACCCAATACGCTGCTTGACTAATGATCTTGTTTATTTAAATTTCTGTTTGGAGATATTGGGTGCATATTGACGAGATAAAACAATTGATTGAAAAAGGATTAACCGGTGCAATGGTAACGCTGGACGGTGATGGGACACACTTTCAGACAACCGTTGTGTGTGATCAGTTTTGTGGAAAGACCATGCTGCAAAGGCACCAGATGGTCTATAAAACTCTTGGAGACAAAATGGGCAGGGAAATACATGCGCTTTCAATACAGGCCTTGACCGGGGAAGAATGGGAAAATCAGAAGGGTCTGGATGTAGTCAGATAATCCATGGATAAATTAATTATCAGGGGCGGTGTTCCGTTACAAGGGGAAATCAATATATCCGGTGCCAAGAATGCCGCTTTGCCGATTCTGGCTGCGACTATACTGGCGGACGCCTCGGTGACAGTGGGCAATGTGCCGCACCTGCATGATATTACGACGACAATGGAATTGCTCGGCAGGATGGGCGCACAGCTTACCGTAGATGAGCGCATGAACATCGAAGTGGACAGCAGCAATATCACCGAGTTTTTTGCGCCCTATGAGCTGGTTAAGACCATGCGTTCATCCATACTCGTGCTGGGGCCATTACTGGCACACTATGGCAAGGCGGATGTCTCATTACCAGGCGGCTGTGCTATTGGCTCCAGACCGGTCAACATCCATTTGCGTGGATTGACCAGCATGGGAGCTGAGATTGTGGTGGAGGGCGGGTATATCCGTGCTACAGCAAAACGCCTGAAAGGTGTGCATCTGACATTGGACATGGTGACTGTCACCGGTACTGAAAACCTGATGATGGCGGCAACCCTCGCTAAAGGGGTGACTATAATTGATAACGCAGCCCGCGAACCGGAAGTCGTCGACCTGGCCAATTGTTTGATTTCCATGGGCGCACAAATCACGGGCGCCGGTACTGACCGGATCGTGATCGAAGGCGTCAAATCACTCACCGGCACACGCTACAATATCCTGCCGGATCGGATCGAGACAGGCACTTACCTGGTGGGTGCAGCCATGACCGGTGGTAAGATAAAATTGAAGAATACCTGTCCTACATTGCTGGACTCTGTGCTGGCCAAGCTGGTTGAAGCCGGGGCAGATATCAGCGGGACCGAAAATACCATTACACTGGATATGGGTGGACGCAGACCCAGGGCAGTGGATGTCTATACATCCCCATTTCCGGGTTTCCCGACCGATATGCAGGCACAGTTTACTGCCATGAATTGTATCGCTGCCGGCACTGGAACGATTACAGAATCCGTATTTGAGAACCGTTTCATGCATGTGCAGGAATTACAGCGCATGGGCGCCAATCTTAAACTGGAAGGCAATACTGCCATCAGTAGTGGCGTGGACAAGCTGACCAGTGCGCCAGTGATGGCCACTGATCTGCGTGCTTCTGCCAGTCTGGTGCTGGCCGGACTGGTGGCCAAAGGTGAAACTGTTGTTGATCGAATTTATCATATTGATCGCGGTTATGAGACCATAGAGGAAAAACTTGCCCAACTGGGGGCACATATCAGGCGATTACCTTCATAGATTGCTGTTCCGGTAATCGGCCAAGAAATGTTGAATGACATGAATACTGACAGCTATCTGGACCTTCCAAGATGAATACTAAAGACAGTCTTACCATTGCAGTTTCCAAAGGCCGGATATTGACTGAAGCCATGCCTGTTCTGGCGAAACTGAATATCATACCTGCAGAAGATCCTGTCAGGACCAGAAAACTGGTGCTGAAGACCAACCAGGCGGGTGTAAAAATTATTATCATCCGGGCCACCGATGTGCCGACTTTTGTTGAATACGGGGCAGCGGACATGGGCATAGCCGGCAAGGACGTGTTGATGGAATACACCGGCAACGGTGTATATGAGCCACTGGATTTACAGATTGCGCTGTGCAAAATGGTGCTGGCTGGACCCAAACAAAGCAAAACGATCAATGGCAGATTACGTGTTGCAACAAAATATGTGAATACGACACGTAATTATTTTGCCAGTCAGGGCAGGCAGGTTGAGATCATCAAGCTGTATGGTTCAATGGAGCTGGCACCGGTTTTGGGTCTTGCCGATCAGATTGTCGATCTGGTGGATACCGGTAATACATTAAAGGCCAACGGCCTGGTGCCGGTTGCAACGATCGCCGAGATAAGTTCCAGGGTCATTGTCAACAAGGCAGCGATGAAGATGAAGTATCAGATCATCAAACCTATGCTGAATAAGTTGAATGCATTGGCAGGTAAAAAATGAACATCAGGAGAATGAATACCCGTGCTGACGGATTTGCCGGTGAATTCCAGTCATTGCTTGCCAACACCAATGAGCCGGATCCACAGTTAATAGACACAGTACAAAACATTATCAATGACATCAGGCAGCGCGGCGATGTCGCATTGCTGGAATATACCAACCGTTTTGACCGGCGTGATGCGACGCTTGCCGAACTGGAATTACCTGTATCCATTTTACAGGATGCACTCGGAAATATTTCTGACAAAATGAAACAGGCCCTGGAAACTTCTGCTGACCGAATTCGTACCTACCATGAAAAACAAAGACAGGAATC
>Ga0326597_10013719_pt1 | contig 10640 bp, 9 predicted proteins | sample RVTome_12_FD_203789 | JGI IMG/M metagenome (GOLD analysis project Ga0326597, IMG submission 203789) | Soil microbial communities from uranium-contaminated site in the Upper Colorado River Basin, Wyoming, United States - RVT100D185 | ecosystem: Environmental > Terrestrial > Soil > Contaminated >... | reverse complement strand
TATCGGGTATGAAGTCCAGAGTTCAGCGGGGGCGAGAACAGCTGCGCCAGATGCTGGTGCGGTGCTGCGAGATCGATGTCGACGTCCGTGGCGGCGTCTCAGACTTTCATCCGCGGTCCGCCGACGCCTGCGGTGGCGACAACACGGAGATCAGTCGTCCCCTTTTGCCCCGCTCCAGTCGGCCTCGCTCGTGACCACCGGCAAGGCCATCACTCCAATCCTGTCTCCATAGCGGCTGACGGATGTGCGTCAAGCAGCGACGTGGAGCTACCTCGCGCCTTCTTGGATGACCAACGCCTGTACGCGAGCGCGAAGTTCATCGCGAATAGCCCTGACGCGTTCGAGGGGCCGACCCTTCGGATCCTCCAACGGCCAGTCATCGCGGCGAACCCCCGGTACATGCGGGCATTGGTCGCCGCACCCCATCGTAATCAGAAGCTGCGCCTCAGAGGCGAGCTCAGTAGTGAGCTTCCGGGGACGGGCACCGCTGAGGTCGATCCCTTCCTCCTGCATCACCGCGACCACTTCGGGGTGAACCTGATCGCCGGGAGCTGTGCCTGCGGAGAGGGCCCGCGCCTTGGCAGGGTCGGCCACGTTGTTAAAGAAGGCAGCAGCCATCTGTGAGCGGCCAGCATTGTGAACGCAGGCGAAAATGACGGTCTTCAAGGCCGAATCTCCACCGTGGATCGAAGGTCTGGTTGCACTTTCAAGGAACTCGAGACCAGGCATGTCTCCTCGGCCCTTGCGAGCAGCCGTCGCGCCTGCTCCTCGTTCGCGCCAGATGGCACCTTGAGAAGCCCACGGACCTCGAGCGCCGTGAACTGCGTGACGCGGTCGACGCGGTCGACGGTGCCGGTCACGCTGCACTCGAGCGACACCCACGCGAACCGCGACAGCCCGGCGATACCGCGAAAAGTCAACACCAAGCAGTCCGCAACGGCGCCGACGAACACTGCTCCACGAGGACACCGGTCGTCTCGAGCCAGTCGAGATTGGCCTCGAATCGCTCGAAGTCAGGGTCGTACAGGATCCCGATCATGCCGGCGATCGGCTTCGGAACGCGACCGAAGACGGTGACGGATGTCATGGCTTCCTCCGATCAGTGCGCGGCAGCCGGCGCGGGGAACCAGTGCCGTGTTCGATTGCAGACCGAACAGACCGACAACATCACCGGCACTTCGATGAGCACGCCGACCACCGTCGCAAGTGCCGCACCCGAGTCGGGACCGAACAGCGCAATCGCCGTGGCGACCGCGAGTTCGAAGAAATTGCTCGCGCCAATGAGTGCGCCCGGCGCCGCGATGGCGTACTCGACTTTGAACAGGCGCATCAACCCGTAGGTCAACGAGGAGTTGAAATAGACCTGGATCAGGATGGGTACGGCGATCAGTGCGACGTGTAACGTCTTGGTCGTGATGTTCTCGGCCTGGAACGCGAAGATCAGCACGAGCGTGGCGAGCAGCGCCGCCATGCTGACGGGCGCAAACCGCGGCAAGAGCACGTTCTCGAACCACGCACGGCCCTTCGTGCGCATGAACCATTGCCGGAGCAAAACGCCCATGGTCAGCGGGACGACGATGAAGACCAGCACCGAGAAAAGGAGGACCTGGAATGGCACATGGAGCGAGGACGCGCCGCTCACGAGGAACGTCACAATCGGCGCGAACAGCACCAGCATCAGCAGGTCGTTGACCGACACCTGGACCAGCGTGTAGGCAGGATCGCCGTCGGTCAGGTAACTCCAGACGAACACCATGGCGGTGCAGGGCGCGGCGGCCAGAATGATGCTGCCGGCGATGTACTGGTCGGCGTCAGCCGGCGAGATCCATGGACTGAAGACGTATCGGAAAAACAACCAGGCAATCGCGGCCATCGAGAACGGCTTCACGAGCCAGTTCACGAATAACGTCACGAACAAACCGCGCGGCCGGCGCCCGACGTTGCGGATCGACCCGAAGTCGACCTTCATCATCATCGGTGTGATCATCAGCCAGATGAGGATCGCAATCGGCACGTTGATCTGACTGCCCGCGCCGAACTCCAGGCTGCGCAGGCCACGCATCATTCCTGGCGCGGTCAGGCCCAGCACCACGCCAACGCCCATGCAGAGCCCAACCCACAGACTCAGATACCGCTCAAAGACGTTCAAGCGTTTCGGCGCGACGCGCCACACACCGGTCGAGCAACACAGGGCGGATCGAATACGTCGATGTGAGTCATATGGATCCCCTTCCTACACAGCCTCGAGCAATGCTTTGAGCCGCCTCAACGCCGACGGCACGATGCAGTAGCTGACGCGCGGACCGTTCTCGTTCGCCTGTACCAGCCCGGTGCTTCGGAGGATGCGGAGATGTTCGGAGACTGTGGACTGCGCCAGTGGTAGTTCGTCCACGATGTGGCTGCACATTCGCGCCTCTTTCTTCGCGAGCATCCGTAGGATCTGCACCCGCGTCGGATGGGCAATCGCCTTGGCAAAGGCAGCCAGCTCCTCGTCGGCTGCAGGTCCTTCAACCGGAGCTGTGAGCAGCTCGACGGCTTGCCCCTGAGGTGGACAGCAGGCTGTCGTCGTGGGGTCGCACGTCGAGTCCGAGATGGTCCTATCCATCGTTAATCGTCGATTGACGATATCATTACCAAAGTATCAGGTCAACGTCTCTTCCCAAACTGAGCAGATCAGGTCTTGAAGCGTGCTTCTACGCCACGCTTGGCGCCCGGCCTTCACGAGGCTTGGTTCCGCGGATGTGTGCGGACGCGACGAGCGTTTCGGCGCCAGGGGACCAGCCTTGTACCAAGTCGTCGCTGTTGCTCTTCAGATCTACGCGAACCTGCTCGAAGCCGGCATCGCGAAGCATTCCCTCGACTTCGGCGATGAGCGCGGCGCCCGACACGCAACCCGCGTAGGCCTCCAGATCTGCCCGCACGACAGCCGGAATCTCGGTCAGCGCGACGATGTCAGAGATCGCCAGGCGCCCGCCCGGAGTGAGCACACGGTACGCTTCCCGGAAGACCGCAGGCTTGTCCGTCGACAGGTTGATCACGCAGTTCGACATGATCACGTCGACGCTCGCGTCTGGCACGGGCAGGTGCTCGATCTCGCCGAGTCGGAACTCGATGTTTCGCAAGTCTGTCTTCGCGATGTTCGCGCGCGCCTTCGCGATCATCTCGGCCGTCATGTCGACGCCGATCACGTTGCCTGCCTCGCCGACCTGGCGCGCCGCCAGAAACGCGTCGAATCCCGCCCCGCTCCCGAGGTCGAGCACCCGTTCACCAGCTTTCAGCTCGGCGATCGCCTGAGGGTTCCCACAGCCGAGGCCCAAGTCGGCACCTTCCGGCGCACCGTGGCGTTCCTCATCTGAGTAGCCAAGCGCGTCGGAGGTCGCCTGCGCACTTGGACCGCAACACCCGCTGCTCCCGCAGCAGCCCGCTGACCGTTCCTCCGTTGCAATTCGTCCATACGCCTCTCGAACTGCAGCCTTCACCTGTTCGGCGTCTACCGTCACTGCCATGAGGTCCTCCTCAAGTGCGCGTCCTGCTCATGAAGACGTTGCATCCCCGGAAAGGATGCAAGGGTGGTTTCCCCGCCCGTCCTCGGCGCCCAGAATTCAAGTCGCTCGAGCTGCGAGATCCGTTCGCGTAGAAAGCGCGCGACCGCGTGATCGCCGGGCGCCGGTCCCGCGCCCCTGGCACGGGCTGAGGAGCGTCAGCGCCTGTCCTCCAGACCCGACACACGAACCTGTAATCACGACCCCCATTTTTGGTGGTTGGCGACGAATCGGCCGGGATGCCACCCCCACACACTTCGTTGTATCCCTTTTCTACGCTGATGGTTGCTGACGACACGGCTCGAACGACGAAATTGGCGTAGTGCTTGCGGCTGCCACTACTCCAGCCCACCCTCATGAGCCTTGTACTAGCAGTCGACCCGGACGGAGGACAGACCGAAGCGCTCCGCCAGATCATCGGGCGGCACGAGGGTGCCCAGCTGGTACTCGTCCGCTCCGCCTACGCGGCGGTGGTGGCCATCAACCGCCGTGTGCCAGACCTCCTGCTCGTCAGCGAGACCCTTGGCCCAAAGAGTCAGCAGTCGGTCGTCGACCACTTCCGCGCGGTATCGACGTCTAGCGATCCGCAATCATTGATCATCCCCGATCATCGCCGACCCTCGGCCAAAAGACGCAGAGGTGGCCTCGAGCTTGGGCTCGCGGACCAGGACAGGTTCGGCGCCGAAGTAGCGGCGTGTCTGGCACGCGCCGAGGAACGCCTATCGGCGGCGCCACCGCTGGATGCCGCTACCCTGCCGCCGGCCAGCGATCCGGTCCTCGAGGAGTTGCTCAAGCCGCCGCCGCTCCAGTCCGAGGCGCCGGTCGGAGAGAGCCCTGAGGTGCCGCCGGAGGTCTCTCCGGAGCCGGTATCCGAGACTGAAACAGAACCCGTTGACGCGACGCAGACCGTGGTCGCACCCGACGGCGACTCGCCCGATCCCGAGGTCGCTGCACCGCTCTTGCGCGACCTGCCGGTGCTGGACATCTCTGACGTGCCCACCGCGACATTTCACTTCGGCGCGGCGAATGACGACTCAGACGACGAGGTCGCGGTCGAACTGGAATCGCCTGACGATGGCCGGATCGACGAGCAGCTGCACTCCGCACACATCGCGCTGTTGCAGGCCCAGGCCGAGGCCACGCTTTCCGCCGAGCTGGAACGCGTGCGACGCGAGGCCGCCGAGGAGCGCGCCGCCGAGATCGCCCGTTTGCAGGCCGAGGCTGACCAACGACGTCAGGCCGAGGTCACGCAGGCGCGTGTGGCGGCCGAGTCGGACGTGCGGAATGCGCTCACCGAAGAACTTGCACGAGCCCGTGCAGAAGCCGAGCGAAGGCTCGAAGAGGAGCTCGAACGGGTTCGGCTGGAGGCCGAGCAGCGCCTGGCGGCGCAACTGGAAGAGGCCGAGACGATTCGTGCGGCTGAAGTCGAGCGCGCGCGCGTCGCGGCCGAGGAGGCAGCCCGGACCGCCCTCGAGGAAGAGATCGGCCGAATCAAAGCCGAGGGCAACGCACGGCTCAGTGAGGAGCTTCAGCGGGCCAGCGAAGAATCCGAGAGGGCGCGCATCCGAGAGGAGGCGGCCGCCCGCGTCGAGGCGGAGCTCGAGCGCGCGCGCCAGGAAGCCGAGGAGGCGCGCCTCGCACAGCAGCAGACCCAGAGGGAACTCGACGCCGCTCGCGAAGCTGCCGCGCGGGACGCCATTCTCGCGGCCGAGGAATCGGCGGCTCGGGCGGTCGAGGCCGAGGCCGAGCGGGTTCGCAAAGAGGCCGACGCCCGCCTGCAGGAGGAGCTCGCGCGTGTGCGTGCCGAGGCCGAACGCGAGCGGCAACGCCAACTCGAGGTCGAGCGCGAAACAGCGGCCGCGCGAGAAGCCGAGGCCATCCAATCGCGCGCCGCCGCCGAGGCCGCCGCCGCCGAGGAACGTGAAGCCGAGGTTGCCCGCATACAGGCAGAGGCCGAAGCACGACTGCGCGAGGAGTTGGCGCGAGCACGTGAGGACATCGATCGCGCGCAGCGGGAGGGCGAGGCGCAGCTCCAGCAGGCGCGCCGGGAGGCCGAACGGGAGGCATACGCGCTCGCCGAAGCGATGCTGCAGGCAGAGACGGCAAAGGCCAAGGCGCTGGCCGACGTCCGTCTACAGGAAGAACTCGCGCGACTTCGCGACGAAGCGGAACACGCGCGGAAGATTGAAGCGCTACAGACTCAGCACGACAACGCGGTCGATGCCATCGCTGCCCGCGAGGCGGCCACGCGCGAGGCGCGCGCCGAGGCCGAGGCAACGCTCGCCCGCGATCATGAGGCCGAGGTCGCGCGCATCCAACAGGAGGCCGAATCCCGCCTGAACGCTGAGCTGGCGCGCGTACGCGAGGAGACCGAACGCGCCCAGCTCGCTGGCCAGGCGCAACTCGAGGCTGAACGAGAGCGGCTTGCCCAGGCTGAGGAGGCGCTGAGGATCGAGGCCGAGCAGGCACGGGCAATGGCGGATCTCCGCCTACAGGAGGAGCTGGAGCGACTGCGGATCGAGGCGGAACAGGCGCGACAAGCGCAGGAAGAAACGGCCATCGATGCGCAGGCCGCGCGCGAGGCCGCTGCGCGTGAGGCACGTGCCGAGACCGAGGCGGCGCTGGCGCGCGAACACGACGCCGAAATCGCCCGAATCCAGGCAGAAGCCGAGTCGCGTCTGGACGAGGCACTGGCGCGGGTGCGCGCGGAGCTGGCGCTCGCGCAGGTTGAAGGGCAGGCTCAGCTCGACGCCGAGCGAGAGGCACGAGCCCGCACCGAGGCGGCGCTGCAGGCCGAGGCCGAGCGCGCCCGAGAGGCGGCCGATGCCCGGCTGCAGGAGGAACTCGCACGACTCCGCGAGGAGGCGGAGCAGGCCAGACAGATCGAAGAGCAATCCCGTCGCACCCAGCACGACCCGGCGGGCCCAACCGACGAGGCCCTCGAGATCGCCGCTCGCGAGGCGCGCGCGGAGGCCGAAGCGGCGCTCGCCCGAGAGCACGAGGCCGAGATCGCCCGCATCCAGGACGAAGCCGAATCCCGCTTGCGCGCGGAACTTGAGCGCGTCCGTGAGGAACTCGATCTCGCGCAGGTCGCCGGCCAGGCACAACTCGAGCAGGCGCGCCTCGAAGCCGAACTCGAAGCGCGCTCGCGCGCTGAAGGCATGCTGCGGGACGAGATCGAGCGCGCACGAGCAGAGGCGAACGCTCGGTTGTCAGCGGAGATCGCGGAGGTTCGAGCCGACGAAGAGCGGCGTCGGGTCGCCGAGCTGGCCGAGATTCGGGCGCACCTGGCCGAGGCTGAAGAACGGGCCGCGGCACAGGCCCGCGCCGTGGCAGCCGGCATGATCTCGTCAGAAGTGGCGCGCGCCGAAGTCTCGATCCCGATGGCCGCCACTCAGGTCGCCGCGCAGGTCGGCACCCAGGCGGCGGCCGCGACGGCGCGTGCCGCCGAGATCGTCATGGAGACAACACTGCCGGTCGCGCGGCAGCTGTGGCGTCACGTTCCCACATACACGCTCCCGACCGCGGCGGCCATCCTGCTCATTGCCGGCGCGATGGGGCTTCTGGACCCGTACACGACCACCCGAATCGACCCGCCAATCACGACCGCCCGCGCCGCCGAATCATCAGAGGATGCCGCCGCGTCGGCATCCCCAGCCCCAGACGCGCCTGAAGCCAGGACGCCGCCGCCGGCAAGACGGCCCACGCCCACCGAGCCGCCCCCGGAAGACGACGCCGTGGAGCCGACCGAGACACCGGACGACAACGTGGAGTCAACAGAGGCGCCCGCCGATAACCTCGAGCCGACGGTAGGGGCTGGCAACGAGGGTACTGCGGCGTCCGGGATGTTGACCGTCGCCTCGTCGGTACCTCTCGACATCGAATTCGAGGGCCGCATTCTCGGGTCGTCATTGGATGGGGAGGTCACGCTCCCGATCGGCCAGCATCGGCTCCGGCTCATCAACCGTGCTCTCGGCTACCAGACCCAGATCTCGGTAGACATCGAGCCATCCACCGTGACCACCCACACCGCCGCGCTCCCGGAGGGTCAGGTGCAGGTGAACGCGCCGGCGGGGAGCGAGATCTGGATCGAGGGGACGCTCGTGGGGGTCGCGCCGCTTGGTGTCATGCCGCTGCCGATCGGCACGCGCGCGGTCGTCGTGAGACACCCAGAGTTGGGCGAACAGCAGGGTTTCGTCGAGGTTCGATACGGCCAAGTCACCGCGGTGAACCTCGATCCGCGCGACGAGATCCGACGACGCGAAGCCGACTTCCCCCTGCCGTCGCTGAGCGCACCGGGGCCGACGATCCGGTAGCGCACACCAGCGCCAGGCGGCTCCGCACACATCCCGCTCGCCGCCGACCCTCGAGCACAAGAGTCGAGCAGTTCAGCCCGGGCAGCAGGGCCCCTGCGGGGTGGCACCTGCCGCGGTCATATAATTCAGTCATGGCGCCGTGGCTGTGAAGCAACTCCTCTTCCTGACCGCGGTCGTGGGAGCGCTCTCGGGGTTGCTCCCCCAGGCGCAGGCGCCTTCGGCCCCATCCATCCTGATCACTCGACAGCTGGCGGAGATCGAGGGATTGGTCGTCGGCGACGCGGTGCAGCTGTCCCCCGACGAGCAGGGCGACCGGGCTCAGACGTTCCGCATCGCTGGAATCTATGAACCCACCCCCGATCCGATGCGACTGGGCGAGGTACCTCGCGAGGTACGGCTGCACCTGCCCGACCTGCTCGCGCTCACCCGCGACGAGTCCACACCCGCGGGGACGGAGTACGTCGAGGCGATCAACGTGGCCCTGGTCGACCCCGCCGACGCGCGACGGTTTTCTCAGGACGTCAACGCGAGAATGCCCGGCGTGCTCGCGCGACCGGCACGCGACGCTGCGGGGTCCGGCAGCACGTTCGTGGTGCTCGAACGCTTCCACCTTGCCATCGCCGCCGTGACGATCCTGGCGTCGACGGTCTTCCTCCTGGCGCTCACGATCATGCTCGTGGACGAGCGGCGGGAAGCCGTGGGGATGCTTCGGTTGATCGGCCTCCCCGCCAGGCGCATCCTCCTGCAAGTGTTGTTCGAAGGTCTGCTCATCGCCTCGTCTGGTGCGCTCTTCGGGCTCGCACTGGCGCGCGTGTCCGAATACGCGATCAACGCCTTCTTTCAGTGGCGCTACGACACAGCCTTGATCTTCGTGCACGTCACGCCGGATATCGCCGTCCTGTGCGTCGCCATCGCGGTGCCGCTCGGCGCTGCCGCTACCGTGGCTGCATCGTGGGCGCTGCTGCGACGCAGCGGCTTGAGGCTTGCCCGCCGATGAGCCTGGCAGGCGACCGGCGACCGAACGTGCTGAGCACGGGTCGACGCACGCTCGAGTTTGCCTGGCGTAGCCTCGTTCGTCAGCCGGCACGAGCAACGCTCGGCATCCTCGGCGTCGCGGCGGTTGGCGCGTTGCTCTTCGACATGCTGCTCCTGTCGGAGGGCCTGGTCATTTCCATGCGTGACCTGCTCGATCGGATGGGCTTCGAGATCCGGGTCACGGCCACCGACCAGCTTCCTGGCCGAGGCCCAGACATTCTGGATGCCGCTGCGGCCGCATCGAGCATTGCGATGCTGCCGTCCGTCCGGTCTGTGATGACGATGCGAACCGAGGATGCGCAACTGGAGCGCGCAGAGGGCACGGAGATTCGCGCGTCGCTGCTCGGCGTCGGCGGGGAGCAACTGCGCCCCTGGACGATCCTGCGCGGACGTGATGTCTCCGGCGACCGTGACCTCGTACTCAATGCGTACGCGTCTGGCGCACTCGACGTCGACACGGGCGCCTCGGTCGTTATCAGGGCCTCGTGCGCGCGCGGTGCCGAAGCCCCACCACCGCTGGAGTTTCGGGTCGTCGGCATCGCGGAGTTCCCTTTTGATGTCCCCGGCGAGGCCGAGGCCGGCACCAGCGCCACGGCCCTTGCCGACGCCTGCGGCGACGGGGGCGAACCTTCCGCCGATTTTCTCGTCGTCACATCGACAGGCGATACCGATGCCGCGGCCGCCGCCATCGCCAGACTGCGACCAGATCTTCGACCGTTCACCACCGACCAGGCGATCGGACAGATGGAGCGAGGCGGATTCACCTACTTTCGTCAGATTTCGACCGTGCTGACGACGGTCACGCTGTCGTTTGCGCTGCTGCTCATCACCGTGCTCCTGACCGTATCGGTGAACCAGCGGCTTGGCGAAGTGGCAGCGCTTCGTGCGTTGGGGTTCTCACGGCAGCGTGTGGTACTCGACGTGCTCAGTGAGTCGGCACTCGTGGTCGGCATCGGCGGTGTCCTGTCACTCCCACTGGGTGCGCTCCTGGCCATGTGGCTCGACAGGATCTTGAAGGGCATGCCCGGCATTCCCGTGAGCCTTCACTTCTTCGTATTCGAACCGGAGGCGCTCCTGGTGCATGGCACGTTGCTCGCCGCCACCGCGCTCATCGCCGCGATCTACCCGATGCGTATCGTCGCCAGGCTCCCGATCGCCGCCACCTTGCGAAATGAAGTGATCGGATGAACATCGTGGAGGCCCGCAATGTCACGCGCAGCTTCGCGATGCCGGCGGGTCCGATCGTCGCGGTACGCGACGTCACGATCTCGATCGCCGCAGGCGAACACACCGCGATCAGCGGGCCCTCTGGATGCGGCAAGTCCACGCTACTGCACATACTCGGGTGCGTGGATACCCCCTCGTCCGGGGTGCTGATCTTCGATGGCCAGGACGCCTCGACGCTCAGCGATCGGGCGCGGAGCCTGCTACGCCTCCGGCATGTCGGGTTCGTGTTTCAGCGATTCTTCCTGCTTCCAATGCTGACCGCCGCCGAGAACGTCGAACTGCCACAGGCCGAAGCGGGGACTCCGAGAGACGAGCGGCGGCGCCGGAGCCTCGAACTGCTCGACTACGTGGGGCTCGCCGGACGCGCCGGCCATCGGCCCTCGCAGCTCTCGGGCGGTGAGATGCAGCGCGTGGCCATCGCACGGGCGCTTGCCAACCAGCCACGCCTTCTGCTGGCCGACGAGCCAACGGGCGAACTGGACCGCGCCACTGGCGAGCACGTCGCATCGCTGCTCGACCG
>Ga0326597_10013718_pt1 | contig 10640 bp, 7 predicted proteins | sample RVTome_12_FD_203789 | JGI IMG/M metagenome (GOLD analysis project Ga0326597, IMG submission 203789) | Soil microbial communities from uranium-contaminated site in the Upper Colorado River Basin, Wyoming, United States - RVT100D185 | ecosystem: Environmental > Terrestrial > Soil > Contaminated >... | reverse complement strand
GATTGACCTGCGCGCGGTTGACCAGGATTTCATAATGGAGATGAGGTCCGGTCACGCGCCCCGTCGCGCCCGAATAGGCGATCGTCTGGCCCTGGCGCACGCGCGTGCCCTTGCGGATGCCGCTGGCGAACCGCGACAGATGCGCATAGGCCGTTTCGTAGCCGTTGCCGTGGCGGATGCGCACGTAATTGCCATAGGTGCCCTTGCGTCCGGCTTCGACGACGGTTCCCGCACCCGCCGCCATGACCGGCGTTCCGGTCGGCGCGCCGAAATCGATGCCCTTGTGCATGCGGTTGTAGCCCAGCACCGGGTGACGGCGCATGCCGTAGCCCGAGGTGAGCCGCGCGCCGTCGACCGGTGTCTTCATCAGCATGGATTTCGCGCTCTGGCCGTTCGCATCGAAATAGTCGATGCCGTCGGCCGATTCGAAGCGGTAGAGCGTGCGCTTCTTGCCCCCGATCGTCATGCTCGCGCGATAGATGTCGCCTTCCTTCGCGGGTTCGCCGTCCGGCGTGTAGTAGCGGTCGAAGAAGACCTCGAACGAATCGCCGGGGTGGACGTCGCGCTGGAAGTCGACGTCGTAGGAGAACATCCGGATCATCTCGACGACGATGCTCGCGGGAATTCCCGCCTGCATGGCCGCGAGATAGAGGCTGGAATCGATGGTCGCGGAAGCCCGGTAGTGCTTGGCTTCGAGTTCCTTGCGGATCTCCTCGGCCTGGAACGTTCCGTCGACGCCGCGCGTGAGCAGGATCATGCGTTCGATCGACGGCGAAAAGCTGAGCGTGAGGAGGCGGGCCGGCACTTGGGCGCCGTCGCCTGCAATAGCGGCCTCGACCGCCTGTTCGCCGTCCACGGGCCCGAACGTCGCTTCGAAAACCTGACCCGGGCGGATGCTCCGCGGGCTGAACACGGGGCGCATCGCGCCCACCACCGCGACGGCGTCGTCGCTGTTGGCGCCCGCGTCGGTCAGCAGGCCGATCAGCGTATCGCCGGCGCCGACGGTAACCGTGCGGGCCTCGTAACCAGGCGGGAGCAAGCTTGCGGGAGTTTCCGCGTTCATTTCCTCGGCGAGGGCGGCGTCGAGCGCCGCGGACGCGGTGTCCGCCATGTCATCGGGCGTGAACGAGGCCAAAACGAGACGGCCCCTGTCCTCGGGCGTGACGGAGGGGGCGGGACGGGTACCGGATAGGCGGATCAGAAGATCGTAGGGAAGGGCGGCCTGTTCGCGCCGGGGTTCGTAGCTTTTCGGGCTTGCCGGCGGTGCGGCGGCCATGGCGAGCCACGCCACGCTGCCGGCGACAACGGCCGTCATCGACGTGGAGACGAAGGACCAGCGTCCATCCTGGGAAGCGAACATGTGCCTGGCCGATGCAAATGACCGGCCAAGAGCGGCGACGTCCAACAAAAAGCCTGCCCCTGCGCGTCGTCGCAACGCAGAACCCCAATCCCGCCCTCAGGCGACCAGCTAATCCGCCAAAATGCGGCGATCGGACGACCACCCGGCCCGCCCCAGCGCCGCGCCCATATTCCAGACGAAGTATAGGCCAGTCAATCGTTAGCGGCCCGTTAATGATAACGTCAACAAGGCTTTGACGCCCGGCCGGGGCCGGCGGGGCCGCGACCGGGGGGCGCGGCGCTCGGTGCCGCGCCGCGCGCCCCGGATAAGCGTGCGCCGATCAGATGCGGACCAGCAGAATCTCGGCGATCCGGCCGTGAATCCAGCCGACCACCTTGGCGACGTGCAGGGTCACGAACAAAAGAAGCACACCCGCAATGGCGAGCCCGATGAGGCCCGGCGCCGTATCGAAGACGTGATCCCACCAGGGAACGCCGTCCATGCGGATGACATCCGTGCCGGTCGCGAGCTCGTAGATCGCGCCGCCCGTCGCGCCCACCGATAGCGAGAGCATCGTCACCGCGATCGTGAAATAGGCGATGCCGAGCGGCAGCATCAGCACGAGATAGAACATCGACGACCAGGTGCGAACGTCGGCGAGCGCCGCCTTCACGCGCGCCCAGACGGTCTCCTCGCCGGCATTCGCGGGGGGAAGCCGGCGCGGCATGCGCACGCCGAGCAGGCCTTCGACGATGCGTCCCTCGATGAGGGCCAACACGCGCACCGATCCGACGAAGAGCAAGGCAATCGGGATGCCGATGATGAGGATCAGCATGCCGAGCGTCAGCGACAATCCCGTCACCGTCCAGCTGAAATAAAACACGCCGGTGGCGAGCGACAGCAGCATGTAGACCAGCGCGCCATAGGCGCGCGGATCGGCGATCACGCCGAAGAACCCGGTCGGCCGGTTCTCCGTCGTTTCTTCGGCCTTCGGGAACGGGCCGGCTAGGGTTTCTTCCATGGTGCGATACTCCTCTGCGATTTCCTCTGGTGTCCCGTAGGTCTCGATCGCGGCGGCGAGGATTTCCGCCTCGGTCTTGTCCGGGTTCTGAGCGATTTCGTTGCGCAAATATTCCTCAGCGTCCGACAGCGCATCGCGGATGACCGCGGCCGGCGCGCCCTTGAGCGCGTTCTTGAGAGCGGCGAGATAGGCCGCGACCGTGCGCGGCGGTTCGTGTGCGGTCATGCCGGGGTCCCTCCCTGGAGTGCTTCGTCGACGAAGTTGCGCATGTCCTTCCACGCGCCCGTCCAGTCGCCCAGCGCATCGCGTCCTTCGTCGGTGATGGCGTAATAGCGGCGCGGCGGGCCGAAGGCCTGCACCTCCACCCGGCTGGACAGCAGCCCCAACGCGTCGAGCGAGCGCAGGACCGGATAGATGGCGCCCTGTTTGAACAGCGGCCCGGTCGCGCCTTCGGCCTTTAGGGCCTTGGCGATTTCGTAGCCATACATCTCCCGGCCCGCGCGCGCGAGCACGGCCAGGAGCACGAGCGATGATAGCCCCGCCATGAGCTCTTTCCTGAATTTTCGAGTGGTTTCAACCATGTGCCCCCAGGTCATCGGTCGGGCCCCGCGGCCCGGCCGGCCGACTCGATTGCAGGGTTTGATATAGTATCAACTTCACATTATGCAAGACTTCGTACTGCAATGACCTAAGCGGGACCATTTACCCTAGTGTCGTGGTTTCGAAGTTCGCTACTTTATTTATATCGCGCTCCCGGCGAACTTCGAAACCGAAACGACACTAGGAATCAATGGGTTGCTAGTGTCCCTTCGATTCCGAAATTCGCCAGGAGCCTGATATCTTGATTATGCGAATTTCGGAATCGGGACACTAGGTATCTAGCCCGCCGGGCCTGTTTTGCACCCAAAATTGACCGCTTCGTCGGTGCTTCCTTTGCCCAAATATTTTGCAGCTCGCGGATAGGGACATAGTGGGCGCGTCATCGCCGGCGCCCCCGGCGGACGGCTCGCGACAATGCGATCGGGCGCGTTGCCCTTGTCGACCCACGCGTCGATGACCGAGAGGGCGTCGAACACGAACGGTCCGTCGCCTCCTCCGCAATGGCCCATGCCCGGCACCATGAATAGGCGAACGGATTCCGCGGCCGTCTTCGCATCGAGCTCGCTCAGCAGGGTCTTGTAGAACGCGACCGAATTGCCGGCGGGGATAAGACCGTCGTTCCAACCGTGCGACAGCAGAAGCTTGCCGCCCTTGGCAAAGAACTTGGCGAGTCCGTCGCTCGGCACGTCGAGGACGCTCGCGCCCGCGTCGCGCGCGGCCGCGACATCTTTATCGTAATCGAAGGTCTTGAAGTCCCATTTCGAATCCTTGAAGACGAGCGTGCGCATATAGGTTGTGGCGACCGGAAACGGCTCGGGTCCCGCCATCAGCAACCCGACTTGAGCCTCGCTGCCCGGTTGGAACCCGGAAAAAATGCGCTTGCCGGTGCGCCGATTCATGACGCCGCCATAAACCGCGCGCATGGTGTCGACCTGCGCGGCCGTCAGGCAATCGAGCCCGTCCTCGCCTCTACACTGCGCGACCTTCGGATCGAAGCGGCACTGTTCGGGATCGCTGACCAAGCCGTCCTCGACACCGTCCTTGGTATCGCAGGTCATGACGTATGCCTTGTGCACCGCCGCCAGCTTGCCTGGAGAAACGATGTTCGCCGGATCCTTGAGCGCCGCATATCCCGTCCATACGGTCTGGGTCATCAAGTCGGTCATCGGATTGGCGGGCGCCATCGCCGAGATGCCGTCATAGTCTTCGGGATATCGGAAGGCTTCCATGAGGCCCTGCCGCCCGCCGGTCGAACATGATGCCCAGAGCGAAGCGCGCGGACCCTTGCCGTAGAAGGCCGCGATCAGCGCCTTGGCCGCGAGCGTCATCTCGTGGATGGCGCGATGGCCGAAATCGACGAATTTTTCGGGGTGGCCGGCTGCAAAACCGGCGTCCAGGCCCGATCCGACATGGCCCGTGTCGGTCGCGGCGACCGCATAGCCGCGCGCAAGAGGATCGGCCATCTGAAAATAACCGATCGATCCAGCCCACACGCCATTGCCAACGCCGACGAGCTTGCCGTTCCAATTCTCCGCCGGCATCCAGGCCTCGATCTTGATATCGGAATCGGCCGTCGGAGTGAGCGTCGCGCTTACCCGGCAGAAGGCTGGCATCGCCTCGTACGGCGGCGGCGGCACGCCCGGCGGCAGCCCAAAAGGCGAGGGAGGCGGTTCGAACGCTCCGGCCGCAACCAGCTCGGCTTTTGTGATCTCCGCATCCGGCAGCGCCAACGAAGCGAGCTCCGAGCAGCCGGCCGCGAACGCTCGTGTCGAGCCGGCGAATATGAACAGAGCCACTGCCAACCCAATGTGCGCGAATGGCTGCATGTGCGGCTCCCCAATCTCGATACCTTTTGCTGTCCAGCATCGCGCAGGGCGACTCGCACCGCAATCTCTTCGATAAGGTTTGTTGGCGCACGGCAATCGAGCGGCTGCGCCGCATGGCATGGCCGGCGAGCGACTCCCGTATACCGGCTAGTGTCGTGGTTTCGAAGTTCGCTTCAATACCGATATCGGGTTCCGGGCGAACTTCGAAACCAAAACGACACTAGGAATCAATGGGTTGCTAGTGTCCTTTCGATTCCGAAATTCGCCAGGAGTCCGATATCAAGTCATGCGAATTTCAGAATCGGGACACTAGATGTGAGCGGGTTTGGCGAAACGCAGGAGGCTTGCCCACAGCTCCGGGTCGTGAACGATGCGGGGCACCTTGTTCTGCCCGCCCTGCTTGCCCCGCGATTTCATCCATGCCGCGAAGGCGCCGGGGGGCACGGGCATGACCGTGGGGGCGTCGAGTCCCGTGTCATCGCGGCGATGGGCCGCGTAGTCGGCATTGAGACGGACAAGCTCGCGATCGAGATGCGCCGCGAAGCGGACGAGCGCGTCGCCGTCGGCCATGGCCGGTGCGAACTCAACGACGAAGACATGGCGGCCGAGCGCGCCGGCCTGCGCCGGGATTTCGGCGGCGACTGAATAATCGGGGATCGTCGCACCGATCGCTTCGGCCGCAGCGGCGACCGCAGTTTCGATTTCTTCCGCGATCAGGTGCTCGCCGAAGGCGGAAAGCCCATACGACGTCCGGCCGGTGACCAGCACGCGCGGCGGATCGCGCGTGACCAGTCGCACCGTATCGCCGACCACGTAGCTCCACGCGCCGGCGCAGGTCGAAAGCACGATGGCGTAGTTCACGCCGATCTCGGCGTCGGCGATCCAATGGCGTATGGGATTGGGGGCGTCGAGTTCGTCCACGGGAACGAACTCGAAGAATATCCCGTGGCCGAGGTTGAGCCGCAGACCCTCGCCATAGTCGCGGTCGGCCGAGGCGACGAATCCTTCGCTCGCGGCATAGACCTCGCGCATGTCCGGCCCGTCGCCGAGCAGTTCGCGAAACCGTTTGCGATAGGGCGCGAAGCTGATGCCGCCATGAACGTAGAGATCGAGATCGGGCAAGGGAGCGCCTTTGCGCAACGCGGCGATGCGTTCGAGCAGGATCAGCACCCAAGAGGGCGTTCCCGTAAGGCCCGTGACACGCGCGGCGACCGCGGCGCGGGCCATGCGATCGAGCTTCTCCTCCCAATCGTCGATCAGCATCGTCTCGGGATCGGGCAGCGTATAAGGCCGCGTCCAGCGCGACGCGGTCTTGGCGGCGATGGCGGAGAGATCGCCGGAATAGACGCCGTCGGCTTCGCGTGCGAGCGCCGTCGAACCGCCCAGCATCAGCGTCTTGCCGGACATTAGGCGGCTGCGCGGGCGGGACGCGAGATGGAACAATAGCGTGTCCGTCGCCGCCTTCTCGTTCGACCGGCGCATGGCCGGCGTCACGGGGATGTATTTCGTGCGCCCGCTCGTCGTGCCCGAGGAGAGCGCGAAGAACGGCGCCGGTCCGGGCCAGGTCTCGTTGGCGACGACGGGAAAGCGCGGCGCCCACCAATCGCGCCAGAATTCCTCGTAGCGGCGAAGCGGCACGCGCGCCTGGAAATCCACGACCGACCTCACGCGCGCGAAATCGTGCGCGCGTCCGAAGCGCGTGTTCGCCGCCCGGCGAACGAGTTTCAGAAGCTGATGCCGCTGCGATTCGACGGGATCGAGGCGCGCCAGCCGCGCCATGCGCAGACGCGCGTAGGCGCGAAGAACGGGTGTAAGGTCAAGCATCCTCATCTCCCGTCATCCTGAGGTGCGCGCGGAGCGCGCCTCGAAGGATGGCGGGCGGAAGGTCGCTTGGCCAAATTTTGCAAACGCTCATAGTTCTTGGAGATAAATGCGAGTTTTTTCGCTCGACTCCAACCTTTGAGTCGGCGTTCAAAACTATGAGCTTCGCGCAAGTCGGGAAACCAATCGGCCCAGACAAGTGTCACTGGTCGCCGTCGAAACGTATATCCTCTGTAAAACCCTGTCTGATGTTCGCCTACGCGAACATCCAATTCTTTGCTTGTCGAACCCACATAGAAGCTGTTGTCGGAACATCGTAGAATATAGACATATCCGCCCATCATTCGTTCCGGCGTCATCCTTCGAGGCTCGCGGCTGCGCCGCTCGCACCTCAGGATGACGACAATTCTTTAGTATCCGATCGCGACGCCGTCCTTGCGCATTTCGGTCGCACCCCAATAGACGCCGTTGTCCTTGTCCCACATGACGGCCTGATAGCCGCCGAAGCCGCCGCCGCCGAGCTTGAGCGTGTGGCCGCGGCGCTCGAGTTCGGCGCGCACGCCGGTAGCTACGCCGCTTTCGATCTCGACCGTGCCCACGCCTTCGGCCGGTTCGCCCGTCACCTCGGTCGAGCCGAAATGGCGGAAGCGCGCCGCATCGCCCGCCTCCTGCAGCCCCATGCCGAAATCGATCATGTTGACGAGAACCTGGACATGGCCTTGGGGCTGCATGTCGCCGCCCATCACGCCGAACGAAAGCCAGGGCTTTCCGTCCTTCATTGCGAAGGCGGGAATGATGGTGTGGAAGGGTCTCTTGCCGGGCGCGTAGACGTTGGGGTGGCCCTCCTCGAGCGCGAACAGCTCGCCGCGATCCTGGAACATGAAGCCGAGCCCGTCGGGAACGAGGCCCGAACCCATGCCGCGATAATTGGATTGGATGAGCGAGACCATCATCCCGTCCTTGTCGGCGACGCTGACATACGTCGTGTCGCCCTGCGCGAGCTTGGGTTCGCCCGGGCCGACATTGGGATTGGCGCGCTTCATGTCGATCAGGCTGCGGCGGAGCTTCGCGTAACGCTCCGACAGCAGGTCGTCGAGCGGCACGTCGGTGAAATCGGGATCGCCGTAATATTTGGCGAGGTCTTCGTAGGCGAGACGCTTCGCCTCGATCATCGCGTGGAACGCGTCGGCCGAGCCCGCGCCCATCTTCTTCAGATCGAAGCCCTCGAGGATTTTCAGGATCATCAACGCGGCCGTGCCCTGGCCGTTCGGCGGAAGCTCGTAGACGTCGTAGCCGCGATAGTTGATGGTCGCGGGCTCGACCCATTCGCTGCGATGTTCGGCGAAATCCTCGTAGCGCAGATCGCCGCCGATGCGCTTGAAGTAGGCGTCGATCGTGCGCGCGATCGAGCCCCTGTAGAACGCGTCGCGGCCTTCGCGCGCGAGCGTTTCGTAGGTCTTGGCGAGATCGGGATTGCGGAACATCTCGCCTTCGCGCGGCGCGTGGCCCTCGACGAGATAGGTCTTCTTCGCATTGTCGAGCTCCTCGATATCCTTCGAGCGATCGAAGACCGCGAAATTGCGGTTCCAATAGAACGCGACAAGCTGCGTGACGGGATGGCCTTCGCGCGCGTATCGGATCGCGGGCGCGAGATCGTCGGCCATCGTAAGCCGGCCGAACTTGGCGTGCATCTCGAACCAGCCGTCCACCGTGCCGGGCACCGTAACGGGAAGCGAGCCGTGCGCGGGGATATGCGTGCGCCCGGCGAGCTTCGCCTTCAGATCGGCCAGCGAACGCCCTTTCGGCGAACGTCCCGACGTATTCAGGCCGTGGAGCTTCTTCGTCTTGGGATCCCATATGATGGCGAAGAGATCGCCGCCGATGCCGTTCGCCACCGGTTCCATCAAACCGAGCGCGGCGTTGATGGCGATGGCCGCATCCACCGCGCTGCCGCCCTGTTTCAGGATGTCGATGCCGATCTGGCTCGCCAACGGATGGGCGGTCGCCACCATGCCGTGCTTGGCGATGACGGGCGCCCGCGTCGCGAAATCGGCGCCGGTATAGCGGTCGCCCCGTCCGGCTTCGCCGACGGCGTAAGTGGAATAAAGAGTGAAGGCCATGGCTGTCGCCGCGATCGCAATGCGCTTCGTGTTCGCGTTCATGTTCCCTCCGGCATTTTCACGTGACAAGACGGCAAGCCGTTCTTTTCGAAATAACGCTGATGATATTCCTCGGCGCGCCAGAATTTGGCCGCCGGCTCGATGGACGTCACGATCGGGCGCTTGAAGCGGCCCGACGTGTCGAGCGCGCTTTTCTTGGCGCGCGCCTTGGCTTCCTGGTCCGGCGAATGGACGAAGACGGCCGAGCGGTATTGCGAGCCCACGTCCGGACCCTGGCGGTTGAGGGTCGTGGGATCGTGATTGGCGAAGAAGATGTCGAGCAGCGTGTCGTAAGAGACCTTGGCCGGATCGTAGCTCACCTCGACCACTTCGGCATGTCCGGTGCGGTCGGTGCAGACCTGCTTGTAAGTCGGATTGTCGACTTGCCCGCCGGCATAGCCGCAGGCCGCGTCCACGACGCCCGGTACCTCGCGGAAGAAGCTCTCCACGCCCCAGAAACAGCCCGCGCCGAAAGTCGCCTTTTCCATGGTGCCGTCCTCGCGCTCGAACCGCGCGAACTATAGGGACCGAGACGCGGCCCGTCATCCCACGAATGCACGAACGCTTCCGACCCGATAAGGTGCGGCGGAAACGGCGCGCGGGGGCTTGGGCATGGCCGGGAAGCAGGCAAGCAATTGGGCCTTGCTCTTCATTCTGATCACGGTATTCCTGGATACGGTCGGTCTCGGGATCATCATCCCGGTTCTCCCCAAGCTGATCGCCGAATTGACGGGCGAGGGGATTGGCGCCGCCGCGCTCTATGGCGGTTGGCTGCTGTTCGTCTTCTCGGGGATGCAGTTTCTCTTCGCCCCCGTGATCGGCAATCTGAGCGACCGCTACGGCCGAAGGCCCGTGCTGCTGATCTCGCTGGCGGCGCTCGGCATCGACTATGCGATCACGGGGTTCGCGCAAACCATCGTATGGCTGTTCGCCGCGCGCGTTCTTTCCGGCATGGCCGCTGCTACGTATCCCACGGCCAACGCCTACATCGCCGACGTGAGCTCGCCCGAAAAGCGCGCGCAGAACTTCGGGCTGATCGGGGCGGCGTTCGGCCTGGGCTTCATCGTGGGTCCCGTCATCGGCGGCCTGCTCGGACAATTCGGGCCGCGCGTGCCGTTTTTCGCGGCGGCCGGACTTTCGATGCTCACGGTCGCCTACGGCTATTTCGTCGTGCCCGAATCATTGCCCGAAAAAGATCGCCGGCCATTCGTGCTGGGGCGCGCCAATCCGTTCGGGGCGTTCAAGCAACTGAGCCGCTTCCCGCTCGTCATCGGGCTCATGAGCGTGGTCGTGCTGATGAAACTCGCGCACGACGCCAATCCCGCCGTCTTCACCTATTACGTCATGCTGAAGTTCGACTGGAGCGAAGCCCAGATCGGCTATTCGATGGGCTGGGTCGGCGTGATGGTCATCTTCGTCTACGGTTATCTGACACGGGTCGTGATTCCGCGCATCGGCGAAACGCGTGCGGTGTTCGCGGGCTTGAGCTTGGGCGCGATCGGTTTCGCGGGTTACGCGCTCGCGACCGAAGGCTGGATGATGTATGTCGCCATCACCGTGTGGGCGCTGTTCGGATTGGCGGGGCCGGCTCTGCGCGCCATCATGTCCAATCAGGTCGGCGCCGATCAGCAGGGCGAACTGCAAGGCGGCATCGCGAGCCTCGAAAGCCTGACGGCGATCGCCGCGCCGCTCTTGCTGACGCAAGTGTTCTGGTATTTCACGTCGGCGGACGCGCCGGTCTATTTTCCGGGCGCCGCCTTCATGCTCGCCGCGCTGTGTTACGTCGTGGCCATCGGGCTGTTCGCGCGCATGGAACGCCCGGTGGCTGCCGCTGTGTGAAAAGGCCGTCTTGCACGCTGCATGCCGTCAGTAGC
>Ga0326597_10013717_pt1 | contig 10642 bp, 10 predicted proteins | sample RVTome_12_FD_203789 | JGI IMG/M metagenome (GOLD analysis project Ga0326597, IMG submission 203789) | Soil microbial communities from uranium-contaminated site in the Upper Colorado River Basin, Wyoming, United States - RVT100D185 | ecosystem: Environmental > Terrestrial > Soil > Contaminated >... | reverse complement strand
GATTTTCTCCGTCGTCACGCTTCCGGGGAAATAAGTGAACTGTCACCGATCTCCGATCTCCGGATCGATGAAATCGGCCGGGTCCCGCGGCAGGTTGGGATAGGCGGCCGGGCCCAGTTCCGAGACGTAGCCCAGCGTGGCCATGTCGGTCATGCGCATCGGGTACAGGATGCCGTCGAGGTGGTCGTATTCGTGCTGCAGCAGGCGCGCGTGGTAGCGGTGCGCGGTCAGCGCGTGGGCGGCGCCGTGCAGGTCGCGCCACGCCATGTGCACCCGCGTGCAGCGCGGCACCTGCGCGTACAGGCCCGGCAGGGACAGGCAACGCTCCCAGTACGGCGCCGTCTCCTCGCCGATCCGTGCGAGCACGGGATTGATGACCACGGTCCACGGGATCTCGCGCATGGCCGCGCCCGCCGGCATCACCTCCTTGCGCACGCGGTACACGAACATGCGCACCGACTCGTAGACCTGCGGCGCGGCGATGCCGTTGCCGCCGATGTCCTCGCAGGTGTCGATGAGGTCGCGCGCGAGCCGCGCCACCTCCGGCGCGGTGGGATCGGCGATGGGCTGCGCGATGCGGCGCAGCACTTCGTGGCCCATGCGGGCGATTTTGCGAATGGCCATCGGGTGCTCCTCGAGTCAGCGTGATCGGGCGTCGCCCATGACGCCCAGGGATTGCAGCACCACCTGCAACTCCAGTTCGGTGATGCTCACGTGCTCCACGACGCGCCCGTAGAGCATGACCGTGGGAATGAACTCGCGCCCACTCTCGCGCTGCGCGCGCCACAGCTCGTAGAGCACGATGCGCTGCAGCCGCGTGAGTCCGTCGCGCACGTCCGGCAGATCGGGAGATCGGTGACCGGGAGATCGGTGACAGTTCACTTATTTCCCCGGGAGATCGGTGACAGTTCACCTATTTCCTCGAAGTCGTGACGACGGCGAATAGCGGGCGCTGGAAATAAGTGAACTGTCACCGATCTCCCACCGATCTCCCATCCATGCCGGCGCGGCCCGTATGCCGGGAGCGTCATGATCATGTTCGCACGCCCAGCCGCTTCTGCAGCGCGCTGCTGGTGGTGGTGTACTGCACCGTCTGCTTCAGATCCGGATGCAGGTGCTTCTGCACCGCGTAGGCGGCCATGGCCGCCTCGTGAAAGCCGGTGAGTATGAGCTTCTTCTTGCCCGGATAGGTATTGATGTCGCCGATCGCAAAGATGCCAGGGATACGCGTCTGCAGCGTCTGTGCGTCCACACACAGCTGACGCTTGTCGATCTCCAGGCCCCAGTGCGCGATCGGGCCAAGGTTCGGCGACAAGCCGAAGAACACCAGCAACTGGTCGCAGGCGATGTCCTGGCGCGGGGCGTTGCTGCCAGCGTCCGCTGCGCGCACGCGCACGCCGGTGAGCTGCCCGTCGCGCTCCAGCAGCGCGCTGACCTGTCCCACCAGCCAGCGCAGGCGCGCGGGATCCTCCTGCGCAAGTGAGCGCATGCGCGCGACCGACGCCGGTGCGGCGCGAAACTCCGCGCGCCGGTGTATCAGCGTGATGCTGCGCGCGATCGCATGCAGGTCCAGCACCCAGTCGAGCGCGGAGTCGCCGCCGCCCAGGATTACCAGATCCTGATCGCGAAACTGCTCGCGTGCGCTGACGTGGTAGTGCAGTGCGCGGCCCTCATGTCGCGCTGCCTCGGGCAGGCGCAACGGGCGTGGCTGGAACGAGCCGATGCCGCCGGCGATGATCACGGCCGCGGCGTGGAACTCGAGCCCCTTGCACGAGCGCAGCCGGAATCCGCCGTCATCGCGTGCCGTCAGTTCGGTCAACTCCTGCCCCAGGTGCATGGGCGTGTCGAACGGCGCCACCTGCTCGAGCAGGCGCTCGATCAGCTCGCGCGCGCTGACCACCGGCAACGCCGGTATGTCGTAGATGGACTTCTCGGGATACAGCGTGATGCACTGCCCGCCCGGCTCGGCCTGGGTTTCCACAATGTGCGCGCCGATGCCCAGCAAGCCCAGTTCGAAGGCGGCGAACAGGCCGCAGGGACCGGCACCCACGATCACGACATCGGTGGCGATCATGCGCAAGCTCCGCGGGCAGGCGGACCGGGCGTCAGCTTACATCACGCCGGCAGCGGCATCAGCGCGTGCGCGGCACGCCGCGGTGCCGCATCGGCGCATCACCCGGCCAGCCAGCTCTTGCGCTCGCCGGCGTACTCGGCGCCGGGGTTGCCGGCCACGGTGGTGCGCCACATCACGCGTTCGTGGGCCTGCGCGTCGAACCAGGTGGCGGCGTGGATCAACGTGCGGTTGTCGTACACGATCAGATCGCCGCGCTGCCACGCGTGTGCGTAGCTGAAGCGCGGATCGGTGTAGTGCGCCATCAGCTCGTAGAGCAGCCGCGCGCCGTCGCCGTCAGGTCCTGGCTGCATGCCGGCGAAGGGCCCGTCCACCCAGTCCATCTGGCCCGCCTCGCACAGGAACAGCGCACGCGCACCGGTCACCGGGTGCACGCGCACCACCGGCTGGCGCTGCGCGCGCTGATGCGGCAGCAGGGTCGCGGGCGTCTCGCCGGCGCGCACCGCCTGCTCAGATCGTCCCAGTCCCGGCATCACGTGCAGCCCGTACAGGCCTTCGATGCGCGCTCTGAGCGCGGGCGCGAGCGCGGCGTAGGCGGCGATGCCGTTGGCGTACAGCGTCTGCGCCTGCTCGCGCGGCGCCGGCTGCACCGCGTAGAACAGCGACACATCCGGCGGCGGGCGGCGGTAGCTCTGATCGGTGTGCCAGCCACGGCGGTGCGGAAAGCGGATGGGGAGCTTGCCGGCGGCATCCAGCGGCGGCTGCGGGCGAGGCGGTGGCTGGCGGCCGGTGGGCGGGCGGTTGGAGACCACGAAGATCTGCGGCACCGTCGGGTGGATGTTGCCGCGCGCGGTGAAGGTCTGCCGGTAATCCTCCACCTCGGCGCCGAACAGGCGGCTCAGCCGCAGCAGCAGTTCCGGCGCCTGCGCGATCGCGTCCAGGTGCGGGATCAGTAGCAGGCCGTCGTGCGCGTACAGTGCCGCCGGCAGCGCGTCCGGCCGCGCTTCCAGCGCGGCGATCGCAGCGTGCAGGTCGCCGTCGCGGTGCAGCCACAGCAGTGCGCCGAAGGTCGCATCCGGCAGCGGTTCCAGGTCGAACAGGGCGCAGGCTTGCGCGCCGGGTTGCGTGCGCGCGCCGCTCATCGCGCGCGCCGCTCCCGCGGCGTGATGCCGCGCCGTGTCACCCGGCCGGCGGGCTTTCGCGCCTCGCTCATGGTTTCGCCAGCGCGAAGCGCTCGCCGCTGCGGGCAAGCTGCGCCGGCAGCGCCTCCTCCCATGCGAGGTAGTCGCGCGCCGCCTGGTCGTTGCCCAGGTGGCGGTCGTGTACCCAGAACAGGAAGTCGATGCGCTCGGCGTCGGGCGGTTCACCCGGTGCGGCCTCGACCGCGCCGCCTGCCGCGCACCAGGCCTCGCGGCCGCCGGCCAGGATTGCCACCGGGTTGCCGCTCACCTCGGCCAGGTCGATCGCGGCCAGGCGGGCGCGGGTCTCGTGCTCGGAGTACAGGATCGCGGTCACGCCGGCGGGCAGCCTGGCGGCGATGCGGTCGATGCGCGGGCGGCAACCCCATATCGCGCCGGGCAGGCGGCGGGCGCGGTAATGCACGCTCTCGTCCACGTCCACGAACAGCGCGCGTCCGGCATCGACCAGGGCCCTGGCCGCTGCCGGCGCGAGCGCACTCAGGTCCGGATTCGCAGGCGCCGTGGGGCGCGTGCTGCCGGTCTCGGTCGCGAGCGCGGCGGCGCCGGCGAGCACGTACACGTCCCAGCCCATCTGCTTGAGCCAGTGCGCCGTGGTGGTCGCGCGCACGCCGCTGCCCTCGTCCACGAGCACGATGCGCGCGCCCCACACCGCGCACCACTCGTCGGTGGCCTGCACCAGCTGGCCGCCCGGTGCGTGGCGGGCGCCGGGCAGGTGGCCGGCCGCGAACTCTGCCCCGGGGCGCACATCCAGCAGGTAGGTGGTGCGCGCGGGGTCGTCGCGCAGCGTGCGCAGCGCGCGGGCGTCCAGCAGCGGCAGTGCGTAGCGCGCGCGCATTGCCTGCGCGGCGGCGCCGGCCTGCTCCAGCCCTGCCGCGCTGACGGCAGGCAGCGTGCCGGCCCTGCCGTGCTCGAGTTCGAAGCCGGCGAGCCGCCACGCCATGGTGCCGCCCTCGAGCGCCACCACGCGGTTGGGGATGCCGGCGTTGCGCAGCGTCTGCGCGCCGATGATGGAACGCGTGCGCCCGGCGCAGTTCACCACCACCGTGGTTGCCGGATCCGGCGCGATGTCCTTGATGCGGTAGACGAGCTCCCCGTTCGGAATGCTGATGCCGCCGGGGATCGACATGCGCGTGAACTCCGCCGGCGTGCGCCCGTCGACGATCACCATGTTCTCGCCGCGCGCGCGCATCGCGGCGAGTTCCTCAGGCTCGATGCGCGGCGTGTCGAAGCCGTGCTCCACCGCCTCGCCGAAGGCCTTGGACGGTACATTGACGCCCTTGTACACCTCCAGCCCCGCGCCGCCCCAGGCCGCGTTGCCGCCCGCCATCACGTGCACCGCGGTGTAGCCCATCGCGGCCAGGCGTGCGGCGGCGCGCGTGGCGACGCCATCGCCTGCATCGAGCAGCACGGTGCGCGTGGCGCGCCGCGGCACGAAGTGCACGATGCGCGCCTCCAGCATGCTGTACGGCAGCCACACCACGCGCAGCGGGTGCGACTCGCCGTACTGTCCGTGCTCGCGCACGTCGAGGAAGGCGATCTCGGTGCCGTCGCGCAGCCAGGCGGCGACGGTGGTGGCTGCTACGGTGCTCATGGCGACAGGTCCTGACGATTCCGGCGGGCGCGAACATTGCCGCATCCGCGGCACTGCGTCTACAACGCGGACGTCGTTCAGCCCGCGCGCGGGAAGTACACCGAGAAGCGCGCGCCCGGGTCCGCGTTGGCCACGTCCACCTGCGCGTCCATCGCATCGCACAGGCGCCGCACCAGCGCGAGCCCGATGCCGGTGCCTGCCGTCTCGCGGGTCAGCTCGCTGCCGGCACGGTAGAACAGCCCGAAGATGCGGCGCATCTGGTTGCGCGGCACGCCCGGGCCGTGATCGCGCACGCTGAACACCACTGCGCCTTGCGCGTTCGTGCGGCAGCTCAGCTCCACGACCTCGAGCGGCGCCCTGGCCGAGAACTTCACCGCGTTGTCCACCAGGTTGATGATCACCTGCAAGAAGGCGTCCGTGTCCACGCGCACCATCGCCGCGGCGGCGTTGTGGTCGCAGTCGATGCGCAGTTCGAAGCCGGCGCCGTGGACCTGGGAGCTGACCCTGGAGCGCGCCAGATCCATCAGCTCGCCGGCGCTGACGGTGGCGAGATTCACCTCCACCTCGTCGCGGCTCATGCGCGCAAGCTGCAGCACGTTCGCGATCAGCCGTGACAGCCGCTCGCTCTCGTCGTGTATGTACGCGTAGTAGCCAGGCTTCTTGTCCTCGCCGGCCCAGCCCTCGCGCAACATCTGCGCGTACATGCGGATGCTGGTCAGCGGCGTGCGCAGCTCGTGGCTGACCGCGGAGATGAAATCGCGCTGCTGCTGCGCGAGCGCGATCTGACGCGCGCCGAGCCGGTACAGCAGCGCGGTGCCGGCGCACAGCACCAGCGCGAGCACCACGCCCAGCCACGTGATCACCCGCGCGCCAGGCCCCTCCGGCAGCCGGGTCACGGTGAACACCAGATCCATCTGCGCGAGCGGCGCGCTCAGCCGCGTGCGGTAGAGCAGCGCGCCCTCGAGCTCGCGCGAACTGCTCAGGTAGCGGCTCGCGGACGCGGCGCCGTAGGCGGCGAACACCTGCCCGTGCCAGGCCACGCCCAGGTTGCTCATCTGCGCCAGCGCGGTGCCGCGGAACGCGCTCTCGATCACGCCGGTCACGAAGCGCGCGCGATCCAGCAGCGCGCCCTGTATGTAACGCTGGCCGTCGCGCCACACCTTGCGGAATATCACCAGATGGCCGCTGTCGAGCAGCGCGGCCTGGAACGGATCCAGCTCGCTCTCGAAGGTGCGGATCGGCGCGGCGCGGTCCTGCACCATGCCGGCCGCGCCGGCCGGCACCGCCACCTGCTCCTTGCGGCTCGCGCGCGGCGCCGGCTCCGGCGCAGGGCGCTGCGCGATCCTGGCGCGCGCGTCGCGCTCGCCGAACGGGGCTTGCAGTTTCAGATCGTCCACGCGCCCCATGCTCGCGTCGCGCGGCACGGCCTGCTCGCTCGTCGCGCCCGCGGCGCGCTCGAGCTCGTCGAACGCCGATTGCGCTGCCGGCGCCGCGGCGCTGAATGCCTCGCGCGTCGAAGCGGCGGCGTCGTGGTCGCGTTCGGCTGGCGGCGCGGACGCCGTGGATGCTTGCCGCGAGGGCGCCGGGGAGGGCCTCTTCGCGATGGCCGCTGATGCGGCATCGGGCGTGGGCAACGCGAGCAGCGCGGGGTCGCGCGCGGCCGGCACCGGGGCTGGCATCGCGCGCTGTTCGCGCCGCGCCGAGGGCGTGGGTTCCTCACGCGCGCCCAGCAGCCGGTTCTCGCCGAGGATCGCGCGGATCCGCGCAACGTGCGCCGAGCGCTGCCGGTACTCGCCGGCCGACACCCCGAAGCGTGCCGGTTCGGCGCCGTCGCCGGGCAGCAACGGTGTGTGCAGCCGGCCTTGCGCATCGACCTGGAAGTGGCCGATCAGTCCTGGCAGCGTGGTGTCCACCGGGAAGGCCGACAGCGTGGAACGCTGCACGAAATTCGCGCTCGCGTCGCCGGCCACGACCAGGAACTGGTAGTCGGCGAAGGATCGGGCCTCCTCGGCGCGCACCAGTTGCGCGGCGTGCGCATCGATGCGCGCAGCCAGCTCCTCGGCGAGCCCCCGGTACTGATGGAAGGCCTCCCACTTCAGGCGGTCGTGGGCGGTGATCACGAGCACCGCGGCGGGCACCGCCAGCGCGGCGAAGAACAGCGCGAGGCCGATGCGCAGCCGCGGCGCGCTCAGCCCGGTCACTGCAGCGCCAGCCGGTAACCGGCACCGCGCACCGTGAGCAGGAAGCGCGGCTCGCCGCCGGGCTCGATCTTGCGCCGCAGCTTCGCGACGTGGATGTCCACCGTGCGCGTCTCCAGATCTGCGCCGCGCGCGTGTCCCCACACCTTGTGCAGCAGCTCTTCGCGCGGCACCGCGCGGTCATGGTTGGCGGCGAGGTACGCGAGCAGGTCCATTTCGCGCCGGGTGAAGACGATGCTGTGCTCCCCGCGCGTGGCACTGAGGTTCGCCACGTCGATGCACAGATCCCCGCCCAGCGTGATGGTGCGTGGCGAGGCGTCGGTGCCGCCTGCCCGGCGCAGCACCGCCTGCGCGCGCAGCACCAGTTGCGTGACCGAGAACGGCTTCGACACGTAGTCGTCCGCGCCCAGGCGCAGGCCCTGGATGATGTCCTCGTCCGCGCTCCTCGCGGTGAGCATGATGATGGGGATCTCGCGATCCCGCTCGCGGATGCGCTCGCAGATCCGGAATCCGTCCAGGTGCGGCAGCATCACGTCCAGCAGCACCAGATCGTGGCGCCCGGCGATCGCCTTGCGCAGCCCCTCCTCGCCGTCGGCGGCGCTGTCCACGTCGTAGCCGTGATACGCGAACACATCCTGCAGGCCTTCGCGGATCGCGGCTTCGTCCTCGACGATCAGCACCCGGGTCTTGCGCTTCATGGCGCCGGCGAGCTTAGCAGTTCGACCGCCCAGCGGTGTGTAAACGTCCGGTAAACGCGCGGCGCGAATCTTTACACCTTCGTGCCTTCGGCGGCCCGGCGAGCACGCCTAGTCTGGCAGTGTCCTTAGCAACACCATTCGCCGGAGGAACGCACATGGTACTGATGACCCGCATGGCGCGGATGTTTCGCGCCGATCTGCACGCGGTGCTGGACCGCATCGAGGAGCCCGAGGTGCTGCTGCGCCAGTCACTGCGCGAGATGGAGGGCAGCGTTGGCGCGGATCGCCGCGAGCTCGCGCAGCGCGCGAGACAGTGCGAGGCCCTCGTGCAGCGCACGCTGGAACTCGAGCAGGACATCGGCGAGATCGGCGCCCAGCTCGACGTATGCTTCCAGGCCGGCAATGACGAGCTGGCCCGCACCTTGTTGCGGCGCCGGATCGAGATGCAACGCCTGCTCGCCGCCGCGGCGCGCAGGCGCGCTACCGCGGATGCGCAGCGCGTCGCGCTGGCGCAGGAACTGCGCGAGCACGAGGCGCGCCTGCACGCGATGCGCGAGCAGTGCGAGCTGCTGGAAGCGCAACTGGTGCAGCACGCGGCCGATGCATCGCCTGGCCAGGCCGAGGCGCCGATCAGCGAGCACGACGTGGAGATCGCACTGCTGCGCGAGAAGCAGGCGAGGAGCCGGTCGTGACGCGCCCGGGTCTGACCGAAGGCGTGGCGGTGGCATTGGCGGTGAGCGTCATCGGCAGCGGCACGCTGCTGCTGCTCGCGCCGGTCGCCGGCCGCGGCGTCGCGCTGCACGTGGTGATCGCCGCGGGCGCGCTGGCCTATCTCGTCTACCTGCTGCTGCGCGGCCGCGCGCGCGCGGGCCGCGTGGTGGTGCCGGCGGCGTGGGCGGTGCTCAGCGCCGTGGTGCTGCTCGCGGATGCCGCGCCGGCGGTGCACCTGCTGGCGCAGGCGGGGCTGATCTGGCTCACGCGCAGCTGGTGCTTCCAGGCCGGGGTGCTGGGTGCGCTGGCGGATCTGGGCGTCATCGCCGCGGGGCTCGCGGCGTTCGTGTGGGCCGCGCACCACAGCGAAAGTCTCGCGCTCGCGATCTGGTCGCTGATGCTGGTGCAGTCGGTGTTCGTGCTGCTGCCCTCGCATCGGCGCGCGCACGTCGTACACGGCAGCGATGCGCACGATGCGTTCGAGCGTGCGCATCGGGCTGCCGAGTCCGCGCTGCGCGATCTGTACGGCCGCGTGTGAAGAGCACGCTCTTCTTCTTTTACGACATCCATTCAAGGAGTACTCAGCAATGAATCAGAAACTCGCAGCCGCCGCGCTGTTCGCGGTCACCGCGCTCATCGTGGTCCTGTTCCCCGGCATCCGTGCCACCCTCGCGGCGCTCGAATCGCCGCAGGCGCAGAGCGTGCATGTGGTCGCGCCGCCGACCCGCCCGCGCGTGGAGGTGGTGTTCGTGCTCGACACCACGGGCAGCATGGGCGGCCTCATCGCTGCCGCGAAGGAGAAGATCTGGTCCATCGCCACCACGATGGCCTCGGCCAACGAAGCGCCGGAGATCCGCATGGGGTTGATCGCTTACCGCGATCGCGGCGATGCGTACGTCACGAAGCAGGTGGACCTGTCCGCGGATCTGGACAGCCTGCACGCGCAGCTGATGGATCTGCGCGCGCAGGGTGGAGGCGACGGGCCCGAGAGCGTGAACCAGGCGCTGTACGAGGCGGTGCACGCGATGTCGTGGAGCACGAACGCCGAGGTCTACAAGACGGTGTTCCTGGTCGGCGACGCGCCGCCGCACATGGACTACCAGGACGATGTGCCCTATGCGCAGACGCTGCGCGCGGCGGCCGGGCTGGGGATCGTGGTCAACACCATCCAGGCCGGCAGGATGCAGGCGACCGAGCGGCCGTGGCAGCACATCGCGCAACTGGGCGGTGGCGCCTATCTGCAGGTGGGCAGCCAGGGCGATGCGGTGGCCATCGCGACGCCCTTCGACGAGCGCCTGGCCGCGCTGGCGGCGAAGCTGGACCGCACGCGGCTGTACTACGGCGACGCCGAAGATCGGGCCAGGGGCGAGAAGAAGCAGGCGGCGGCGTCCAGGCTGCACGAGGATGCCTCCGATCAGAGTCAGGCGCGCCGGGCGGTCTTCAACGCGAGCGCAAGCGGCAGCGGGAACCTGCTCGGCGAGAAGGAACTGGTCGATGACGTCGCGAGCGGCCGCGTGGAACTCGACGCCATCCCGGCGGCTGCGCTGCCCGCACCGCTGCGCGAGCTGCCCGCGCCGCAGCGCGCCGAGGCGATCGAGCGCAAGGCCGGCGAGCGCAGCGACCTGACGCGGCAGATCAAGGCACTGGCGAGCCAGCGCGATGCCTACCTCGTGGACAAGGTGAACGCCATGGGCGGCGCCAGGGACTCGCTGGATCAGAAGCTCTACGACGCGGTTCGTGCCCAGGGCGCGAAGGCCGGGCTGAGCTACGAGTCGGCGGCGCCGCGGTATTGATGACCGGACGTGGCGCGCGCGGGAAGAGGAGGTCGGACACCCTCTCTCCCCCTGCAAGGGGGAGAGAGGGTAGGGGTGAGGGGGTGCGCGCCGATTCACGCCTCTTTATCTCAAGCCTCTCCCCGCGAGCGGGAAGAGGAGGTCGGACACGCCCCCCCTGCAAGGCGGAGATTGAGGTGAGGGGTAGCGATCTCACGCAGGGCGCCATCCCGGCTTGCCGCGGTCAACTCCTGCCGGCGGACGAACAGCGGCGCTGTGCGGTCTCAGCTCGCCTCGTGCAGCCGGTACACGCGCGTGGCGGTGTCATGGAACAGCGCTGACTTCTCCGCGACGGAGCATCCGCTGGTCAAACGTTTGAACGAGTTCCACAGCACGTTGTAG
>Ga0326597_10013716_pt1 | contig 10642 bp, 9 predicted proteins | sample RVTome_12_FD_203789 | JGI IMG/M metagenome (GOLD analysis project Ga0326597, IMG submission 203789) | Soil microbial communities from uranium-contaminated site in the Upper Colorado River Basin, Wyoming, United States - RVT100D185 | ecosystem: Environmental > Terrestrial > Soil > Contaminated >... | reverse complement strand
CGAGGTCGTCCTCGACCAGGCGCACGATGTCCTTGAGCCCCAGGACGCTCGCCCGACCGAGAGGGTTCACCGCAGCCACGGCTACCGGTAGTTCGTGAACTGCATGTCGATGCCCAGGTCGGTGCCCTTCAGCAGGCGGATCACACCCTGCAGGTCGTCCCGGTTCTTGCCGGAGACGCGCAGCTGGTCCCCCTGGATCGCCGCCTGCACCTTGAGCTTGCTGCCCTTGATCAGCTTCACGATCTCGCGGGCCTTGTCGGTGGGGATCCCCTTCTGGAGCGTGATGCGCTGGCGCACGGTGGCGCCGAGCGCCTGCTCGACGTTGCCGTAGCTGAGCGCCTTCAGCGGCACGCCGCGCTTGACGAGGCGTTCCTCGAGCACGTCGCGCACGGCCTTGAGCTTGAACTCGTCGGCCGAGGCGAGTGCGATCTCCTCCCCCTGGAGCTCCAGCGACGAGCCGCTTCCCTTCAGGTCGAAGCGCGTGTGGATCTCCTTCGTGGCCTGGGCGATCGCGTTCTTGACCTCCTGGAGGTTGACGCTGCTCACGATGTCGAACGAGCTGTCGGCCATTGGGGATCGCTTCTCTGGACTTTGGAGCTTCTCGGCCGCCCGCAGGGCAGGCCGTGGCTAAAGTGACGGATTCACGGCTGCATGTCAAACGCGGCCGCCAGTGTGCGCGCGAGGGATGCCCGCGCCGCGTTGCGCGGACCGTCTCGCAGTCGACGAGCGTGATAAAGTGGCGTTCCAGGGTCTTTTCCGCGCCGACAACCGGACTGCGGTGCCCAGGAGGCCACAGCCGTCCGATGTCGGAGGAGCGTCGCAGCATCGCCCGGGCCCGCGACGAGTTGCGGGAGGAACACGAGCAGCTGCACGCGCTCCTGGCCCGGCTGCGTGCGACGCCCGATCGCACGGCGCTCGCTGCGCTGCTGCGCGAGCTGTCCCAGCGTCTTGCGGAGCACTTCCGGCGCGAAGAGCAGCCGGGGGGCCTCTACGACGCGATGGGCGTGTGCATCCCCGAGGCCCGGGGCCAAGTCGGCCAACTCGTCGACGACCACTTCCGCCTCGTCTCGATCGCGCGCAACCTCGCGGAGGAGGCGCTCTCGCCCAGCGTCGCCACGACCACGCTCCAGCAGCAGGCGATGCGTGTGGCCAACTACCTCGCCGACCACGAGCAGCGCGAGCACCATCTGGTCCGGACGATGGTCGAAGGAGCCTGAATCAGAGCGCGCGGCGGAAGAGCCGCGCGTAGTTGCGTTGGGCGGCTTCGGCGAGCGCCCGCTCGCTCACTCCCCGGAGCGCCGCCAGCTTGCGCGCCACCTCGACCACGAACGCGGGCTCGTTGCGCTTGCCCCGGTGCGGCGGGGGCGCCAGGAAGGGGGCGTCGGTCTCGACGAGCAGCCGGTCCTCGGGCACCTCGCGCGCCACCGCTTGGATGACCTCGGCCCTCGGGAACGCCAGGATCCCGGAGAAGGAGATGAGCAGGCCGAGATCGAGCGATCGGCGCGCCAGCTCGAGCCCGCCGGTGAAGCAGTGGATCACGCCGCCCGTCTCCCGAGCGCCTTCCGCTTCGAGGATCGCGGCGGTCTCCTCGTCGGCCTCGCGGGTGTGGACGACGATCGGCAAGCCCACGTCGCGCGCCAGGCGGATCTGGCGCCGGAACACCTCGCGCTGCGTCTCGCGCGGCGAGTGGTCGTAGTGGAAGTCGAGCCCGATCTCCCCGATCGCCACGATCCGCCCTTCGCGCGCCAGGCCGGCGATCTCGTCCCAATGCGCGTCCTCGGCGAGTCGGGCCTGATGCGGATGGACCCCCGCCGTGGCCGGCAGCTGGTACGTTTCGGACACGCGGAGCGACCGCTGCAGCGCTTGCCCTTCGTCCACCTCGCCCACCACCAGCATCTCGGCGAGGCCAGCCTCCCGCGCCCGCGCCACGACCTCGTCCCGGTCGGCGTCGAACTGCGGCATGTCGATGTGGCAGTGGGAGTCGATCATGGGAGACTCGCTTCGAAGAGGCCTTCGCAGAAGGCCGTGAGCAGCGACAGCTGTCGATCTCGATCTCCTGGAGGCATCTGGGCGACGAGCCGCAGAGGGCCGTCAGGGTCGATCTCGGGTCCCAGGATCTTGCGAAGCCCCTCGAGGAGCCTCGCCGAGTCGGAGCCGCCCGCCAGGACTCCGCGCGCGTCCCAGCCGAGCAGCCAGGCGCCCGCCTTGTCCAGGTCGAATTCGAATGAAGCGAGTGCATCCTCGCCTTCGTGACCAAAGAGTCGATCCTGGTTGCCCGCATCGGCGTAGTGCCGAAGGAGCATCCAAAGGTCGGTGGCGTCTTTGCCCGGCGCCGTGTACATCCTGCGACTCCACGCCCAGACCTTGAGAAGGGCCAGCGCTGGCAACGAAGCGACCAGACAGGAGAACCCGCCCGGGAGGCGAACGTGGACGGCGCTCGCCAGAGCCTCGGCTAGACCCGAAACGTCCATGACCTCGTCGCCTTCGGGAGGCCAGGCGATGCACCGGTCAGCCCGCTCTACGCCGCCAAACGGAACGATGTCCAGCCGCTGCTCCCTGAACCACAGACGATGCAGCGGACCCACATCCCAGCTCGGAACAGCCATGGCCAGGTCCGTGTCTTCAGTGGCGCGCTGTGGATTGACGCCGTGCGCATGAACCAGGAGGAGGTCGCGGGCACCAGCACCCATCAGAAGGAATGGCGTCTGGCCTGCCGCCGCCTGCACGGCTGCAAGCAGCTGGGCAAGGGGCCTCAGGACTGCGCGATCAGTGAAGTCGAGCGAGGAGTTGGCCATGGAGCAGTCGTGCGGTTTCGAGACACCGAGCGTCGCCGATCGCAAGGAGATCGGCGTAGACCAGAAGCGTGGGCGTCAGTAGCCCTGCCTCGCCTGGGAACTTCCAGAAGCGACGCCTGAATTCCACGTTGCCTTGGGCGTCGGCTTTGAGGGCCAGCCTGAGAAGCACCTTGGGATCGAGGGCGTGAGTGTAGAAAGTCGCCGTGCCGGGGCGAAGATGGCGAGTGAGACGAGCCGCCGCAAGCTCGCCACCGACGAGCAGTCCCTCCGGCCACTGGCCGGCCCGGGTGTGGAGGGCGTTCAGGTTGCCAAGGAATCGGCCGAGGAACAGCCGCGGCCGCAGGGTGCGAGCAAACGCCTCGGTCCATCGGTCCAGGAGGCGCTCGCCGTTGATGAGACGTCGGCGTCCGCCGACCTTGGCGAGGTAGCCGAGACCCGGCAGTTCTGCCATGACCCAGCCGACGGTACCGTGCGCTACTCCGGCGGCCGCGCCAATGTCCCGGTAGGGGTGATCCGCCAGTTCCGGCCGCGCCAACAGGGCGAAGAGAACCTGAAGCCCGGTCGCCTGAAACGCCCGGCCCCGCTCGAGGGCGGGTCCCGGCTCGACCGGGCGCTGGCCCTTGACGAGTACCAGGAGGGGCGGCTGGTTCAGGAACGCGTTGCCGGCGGCGTCGATGAACTCGACTCCCCGTGCTCGCAGGGCGTCGACGAGCGGCGGCGTGACGTGGTCCGTCACGAGCAGCGGGCGACCGCCACGGGCCAGAAGTTGGTGGACGACAGCCCCAAGGGTCGCCGGGCGCAGGCCGCGCTTGACCTCCGCGACGTAGCGCAGCTGACGCCCGCCGAACCGGAGGCCGATCGTCGCATCAACGTGATGGTCGACCGCGTGCACTTCCTGCCTCAGGACCTTGAAGCGCAGGCCCAGCGGCTCCATCGCCTTGACCACCTGGGCAAGCAGACGTTGCTCGGGTTGCTGGACTCTGTCCACCGTATATGATTGTCCATGCACCGTGGACAGATGTCAATCGTGGACATGCGCACCACCTCGTTCCGAACGTGGCCCGTTGGTGCTCTGGCCCCGGACTCCGGGCTGTGGTTGAATCCCCGACAGTCCGGAGGGGCCGATGTTCCGCCGCATCGCAGATTTCCAGAAGTCCTGGGCCGTAGACAGCGAGGCCACGCTGAAGGTGCTCCGAGTGCTGACCGACGCCTCGCTCGGCCAGTCCGTGGCGCCCGGAGGGCGCACGCTGGGCCGCCTGGCCTGGCACCTCACCTGCACGCTCGGCGAGATGCCGGGCCACGTCGGACTCGAGGTCGAGAGCCCGGCCTACGAGTCCGACCCGCCGGACTCGGCCGCAGCGATCGCCGCCGCGTACGAGAAAGCCTCTCGTTCGCTGCTCGCGCAGCTCGAGGCCTGGAGCGACGCCACGCTGGACGTCGAGGACGACATGTACGGCCAGCGCTGGACCCGCGGCTTCACGCTGCACGCGCTGCTGGAACACCAGATCCATCACCGCGGCCAGATGACGGTCCTGATGCGCCAGGCCGGCCTCAGGGTGCCGGGGATCTACGGCCCCGCCCGCGAGGACTGGGCTTCCATGGGCATGCAGCCGCCGAAGGTCTAGCTACTTGCAGTGGCGGGAGCAGTCTCCCTGGATGTAGCCGAGGGACCGCAGGTTCTCGCACTGCTCGCAGGTGAGCTCGGCCGTCTCGGATCCCCCGGGCCGGCGCCGGGCGAGCCGGAGCGTCCAGGCGTGGAGGGCCTGGCGGTAGTAGGCGGCCCGCAGCGGCTCTTCCGAGGCGACGTCACGCGACTCGCCCGGGTCGGTCTCGAGGTCGTAGAGCCGCTCCTCGCCGGTGCGGGTGTCGTAGAAGAACTTGAAGCGCTCGTCGCGCAGGGCATAGCGCGGGCGGTCCCAGACGCTGCGCGATAGGACAGCCGGCTTGCCCGGCGCGCCCTCGATCACGGGCAGCAGGCTCCGCCCCTGGAACTCGCGGTCGGAGCCGCCCTTCCCCAGGACGGCGAACACGTCGGCGATCGTGGGTGCTATGTCGAGCAGGTCGCTGAGCGCGGGCACGCGCCGGTTCGCGGGTCCCGTCCCCCTCGGGAAGCGGATGACCAGCGGTACTCGCACCGAGGGCTCGAACACCTGGACGTTGTGGCCGATCCAGCCGTGCTCGAGAAGCTCCTCGCCGTGGTCCGCCGCCACGATCACGACCGTGCGCTCGAGCAGGCCCTCTTGATCGAGCGCGCGGACGATCGCGCCCACTTCCTGGTCGGCGAAGGCGAGGTTGCCGTCGTAGAGCCGGACCAGGTGCTCGCGCTCCTCCTCGCTGAACGGCCGCCGGCCCTGGTTCACGTCCTGGAAGAAGCGCGAGTCGCGGCGCACCGCCTTGGGGATGGGGCCGTCGCGGCCGAATCGCGTGTCGAACGGCGGCTCGGGATCGTACGGGAAGTGCGGCTCGCGGAAGTGGACGTAGGCGAAGAAGCGCCGGTCGCGGTTGTCACGGAAGAAGCCCGGGAGCACCTGCCGGAATACGTCACCTCGGCTGCCGAGGGTGCGGAACACCTCGTGGAACTCGGAGAAGCCGCGGTCGAAGCCGAAAAGCGTGCCCGCCACGGCGTTCGCCACGAAGCCGGCCGTGTGGACACCCTGGGCGGAGAGCAGCTCCGCGAGCGTGAGCCGGTCTTTCGGGAGCCGCGCCGAGAAGGACACCTCGCTGTGGTGGCGGTCCGGGTACTGCGACGTCCACACCGACGACATCGCGCCGAGCGTGTAGACGGCGGGCGTATATACGCGCTCGAACACGACGCCTTCGGCCGCCAGGCGATCGATCTCCGGCGTCGTGTCACGCGGGTAGCCGTACGCGCCGAACGAGCGCGCTCGCCCGGCGTCGAGGAGGACGAACAGCACGTTGGCCTTCGCGGCGGCCAGGCTCCGTCGCAGCGGGTCGGCGCGCGCGTCGAGCGCCTTCGAGATCGGCGCGGGCTCGAGCGGCTCACCGCCCCCCGTGCCCAGCACACGCGGTGCCAGGATCCGGCCCCAGGCAAAGCGCGGGCGCCCGGCCTCGCCGACGGCGAGCCCCAGGCGCACGATTTCGCCCGCGCGCCCGGGCAGGCGCACCACCTGCTCCCCGGGAACGGCGGAGCGCGCGTCCTGGACCTTGCTCCAGATCTCCCGCTCCCCCGAAGCCTCGTCTTCCAGCAGCACCCGGAACGAGGCCGCGCCAGCCGCGGCGCGGGCCGCGGGCACGAGCTCGGGCGTGAAGCGCAGCTCCGCCCCGGGCGGCAACCGGAGCGCGAAGCGGACGATCGCCGGGCCGACGATGGTCAGCGCCGGGACGCCCTTCTCGAGGCTCGCGACGAACGGGCGCGGCGCGTCTCGTCCCAGGAGATCCTCGAGCGCCGTGTCGGAAGCGGCGCCGGTGACGAGGCTGTAGAACGCCGCCCCGAGCTGTCGCCGATCGAGGCTCTGGGGATCGGCGTCTGTGGGAGACGCGGTCTTCGCGAACACGAACTGCAGCCGGTTGTCGCCGGCCTTCTGCGGCGCCACGGGCAGCGCGATCCGGTAGCGGTGCCGCGCGTCGTTGAGCGCGAAGCGGTCGACCGCCGTTCCGTTGAGCCGCACCTCGACCGACTGACCGCCCACGCCCTTGAACGGCATGGCATCCAGGATCGCGACGCGCGGCGCGGCGCTCTCCCACAGGAACGCCACCTCGGCCTCGGCCTTGGACCACAGGAACGGCTCTTCGCTGCCGCCCGCTTCGCGGTGGAAGCCCTCGGTCAGGCGCGGCTCGGCGGCCGGAGTCCCGAAGCGCAGCACGTCGGCCGCCGACCACGTCTCGGCCACCGCCGCGCGCGCGGCCAGGTCGTACACGACCGCCTTGGGGCGGCCCGGACAGCCGAGCGCGAGCGTGGCGAGCGCCAGGATCGCGCGAGCGCAGATCCTCACTTCACCTTGGTCCCCGGGGCGACGGAGGAGTCGAAGGTGCAGAGCACCGCATTGCCGTCGACCGCGCCGGCCAGGACCATCCCGTTCGACTCGACGCCCATCAGCTTGGCAGGCTTCAGGTTCGCGACGAGCACGATCGTCTTCCCGACCAGGGCTTGTGGCTCGTAGGACTCGGCAATCCCGGCGACCACCTGTCGCGTCTCGCCGCCGAGGTCGACCTGCAGCCGGACGAGCTTCTTCGAGCCCGCGATCTTCTCGGCCTCGGTGATCTTCGCGGCGCGCAGCTCGACCTTCGCAAACTCGGCGATGTCGATCTTCTCACCCGCTGAAAGTCGAGCGGCTTCGGACGGCGGCAACGCGGGCTTCGGAGCAGAGGGCGGAGTGGTCTCGGACACGGGGGTCTCCTTCGCGTCGTTGGCTTTTTCCACACGTGGGAACAAGGGTGCGACCTTGCCGAGGCGCGACCCGGACTCGAGTCGGCCCCAGGCGAGGTCGTCCGCCCCGGGCTCGCGTTCGCCGAGGTCCAGCATGGAGAAAATGCGGGCGGCCGCCCGCGGGATCACCGGCGAGGCGAGCGTCGCGACGACCCTCACGCCTTCCAGCAGCCGGTAGAGGAACGCGTCGAGCTCGCCCTTGCGCGCCGGGTCCTTGGCGAGCGTCCAGGGCTCGGTCTGAACGATGGCCTGGTTCAGGCTCGACACGAGCGCCCAGATCTCGCCGAGGGCGCCTGCGAAGTCGAGCTCTTCGTAGCGGGCGAGCGCGTGCTCGACCAGGAGCTCGCTTGCCGCCTCGCCGAAGAGCCGGCTGCCCGAGACTTCTTCAAACGCCTTCAGCCGCGAGCTCGCCCCAGCCGCTTCCGGGCTCTGCAGGAAGCGCTTCCACCGCTCCTGAAGAGCCGTCGTCGACACGGGCGCGGGCCGCGGCGGCACCTTCGCTTCGCAGTAGCGCGCCACCATCGTGAGAGCGCGCGAGACGAGGTTCCCGAGGTCGTTGGCCAGGTCGGCGTTGTAGCGCGCGACGAAGGCGGCGTCCGTGAAGTCCCAGTCCGCCCCGTAGCTCGCCTCGCGCAGCAGGAAGTAGCGGGCGGCGTCGGGCCCCAGCCGCTCGACGAGTGCGACCGGGTCGATCACGTTGCCTGTGGACTTCGACAGCCTGCGGCCCTCGCGCGTGATGAAGCCCTGCCCGAACGCGCGCGTCGGCACCGGGACGCCGGCCGCATACAGGATCGCCGGCCAGTAGAGGCAGTGGAAGCGGATGATGTCCTTGCCGATCAGGTGCAGCCGCTCGTCGCCACCCGCCCAGTAGTGGCGATAGTCGGGCGCGTCGTCGGCGAAGCCGAGTGCCGTGATGTAGTTGCTGAGCGCGTCGACCCACACGTAGAGCACGTGGTCCGGCTGTTCGGGGACCGGGATCCCCCACTTCACGCGCGCGCGGCTGACGCTGAAGTCCTTGAGGCCCTGCTGGATCACCCCGAGGACCTCGTTTCTCCGCGACTCGGGGCGGATCCGCAGCGTGTCGCTCTCGATCGTCTGGCGCAGCCAGCCCTCGTAGGCCGAGAGGCGGAAGAAGAGGTTCTCCTCCTCCGTCCACTCGCAGGGGCGCTCGTGATCGGGGCAGAGGTTGCCGGGCTGCTTCAGCTCCTCTTCGTCCTTGAAGCCCTCGCAGCGCGGGCAGTACCAGCCCGAGTAGGTGCCGCTGTAGACGGCGTCGCGCCCGTCGGGGGTCTTCGCGACGCGCAGCTTCTCCCAAAGCCGCAGCACGCCGCGCTTGTGGATGAGGTCGGTGGTGCGGATGAAGCGGTCGTAGCGGATGTCGTAGCGCTGCCACAGCTCGCGGAAGGCCGCCGCGATCCGGTCGCAGTGCTCCTGCTCGGAGATGCCTTTCTCGCGCGCGATGCGTTCGATGTTCTGGCCATGCTCGTCGGTGCCGGTCAGGAAGAACACGTCGTGGCCGGCGAGCCGCCGCGCCCGCGTCAGCGCGTCGGCCGCGATCGTGGTGTACGCGTGGCCGACGTGCGGCACGTCGTTCACGTAGTAGATCGGCGTCGTCAGGTAGAGCGTGCGCTTCGCGGCGGTCATGCGGGCTTCCCGGACCCCGAGCGCCAGGCGGCGAGTGCGGCGGCGAGGACTTCCTTCACCGCGACGCCGGCCTCGGCCGCCAGGCGCTGGCAGTCCTCGAACTCGGGCCACGCATTGTAGACGACCGTGCCGCGGCGCCCGATCTTGACCCGGACGGGTCCGTAGGGCGTCGCGACCGTCGCCGTCTCGCGCTCGAGCTCCGTACGCAGCCACTCCTGGCGCCGCACGCCGAGCGTCGTCGTCTCGCGGAACAGCAGCTCCTCGATCGCCTCGCGCCTGTCGGGCGGCGCCAGCACGCTCACGAGCACGCCCGGCCGGCCCTTCTTCATCTGCACCGGCGTGAAGAACGCGTCCACGGCACCCGCCCCGAGCAGGCGGTCGATCAGCGGCCCGAGGAGCTGCGGCGAGGTGTCGTCGACTTCGGTCTCGAGCACGAGGATGCGCCCGTCGGCGCCGGCCCCCATCTCCTCGCCGATGATCAGGCGCAGCACGTTCGGGCGGCCTTTCGTGTCGCGGCTGCCGGCGCCGAGGCCGGTCTTCTCGATCCGCAGCGGCGGCAGCGGGCCGTACTCGGTGGCGTGCCCGGTCACGAGCAGGGCGCCGGTCGGCGTGACGAGCTCGCCCTCGCCCTCGCCGTAGACGGGCACGCCCGCCACGAGCCGGGCCGTCGCCGGCGGTGGCACCGCGAACGTGCCGTGCGACATCGTGATCGTGCCCGTGCCGAGGTTGAGGGGCGACGAGACGAAGCGCGCGGCGCCCAGCCAGCGCAGCACGACGACGCCTCCCACGATGTCGACGATCGAGTCGAGCGCGCCTATCTCGTGGAAGTGGACGCGCTCGGGCGTCGTGCCGTGGACCGCCGCCTCCGCCTCGGCCAGCCGCTGGAAGAGCGCCGCGGCTTTCTCCTTCACCGCGCCCTCGAGCGTCGAGCGGTCGAGGACCTCGATCACCTCGCGCAGGTGCCGGTGCTTCGTGTCGGGGGCATCCGCGACCACGTGGACCTGTGTCGCCGTGAGACCCGCGCGCAAGACGCGCTCGGCGTCGAGCCGGTAGCCGCCGAGCGGCAGGCGCGCCAGCTCGGCGCGAAGCTGCTCGAGCGGCAGGCCGAGATCCAGCGCCGCTCCCAGCAGCATGTCGCCGGCGGCGCCGCTCGCGCAGTCGAAGTAGACGATGCGGCTCACAGCACGCCCCGCTCCTTCAGGCTGACGTAGCGGCCGGCCCCGAGCACCAGGTGGTCGAGCACTTCGATGCCCATGAGCGTACCGGCGGCCGCCAGCCGGCGGGTGAGCGCCAGGTCTTCGGCCGAGGGCTCCGGATCGCCGGAGGGGTGGTTGTGGAACAGCACGAGCGCGGCCGCCCGCGACACGACGGCCTCCTGGAACACTTCGCGCGGGTGGACGAGGCTCGAGGTGAGGCAGCCGACCGAGACGACGGCCTCGCGCCGCAGGCGGTGGCGCACGTCGAGAGCCAAGAGGCCGAACGTCTCGACGGGCCGCGACGAGTAGCGCGGCAGCAGGTAGCGCGCCGCTTCGGCCGGAGACTGCAGGCAGGCTGCTGCGGCTCCGTCCTCGGAGGCGAGACGGGCGCCGAGCTCGAGCGCGGCGACCACGCGCGACGCCTTCGCCCGGCCCAGGCCGCGGACGCTCTCGAGCTCGTGGACCCCGCGCGAGGCGAGTCCGTGCAGGCCCGCCTCGAGCAGCGCGTCCGCGACGTCGAGCGCCGAGGCGCCGCGCGCGCCGGTCCCGAGCACCGCAGCCAGCAGCTCGCGGCTCGAGAGCCCGCCCGGCCCCACTCGGGCCAGACGCTCTCGCGGACG
>Ga0326597_10013715_pt1 | contig 10642 bp, 7 predicted proteins | sample RVTome_12_FD_203789 | JGI IMG/M metagenome (GOLD analysis project Ga0326597, IMG submission 203789) | Soil microbial communities from uranium-contaminated site in the Upper Colorado River Basin, Wyoming, United States - RVT100D185 | ecosystem: Environmental > Terrestrial > Soil > Contaminated >... | reverse complement strand
GGCCGCGGAGGCCTGATCGCCAACGTGCTCGACAGTGATGGCGGCTCGAGCGACCGCGAGATCGGGTTCGAGGTGGGATTCGGGGCCGACATGCCGATCTCACCCCGACTCTCCCTGGTTCCGAACATCGGATTCACGACGCACGACGCGGGGGCCGGCCTCACGGCCAGCTTCGTTACGCTGGGCGTGGGAGTCCATTACCACCTCAACTGATATGAAAGGGCTGCTGTCAAGTTGTTGGTGAGGACCCGAGGCTAGCTTCGACGATGATCCTACTGATATTCGCCGGTTAGGCCATGATGGCCCAGAGCGGCATGAAGTCAGATTCGTCTGGGAGCTGGCTCGTTCTAGAATCGCGGGTTCAGCTGCGAATGCCTTCCGCATAGTTGAATCGAGCGTCTCTCCAATCGTGCCTCGGGCCCTCGTCATCTATGGGTTCATTCAGGCGGCCTCACGGACTGGGATTAGTTGTTCGTGTTCGAGATCCTGCATGACGGCCCACAGGAACCCGACGAGCTCTCGGGCGACGGCGACGACGGCGATGCGTGAGGACTTCTTGGCCGCGATGCGGTGATACAGCTTGTGCAGCCGGTGCTGGGCCTTCCAGGAGTGTGCGACAACCTCGGGTGGCTGGCCCTGCTGCCTGCGCTTCAGTTCCGCACCCACGGTCGGCCGGGACCGATAACTCCAAGCGGCCTGGACGAGGACGTGACGGCATCGGCTGTTCCCGGCCTTGGTGATCGGGCCCCGACGGTGTCGTTCTCCTGAGGAGTGCTCACTGGGTACGAGCCCCAGATAGGCCATGAGCTGACCGGGTCGCTCAAAGCGGCGCCAGTCCCCGATCTCGGTTACGAGCGTCATCGCGGCGATCGTCGAGATGCCGCGGAAGCAGCACAGCCGCTCGACGGCGGGCCTGTAGTGCGGCCCGGACGCGAGCTTCTCGATCTGCTCGTCGAGATCCTCACGGCGGCTGATCTTGTACTCGAGCAGAGCAAGGTACTCGCCGAACGCCGTCCGGTCGGCACGCTCCAGACCTCCGTCACGGAGCAGGCCCCGCAACCAGGTCCAGTGCCGCTGCGTCCAGTTCGTGCCCTCGCGGTACACGAAGCCTCGTCGGGCGAGGAACTTCGTGACGTAGTGTCTCGAGCGCAGGATCTCGCGCTGGAAGCATTGACGGCAACGGACCAGGTCGCGTACACGCTCCTCGTCGGCCGACGGGATCCGGACCGGTGTGAGCTCACCGGCCCGGTACAGTCGAGCGAGCTGGGTGGCGTCCCGCCGGTCGTGCTTCCTGCGCTCGCCGGGGCGAATCGGAATCAGGGACGGAGCGATGACTTCACAGTCGTGGCCCCACTCCGTGATGTCGCGGTGCAGGACGTAGCCGGCACCGCTCGCCTCGTAACAGCTTCGAATCTCACCGCGACTCGCCCAGCGCTCGAAGAAGCGCCGCAGCTTGCGGGGATCGTTGGGCAGCTGCTGCACGACTTCCGGCTCGCTCCGTTGGTCCCTGAACACCGCCACCATGACGGTGTCCTTGTGTACGTCCATCCCGATCCAGATGATAGAGGGCGAAAACGATGACATGGGCTGGTCCTCCTGTTCGGTGCTGCGACTCATCACGTCGCATGCTGGCTCTGGCGTGACTCCTCGTGGGTCCGCTAATCCGCGTTACCCACGAACAGGTTGGGCCAGCCCTTTCATATCTTCTAGACCCTCCCCCCGTGTCGGACAGCTTGAGTGCCTCGAAAAGAACGCACACTTCCAAATATTTTTCGTGGCATAGAGACCGATTTTGCTGTCAGCAAAACGCTAGGCGAAATCGAACCCACACTTTGAGGGCGATACCGTATTGGAGCACCGTCAGAAGGTACTTCTATTCGCGAACGCAGCCGAGTCTGCCTTCTCCTCGTCAGAGTGGGTGGAGTTAGGCTACCTCACCGGCCTCAACGACTGGATCGATAGGCATCCGCGCTTGCTCCGGAGCCTGAGGTGGGGAGACCCTGACTATCGCGGCCATGTCATGGAAGCGATGGGACTGATTCTGCGTGAAGACGGAAACCTGCGTACGCTCGTCGAATACGCTCCCATCGCGGGCTGGCTCGCCGACAATGAGCCAGGTGCTCTCGCTGAGCTCCGAGCAGAGCTCGGCGGCGTCCAGATCGACCACGTCCCGCCTCAGACGGCCTCCGATGCCGCGTTGGCAGCTCTGGCCGATGCTCAGACGCTGCTACGAGAGCGGGGGCCGACGAGCGCTGTAGATCGGGTCCATACGGGGCTTCACGGGTTCCTACGCACCGCATGCGCCCAAGCCGGGATAACTGTTCCGGCCGACGCTTCTGCCAACGTTCTTATGCGCAGGCTCCTTGATCAGCATCCGCTACTGGCGGATCTCGGCCCTCGTTCAGACGAGATTCGGCGCGTTATCCAGACTAGCGGTGCCATCGTCGACGCATTGGGCACACTTCGGAATCGAGCTACTCTCGCCCATCCCAATGACGAACTCATCGGCCAAGACGAGGCCTTGTTGGTCATCAACGTGACGCGGTCCCTCATCGCATACCTTGATACAAAGGTCGTGGGGCGCTAACGGACTGGGGCGACCACTATTCGACTTCCGCCACCGAAGCGAGACCGCGGAGGGGCGTTGGCTCACGCTCAGACGTGATCAAATGGTGGACATATCGTCCAGAAACTCTGAGACGGGCTCCACGCCGGACACCCAGAGCTGATCGCGTGCGCGCGTGCACGCCACGTAGAGCAGGTGCCGCTCGGTGTCGTAGACCTCTTTCAGGTCCGCGTCGTCGCCGATTTCCTCGATTCGGTCCTGAAGGGGAACGACCTCGTCATCGCACCCCATGACGGCCACGGCACTGAATTCCAGACCCTTGGCGAGGTGCATCGTGCCGACGGAGATCTCCCCATCGCTGACGTCGAGATTGTCATCGAGAATCCGGTAGGGAGCGCCAGTTGCCTTAACCGCCTGCTCCGCTCGGTCCATTTGAGCTTCGGATCGGATGAACACGCCGATTGCGTGCCCCGGTGTTCCTTCCGAGAGGCGGTCCGTCAGCCACTCCGCCACAGCCTCGACCTCCTCTGCGTCGCTCGACAATTCGCGAACCGTCGGCGGCGGGCCGTTGAACACGGAAACCGTGTCGGTGCGGTCCTCGCGATTCCCGTCCACATCGATGAGCTCCGGCCCGAGGAGCCGGTCGGCGTGGAGGCGGATCTGATGAGAAGTCCGGTAGTTTACGCGAAGCGTGCGGGATCGGCCGCGTACATCCACACCCAACGATTTCCACGAGAACGGAGGCTGGAAGATTCTCTGCCCGAGATCGCCGGCGAAGAACAGCCCGTTGGCCTTTCCCGCTCCGATCGCGGCAAAAAACCTAAGCTGCGAGACACTGATGTCCTGAGCCTCGTCTATGACGGCGAAGTTGTAGGGCACGCGGTCGGTCCGAGCCAGCTCCGCCGTGAGCCCAGCGAATAAACCAGGTTGCGTCAGGAGCCCCCGCGCCGCGATCTCGTCCCGGGCCTGGGAGAAGACTTTCCAGAGCGTCTCCCGCTGTGCCTGCGGCAGACGCGTCTTCCGCCCCAAGCGCGCCACATCACGGTACGCTTCCCAACTCTCCAATTGCCAGGCGTCGACCACCTGTTCCCACTCGGCCATCAAGAACCGGATGCCGAACCGGTGGCCTTCGACGCTATCCGCGGCCTCCTGCAGGATCAGCTCAAGGTCGGCTCGGCTTACGAGCCTGACCGGCCCACGGAGAGCCTTGTGCAGGCGTTTCGCGAGAGCATCCAGGGCGTGCACCTCGATGCGCTCCATCAGCCGTGGCTCGTTCCCGGCGAGCGTCCGCAACTTGGCCCGTAGCGCTCGCGCCAACGTCTCCGAGAACGTCGCGAGGAGCACGCGGGCATCCGGATGTCTCCGAGCAAGGTGCACGGCTCTGTGCAGCGCGACGATGGTCTTCCCGGTACCGGCCGACCCGGACACGCGCGCCGGGCCGTTGAAGTCGTGCTCGACCCACTGGCGCTGCTCAGGATGGAGGAAGACCGTCCACTTCTCCCACGGATACTCGAGGGCTCGTTCCAACTCCTCGACATTGGTCATCACCCGGAAACGGCGCTGGGCGTCCGGGTGCGTGAACGGGTCCTCCGTCTCCGTCGCAGGGACGCGTGGGGTGCCGCCTGTGGCCAGCTCAAGCAACGCCTCGGCCGCCTCGGCCGGGAGTCGCTCGGCAAGGATGAGCAGCCCGTCCTCATCCACGTCCCGAACGTCGCCGAGCCACTCCTCGGGGACTCCGTAGCTCAACAGCTCCTCGTCGGAGCGACCGGTGAACAGCGCTGGCTTGGGAGGCTCGGGCGCGTCTTTTTGCACATAGCGCGGAACGATGACTTCCTTCACCGTCTCGCGGATCTCAACGATCTGGGCGGCGCCTGTCCTGGGGTGTGTCTCGAGCTTCCGTCGCTCTGCCCATGCGTACGCTTCGTCATGGTGATCGACGTAGCAGAGGAGCAGGCTATCCGACGTCCGATGGACGATGAGCCGCAGATCAGAGCTCACCCGCACCGACCAGAAGTTCTTGTCTTTGGCCCGGTCGACCCGGTGGAAGTTGAATCCCGGGCGCGCGGGATTCATCTGAAGATCAAAGGCCGTGGTCTTAGCAGCCTTCTGCTCTTCTCCGGTGAGCCGCGCGAGGCTGTCGGTGAAAGAGTCGGAGATGACGAAGTTCACGCGTTCATACCCTGAACACTTTCATCACCTCGTCCCCCAGGTGATTGATCACCTTTACGGCGATACGGCCGGTGGACGGCTTCGGGAAGGGGCGTGATGTATCGCTGTACAAGGAGTCCCACGCCGCCTCGTCGATCTCCGACTTCAGGGTCGTCTTCAGCGCCTTATACGGGTCGTTCGCGCCCAAAAAGTAGGCCTGGCGCACGAAAAAGCTCTCGCCGTTGTAGTCGGTGTCGGTGAACCAGCACGCGATGCCGTCCGCGTCGTCGCTCCGGACCTCACCGGTGCTGGGGTCGAAGACGTCCACGCCGTTGATCTTGACCATGAGCTGATCGTCGTTGGCCTCGATCACGTCGATATCCGGCTCGCCGAAAATCACGAACAGGTTCGCCGTGTTGGTGTTCTTCAACTCGTCGGCCATGTGCAGATCGGCATTCATTCGCGCTTTCAGTATGCGGACGCGTCCGAGTTGGTCGAGGTCGCTCGCATGTGCCTCGTAGTTGAATGCGCAGGCGATGAGCACGTCGAACCCGGCGTCCCCGGCTTCGCGCACCGCTTCCACCAGGTCGGTCCGTGACACGGTTCCGAACTCCGGTCCCAAGAAGATGCCGGCACGCTTCTCTGTCTCGCCCTCCTCGTAGCGACCTTCGGCGCAGATGTACCTGCCCGGCCAGCCAGTGAGGGAGGTGAAGTCGATCTTGTCCTGCTTGTGCGCTTGCTGCACGCCCGCGCTCCGCAGGTTCTCCAGGACCATCTGCTCGAAGGTGGGGACGTTGTCGTACTCATCCGTACCTTCCTTGATCTGAAGCGGATCGATAAGCTCGTCGTCCTCACCGACACCGAGTACTCGATGGGGGCTCAGGCTCTCCACGGTGAAAGGACCCGCCACGCGAACAACTTTATTGTCCTCGTAAGGCTTATCGTAGAGGTACTCGAACTCGGCCTTTGCTGCGATTGAAGCGTCGATTTCCGCCTGGCGCTCGATCTTCAGCTCCCACCAGTTCCGGTGGAGGTCGATGAGCTCCTCGTCCTCCCAAGGATCGACGGGATCGGTCGGGACGGTGTCGATGGTGTACTGGCGCCCGAGGATCTTGTTGATCTGGTTAACTGCCTTCTGCTTGGTCGCGTCAGTGGTGACGCGCATAAACCGCTCGTGCTGCTTGCGCGCCGTCCTCGGCCACGGGTCGCCGGCTTCTGCGGGCATCTGCCATTCTTCTAGCTCGAGACCGCGGCATTTGTTTATCGATTCGCGGAGCGTGTCCATCGAGGGTTCATACCGCTGGCTGATAACTGCCAGTTCTGCGTTGCCGGTGATGTCTTTGAGGCTAATGTGCGGTACGCGCTGATAGACGAAACCGTGCCGGATGTTGCCTTGAGAAGGGGCGGTGGAAGGTGCACTGTGGGTGATCTCGCCCTCCTTTTCTTTCCCCGCCACCGAGTCAGCGAGTAGATAATACGGGTATCGTGCGCCCATTATACGGGCCCGGGACAGGGCGAGGGCCACTCGAGAGGTATCAATCGTTATCCATCGACGACCCCACTCCTCGGCGACGTAGGCCGTTGTGCCAGAGCCACAGGTTGGATCGAGCACTAGGTCCCCAGGGTCCGAGGCCATCAACAGGCATCGCTGCACGAGCTGAGGCGACGTCTCGACCACGTATCGCTTGTCGGTGGCGCCACCGAGGTCTGTCCACACATTGCTTACGGCGTAAGCCGAAAAATCATTGATCCGCCGCATGTACCGAAGAGCATTCTTCTGCGGCACCAGGCGCCCTGCGAGGCCGAGGCGCCGCATTCCCTCCTCGTTCGTCTTCCAGCGGGTCTGCATCGTTGGCCGGAATCTCTTGCCCTCGGCCTCAACCTCAAACCAGGAAGCCGCCCCTTCGCCCTTTTGCCGGCCCATTCCGGCGGATTGAAGGTCGCTGGCGGTAAAGAGGCTTAGCCCGTCACCCAACAGGCCTGCTCTCTCCTCAGGCGTTGCAGACCGTCTGAAACCCTTCTCATCCACGATCATGTTGTAGTGGCTCGCACCGTCTCCACCCGCCTCCTTCGAATGAAACAGAGGTCGATACTTGGTGCGCTCGAAGTCCTTGCCATAAAACAGCACATAGTCGGCCACCCCTGCCAAGTACACGTTCGTTGAAGAGGTGGTCTTCGTCACCGTGATCAAGGCGATGCAATTCTGCTCACCGAAGACCTCGTCTAATAGGGCTCGCACTCTGTGCACGTTCTCGTCTCCGATCTGGACGAAAATCGAGCCCGACTCGCTCAGGAGGTCTCTCGCAACGGTCAGCCGGTCGCGCAAGTAGGTGAGGTACGAGTGTATGCCGTCCCGCCATGTGTCGCGGAAGGCCTTAACCTGCTCCGGCTCCCGGGTGATATGCTCGACCCTTCCATCAGTGACGTCACGGCTCGTCGTGGACCACTGGAAGTTGCTGTTGAACTTGATGCCATAGGGTGGATCTAGTGTACTGCCTCTAAAGTTCTTAGCCCACGCTGGATTTTCTGGATGATCTCTTTGGCGGATTTGGTCCAGACGAAGGGCGTGGGGTCGTCATTGCGGTGTTCGATGTAGGCGGTGATGGCCTCGATGAGTTCGGGGACGCTGGTGACGGCGAGGCGTCTAAGCTGACGTTCGGTCAGTTCGGAGAAGAAGCGCTCAACGAGGTTGAGCCAGGACGCTCCGGTGGGAATGAAGTGGAAGTGCACGTGGGGATGGCGTTCGAGCCAACGCCGCACCTTCTCGTGCTTGTGCGTGGCGTAGTTGTCCAGGATGACGTGGATGTCGAGGCCGGGCTCGACGCCGTTGACCAGGCTCTTCATGAACTTGAGAAACTCTTGGTGTCGGTGTCGGGGCATGCACTCGTGGATCACGTCCCCGCTGGCGACTTCGAGGGCAGCGAACAAGGTGGTCGTGCCGTGGCGCTTGTAGTCATGCGTCATCGTGCCGGCCCGACCACGCTTCAAGGGCAGCCCTGGCTGGGTGCGATCCAGGGCCTGGATCTGGCTCTTCTCGTCGAAGCTGAAGACGACGGCGTTGTCGGGCGGGTTCAGGTAGACGCCCACCACGTCGTGGATCTTCTCGACGAGGCGAGGATCACGGGAGAGCTTGAAGCGCCGGATCTGATGGGGCTTGAGCCCGTACTTGTTCCACGTCCTCCACACATCGACGTGGTTGAGGTCCATGGCATCGGCCAGCAGCCGACTCGTCCAATGCGTCGAGACCTCAGGCGCTGGATCCTCGTGGATGGTCCTTTCCACGATCTCGGCCTCGAGCTCAGGCGTGAGCTTGCGCGGACGTCCCGAGCGGGGACGATCCCGCTTCACCCCGTCCAATCCGTCCGCCTCGTAGCGCCGGATCCAGAGCCGGGCCGTATCGCGGGCCACATCTACGGTCCGCGCCAACTCCCGACTCGAAAGCCCCCTTGCCGCTCCCAGCAAGATCTTCGCTCGATCGACCTGCCGCCGGGGCAGGGTCCGGGAGCGGACCCACTTCTCGAGGATCTTTCGATCACCCCGTCGCAGCTGCAGCTTCTTGGTTGCTTGGCCCATGTCCGACAATATACGCATCGGCATCAATGTGGGCTAGGTACTTTTGTAACAGTACACTAGTGACCACGGATTCCGGGCATTTCGTTCATCTGGATCAGCCAGAGTTGGCTACCCACGCAGTGGAAAACGTGTTGACCCGAATTCCAAACTGAATGATCGAATGCCGGGAACGAGGGTTTGGGGAGCGCGAAGGCGGTGCGCCGTCATATAACAAGAATGTTTCCGGCTCCGCTCACTTCGTTCGCTCCGACCTACATGGCCTCGAACGTTCGGACATCGTATGCTGTCAGCTGCACTCCGAAGGCCCAGGAAGGATGAGCGTATATGCTGTGGCCACGTCGGAAACATCTGAACGTTATGGTGCGCCGTGCAAAGGTGGCGCGTTCTTGCAGGTGGAAGTCCTGCCGAGGCAGTTGGGCGGTTCAGCCTCGTAGCTACGGGTGGGCGGTCTTTGGGTAACCGGGATCGTCGAGCCACCCGGACAACAGCCCTCGTAGGAGGGCCAGCAAGTCTGCGGGCCGCAACGCGAGTGAACCCTGAGCAGGCCCCGAAAGAGTAGTCGCGAGAGCCGACCCGACCATAACGCGGGGAAGGCCGCCGTATCCGGAGGTGGGACAACCGCCACAGGCCTCCGGGTGACTCGCCGGGGTAATGGGGGCGGCACGTAGAGACAGAGCGCGTCGCAACACGGGAGGCCCATCGAGGCGAGGGGGTCGCTGCCCCTCAACTGCTCCCTGGGGGAGCGGGCCGAGGTGGGCGTCGGAGGGGCCCATAGTACCGCTGAAGCCGAGTAACGCCGGTGGAGGGAAGGGGCCCTGGTTCTGGGTGCTTCGGACGGAGCTGAGGAGAGGGGATTGGCCATGAGCCTGGCAACTCCAGAAAAGATCCGGACGCTTCAGAGGAAGCTGTACGTCAAGGCCAAGGGTGAGCCGGAGTTCCGGTTCTACCTCCTGTACGACAAGGTGTGGCGGGCGGACATCCTCGAACATGCGTACCGACTCTGCCGATCAAACGGTGGAGCGGCGGGCGTGGACGGGGTGACGTTCGAGCGCATCGAGGCGTCGGAGGAGGGGCTGGAGGGCTGGCTGCGCACGTTGGCGGCAGAACTTCGGGAGGAGAGGTACCGACCCCAGGCAGTACGGCGGGTGATGATACCGAAGCCGGATGGAGGCGAGCGGCCGCTCGGGATCCCGACGATCCGGGACCGTGTGGTGCAGCAAGCCGCGAAGCTTGTGATGGAGCCGATCTTCGAGGCGGCTTTCGAGCCGAATGCGTACGGGTACCGTCCCGGACGTGGAGCGTTGGACGCGGTGAAGGAGGTCAAGGTGTTAGTGCTGCGGGGCGAGAGTCACGTGGTGGACGCCGACCTGTCGAAGTACTTCGACACGATCCCGCACCGTGAGCTCCTGAAGTCGGTGGCCCGCCGGATCAGCGACCGGAAGATGCTGCGTCTGGTGAAGATGTGGCTGAAGGTGCCGGTCGAGGAGACGGACGCGGAAGGCCGGAAGACCCTCACGGGCGGCAAGGGCTCGAAGGCGGGGACCCCGCAGGGTGGGGTGATCTCGCCGTTGTTGGCGAACATCTATATCCACCGCCTGCTCAAGGCATGGAAGAGGTTCGATCTCGAGTCGAAACTTCGGGCGAGGATCATCAACTACGCGGACGATCTGGTGATCGTGTGTCACGGCGGAGCGGAGAACGCGCTGTCGTGGCTAAAGTGGATCACGGAGAAGTTGGGGCTGAGCCTGAACGAGGCGAAGACCTGCGTTCGCGACGCCGGGCGGGAGTCGTTCGACTTCCTGGGCTACACGTTCGGGCCGATGGTGTATCGACGTACGGGACGGACGTACCTTGGGGTCGCCCCTTCGAAGAAGCGGGTGAAGCGGTTCAAGCAGTCGCTGCGGAGCGTGCTGCATGCGGGCAACCACGCGCCTCTGGACGAGGTGTTGGAGCAGGTGAACCGCAAGCTGCGCGGGTGGGGTCAGTACTTCAGCATCGGGACGCTGGAGCCTTCCTACCGGAGCGTGGATCGCTACACCGAGTCTTTGCTGCGCAAGTTCCTGGTGCGACGACACAAGGTCCCCGGGCGGGGGACCCGGCAGTTCAGCAACCGGTACCTGTACGAGGATCTGGGCCTCGTAAGGTTGCAGGACCGTCGGCGGGTGTCGCGTTCGCATGCGTTGGCGTGAAACCAGTCCGAGAGCCGGATGCGGGAAAACCGCACGTCCGGTTCGATGAGCGGGTCCGAGAAACCGAGGTCATGGACGGGCTATTGAGGCACTCCCAGAGGAAACGGGGAGCAACTGATAGGCCCCGCCTACCGCCCGCGGCGCTCGGGCTCGACTCTACTGAAAT
>Ga0326597_10013714_pt1 | contig 10642 bp, 7 predicted proteins | sample RVTome_12_FD_203789 | JGI IMG/M metagenome (GOLD analysis project Ga0326597, IMG submission 203789) | Soil microbial communities from uranium-contaminated site in the Upper Colorado River Basin, Wyoming, United States - RVT100D185 | ecosystem: Environmental > Terrestrial > Soil > Contaminated >... | reverse complement strand
CGGCGACAATGTGCTGGTGGCCTGGAACGGGTCGCGGGAGGCGGCGCGGGCCACCTTCGACGCCCTGCCGCTGCTCAAGAAGGCGAAGACCGTCAAGCTGTTGTGGGTCAATCCGGACAGCGAAAGCAGCGGCGGCGGCACCGGAACGCCGGGCAGCGAGATGGCCACGGCCCTGTCGCGCCACGGCATCAAGGTGGAAGCCGGCCATTCGGCGGCCCAGGATATCAGCGTCGGCGACGAGTTGTTGTCGCGGGCCGCCGATCAGGGCGCCGATCTTCTGGTCATGGGTGCCTACGGACATTCGCGGGTACGCGAGTACGTTTTCGGCGGCGCAACGCGCCACATTCTGAAGCACATGACGCTTCCGACCCTGCTGTCGCACTGATCCGATCCAGGCGAGGGGCGCGCACCATGGCGATGAAGAAGATCCGCATCGAGCTTGCCCGCGACCGCGACTTCCCGGAGGGCAGCCGCAACCACGGCTACGAGTTCACCGCGCCGCTCGACGAGAAAGACCGCATCGACGTGGAGGATTGGCGCAGGATGCGCGAGCGCTGCCGGGTACGCCGCTTCTGGGGCGACGAGCCCGCCGAGATCGGCCACGTGGTGCGCAGGCCCGGCGGCTCGTGGGCGTTCCACTACGATGTGCAGGGCGACTCCGACGACGACGATACCGGCTTCAAATTTGCCGACCACGCGTTCCGCCTCGGCGAATATGTGTCGTTGCGCGAACGTGACGAGGAGCTGCGCACCTTTCGCATCGTCTCGGTGACCGACCTGCCGGATTGACGGCCCGCCCCGCCGCTGGTGCCGGGCAAGGCGCAGTAGCTTTAGGGCATCACCGCTCTGTCGAAGAACAGCACGTCTGCCTCATGCATGGACCCGCGGGTCCATGCATGAGGGGCTGCAGAATTGATTGGTTCTCAGCGAAGCCCGGCCGATTGCGAGAAAGCGGAGAGGCGCCCTTGACGGGCTGCCGCGGCTCTGAGGCCCAATGACAAGCCTTGCGCAACGGTTCGATGGCGGTTTCCAGCCCAGCAATGTCGAATTCGCCGCGCACCGCGGTTTCGCTGAAGGGGGTGGCCTCGACGAACAGTTTCTTGGCGCCGAACATTTCCCTGATGAAGGGAATTGCCGCGCCGCCGGACCACAGGCCAAGCGCGTTATGGTCATTCGATTCCCGGAATCGGCGTTCCTTGGCCCGTCCGGGGGGGAGGAGAGATGGGTTGTGCTTCAATTCAAGACAATCATGCTCTGGTCAGCCCAGTTCGGCCGACCAGTCCGTCGTCTCCAGGATTTCCTTCAGCCGTGCCAGGAAGGCGGCCGAATAGGCGCCGTCCATGGCGCGGTGGTCGAAGCACTGGCCGATGAGGGCGGCGGGGCGTGCCATGACGGCGTCGCCCTGCCCGGTGTCGACCACCACCGGGCGCTTCGTCACCGCGTCGAAGGAGAGCACCGCCACCTGCGGCACGTTGATTATGGGCGCGGTGAACAGCGTGCCGAAGCTGCCATTGTTGGTGATTGTGTAGCTGCCGCCTTCCAGGTCGGAAAGCACGAGCATCCCGGCCCTTGCCTTGCCGGCAAGACCGGAGAAAGCCACGGCAAGATCGGGAAGTTTCACCCTGGCTGCGTCGTGCACCACAGGTGCGACGAGCCCCTCATGGTCGAGATCGACGGCGATTCCGAGATTGATCTTGCCGCGGACGACGAGCCGATCGCCGTCGAAATAGGCGTTGCAGCGGGGAAACTCGGCAAGGGCCAGGCAGGCGGCGCGCGCAACGAACGGCAGATAGGTGAGCGGGACGCCGTGGCGCTCAAGAAAATCCTGCTTGGCCGCGCCGCGCGCCTTGTCGACGGCGGAAAAATCGACCTCGACCGCCTGGAAGACATGCGGCGCCGCGCGCCAGGCTGCCGCCAGATGCTCCGCCGTGCGGGCCCTGATCTGGTTCAGCGGCTCGACCCGATCGCCGGGGCCGGGCTCGATCCTCGCCGCAACAGGCGCCGGCGCCTCGGCGCGGGCGCGTGGCGCCGTGCGGACATCGGCGGCGGCGATGCGCCAGCCGCCCCTGCCGCGAACCGCACGCGCGATCGGCGCCACGTCGAGGCCCTGCTGAGCGATCAGCCGGCGGGCGAGCGGCGTCAGCTTGAGGTCCTGCGGCGCGGCCACCCGGCCGGAAAGGCCTTTAGGCGTGCGCACCGCCTCGAAGGGCGAAAGAGCGACCTTTGCCGGCGATTGTTTTGCTTCCGTAATGGCCGCAGGGGCGGCCTGCGTCACCTTCCCCGCCGCGGTTTCGCCGATGACGGCGACCACCGTGCCGACCGGGACGGTTTCGCCGGCAGGCACCCGGATTTCCGACAACACGCCGCTCTCGATCGCCTGCACCTCCATGGTCACCTTGTCGGTCTCGATCTCGAACAAATTGTCGCCGGCGGCGACCTTGTCGCCGACCTGTTTGAACCAGTTGCCGATCCTGCCCTCGGCGACGGTCTCGCCGAGCTGTGGCATGATCACGTCCATGTCGCCGCCCTCCCCGCGGCTACCATTCGACCGAAATATATTGCGTTTCAAGGAACTCCATCAGTCCCTCATGCGCTCCCTCGCGGCCGAGACCCGACTGCTTGACGCCGCCGAAGGGGGCGGCGGGATCGGAGACAAGCCCGCGGTTGAGCCCGACCATGCCATATTCGAGCCGCTCCGACAGCGCCAGGCCGCGCTTCACGTCGCGTGTATAGAGATAGGCGACGAGGCCATATTCGGTGTCGTTGGCCCGCGCGATCATATCGTCTTCATCGGCATAGCTCTGCAGCGCCGCGACGGGACCGAAAATCTCCTCGTGGAACATCTTGGCGTCCTGAGGGACGCCGGTGAGCACCGTCGGCGGATAGAAGAATCCCGGTGTGTTAGGGATTTCGCCGCCGGCGAGCAGTTTGGCCCCCTTGGCGGTGGCGTCGGCGACCAGGCTTACAACTTTGTCGCGCGTCTCGGCATTGACCAGTGAGCCGACCTCGACGCCGTCGTCAAGCCCGTTGCCCATCTTCAGCGCCTTCATCTTCGCGGTCAGCTTGTCGGCGAAGGCGTCGTGGACGGCCTCGTGGACGTAGAAGCGGTTGGCCGCCGTGCAAGCCTCGCCGATATTGCGCATTTTGGCGATCATGGCGCCGTCCACCGCCGCGTCGATATCGGCGTCACGGGTGACGATGAAAGGCGCGTTTCCGCCAAGTTCCATCGCTGGCGTAACGATGCAGTCGGCGGCGGAGTGCAAAAGCTTGCGGCCGACGGCGGTGGAGCCGGTAAACGAGATGATGCGCACGCGCGGGTCGTGCAACAGCGCGTCCACCACCTCGCCGGAGCGGCGCGAGGGAATGACGTTGACGACGCCCTTGGGCACGCCGGCTTCTTCGAGGATCGGCATCAGGGCGAGCATGGTCAGCGGCGTCTCGGAGGCCGGCTTGACGATCACCGGGCAGCCGGCGGCAAGCGCAGGCCCGATCTTGCGGGTGCCCATGGCGGCGGGGAAATTCCACGGCGTGACGAGCACGGCGATGCCGGCGGGCTTGTGGTGGACGAGGATGCGGGCGCCGCTTGCCGGCGAAATCGACACCTGGCCGATGTTGCGCACCGCCTCCTCCGCGTACCAGCGGAAGAACTCGGCCGCATAAGCGACCTCTCCGCGAGAGTCCCCGAGCGCCTTGCCGTTCTCGCGCGTCATCAGGCGGGCGAGCGGCTCCCTCTGCGCGACGATGAGCTCGTACGCGCGGCGCAGGATCTCCGCCCGCTCGCGCGGGTGCCGGCCGGCCCAGCCGGCGAAGGCGGCCTCCGCCGCGTCAAGCGCCGTCCTGCCGTCCTCGACGCTGGCGCTGGCGACCGCGGCAAGCTTCTGCTCGGTCGCCGGCTCGATGACGTCGAATTTGGCGCCGTCGGACGCGTCGCGCCATTCCCCGCCGATATAAAGCCGGGTCGGCGCCTCGATGTCCGTCACCTTGTCCATGGCTTGCCTCCTCAACTCATGGCCTTGCGGATGGTCTCGGCGATGCGCTCGACCGTCGGCAGGACGAGGTCTTCCAGATTGTCGGCGGCCGGCAACGGGATGTGCGGTGTGGTGATCCGCACCACCGGCCCGTCGAGGTCGTAGAAGGCCTCGTCCGCCGCGATCGAGGCGATTTCGGCCCCCCAGCCGCAAAGCCGCGGATTCTCCTCCACCGTGAACAGCCTCCCGGTGCGGGAAAGCGAGCCGAGGATCGTCTTTGTGTCGAGCGGCACCAAGGAGCGCACGTCGATCACCTCGACATCCATGGAATGCGCGCGGGCGAGCTCTTCGGCCGCGGCGAGCGTCCGCGGCACCATCAGGGCAAGCGCCAGCACGGTGGCGTCGCGGCCTTCCCGCACGATCTTCGCCTTGCCCAATTCGTCGACGATCTCGCCGTCGGGCACCTCCCCCTTGGTGGCGTAGAGCGACTTGTGCTCGAAGAAGATCACGGGATCGGGATCGCGCACGGACGCCGCCAGAAGACCGATCACGTCGGCCGGCGTCGAGGGCGCCACCACCTTCAGGCCGGGGATCATCATTGCCCAGTTCTCGACGCTCTGGCTGTGCTGGGCGCCGAAGCGGGAGCCTGCGCCGTTGCCGGTGCGCACCACCAGCGGGCATTTGAGCTGGCCATTCGACATGTAGCGCGCCTTGGGGATTTCGTTGGCGACATAGTCGAAGCAGACGGCGAGAAAATCGGAGAACATGATCTCGGCGATGGGCTTGAGGCCCGTCATCGCCGCGCCCATGGCGGCCCCCAGGATCGCCTGCTCGGAGATCGGCGTGTCGCGCACCCTGACCGGCCCGAACCGGTCGAGAAGCCCGACGGTGGCCTTGAACACGCCGCCGGCCTTGGCCACGTCCTCGCCGAGAAACACGACGTCCTCGTCGCGCGCCATCTCCTGGGCGATGCCGCGGGCGACCGCCTCGCGATAGGTCAGTTGCGCCATAGCCAGCCCCCGTCGGCGTACACGTCGTTGGCGATGATGTCCGCGGGCGGCGGCGGCGCCTTCTTGCAGGCCTCGGTCGCCTCATTGACCTTGCGCTTCGACTCCTTCTCGATGGCCGTCACCTTGGCCGCGTCGATGCCGAACTCGGCAAGCCGCGCCGCGTAGAGCCTTATGGGGTCCCGCGCCTTCCAGGCGTCAAGCTCGCCGTCCGGCCGGTAGGCGCCGGGGTCGGCGCGTGAATGGCCGCTATAGCGGTAGGTCATGCACTCGATCAGCGACGGCCCGCCGCCGGCGCGCGCCTTGTCGAAGGCGGCGAGCGCCGCGCGATAGACGGCGTCGGCATCGTTGCCGTCTATGACGATCTCCTCAAGCCCGTAGGACCCGGCGCGGCCGGCCGCCGGGTGCCCCACCGCGGTCACCTCGCCGATGGCGGTATATTCCATGTACAGATTGTTCTCGCAGACGAAGACCACCGGCAACTTCCAGACGGATGCGAGGTTCAGCGCCTCGTGGAAGGCGCCGATATTCGTCGTGCCGTCGCCGAAGAAGCACACCGACACGTCCTTGTCGCCCTTGTACTGGGCGCGCCAGGCGGCCCCGCAGGCGATCGGCAGATGCGCGCCGACGATTGCGTAGGAGCCCATGACGCCGTGCTCGACGGAGGTCAGGTGCATCGAGCCGCCCTTGCCGCGCATCAAACCGTTGTCGCGCTGCATCAGCTCGCCGAGGACCTTTTCCATGGCGACGCCGCGGGCCAGCGTATGGGCATGGCCGCGATAGGTGCAAAAGCTCAATTCCCCCGGCTGCATGGCGCCGGCAAAGCCCGCCGCCACCGCCTCCTGGCCGAGCGACAGGTGGCTCGTGCCCTTGACCAGGTTCTGCAGGAACAGATCGTAGGCGCGCTGCTCGAAGTCGCGGATCTCGACCTGCAGGCGATAAAGCTCGAGCCGCTTGGCCTCGCCGATATCGTCGTTCTTGGGGTCGAGCACTGCCCGCTTCGCGGTCGATTTCACGGCTTTTCCTCAGGTCTGCAAACGATTGCACGCGGCCAAAATGATGCCGCGTGGCACTCAGCCTGTCAATGACATGGAACAGGCAAAGGCGGCAATCTTCAATAAGAAACCTCGACATCGAGGAGCGCCTGGCGTCCCTCCTCGCGGGTCGCATGAAGCGCCCGGGCGATGGCGTCGGGCAGCGCGTCGGCCTCCTCGACCTTCTCGGCGAAGGCGCCATGGGCACCGGCGATCGCCGCATAATCGGGCGGCGTGCCGAGAGAGGTGATCGGGATGACATTGGCGTTGACCGCCCGGCCATTCGGATACATCGAGCGGGTTGCCCGGCGCACGGCGTTCCACACCGCGTTGTTGAAGATGACCGTTAGGATCGGCAGATCGTGCATGACGGCGGTCTGATGACAGGCGACCGGGTTTGCGAACATGTAGGAGCCGTCGCCGACACAGGCGATGATCGTGCGCTCGCGCTCGGCGAGCTTGGCGCCAAGCGCCGCGGGCAAAGCCCAGCCGAGCCCGCCGGACAGCGGGTTGCGGAACAGGCTGCGAGGTCGCGAAAACTGCATGACCGAAGGGTCGCAGCCAAGCTCGGTGAAGATTGCGGCGTCCTCGTCCTTGGCTTCGGATAGGCAATGGCTGACCCAAGCCGGGCTCATCGGCCGGGTGCGCCCGGCCTCGACGCGGTGCGCGCGCTCTTCGTTGCGTTCGGCGCGGCGCGCGGCGATCCACTTCCGCCGCTCGGTGACCGCCGGCCACTCGGCGGCCTTGCGTGCGTCGAGGGCGGCGGCAAGGGCGGTGATCGCCTCGGCCGGATCGCCGGCGAGATTCAGGTCGACGGCAAAGCCGCGCACAGGCACCCGCGAGAACAGCGGGTCGGCGCCGACCGCAACCACCTTGCAGCCCTTCGCCGGGCCTGCCACCGCCGGCACCCACGGCACCAGCGCCTCGACCGCGATGACGAGGTCGCAGTCGTCGATGAAGGGTGCGGTGTCATAGCCGAGATGCATGGGGTGCTCGCTCGACAGCGCGTTGCGCACCGCCCAGAAATCCACCACCGGCAAGGCGAAACGCTCGGCGAAATCGGAAAGCGGTCCGAAATCGGCGAAGGAAACGGGCCGCTGGACGACGATCAAGGGCCGCTTTGCAGCGGCGATCAGATCGGCGGCCCGAGCCACGGCGTCGGCCGGAGGCGGCCCCGGCCGCGACGGCGACAGGGGCTGAGGTGCTGAGGCACCGGCCGGGACGGTCTCGGCCAGCGCCTCGCGCGGCAGGCTGAGATAGACCGGGCCGGCGGGCGCGCTTTGCGCCACCGCAAGGGCGCGGACGATCAGGCCCGCGGCCTGTTCGGGATAGCGCAGCTCATAGTCCCATTTGACGCTTTCGCGCACCATGGCAGCCTGATCGCGCATCTCCTGGCCCCAATGGATCGGCCGGTTGCGGCCGCCGAAGCGGCCCAGTTCGGTGGCCGGCGTGCGGCCAGAGCACATCAGCAGCGGAATATTGTCGGAGGCGGCGTTGATCAGCCCCATGAGGCTGTTCGCCAGCCCGACATTGACGTGCACCATCACCGCCTGCGGCCGCCCGGTGACGAGGTAGAAGCCGTGCGCCATCGCCACCGCCACCGTCTCGTGCGGGATGACCAGAGCGGTCGGCATGGCGAGCCCGGTCTCGGACGCGCGCGCCAGCGCCTCGATGATCGGCGGAAAATCGGTGCCGGAATTGGCGAACAGATAGTCGACGCCGCTGGCGCGCATCGCGGTGAGCAGCATCTCGGCGCCGGACATCGATCGTGCAGGTGGACGGTTCATCTCACCTCGCGTCAGCGGACGACTTGACGGGCGCCGGTGTGCGGCCCGCAAAATATTCGTAAGCGACCATGGCGAGCCCGGCGAAGACCCCGGCGATGTCCGTCAATTCGGCGCCGAGAAAAGCGCCCGCCGGCACCAGCGCCAATAGCCCCGAAAGACCCAACACGATGCGCGTAACCACGGGCAGCGGACGCATGAAATAGCCGGCCAACGCCATGGAAACAAACCAGATCCCGGCAACTGCGGTCACCACCGCAAGGACGATGGAAGCCGGATCCCCGATCAATAGAAGCGTCGGAGACAGGATAAACAGCACCGGCACCACAAAGGCCATCCAGCCGAAGCGCACGGCCGACCAGCCGCTCTTCATCGGGTCCGCTTCCGCGAGCGTCGCGGCGGCGAAGGCGGCGATGGCCACCGGCGGCGTGATCATCGACATCATGCCGAAATAGAGAACATAGAGATGCGCCGCGATGGGTTGGATGCCGACCTTGGTCAGCGCCGGAGCAACCAGTGCGGCGAGCAGCACATAGACGCCGACCGTCGGCAGGCCCATTCCGAGAATGATGCACACCACCGCGGCAAGCGCCAGCAAGATAATAAGACTTCCCTCGCCGACCTGGACCAGCGCCAAAGTGAGGTTGAAACCCAAACCGGAGATGCCGAGCACGCCGATGACGATGCCGGCGGCAACGCACACCAGGATAATGTCCAGCGCGGCAAAGCCGGCGGAGTAGATGGCGGTCCATATCCGCAACGGATTAAGCCGCGCGCCGCGGTATCCAAACAGCAGCGAAAACCCGACAAGCACCACCGCCGACATCAGCGCGGAAAGCTGAGGCGTCTGGTTGTATTTGAACAGGGCGATAATCAGCACCGCGAAGGGAATGATAAAATAGAGGCCGAAAAGGGTCCCCCACGCGTCCGGCATATCCTTCTTTCCCACCCGTCCCGCGCCGAGCTTGGCGGCCTCCAGGTCGGCCTGCACGAACAATGCGACATAGTAGAGAATACCCGGGATCAGGGCGGCCAGCACCACTTCGGAATAGGGAATTTGCAAAAATTCGGCCATCAGGAAGGCCGAGGCTCCCATTACCGGGGGCAGCAGCTGGCCGCCGGTCGATGCCACCGCCTCGATGGCCGCCGCCCGGTCGGCAGGATATCCGGCGCGCTTGATCATCGGAATGGTGACCACGCCGGTCGCCACGACATTGGCCACCGCGCTGCCGGATATCGAGCCGAAAAGCGCGGAACCCACCACCGCGATCTTGGCCGGCCCGCCACGGAAGCGGCCCATGCTCAACATGGCGATTTCGGTGAAAAATCGCGAGCCACCGCTGGCATTCAGGAGGAAACCGAATATGAGAAATGCAATGACGATCGTCGCGGCGACGGCGAGCGGCAGTCCGAGAATCCCGTTGACGTCGAGCGCCAGGTAGCCGGAAAGTTTTTCCCAGTCGTTGGGCCGCGCGCCAATACGTCCGGGCAGGACGTGGCCGGCCAGCGCATACACCATGAATAGGACGGAAATGGTCGGCAGAGCCCAGCCGGTCGCGCGCCGCAACGCCTCGAGCGACAAAACGATGGTCACGACGCTGGCGGCCACGCCATCGGCGGGCCGCAGCAGGATAAGATCGACAAGGCGCTGGTATTCGAACGTCAGATAGGCGACCGCGGCGAACGACACCGCCGCGAAAACCCAGTCATACCATGGCACCTCGGTGCGCGGGCCGCCGCGCCGCGCCGACAGGGCGATGTAGGCGAGCGGCAGCGCCAGCGCCAGAACCGCGGCCAAGAATTGGGCGCGATAGAGGGTAAGGCCGAAGCGGATGTTGATATCCAGCGCCCAGGCGATCGATGCCAGCGTGATCAGGCTGGAAATCGCGATGGCGGCAAAACGGGCGATCGGCGGCTGAATGCCGCCGATCCCCCGCGCTTCAGGGACTTTGATCTCCAAGCCCGACCTCGTGTTTTAACCGCCGCGAGCGGTTACTGAACCGGCCACATATTCTGTTCCTTGAGGAACTTGATGGTGCCCGGATGCCACTCGATGGGCGGCGTGTTGCTGGCCATGCGCTTGGGGTCGAACAGGTTGAAGACGGGGAAGATTTCCGCCATCGCGGCCTTGTTCTCGTGCATCGCCTTGACCATCCGGTAGACGACATCTTCGTCCGTATGCGTGCTGGCGACCACGACGGCGTCGTAGGCGACCGCGTGGATCGGCTCGGTGACGCCAGGATTGGCCTTGCCGGGATTCTCCAGTCTGAGATAGGCCGGCGGGAAATGTTTTCTGATGGCGGCCAGCGCCTCCGGCGTGTTTTCGAGCCCGATCGCCCGGATTCCGCCCACCGCCGCGTCGGCCTCGCGGACCTTCGGCCCGCCGAGGGCAAAGAAGAAAGCGTCCGCCTGGCCCTGGATGAAGGCGTCGCCGCCGGCGACTACGTTGGCGACTTGGACCGGGGTGATATCGTCGTGGCTGATTCCGGCCGCCGCATAAAAGGCGTCGAGCAGCGGCGGGATGGTCTTCTGGCTGCCATAGCCGGCGACGATCCGGTGGCCCTTGAAATCGGCGACCGTCTTGATCGGCGAGTCTTTTTTCACGAAGAAGGCCACGCGCAGCGGATAGATGATCGTCACGGCGCGCAGATCTTCATGCTTTTTTCCGTCCTGCCATCCCTCGCCGGTCACCGCCACGCGCAGCTCCTCGATATTGGTCAGCCCGAACTCGTACTCGCCCTTATTGATGGCCGGGAGATAGATGGTCGGACTGGCGAAGGGCTGCACCGTCGCCTGCAGTCCCGCCTTGTCGCTGACCACCTTGGCGACGGCGCTCGCCGAGGTGTGGT
>Ga0326597_10013713_pt1 | contig 10643 bp, 10 predicted proteins | sample RVTome_12_FD_203789 | JGI IMG/M metagenome (GOLD analysis project Ga0326597, IMG submission 203789) | Soil microbial communities from uranium-contaminated site in the Upper Colorado River Basin, Wyoming, United States - RVT100D185 | ecosystem: Environmental > Terrestrial > Soil > Contaminated >... | reverse complement strand
GGGTCTGAGCGGTCAGACCGCCCAACGGGCCTTCTTGCGAGCTCGCGCCAACAGCATTGAAGGTGGGACGTCGGAGGTCATGAAGAATATCCTGGGCGAGAGGGTTCTAGGATTGCCAGGGGAGCCACGGGTCGACAAGGATCTACCATGGAAGGACGTCCCGCGTTCCTAGGAACCGTTTGTCGATGTGAGGCGTCAGACGATCATGACTCGATACCTGTCTGCCATGCTTTTAACCGTTGTGCTGGGCCTTGCGGCATGTGGAGGAGGCGATATCACACAACCAGATCCCGATCCCGACGGCTCGCCCACCACTGAGCCTGATGGACCGATCGATACGGATATCTGGGGCTTCGATGTGCCGACGAACCCCGATGTCGTTCTGTTGGAATGGTTGTCGGTAGGTGGTTTTGTACCGGTTGAGTACAACGTCGGACGGGCTCCCCGCTACGTGCTGACGGCCGGAGGCCAGCTGTATTTTCAGGGTCCCATGACCATGATCTATCCAGGCCCGCAGTTGATTCGTTTCCAGAAGGTCCAACTTGATCAGGATCAAATGTCAGCGGTATTGCGGGCGATCAGCCAGACTGAGCTCGTCCGGTCACCGGAAGGCTCCAACGAGACCGCCAATCAGTTCGTAGCCGATGCCGATACCAGCGTCTTCGTGCTCCATCACCAGGACAGCACGACCAGCGAGTACTCCATTTACGCGTTCGGGTTTGGTGAAAACAAAGACGCGGATGTTGCGGAGTTTGCCGTTCTGGCAGCTGCCATTGAGGCAGGTAGCAGCGGCTCACCGGTTGACACGGCGGTCGAACGCCTCCAGGTTGTCATCTCGCCAAGTGGGCCGGTTGAGGATGTCGAGCTGAGCTCGGTCGTTGTCTGGCCGTTCAACGAGCTTGGCGACGTACCTACGGTGTCCAATGACGTCCGTTGCCTGGAAATCGGCGGAGATGACCTGGCCGAGGCGGTGGCGCTGTTTGACGCTGGGAATGATGCGACGTTCTATGAATCGGGGGGCCAAACCTGGAGAGTTCTCGTACGACCCTTGGTGGCTGACGAGGAGGCGTGCGTCACCCGGTAGTCAGGCGCCAGGGATGACGGCCAGAAGTGTGCCCGATGCCAGGCTGATGGTGGCGATCGGAGAGCTGAATTGGTTCGAAAGGCCGCGAGACTCCCACGGTTCGAGCACCTCATTGGCCAGTGGCCATCGGAGCCCCTGAGTGACGACGCCCGTGGCTGGCCCCCCGACAGCCAGGAGGCTGACCGTAGCGCCGACCGATCCGTGGAGCTGAGTCCACCGGTTCACGACATACACGTGGGCGTGTCCGGCCAACCACTCGACCTTACGATTGGACAAACCGGGGGCGGTGAGCACCGCAGCGTTGCCAAAGAAGTGATCGAGCCGTCCGCCATGGCCGCCCAGTACGACGATGCGTTCGGCGTCGAGTCGGACGGCCGCGTCGAGGGCAAGTTCTAGATCCGTGTAGTTCTTGTCGGTCGGATATTGCTCAATAGGGATGCCCTCCGAATCTGCCAGCGCCTTGGCCGAAACCGAATCGAGGTCACCCACAATGAGATCCACCGCCAGGTTGAGGCGACGGGCATGGTCAAGACCTGAATCGGCAGCTATGACATAGGCATCGGCCGGCACATCTTCGATTTGGTCGACGTGAACCGCGTCGCCTCCGGCAACCACCACCGCGGTAATCGGATCATCCAACATTATGTCAATCTAGATAGCGTGCGAGCCAACCGTGGACCTCGGAGTACCAGTAGATCGAGTTGTTTGGCTTCAGGATCCAATGGTTTTCGTCAGGGAAGTAGACGAGACGAGCGTCGACGCCTTTGGCCTTGAGGACGCCGTACAGCTCGAGCCCCTGACTTATCGGGACGCGGTAGTCCTTCTCTCCGTGGATGATGAGCGTCGGCGTCTCGTAGCCGTCGTAGTGAAACGAAGGGCTCCAGCGGGCGTTGCGGATGGGATCTTCCCAGGGGGAAGCCCCGGCCGCACGTTTTAGGTCGGTGGTCCAATCGGTCGCGTACATACTTGCGAGGTTGGTGACGGCCGCATGGGCGATGGCGCAGGCGAATCGGTTGTCCTGGGTCGCCAGCCATGCCGTCAGGTATCCGCCGTAGGAGCCACCCGTAATGGCTATCCGATCCGGATCGATAGAGCCGCGGGCGATCAGGGATTCGGTGGCTGCCAAGATATCGGCGGCCGGGCGCTCGCCCCAGGCGCCGGAGATTGACTCGGTGAAAGCATGGCCAAAAGACGATGAACCATGGAAGTTGACCATGGCGACTACATAACCGGGGGCGGCGAAGGCATGAGCGTTCCATCGTTGGTGCCAGACGTCACCGAAGCTCGCGTGCGGCCCGCCATGAATCATGTGGACAAGCGGGTATTGCCCGCTGGCGTCGAAGTCGGGCGGATAGACGACATACATCTGTACTGCCGCACCATCGGCGCCTTCGATCGTCGTGTCTTCGACTTCACCAAGGTCGAGGCCGTCCAAGATGGCATCGTTGAAATGGGTGGCGCGTTCAAGCGACTCTCCGATCCAGGAGATGCGGACAAGTTCGGGGGGTTTGGACAATGACTGTTGCAGTAGGTACAGGTGGTCGGGTGTCGCCGCCGGGTCCGACACTGAGTGATCGGTTGGAATCAGGCGTGGTGGCCCTCCGTCGATCGGTACCAGATAGGCCCTTGTTTGGGCGGATTCCTCGCCGATCGCGAGGACGCCTGAGCCATCCGGTACGACGATCCACGACGACGGTGACAGACCCCAATGTTCGGTAAGCGCGACCTGGGTTCCGTCGGGCTCCAACAACGTCAGCCGCACCGGCGTCGCGTAGAAATCCATCTCTGCGGATGCCCCGAATACGATTCGGCCATCCGGTAGAAACACGGGGCGGTCGTCGTCGCCGGGATTGTGGGGAGTGAGTCGGGTCAGTTCGCCGCCCGCGGTCGGGACTCTCCACAGTTCGTAACGTGGCCGTGGAAGGGTCCCATGGTCAAGGAGGGCCGCGCTCAAGACGAGTTGGGTACCGTCGGGCGAAATGTCGAAGTTTTCGGTGATCCCGGAAAAAGGAAGGCTGACGAATGCTTTCAATGTGGGTGTCAGGTCGTGAGTCGACCCTGTCAGTTCGACCTTGAAGAGATGAGTGACATAGTCGTCCGTGAGCCAGGTGTCCCAGAATCGGTAGAACCGGGCTTCGGTCGTTTTGACCGTTACCTTCGATTTGGAGAGTTCTGCGACGATTTCAGCAGTTCGGTCCGGGTCGGGCCCGTAGACGTTGGCCGCCACGATCAAGCCGCTTCCATCGGGTAGCCATCGCATGGCTTCCACTCCGAGCGGGAAGGAGGTCAGCGCGTCGGACTCTCCTCCATCCATGGCCATCACATGGACCTGAGGAAGCTCGTCCACCTTGCGCAAGAAAGCAAACTGGTGGCCTGACCGGGCGATGGCAGGGGCGGTGGCCGACGTACTTGCGGTGAGGGGTTTGGCGTCAGCCAACGAGTAGATGCGAGTCAGCGCTGCATCGGTACCAATGTCGAATGTCGTCACCGGGAAGACGCCCTGGCCATTCTCGGCGACGGAGGCCCTTCCGACCCGAGCGATGGCCCAAAGGTCTTCTGCGGTGATGGTTCTTGTCATGGTGCGAAACTAACAGGCCCCCAGGGCGGACGGTCGGGGTGGTGTCGTAGGTGACGAAGTAGCCAGGGAGGGACTCAAGGAAAGCCATCGCTTCGGGTCCGAGCGTTTCGACTCCTGCCCCTCAGCGACTGTGGCCTCAACCGTGGTTGTCGCCACAGTGGGACTGCTTGAGGTCGTACAGGCGGCAGTAATCAGGGTGGCGCTCAAGAGCGCCGAAACCAATCGCATGGCGTCCTGGTTTATCGGCGTGCGGAATTGCCCGTCTAAGCTTTTGCCCATGGACACAATTGGCGTACTGACTTCTGGTGGCGATGCCCCTGGTATGAACGCAGCCATTCGGGCAGTCGCCAAGGTCGCATCGGCCCGTAACGTCAGGGTCCTTGGCATCGAACGCGGCTATGACGGTCTCATCGATGGTCGGTTTCGCCAACTCACCAGGGCGGTGAGTTGGGGAATGGCTCCGATCGGCGCCCTGCAGTCGGAGGGCAACAAAGGTGGCACCATGCTCGGGACAGCACGAAGTTCCCGTTTCCTGGCCCCCGAAGGTCGTCAGGAAGCCTCAAATCGGTTGTTGAGCCTTGGCGTGCGCGGCCTGGTGGTCATCGGGGGCAACGGCTCGGTAGCCGGGGCCCATCACCTGGCGATCGAATCGCCGATCCCGATCGTTGCCATACCTGCCTCCATCGACAACGACATCGGTTGCACCTCGGACGCCATCGGTGTCGACACCGCCCTCAACACGATCGTCGAAGCCTGTGATCGAATTTCCGACACCGCCCAGTCTCTCAAACGGGCTTTCGTGGTGGAGGTCATGGGTCGTCAATCAGGTTACCTGGCGATGTCGGCGGCGGTCGCCTCGGCAGCCGACGCCGTGTTGATACCCGAGCATCAGAGTACTGAGGAAGAAATCGTCGATTCGATTGCCGAGCTCATTCACCGGAATCTTGCTACCGAGCGGGCCAAGAGGCTGGTTCTCATCATCAAGGCCGAAGGGGTATCGATTCCTACTGATCGGTTGGTGTCAGAAATCGAGGCACGACTGCTCGATACCAATATCGACGTGCGAGGAGCGGTACTTGGTCATATCGTCCGGGGTGGAGCGCCCTCGTTTCATGATCGTATGTTGGCCGGGCGTCTCGGCCTGGTGGCCGTCGAAGCGATCATGAATGGGATTACCGATCACATGACCGCATGGAGAACGACCGTGAGTGGGGGGCGGCTCACCTCCGATCCGATGGTCGAATTGTTTCCAATCACCGATGTGCTCAACGAAACCGAGGCACTTCTTGACGGGACCTCGGAGATCACCAAGCGCCGAATCCGCCGCATGGAGGACATCCAGGGCGTTCTGGCTCTCTGAATGGCAGGGCGGGAGGCTCAGCGGCCGGTTCGCTCGTTTAGCTCACGCATTCGTTGCACCACCTCGGCCGGGATATCGAGGTCTCTCATCCTCCAGCTCCAGTTCCCGGCCGGCTCACCAGGGAGGTTCATTCGGGCCGAACCGTCGAGACCGAGTAGGTCCTGAAGCGGAGCGATCGACAGGGCAGCCCGTGATTCCCAGGCGGCGGTGATCACGTTCCAGGCGATATGCGAACCGTCGATACCGAGGTAGGTTCGCGCCTGATGCCGGGTGGCCTCGTCGGAAGTGTTCCACCATCCGACAGTTGTGTCGTTGTCGTGGGTACCGGTATACACGACGCAGTTGGCTGGGAAGAAGTGAGGCAAGAAAGGATTCGCCTCGTCGCCGTCAAAGGCGAATTGGAGGATCTTCATTCCTGGCAGTTCGAACTTGTCTCGTAGCTCGAAGACGGCCTCCGAAATCTCTCCCAGGTCTTCGGCAATGATCGGCATGTCAGGGAAGTGTTCTGCAACGACGTGAAAGAACCCTTCGCCTGGTCCGTCTAGCCACCGGCCGCTTTCGGCGGTCGGGCTGCCGGCCGGGATCTCCCAATAGTCTGCGAACGCGCGGAAATGGTCGATGCGGACAAGATCCACGAGGTGGAGGGTGGCGGCCAGGCGGTCCATCCACCAGCGGTAGCCCTGGCCGGCATGTACGTCCCACCGATACTGGGGGTTCCCCCAGAGCTGTCCGGTGGATGAGAAATAGTCAGGCGGCACGCCCGCAACGAGCGTGGGCTTCCCGGTTTCGTCGACTTCGAAGAGCCCCCGGTTGGCCCAGACGTCGGCCGAGTCCGACGAAACGAATATGGGGAGGTCGCCGATGATACGAATTCCCCGGGAGTCGGCGTATTGATGCAGAGCATGCCACTGTCTGAAAAACAAGAACTGCCCGAAGGCCACCCGGCGAAGTTCGTCGTGAGCGTCGATTCGTAATTGTTCGATGGCGGCCGGAACGTGGTCGCGAAACTCGGCCGACCAACCGGTGAAGCTGCCACCGCCCTGGCGAGCCTTGATCACCATGAATAACGCGAAGTCGTCAAGCCACGCAAATTCTGATTGGACGAATCTGTCTAATTCATGGGACAGACCGGCAGGAACGGTCTGACCGAACGTCAGGTAGGCCCGGTCTATCAAGGTGGTTTTCCACTTGATGGTCGCTCCGTAATCGACCGAATGAGACGGAAAGTCCGGACGGTCGGTCGGTTCGTCCAACAGCTGATCGCGGATGAGGAGATCGGTACTGATGAGATATGGGTTTCCTGCAAACGACGAGAAACACTGATAGGGGGAATCTCCATACCCGGTAGGTCCCAGGGGAAGGACCTGCCAATAGGTGCAGCCCATGGCTGCGAGTGTGTCGATCCACGCGTATGCAGCCGGTCCGAGATCGCCGATGCCGTCGTTGCCCGGCAGGGAAGTCGGATGGAGTAACAGCCCACTTGAGCGTTCTTGCAGCATAAGGCGCCACGATAGCTGCCTAGGATCGGCGAATGGCAGTTGCTGGATCCATCGTGCTCTTCTCACTGGGACTCGTATTGGTGGTCGCTACGCTCATCTCAGCGGTCCGCACCGTCGTCTTACCGCGAGCCGCCCAATCGTGGCTCACCGGGATGGTGTTCGGACCTTCGGGCAAGTTCTTCCGACTACTTGCCAATGAACGACGGTCCTTTGAGGCGCGTGATCGGGTCATGGCGCTGTTTGCGCCGATCACGTTGGTACTGCTGCCGGTGGTATGGGTCATTGTGGTTGGCGCGGGCTACACGGCGATGTTCAAGGCGATCGGGGCGACAACCTGGAGCGAGGCGTTCCGCGTTTCTGGTTCGAGCCTTCTGACCCTTGGCTTTGCTCCGGTAGACACGAACCTCGAGCACATCGTGGCTTTCTCTGAAGCCATACTGGGATTGGGATTGGTGGCGTTGCTCATCACCTTCCTACCGTCGATCTATTCCTCGTTTGCTCGCCGTGAAGCCATGGTCACGCTGATGGAGGTGCGCGGTGGGACTCCGCCAAGTGCGACCCAGTTCCTTCTCCGATTTCATAGGATCGGCTGGATCGACCATTTGGATCAGGAGTGGGCGGCCTGGGGGCAGTGGTTCGCCGAGGTGCAGGAAGCTCACACGACGTTCCCGGCGTTGAATTTTCTCCGATCCCCGCAGATGGACCTCTCGTGGATAACGGCCGCTGGTGCCGCACTCGACGCGGCCGCACTGGCACAGACATCGCTGGTCAGCCAGCCCAGTCCGGCAGGACGGGTTGTGATTCGGGCCGGGTTCATAACGTTGCGACGGATCGCAGATGTATTCGGGATCGTCTACGACCCCGATCCCCAATACGGCGACCCGATTGCCCTCACGTTCGCCGAGTTCAATGAGGCGCTCGACGCGCTGGCCGCAGACGGGATCGAGGTGGTTGATGACCGGGAACAAGCGTGGAGGGACTTTGCGGGTTGGCGGGTCAACTATGAGGCGGTGCTGCTGGAGATCGCCGAACTGATTATGGCCCCATATGCACCCTGGGTTTCCGATCGCTCAAGTGTGCAGCTCCATCCGCCTAAACGGATTCGCTGGGGACCTCGTCGATCTCGATCGTGAGTTTTTCGAAGGCGGCTCGCAAGGCGGCTTCGACGTGTTCGGGGCGGCCGGCCCTGGCGAACAGGAACCCGAGGTAGCGGTTGCCTTCCGGCCATGCCTTGACCCGTTCGCCGATCGGAATGCTGATCGTAAGTTTGGTTATTCCGGCGACCTTCAGCGCGGCTTCTGTCCCTTTGACTCCCCGGAAGAAACCAGTGGTGCGGGTGGGCAGCATCATGACTCCGGAGGCGGCATGATATGGACGAATCTCCGGAATCCTCATACCTAGGGCCGCCCTGAGCAGCATTGTTTCGAGGCTCGTGCCAAGGAGGCCAAATTGGAGGGCCTGACCGCACAGACCGCCGATTGGTCGGGCGGCCAATTCAATGACTCGAACGAAGGATCCATCGATGCGGAGTTCGGCATGGATCGGGCCTTCGGTTAGGCCGATCGCATCAATTGCTCTCTGGGTGGTGGCGGCGACCTCAGCTAGTACTTCTGGATGGTGCCGAGAGGGAGTTATATACAGGGACTCTTCGAAGAACGGCCCATCAAGCGGATCAGGCTTGTCCAATACCGCGAGTACCTTCAGGCTGCCGGATATGAGCACGCCCTCGACCGCAACTTCCTGACCAGGCACAAACCGCTCAAAGAGCAGCGGTTCGTTGGGGCTGCGACCCGTGCAGGCTAGAATTCGTCGGATTCGTGCCACCGCCTCCGGTGCTTCTTCTGGCGAATCGATCCGGATGACACCCTGAGATGCCGCCAGACTGAGGGGTTTGATGACCAGTGGCATGGTCAGTTCGGAAGCAACCTGAGCCGGATCAGCCGACCGCTCGACCACGACGAAGGGTGGCTGGGGCACCTTGTCGCGCAGAGCCCGACGCAACATCGCCTTCTCCCTCGTGATGGCGACTGCCGCTGGATGGTTATGAGCGAGTTTGAGGTCGTGAGCGGCGTGGGCAGCCACCAACACGCCTTGATCGTCGACTGGCACGATGGCCACAAACGGGGTGGTGGCATGCCGCTCGACGATGTCCGCCGCAGCTTGAATCGGATTGTCAAGATCGACGAGAAGAAAGTCGGCCTTGTCAAGAAGTAACTGGCGGCGCTCTGACACGACCGTGAGTCGAACGCCAAGGTCACGGGCCGCTTCGACGAAGGCCGTGGCCCGATACGTCTCCGAACTGAGGATGATTGCCACGCGTTGCACATCTCCATATTTGCCGGTTTGTGTGATGACATCCAAAACTGAAGTAACATAGGTTTTCGCGCACAGTGGAGATCCCCTTGAGTACTCAGCCGCTTTCGATAACCGATGATGCGGTCGGCAAGATTATCGAGATTCGCGATAGCGAAGAGTCCGACCACGAACTTGCCCTTTTCATCGAGATCACCGGTATCAAAGGCCCTCAGTTTGTGTATGAGCTGAGCTTCATGCCGGTCTCCGATCAAAAAGAGACCGATGAGCGCTACACGTACGGACCCCTGTCGGTTCTCATCCCGAAGAAGGATGTCGTCAACCTCGCCGGCGCCGTGCTGTCGCTCGGGTCGGACCCGGCCAATCCGGCGCTAGCGATCGACAACCCCAACCAACCGTCCACACCGTTGATGGCCGGAGCGAGCATCCCGGGGGATTTGGTTGGCCCGCTCGCCGATAAGGTCCAGCAAGTACTGGAGCGTCAGGTCAATCCTTCAATCGCCGGACATGGGGGAGCGGCCCGTCTCGTTTCTGTCGATGACCGCACCGCGTATCTCGAGCTAATGGGTGGCTGTCAAGGCTGTGGCATGGCATCGGTAACGCTCAAGCAGGGCATTGAGCGGATTCTCAAAGATGCGATTCCTGAGCTGCTGGCGGTAGAGGACGTGACGGATCATGCCTCGGGCACTGACCCCTACTACGAGGCTGCCAAGAAGTAATCAGCGGGTTTCGATCCGCAAAATGTGCGTACGGTTCGCCCAGACGAGGCCTGCTGGAGTTTCCAGTCGTATCCAGGGTTCCTTGATGGCATCGGAGATCCGTTTTCCCCGTCCCTCCTCGAAGAGGAGTTGTCCGTCAAATCGATGTCCGCCCACCAGTTCGATGAGGGCGTGTGCCCGACCGTAGTAGCCAACTGGATCGGCACCGGAGACGGCCCGGATGGCCGACACCGCCGCCTTACCTATTAGCTGAAATCTTTCTGCGCGGATCTTGAACGGGAGCATCGGCTCGCTGTCGTCGGTCAACAGTTCGCCGATTGTCTCAGCCCCGCTGCGGTGAATCGATTGGTGGGCCAGAAAAATCGTTCCAGCGTCCACCGCGCCGTTAACGAGATACAGCGTGGCAGGCACCGGTTGTTTCTTGATGTGTAAAGCCTCCATGCGCACCTAACCCTAGCCCCGGGGCCACTGAAAGCGGTTGTGCTGGGTCGGCCAGGATGGGTGGTTTGCCGCGGAAGACATGGCCTCCGGTGGTCTCGATCCGGGCTGGCACACTGCTTGCCAGGTTTTTGGCACCGGCGGCGACTGCCGAAACTTCGGCGCCCACGATGTGATCGCGACCGACGAGGAAGAATCGACCGGCCAGGTCGAGCATTGGCAGCATGGCGCTTGACGAACGCATGAGGTCCAACACGGTCTCATGGCCACTGTGCGTGGCTGAGAACTCGGCAAGGAACAGCGTTCCTCGGACTACGGTCGAATTGGACGGGTAGAGGGAACCGGGGGTCTCGAGGTTGGCGCCCCGATGGTCGTTCATGCCTGTTTGGCTGGATGGTCGGGAGGTAGGAACGGAAGAATCAGCTCGGTATTGATGGCACGTTCGAAAGCGGTTTCCGGGTCGATGCGCTTGGCCATCAGGAGCTCAAGAATGGCGTGGTCGAGCGTTTGCATACCGCCGGACCTCCCGGTTTGCATCAGAGAAGGAATCTGGAACGTCTTTCCCTCGCGGATCAGGTTGGCGATCGCCGGAGTACAGATCATGATCTCGAGCGCGGCTACCCGGCCGGGTGTGTCGATGGTCCGAAACAGC
>Ga0326597_10013712_pt1 | contig 10643 bp, 10 predicted proteins | sample RVTome_12_FD_203789 | JGI IMG/M metagenome (GOLD analysis project Ga0326597, IMG submission 203789) | Soil microbial communities from uranium-contaminated site in the Upper Colorado River Basin, Wyoming, United States - RVT100D185 | ecosystem: Environmental > Terrestrial > Soil > Contaminated >... | reverse complement strand
ATGGCCAAGACGTCGACCAAGGTGTTCGTGCTCGAGGTCATGGGGCGCCACGCCGGCTGGATCGCGGCCGCCGGCGGCCTGGCCTCGGACGAGAGCTGCGAGCTTCCGGTGGTTATCCTCTTTCCCGAGATCACATTCGACAGGGAGAAGTTCCTGAAGACGGTCGACCGGATGGTGAAGAAGCACGGCTACTGCTCCGTTGTCGTGTCCGAAGGGGTCAAGGGGCCGGACGGCCGCTTCCTGTCCGACCAGGGATTGAAGGACGCCTTCGGCCACGCCCAGCTCGGCGGCGTGGCGCCGGTCATCGCCGGCATGGTCAAGGACGGCCTCGGCCACAAATACCACTGGGGCGTGGCCGACTACCTGCAGCGCGCCGCGCGGCACATTGCATCCAAGACGGACGTCGACCAGGCCTACGCCATGGGCAAGGCCGCGGTGGAATTCGCGCTGAAAGGACACAATTCGGTGATGCCGACCATCGACCGTGTCTCCGGCAAACCGTATCGTTGGAAGGTCGGCATGGCCCCGTTGAGCCAGGTGGCCAACGTCGAGAAGATGATGCCCAAGAACTTCATCACCCGCGACGGCTTCGGAATCACGGACAAGTGCCGCGAGTATCTCTTGCCGCTCATCAAGGGCGAAGACTACCCGCCGTATCGCAACGGCATGCCGCTGTATGTCTGCCTGAAGAACGTCGCCGTGAAGAAGAAGCTCAAGCAGAGGTTCGAGGTCTGAGGTCCGAGGTTCGAGGTTCGAGGTTCGAGGTCCGAGGTCCGAGGTCCGAGGTCCGAGGTCTAAGGTCCGAGGTCCGAGGTCCGAGGTTTAAGGTCCGAGGTCCGAGGTCCGAGGTCTAAGGTTCGAGGTCCGAGGTCCGAGGTCCGCGGTCCGAGGACTGAGAGCAAAGGTGTTTAGGAGGCTGGTGAACTGAATGGTGCTGAGTGCTGAGCACAGGGTGCTGAGAGCGGGACGGGCGCAGCGGGTCGTGCCTCAGTCCTTTTCTGTCAGTCCTCAGTCCTCGGCGCGGAGACAGAAAGGTATCGCCGCCCCTTGGTCCCTCAGCCCGAGGGGCCTGTGTGTTCAGCACTCGGTACCCAGCACTCGCCCCACCCGGCCCTCGGGCCTCGAAAGTGTCGTGTAGGCGACGGCGGCCGCGGCGCGGTCGTCGGACAATGGGCGTTGCCGACCCGCACAGGCCAACGCGCCAGCGGCGGGTCCGAACAATAACAGGAGGAGAAACATGACTGCTGGTTTGATCATCGCGCTGGTCTGCGCCATTGCCGCCCTGGTGTACGGGGGCTTCTCGGTCAAGTGGATCCTCGATCAGCCCGCCGGCAGCGAGCGCATGCAGGAGATCGCAAGTGCCGTGCAGGAAGGGGCGTCGGCGTATCTCAATCGCCAGTACACCACCATCGGCATCGTCGGGGTGATCCTGTTCCTCGTCATCGGCTTCGTATTGAACTGGCTCACCGCGGCGGGATTCGCGGTCGGGGCGGTACTCTCCGGCTTGGCCGGTTATATCGGCATGTATATCTCGGTGCGCTCCAACGTGCGCACGGCCCAGGCGGCCCACGACGGTCTCGATCCGGCGCTGCAGGTGGCCTTCCGCGGCGGCGCGGTCACCGGCCTGCTGGTGGTCGGCCTGGGACTGCTCGGGGTGGCCGGCTTCTACGCGGTGCTGGTGGGATTGACGCCGGCGGGCGAGACCGTGGGCCTGGCGCCGCTGGTGGGCCTGGGCTTCGGCGGCTCGCTGATTTCCATCTTCGCGCGGCTCGGGGGAGGCATCTTCACCAAGGGCGCGGACGTCGGCGCCGACCTGGTGGGCAAGGTCGAGGCCGGCATCCCCGAGGACGACCCGCGCAACCCGGCGGTCATTGCCGACAACGTCGGCGACAACGTGGGCGACTGCGCCGGCATGGCCGCGGACCTGTTCGAGACCTACGCGGTCACGGTACTCGCCACCATGCTGCTCGGCGCCCTGCTGCTCAAGGACGCCGGCGCCGCAGCGGTGACCTATCCCCTGGTACTGGGCGGGGTGTCCATCATCGCCTCGGTCATCGGCACGTTCTTCGTCAAGGCGAGGCAGGGCGGCAAGATCATGAACGCCCTTTACCGCGGACTCATCGTTGCGGGCGTGCTGGCGGCGATCGCCTTCTATCCGGTGACGAGCATCATGATGGGCGACAACGGCACGTACAGCGTCGGGGCCCTGTACGGCTCGGCCCTGATCGGCCTGGTGCTGACCGCGGCCATGGTGGTGATCACCGAATACTACACCGCCACCGAGTACAAGCCCGTGCGCCACATCGCCGAGGCCTCGGTGACAGGCCACGCCACCAATATCATTGCCGGGCTGGGCGTGGGCATGAAGGCCACGGCACTGCCGGTGCTGGCCGTGTGCGCCTCGATCTGGGGCGCGCACGCCCTGGCCGACCTCTACGGCATCGCCATCGCGGCCACCGCCATGCTGTCGATGACCGGCATCATCGTCGCACTGGACGCGTACGGGCCGATTACCGACAACGCCGGCGGCATTGCGGAGATGGCCGACCTGGACGAGAAGATCCGCGCCGTAACCGATCCCCTGGACGCCGTGGGCAACACCACCAAGGCGGTCACCAAGGGCTATGCCATCGGCTCGGCGGGGCTCGCGGCGCTGGTTCTGTTCGCGGACTACACCCACGAGCTCGAGGCGCACCACGGCGAAGTGGTGCGCTTCCTGCTCTCGGACCCCATGGTGATCATCGGCCTGTTCATCGGCGGCCTGGTGCCGTTCCTGTTCGCCTCCATGGCCATGGAGGCGGTGGGACGTGCCGCCAGCGGCATCGTCCTGGAGGTGCGCCGCCAGTTCAAGGAGATCCCGGGGATCATGGAGCGCACCGCCAAGCCCGATTACTCGCGCGCGGTCGACATGCTCACCAAGGCGGCCATCAAGGAGATGGTGCTGCCGTCGCTGCTGCCGGTGCTGGTGCCCATCGTGGTGGGCCTGATGCTGGGCCCCAAGGCCCTGGGCGGACTGCTGCTGGGCACCATCATTACCGGCCTGTTCGTCGCCATCTCCATGACCACCGGCGGCGGGGCGTGGGACAACGCCAAGAAGTACATCGAGGACGGCCACCACGGGGGCAAGGGATCGGAGGCGCACAAGGCGGCGGTCACCGGCGACACCGTCGGCGATCCCTACAAGGATACCGCCGGCCCTGCGATCAACCCGCTGATCAAGATCATCAACATCGTCGCATTGCTGATCGTCCCGATACTCTGAGGCGAGCGGCCGTCGTCCTCTCGCCTCGGCAGAGACGAGGAGCGAGGGACGAAGGTTGAACCCAACGCGTTCGCGCCGTGGGAGCGAGTTTCCGCCCGCGACCCGGGTCGGGACCGTAAGGTCGCCCGTGGACTGGCCAAGATCCAGGCCCTGGTCGTCCTCGCCCGCAAGCTCGCGCGCGTCGCCTTCGCCCTGCTCAAGAAACCAGACCGACTACCAGCCCACGGTGCGCACACGGCCTGGCGCGCAGACATGGAATCTCCTGCTGCCGACGGCCGAAACCTTCCGGCTGGCCATCGCGCAACGACGCGCGACCGCCCGCCACCCCGCGCGCAGCAAGAGCGCCGCGGCGGGCCTCGTCTTTTTCCCTCGCCCCTCGATCCGGTCCTCTCGCGGCACGAGCGTCCCGGCGCGGCTCGGCACCCAGCACTCGCCCCGCTTCCCACCGTCCGTGCTGGTGACCGGTGACCACCCACCCCCCTTCGCAGTACGCAGTACGAGCGCCCGCGGCCGGCGCGCCTCAGCACCCGGTACCAGCCTCCGCGACTCGGACCTCAGTCCTTTCCTCTCGCCTCTCACCACTCGACGCTCTAAAATACCCTCCCCTCCCCCCCAGAAAAGTAGAGTCAATGAACCTCGACCGCGTGACCTCCGGCCGCGACGTCCCGAACGAAATCAATGTGATCATCGAGATTCCCGCGCGCAGCGATCCGGTCAAGTACGAGGTGGACAAGGAGACGGGAGCGATGTTCGTGGACCGGTTCATGGGCACCGCCATGCACTATCCGTGCAACTACGGCTACATTCCCCACACCCTGTCCGCCGACGGCGACCCGGCCGACGTGCTTGTGGTGACGCCGGTGCCGCTGATCAGCGGATCGGTCATCTGCTGCCGCCCCATCGGTCTGTTGGAGATGACCGACGAGTCCGGCGACGACGCCAAGATCCTCGCCGTGCCGATCGACAAGCTGTGCCGGCAGTTCCGCGGCGCCCGCGGGCCCGAAGACATGCCGCCGGGCCTCACCGAGCAGATCGCTCACTTCTTCGAGCACTACAAGGACCTGGACGAGGGAAAGTGGGTCCGGGTCAAGGGCTGGCGCGGCGCCGACGCGGCCAGGCAGGAGATCGTGAACAGCGTCGAGCTGTACAAGGCGGCGCCGGAGAAGCCGCATTTCTAGGGCCGAGGGTCGGGTCGCGCGCCGGGGCGCGCGTACTGCGTGCTGCGTGAACGGCGGGCGAACGCACAGCAGCGGGGCGGGTCCGGTCGGCGCCAAGAAGACAGGGGCGAGGTACGAGGGCAAAGGGACGAAAATCTGTGGGCGCTTCGCGCTGCGCGCGCCTCGCCCTCGGCCCTCGCTACTCGTACCTCGCGAGGCGAACGCCGAGCGCTGGCCCACGTGATTCGAGCGCGCCATGGATGGCGCGGGAGATTAAGCCGGGCGGACCCGGGCCGCGCCGCCACGCGCAGGATCGCGTCGACGCCAGGCAGACCGCAGCCCGTTGTTCAACTCACCCTCTAACGAGATCGAGCCCGCAGGAGGCCACCCATGAGCGGCATGAAGAAATGGATCGAGCAGCTGACCGGCAAGGAGGTGATGGTCATCACCCGCAACGACGAGACCGAGCACCGGGGCACGTTGCTGCACCTGGATCTCGATCCCCAGGAAGGCGGCATGGGCCCCACCGCCGTGCTGGAGAAGGATGACCGAACGCACCTGATCGCGTTCGACGTGGAGTATATCGACGAGCTGCACGAGGACGATGTATAGGGGAGAGATGAGGACTGAGGACTGAGAGGAAAGTGCCCGGTGCCGGGTGTTGGGCAATGAGAGGCCCGAGGTCCTGGTCACCCGCCGGGACGTTCGTACTGCGCACTGAGTTCCGCGAAACGCTCAAATCGAGATGGGCTGTCGAGGCGGCATCCTGCCGCAACCGCGCCTGGACAGCGATTCAACCGCCCGCGGTGCGTCACGGCCCGCACGTTGCTCTCGCAATCGCGAGTAGCGCACTGAGGCCCAGAACGCGCACGACCCAATTCCCTTTGTGCTCTTGGTAGCTTTGTGGCGAAACAATCTGTCGACGGTCCACGATTAGTTCTCCGACCTCAGCTTGCGCCGCGCGCGCGGGTGCGCGGCGTCGTAGACCTTGGCGAGGTGCTGGAAGTCGAGATGGGTGTAGACCTGGGTCGTGGCGATGTCGGCATGGCCGAGGAGCTCCTGGACGGCGCGAAGGTCCCCGCTGGATTCGAGAAGGTGGCTCGCAAAGGAGTGGCGAAGCATGTGCGGGTGGACCGGGACGTCGAGCCCCAGGCGCGCCGCCCAGCGCGCGACGATCCCCTGCACCGAGCGCCCGCCGAGCCGGCCCCCGCGGCGATTGACGAACAATGCCCGCTGGGTCGGCGCCGCGATGTCCGGGCGTACGTCCAGCCACGCCCCGCACGCGGCCCGGGCATGGCGCCCGACCGGAACGATCCGTGATTTCCCGCCCTTGCCCATGACGCGCACGGTGCCGTCGCGCAGGTCGAGGTCGCCGACGTCGAGACTGACCAGCTCCGAGAGGCGAAGCCCCGACGAATAAAGCAGCTCGAGAATCGCGCGATCGCGGCGCGCCGGCGCGTCGTCACCCGGGACCGAGACCAGCGCGCCGGCCTGCTCGGCGTCCAGCGTCCGTGGAAGCGTCCGCGCCGCCTTCGGCGCCCGCACGCCCTCGGCCGGATTGCTGGAGACTTCCCCCTCACGCAGCAGGTAGACGTAGAAGCCGCGCACCGCGGACAGCGCCCTTTGTATGCTTCGCGCCGCCAGGCCCGCGTGGTGCAGGCGCGCCACCAGGGCGCGCACGTGATGCGCGTTGAGCGCGGACCAGCCGCGGATCGACTCGGACTCGCAGAAGCGACGCAGGTGCCCGAGGTCGCGGCTGTAGGCCTCTACGGTATGCGCCGAGAGCCGCCGCTCGGTCCTGAGGTGCTCGAGGTAGCGTTCGACTTGTCTCTTGGCGGAACCCATGCTCGCAGCTCGCGCCCTGGCAGGCTGTTGGAAGACGCCGGCGAATGAGCCGCCGGTGTCTCGTTCGCCGTGCTCAGGCGCCGATGAACCGTCTCAGCGCCGCTGACGTCACCTCGCCCATGCGCCTGAGATACAACGTACCGGAATCGGGCCGGAAGCGCTCGGGGTCTCTCGAACCGAGCGCCAGCAGTCCCCACGGGCGCGGCTCGCCCAGCGCCACGACGGCGCAGGACCGCACGGTGGGGCGGCCGCCGCCGAACAGATAGTCTCCGAGGTCCGGGGCGAGCCGGTTCTCGCATATCGTGCGCCCGCGGCCCAGCCGGCGCAGCAGGGTCTCGAAACGATCATCGTCGAGCGGAACGAATTCCGACCGTGATTCCTCCGGCGCCATGGCGCAACGGATCCGTATCGCGGTGCCGTCGAGCTTGAATTCCTGGCGCAGCACGTCGCGCACGGTATCCAGCACCTCGTCCAGGTCCGATGCATCGAGCAGCGCGACCGTGACGCGATGCAGGCGCTCGGAAAGCGCGTCGTTGTCGCGCGCTATGTCCACCAGGTCGTGGAGCTGGCGCTGCAGCCCGCGGTTGGCCTCGCGCAGGGACTGAACCTGGCGCTCGATGAGCGACACGGCGCGGCCGCGCCCCACGTGCGGGACGTCCAGGCGCACGAGCAGGTCGGGATGGGAGTGGAGAAAATCCGGGTGTTCTTCCAGGAACCGGGTAACCGCGTCTTCCCAGGACAGCTCGGTGTAATTTTCAGTCAGGTTCTTCTTTCGCATTGGCCGCTACAGGTCGATGGTCCCCTTGAACACGGTGGCCGCCGGTCCGGTCATCAACACAGGGTGGCCCTCGCCGTCCCAGCGGATATTGAGCGAGCCGCCGCGAAGCTCGACCTCGACCGTCTCGTCGAGCGCACCCCAGAGCCGGCCGGCCACGACCGCGGCACAGGCGCCGCTCCCACATGCCAGCGTCTCGCCGACGCCGCGCTCGAACACCCGAACGCGAATCCTGTGCCGATCGACGATCTGCACGAAGCCGGCATTGGCCCCGCGCGGAAAGCGGCGGTGACGCTCGATCAGCGGACCCTGCTCGGCGACCGGCGCGCGATCGACATCATCCACGCGTTGAACCGCATGCGGGTTACCCATGGACACGGCCAGTATCCGCACCGTGCTCGACCCGATGTCGAGATCATACAATGTGGCGGGGCTTTCAGCCACAAAAGGCACGTCCTGCGGCGCGAGACGCGGCACGCCCATGTTCACGGTCACCGAGCCGTCGTCCTGCTCGGTGAGCGTCATGACCCCGTTGCAGGTCTCGACGACGATTTCCCGCTCCTCGGTGAGCCCCTCCTCGCGCAGGAACCGCACGAAGCATCTGGCGCCGTTGCCGCACTGCTCCACCTCTCCACCGTCGGCATTGAAGATGCGGTAGCGGAAGTCCGCGCGCGAGTCGCTCGCCGGCTCCACGACCAGGACCTGGTCGCAGCCCACGCCGTAGTGCCGGTCTGCGAGCCGCCGGATCTGGGCGTCGGAAAGCGCGACCCGCTGCCGGATTCCGTCCAACATCACGAAGTCGTTGCCCAGCGCCTGCATCTTGGTGAATCGCAGTATCATCGGCCACCTATCCGCTTGCGGACAACGCGCCTGCGCCCTGCACGGGCGGGGCGTGCCTGCGTGCGGGGCGCACCCCCCGGACCAGCAGGTGGCGGTCGCTCGCCGCCTCGCACACCAGCCCGTCCAGCCCCGCACGCTCGAGCTGCGCCCGCACTTCCTCGAGGCGGTACGCCGCAAGCAGTGAGTTGTAGAAATCCCGGCGAAGCACGTCCGGCTCGTCCGCGGAGTATGTCTCGACGAGCCCTCGCGCCGCCGCCGGAGAATCGGGACGCATGAGATCCATCACCAGGATCGCGGCGCCAGGCGCGCCGTGCGCCCACACGGCCTCCCACAGGACCCCCGGCTCGGCAAGGTGATGCAGCAGGCTGTTGCTCACCACGGCGTCGTAGCGTCCGGAAGGCCCCTGTGCGGCCCCGAGACGCGCCTGCACCAACTCGATGCGTCCCGCGAGGCCCGCGCCCTCGACCGCCGCGCGGGCGAGGCGCAGCATGGCCGGCGCGCCGTCCACGCCGACGACGCGCGAGCGCGGGAATTCACGCGCCAGCCGCAGGCAGATGTCGGCGGGACCGCAACCCAGGTCGAGTATGCTCTGGCCGTCGAAACGAGGGAACTGCCGTCGGAATGTCTCCACAAAAAGCTGATTCGGTTCCGAAAAGTCCGCCTCGGCGTAGGCGCGCGCCTGCTCCGCCTCGTCCATCAGCTCAGGCTCGGGAACCCGTTTCATTCCGCCCTTGATCCTCGTCGTCGAATCGGACCATGATAAACCATCGGCCGGACGGCCCACACTTCCGGTCGAGCAACGCGAGCGAACGGCTCAATGCGCCGCCGACCGTGAATTGGTCTCCGGGAGGAACGAGATGATGGCCCCGCGCCTGCCCAGAATCGGCGAATGGTACGAGCACCTGCACGAGAACGATCTGCTGAGGGTGCTCGATACCAACCTGGACCGCGAGACCGTGACCGTCCAGCGCCTCGACGGCAACCTCGAGGAAATCGACCTCGACGAATGGAACGGCATGCCGCTGGAGAGTATCGACCCTCCTGACGACGAAGTCGACGCGGAGGACGATGTGCAGATCGACGAGCTCGAGGAACCGGAGCTGTCTCTCGACGAGGAAGGGCTGTCCGGTCCCGAGGAATCCGACGAGTACGACTGACGAGCGCGCTTCGATCCGCAGCGCTGCGTCTCAACGGCCGCGTCCCGGTCGGCACCCGAACCATGAAAGATCGACACACGCTGCAGGAACGGATGCTCGCAGAGATCGAGCAGGAAACGCGTGACACGCGCTCCTACACCGGCCGCGGCCGGCTCGATCAGCGGGTGATGGAGGCGATGGCCGAGGTGCCGCGGCACGAATTCGTGCCCGCCCACCTGGCGCCGTACGCCTATGACAACGGGCCGCTCCCCATCGGGCACGGCCAGACGATCTCCCAGCCATACATCGTCGCGCTCATGACCGACCTCCTCGACGTCGGCCCCGACGACGTCGTGCTGGAGATCGGCACCGGCTGCGGCTACCAGACCGCCGTGCTGTCCCGCCTGGCGCGCAAGGTATACAGCATCGAGATCGTCGCCGAACTCGGCGCGCAGGCAAGCGAACGACTCTCGCGGCTCGGGTACGACAACGTGGAAGTGCGCATCGGCGACGGCCACGCCGGCTGGCTGGAGCACGCACCCTTCGATGGAATCATCCTGACGGCGGCGGCGGCGCGCATACCGCCGGCGCTGCTGGATCAGCTTGCGCAGGGCGCCCGCCTGGTGGCGCCGCTGGCCAGGGCCTACGGCGGGCAGGAGCTCGTGATCATGGAGAAGGAGACAGGCGGCAGGATAACCACGCGCGACGTGCTGCCGGTCGCCTTCGTGCCGCTTACCGGGACGGACACGGAACCCTCTGCGTAGGCCGGCGATGTCGTCGGCGCGCGCACACCTGGTCTTCGTCTACGGCAGCCTGCGGCGCGGCCAACGCCATCACCGCCTGCTCGGCGGATCCCGCCTTCTCGGGCTGCATCGCACCGCGCCCGGCTACACCATGATCGACCTGGGCGCCTACCCGGGCGTTGTCGATGACGGGCAGACGGCGGTGACCGGCGAAGTCTATCGCGTCAGCGGCGCGTGCCTTCGCGTGCTCGACTGGTTCGAAGGCTGTCCCGCGCACTACCGGCGCACAGCCATTGCAACGCCGTGGGGAGCGGCGTGGATCTACCTGTTGGGCCGCACGGTCCGCCGCCCTGCACGCCGGGTGGCCGGCGGCGACTGGTGCCGCCGGCGCGGCTGAGGACGCTCTCTCAGGCGTCGCTTCGCGTCTCCACCAGCGAGGTCCAGTCGTATCCGCCCGCGTCGGTGACGATGAACCAGGGATTGAGCAGGGATTCTTTGTTGTAGCGGAGCGACTCGCCGCGCATGTCGATCACCCGCCCCCCCGCCACCTCCACCACGCACTGCGCGGCGGCGGTGTCCCATTCGGAGGTGGGACCCAGGCGGGGATAGACGTCGGCCCGGCCCTCTGCGACGAGGCACAGCTTCAGCGAGCTGCCCATACCCACGGTGTCGAACCCGCTCTCCTGAGCGCTCAGGCGCTCGAGGAAGGCGGCGAGATGCGCTCCGGCATGGGAGCGGCTCGCCACGACGCGGGCCCGCCCTCCCGAGTAGCGTCCCGCCTCGATGCGCTCGGGGGCATCATCACCGCGCCGGCGGAAGACGCCCTCGCCGCGGCACGCCAGGTAGGTCACGCCACTCACCGGCACGTGCACCACGCCCAGCACC
>Ga0326597_10013711_pt1 | contig 10643 bp, 8 predicted proteins | sample RVTome_12_FD_203789 | JGI IMG/M metagenome (GOLD analysis project Ga0326597, IMG submission 203789) | Soil microbial communities from uranium-contaminated site in the Upper Colorado River Basin, Wyoming, United States - RVT100D185 | ecosystem: Environmental > Terrestrial > Soil > Contaminated >... | reverse complement strand
CTCAGCGAGCTGGCCACCTCGAGCCTGAAGCCGAGGATCCGGAGAAGGGTGTGCCAGGCGAAGCCGATTCCCGTCATCCCAAGTGCAGCGAGCATGAAAGCGATCACAAGCAAACCGGGCCTTGCCTGGGACAACGCCCGGGCCACCGTATCACGGTCCCGAATCAGCGTTCTGACCACATAAGCGATACCAGCAAGGCCGATCAGGCCGCCAATCAGAAGAGACCATCTTCGTCCCCGCGCTCCACCCGACATGCCTGGCCCGGCTACTAAACCACCATCGTCCATTACGAAGGTTCGTCGACAAGCGTCGCCGGCGATTCGATCGGCAATTTCACCGAAAGGTGGGCGTTTGCTTGCATGTCCATCCAGTAGGCGAAAAACAAAGAGTTCAGAGCGGTGATGGTGAAAAAGGCCAAAGCAAGCGCAGTCATTTGCGGTACAAAACCGTTCGAGATCCAGCTGACTACCAGACGAACCGAAAGAGCGATTGAGACCACCATCGTGAGAGTCGCGAGTGAGTAGAAGAAGACCAATGGATGAAAATCGCGCAGTACGTACTTGTGGAACAGGCGCCACCAGAAACGACGAATGAGAAGAGCCGAGATCGTCAACGTGACCTTGGCGATCTTCATCGACGATATTTCGCCGACACCGTACAGGGGAGTGATGGGGACGTCGGCCACCCTGCACTCGGCCACATTGGCCAAAACGAGGACATCGTTTGGGCGGCCATAGCGCTTATACATCGCGTTCCAATCGATTCGTTCGAGAGCAGCCTTCCCGGCCGCCGAATACCCGGACTGTGAATCCACGACCGCCCAATAACCAGATGCCATCTTCGTCAGAAGACTCAGCACCGCGTTGCCGAAGAGCCTGATGCGAGGGATTTCCTTCCATCCTTCTCCACCAACCAGTCGATTGCCTTTGGTGTAATCAGCCTTCCCCTGAACGATGGGCTCGAGGAGGTGATGCATCTCCTCCGGGTCCATCTGCCCGTCGCCATCGACACTGACGGCAATGTCCACATCATTCTCTTTAGCCCAGTTGTAGGCGTGGGTGAGAGCTCCACCTACCCCAACATTTTGGCTGAGTCTTATGAGCAGGATGCGAGGGTCCACCTCAGCGGCTTGGGCTACTAAGTCGGCTGTGTTGTCTGTAGAGGCATCATCAACGACCACGATGTGGTCGGTATATTCCGGGACGGTCTTGAGCACCTGGCTGATCTGCGTGCCCTCGTTGTAAGCAGCGATCAACACTGCCACCCGATGTACTTTGTAAGTCAACTTTGATACCCGTGGACGATTGCAGGGGACGGTATCAACACCATCCCAAGAGACCAAGCCTTAATACTCCCAAGCGCGATGAGGAAGGTGCCACTTGCCCGCGCGTTACGTTGTGGAGGCGACGAGTGGGAGTGCGCGGACCCCCCGGTGGTCGGACGTGGGCCCGTTCTAGGATAGAGCTAATCGCGTTCGACGGGAGCAGGCTCGAGAAACCGGAGTCGGCCGATGATCGTAGGCTCGCTCTGGTGCTCAATCGGCTCTTGGTATTCCCACGAATGATGTCTCTCCCTGGGGTCGAATTAGTAACCCTTTGCGGTCGGCGGAGGCACGCCGAGCTCATCACGTCTCTTGGATAATGATCCGTCGCCGAGGATCTCGCCATAGATCCTGAGTAGGTTTTCGCGCTGTGCCTCCCACGAGTAGCGGTCGAGGAGCTCCGGCTGCCGGTCGTAGCTCGCATGATAGGTAGCCAGATTTCGCAGAACGTGGTCTATTGTCCTCGTCAGGTCATCGGTGTCACCGCTGGCGAAAACCTCGCCAATTCCGTGGTCTCGCACCAGGTCGGCAGTCGCCGGGCAATCACTCACGACGACAGGGAGGCGTGCGTGCATGTATTCGAAAACCTTGTTTGTCAACGTGACTCGATGGTTCAATGGGACTGAACTGATTGGAGAGACACCAATCGTTGCGGATTTCAGGAATGCCGCGACCTGGTCGGACGGCACAAAAGGCACGAAATGTAGACGATCGGCGAAGCCGCCCCTCTCGGCAATGTTTTGTAATCGACCTGCGTAATCGGACTGAGAATTGGATACAAGTGCCAGGTGTACGTGTTGAAGTCGTCCAACGGCTTCTACCAATGTGTGAACCCCCCTTCTCGGATCGAGACCTCCGGAATACACAGCGAGTATGTCCGACTCAGAGACTCCCGAGATTTCTCTCAAGGATTGGGAACTCAGATGCCCAACGGTTGGAGTATTCATCACTACATCGGGCTTGGTTGGGAGTTGATAGTCCCTCTTGAGAAGGTCCGCCAGCGGCTCCGAAACGGTGATTATGCGGTCGACACGATCGATGAAATCAGCTTCCAGGGTCGCGAATGCCGCAACCGTCGGTCGACGGTAGGTCCCCAGCCCACTGATGTATTCGTGTGCATCATAAATGATCTTTGGCACGCGTCCGCGAATATATGACCGACCGGCGGCTCTTACCGCTATGCCGAGGAGATGAACATCGTGGACGTGGATGATGTCGGGGTCGAGGTCGTCTAACTCGGGACCGAAGGAATTTTCCAGGTCATGCAGTTCAGGCAGTGCCCACCGCCAGTTCGGTCTGCGCATAATGAGGTCGCCATTTACGAGCACCTTTTTGAGTTTCGCGATTCGAGAGTTTGTACGACCGTGCAATCTCTTGAGCTTCCTGTCAAGTCGTCTTTCGGTCCGGCGGAACCGAGCATCGAGCCGCCTTTGTGTGGATCTGTGGAGCCTTTGCCGGACGCGTCCTGCTTGGAGGTGCAAATAACTGTTCAACCTTTGCGCAGTCCATGCATTTCTTGGAGCTGTTCGCTTGTCTCCCGAAACCTGAAGACTGTTGCTGCCTAGTTGGCGTTCGTTGACGCGAAGAGCCCGGGCGCTCCGGTTCTCGAAGTAGTCACGCCTGAGCCATCCAATACGCGCGCCGATTTCACGTTGAAGACCGCTGAAAGATTCTCTTTCTGCACGGATCTCCTGTTTCAGGTCGTGATCACTCGCCAGCCATCGCCAACTCCGGCGAGTGGCAGGGCGGTTCCGAAGCACAACGCTTACCGGGAGCAAAACGAGCTCTGCTTCGCCTATAGAACCATGCTCACGTTTTCCGCTCGGTGAGATTCCGAGGACTGTCACTTCAGCAGATGTGGATGCAACAGTCGTCGCCGACTTCTGCACTCTCGCGTCGACTGATACGTCGTTGGCGACGAGCATCACGACACGGGGCCGTGGAACGTCTTGCGCGACAGCCCTGGCCTCGCCAAGCGGACCTTTGCCGCCGTCAGAAGTCATCGTGGGCGGCGGCGCTAGACCCTGCAGCCACGTAATCGGTATAGGCCTGAACAACCTCGTCGGGCTCGCCGACTTGCTTGACCCGACCGTGATCCAGCCAAAGGCAACTCGAAGCCATCTCCTTGACGACCGACAGCCCATGACTGACCAGAATGATGGCCTGGGCTTTCTCCATTATCTCCCGCATCTTCTTGGATGCCTTGTCTCTGAACTCGGCGTCACCCGCCGAGAGCGCTTCATCGATCAGAAGAATGTCAGGCTCCATGGCCACAGCCACGGCGAAACCGAGCCGGCCACGCATGCCCGAAGAGTAAGTCTTTATCGGGTAGTCGATGAATTCTCCGAGACCCGAGAATTCGGCGATCTCCTCCTCGGTCGCCTCGATCTCCTTAGGAGTCAGTCCATTCGCCAGGCCGCCCAGCTTGATGTTCTCCCGCCCGGTCAGCTCGCCGTTGAATCCGATGCCTACGGAGAGAAGCGTAGTGACATGGCCGTTGACCACGATCCGGCCCTTGGTGGGGGGCAGGATTCCCGCAATCGTTCGAAGAAGAGTTGACTTGCCAGCACCGTTGTGGCCGATCACCCCCAGGAACTCGCCTTGCTTCACGGTCAGGCTGACATCCTTCAACGCCTGGATGTAACGGACTTCTTGTTTGTTCCTTCCGAGCCGGCTCAGAGCAGACTTCATCGTCTGTCGCTGTTCGAGCATCGCACGGTACTTGACCGTCACGTTCTCGACCGAGACCGCGAATGCCTCAGATTCGGACGGCAAACTCACGTTCCCTCCTCATAAACATCAGGGCACCAACCACCAGGCTCCCCAGGGCCCAACCGACGCTGGCGCCGACGAAAACGAGGTCCGGCGAACGACCCTCGAAGAGAACCTGCTGCCAGGAGGCAAATAGCGTGCCGATCGGGTTTATGTAGAGGGCCCAGTCCAGGGCAGCGGGAACATTCTGGTAGAGGTAGATGATCGGTGTCAGGTAGAGCCATATCCGGGTGGCGTAGGGGAGGAACGAAGCGACATCTCGGAAATAGACGTTAAGTGTTGCCACCACCATGGAAAGGCCGAGGGCAGTCACGACAAGGATTGCCACGAGGGGAATGGTCCACAACAAGTGAAAACCGATCTCGTACCCGGCTGCGAGGTGGAAGACGACATAGATGATCATGCTCGGGGCAAAGCTCAAGAACGAGGAGATGACCGAGCCAATCGGGAGGAGCATGCGTGGCAGTCTGGTGTTGAGAACAAAGCTGCCTCCGCTGACGATCGACTTCGAGCCCAAAGCAAGCGATGCGCTGGGCAGCCCGAACAAGAACAGCCCACCAAGGATCTGGGTGAGTGTGCGGAGACCCTCCCGACCGAAAATGTCCCCACCGCTGCCAAAGATCACCACCACCAAAAGCCAGTAGACCATCCCGAGGAGAAGAGGATTCAAGATGTTCCACAGGCGCCCGAACCACGTGTCCTTATGGGCGGCCCTCAGGTCGAGTCGCGCCTTCTGGTATGCAAACTGCAGGTGAGACAACGTATCGCTCAGATACGGGCCGATCGGCGGCAGGTGCCGCTCGGCGTCGTAGATTCGCGTGATGGTCGGTTTTTCGGGAGTTGTCATATTTCAGTCGATGCCGAGGAAAGGTTGCAGTGCCCTGGCGCTCGCTTCTCCGTTGTGGTAGGTCTCAACAAATTTCTTGCCTGCTCTGGCACGCGACTCCCAGCTTGAACGGTCGGCAAGGAGGTCTCGCATCACACGATCCAGACTATCGGGATCAGCGTCGATGATCGGGCAGTCGCGCCTGAGAAAGCCTATATCCCTGATGTTGGCTATCGACAAACGTCCGGCTGCCATCGACTGACAAGACATCAGGCCATAGGCGCCGATCACGATTTGATCGACAACAATGTCGGCCGTTTCTACGAGGCTCGGCACGTTGTCGGCGGCGGTACCAGAATCGGGACGGAGATAACGAATGAGGCCTTCGCTATCGAGAGCGCGGAGTACCGGATCGACGTGTGCCGACCCCTTCAAGAGGCTATTGCTGGGCAGGTGGAGGACGGTGGGGACAGGATCTTGAAAGGGGTCTTTCAAGGCAGCCCACGGTTTGGTATCGAGCGCCACGGGGAGCCAGGTCGCCGGGATGTCCTTGAGTAGGTCGGGAGTTGTGACGAAGACGGGCACGTCGATTCGGTCGAGATGGTCCCGGAGTCGGGCCGCCGCCTGCTCAATCGCCCGGATCGACTCATCTCGCACCGCATAAGGGGAGTGGGGGAGACCCCTATGCCTGTCCGGATTGCGAATCTCGGATCCGTGCAACAGAACGCCCACTGAGATCCCGCTGCTCTCGAGTTCGTCTAACTGCTCGTCGATGAATCCGCCTCCCCTCGATCCGAGCATTCCGGTGCCAGACTCGGCCAGCACGTGGGTGAAGGCGTTGCTCAGAAGATGCAGCTGGTTCTCCTGCCAGGCCGGGTCTCGCCACTGCATCTCGGTGATCTGTATGTGTATCGGGAACTGATAGGCGGCCTTTTCCACGGAGAAGGAGATGGCCGGGATCCCAAGGTTTGACTGGACCGCGTTGGCGATGTGGAAGGCCTGACCAGCCATGTTCCTCGGACCGACGGCAAGTCGGGTCGGGCGGGCGGCCTCGGCCTCCGCCTCGAGTTCTTCGCGAGTGTCAGCGACCATCAGCGGGCGGACTGGTGGCGCTTCGATGCCCAGAAGCTGGCTGTACAGGGCCACGATTCGCCTCGCCTGGGTATCCCAGTTGAACTGATCGCGCAGATCAGAAGTGATGCGGGCGCGGTAGGTCTCAGGTTTGGCGAGCACCTCCCTGACTTTGGCTGCCAGATCCTCCGGCGAGTCCTCTTTGAACACTTCCCCGATCCCAGATTCTGAGACTACACGGCTCAACGACCTCATATTGGAAACCACCACGGGGAGGCCTGCTTGCACCGACTCGAAGAGTTTGTTGGGGAGGGCGATGTCGTTGTTGCCGGTCCGGAGGTAAGGAATTACCGAAACGTCAGCGGTTGACAGGTAGTGGGGAAGTTGATGTGCTGCGACATAGTCGAGGACATGGACTCTGGTTGTTAGGTCCATCTCAGCTGCCCTTGTCTTGATTCTTTCGATCATCGGCTTGTTCGGAGGCGCGAGAATCGCCACGGAGACGTCGTCATCGAGGAATTGAAGAGCCTCGATCAGGGTGCCCAGGCCTCTTTCCAACGGAATGTTTCCGTGGTAGGTGAGAATGTGGCCGTCGACGGCGAGATCCGACCTGATGTCCGGTCCGGCTTTGTCGATGTCAGCGGTAGGAGGGGCGTTCAATACCAGCGTGGGGGCGGCCTGCAGGCCATAGGTCTCCCGGAGCTGTTCGATTTGTTCGGGTGAGATGCCGGCCACGCCATCGACCCGGTTTATGTAGCCGCGCTCTAGTTTGAGCCAGCCCCGCAGAATATTCTCCGGGTAGCTCAGGCCGGGAATCCACTCGTGGGCATCGTAAACCACCTTCACCTCGTGGCCTCGACGCCTCAGGTTCGTGGCGGCCGTGACGGCAATCCCGATCATGTGAAAATCGTGAGCGTGAATGACATCAGGGGCGAGTTCTTCAAGGACGGGGCCCAACGAAACTTCATAGTCCGCGATGTTCGGAATCGGATCGCGGAATGGACGCAGCAATCGCAGAGTGGTTTTGACCCGCCAGCGGTTGATGACCCGAACCGCCCGCTCAACTTCGACGTGCGCTCTGCGTCGGACCCGAAACGTCTCGTGTCTCAGCTTCAACGAGGCTCTCGTCCAGTAGAGGGCGAGCCTGATCAGAAGGCGGCGGGCCTTGCTGGAATCGGCGACGATCTTCGCTTCCAACCAGCGTCGTCTGGCGAGGAGATGGGTCCTCGGTCCTGCGTGGCGCGACCCTAGCTCGGCACCGTTGAACGGGTGGAGGGGCGCTGGCACTCGTCCGTTCTTGTTGTGCGCCAGAAAGGGAACGGGAACTCGCACTACGTCGACGTCACCCATTCTCGATGTTCGGCGGGTGCCGGAGGCCGTATAGCAGAGGATTGTCGACTGAAACCCCGACGCGGCTGCGGATGCAGCGACCTTCTTCACCCTGGAGTCATTGATGATGTCGTTTCCGACAACACCGACTATGTGAAAGCGCCTGCTCATGAATTAGTTGTAGCTTGGACGTTCAGGTTCCTGTAAACCTTGGTAAGGGTTGTCATCTGATGTTCCCACGTTGCCACCGAGCGGAGTTCTGGCCTGGCGAGGGCCACCTGGTAGGGCTCAGGATCGTCGAGGATCTTACGGATCGCTTGAGTCATGTCTGCGACACTCGAGCCTTCGAACACCTCACCGATGCCCGTTGTCTCGACGTACTGTTTCATGTCCGGGTTGTCACTGACGGCGACGGGGACCCGGGCCTGTATCGATTGGAACAGCTTGTTGGGCAACGCAACTTCATAGTTGGGAATCTCCCGGCTAAGCGGAATGACACTGACGTCGGCAGACTCGATGTAGGCCACCACAGCCTCAGGAGGCACATACGGGACGAACCTCACCCTGTCCCCTAGCCCGGATCCGTCGGCGCGCCGCGACAAACCGGCGATGTAGTCAGAGGAGGTGGCACTTACGAACACAAGATAGGTGTGTTCGGGTAATCCGATTAGCGCGTCAATCAGTCTTTCAGCGCCTCGGTGGGGAGCGATTCCGCCCACATAGACGAGCAACTTCCCGCCCTCAGGGATCTTTGCCACCTGTCGGATCGGAATCGTGGACTGCGCGGTTGACATGTCCGGAGCATTCATGACGAGGTCGACATCGATGCCGTATTCCTCCTCGAGGAGATGTATCAGACCCGGTGACACGGTGATTACCGCGTCGGCGCCGCCGATGTACTCACGTTCGAGATCTGTGTAGGCGGAGCGCCGGCGCGGGTCGATGGGCAGACCTTGTACAAACTCGTGGGCGTCGTATACGACCTTGACCGACCGATCCGAGGCGTGGGCTCGCGACTTTGCGCGAACGGCGACTCCCAGATGAAAGATATCGTGAACGTGGATCAAGTCCGGTGCAAGCATGTCGACCAGAGGACCGATCGCCAACTCGTAGCGATGCATCTCGGGCAGATCGCGCCGCCATTTGCCTTTCCGCAATGATGTCTTCGGGGAGCGAGCCAACCATTTGTAGGCGAGGTAGGTGAAGTGGTATCGACGCTGTAGGAGGATCGCTCTAGCCTTCTTCGGTGTGACTCGAAGGATTCGGTTCACCCTTCGCCCCTCGGCTTCTATTCGCCACGCTATGCGCTCTCTGTTTCGATCACTCACATTGAGTCGGGTCGAGGTGGACGACCACGCTCTGCCCAGTGCGCGAAACAGACCGTTCTGGCGGTCCTTCTCGTTCTGCGTGCGCGAGGTCAAGTAGTGTCTGGTGACCCGGAGTCGCCCCCGCAACATATCGGCCCGATAGCGGAACGCATCACGCAGCTCGTTTCTCGACATCCGGACGATGCGCGGGGATATTCGGGGGTCGGTTGGAGGCACTACGCGGAATAAGACCCCCCCGTCATGCTCGCTCGACGTCGGAGCATTGCCGACGTTGTCTACCCCCAGGGCGATCACAGAAAAACCTGCTCTCGCCAGGGCTGATGCCGTCTTTCGCGCCCGGACGTCGATGGTCAGGTCGTTTCCAACCAGGGTGAGGATCCTGGGGCCGGACTCTTTGGGCCAGCTGGGTGGGTGAGGCATCGATCTCTATCGGTCGGGGGCACGGGCTGAGGTTAGGTCCTGGCGTTGTCCGCGGGTGGCGAATCCAGCTACGGCAATCGGAGCGAGGCGTACAGGGATTGCAGCCTCGCCGAGTCCTGATCCCAACTGAGCTCCTTCCGGGCGTCCTTCACATTGGCCAGGTAGGCCGGATAATCCTCGACCAGCAACCCGACGGCACGAGCAAAGGAAGCTCGGTCCCCCGACTGATAGAGAGTTCCGAGCTGGTATTCATTGACCACGCGGGCAATTTCGGGGAGGTCGGATGCCACTACAGGGACTCCTACAGAAACTGCTTGAAACAGCTTGTTGGGTAGGGCGATGTCGTGGTTCTTTGGGCCCCGCTCGAGCGGAACGATGGCCAGGCCAACCGTTGACAACAGCTTGTCGACGTCGTCGAGGGGCCCCGATGGGAAAACTCGCACATGGTCTGGAACGGCTATTGACCCATCCTGGGGACCCATCGCCGACAATTCGAATCCTTCGTCCCAGATACCGGAGGTGAAGACCATTTCCAGATCGCGGCCACGACTGATCTTGCCGGCGTAAACGACCCCTGTGGGCCGGTCGGGTGGATTTAGGTCGGCGTGGGTGGGAAAGGTGTTCCTGACGACTGAGATCTCGCTGAGATCGAAGTCGCGTGCCAGCAGAGCTGCGGCCCCCTCGCTGACGGTTATCACCCGATCGGCTTTTTGGCTCAGGTGACGCTCGGTTGCCCGATTCCTGCGTTTCCGAACAGGCTCGGGCCGCCCGTATCGGGGGAGCCCGTACCAGTACTCGTGGGCGTCATATACAAGCTTCGAGCCGAATCGATCGGCGAGGAGAGCTCCTGGTAACAGCGCCGGAAAGTCGTGAGCGTGAACCACGTCGGGCATTTCCTCCAGGTCATCGGCGCGGGCCAGGACATGACTCTGGAATTGACTGTTCGCTCGTTGGCGGTGCTCAGGCAGAAGCATCCAACGGGCGATCCGGAATCCGATCGAGTCGGTAGTGGATCGGTGCGACCCCAATCCGGAAACCCGGCCGGTTCCCTTGACCGTGACGTTCCGATATTCGAGGTCCGACTCAGTGGCATCGATAACCGTGATCGCGTGGCCGTCTGCAGCCAAGGCTTCAGACTCCCGCCGCACCCTGACATCGGCGAGATATTCCGACTTCGAGATCATGAGCACCCTCATGAGATGCGGATGCTTACCTCTCCAACGATCCGCTCAGCCGCATTCCCGTCGCCATATGGCTCTCCTCTATGGCCCTGCGGGTCGCGCGTGACGAGAGAGGGAAGTTCGTCGAGTCGGGACCCGGCGAGGACGTTCCAATCCCCTTCGAGCGTTTCGGGCCACTCAGTCTCGTCGCGAATCGTCGTGCAAGGCACGCCGAGAACGAACGCCTCTTTTTGGAGTCCGCCGGAGTCCGTCATCAGCCCTTCGCTCGAGGCCACGACCGCCAGCATCTGCGAATACGGCAGTGGCCCATGAATGACGAGTGAGCCGGGAATGTCGGATAGGTTGAAGTCTTCGATCCTCTGAGTCAATCTTGGATGGGCGAGTAGATGGACAGG
>Ga0326597_10013710_pt1 | contig 10644 bp, 8 predicted proteins | sample RVTome_12_FD_203789 | JGI IMG/M metagenome (GOLD analysis project Ga0326597, IMG submission 203789) | Soil microbial communities from uranium-contaminated site in the Upper Colorado River Basin, Wyoming, United States - RVT100D185 | ecosystem: Environmental > Terrestrial > Soil > Contaminated >... | reverse complement strand
GGAAGCGGCCGACATCGGCCAGCGGCTTCTGTGTCGCGCTCAGGCCGATGCGCTGATACGGACCGGCGAGCGCCTCGAGCCGTTCGAGGGAGAGCGCCAGGTGCGAGCCGCGCTTGTCGCGCAGCACGGCGTGAATTTCGTCCACGATGACCGTGCGGATCGTCCGCAGCATCTTTCGTCCACTGTCGCTTGTCAGCAGGATATAGAGCGACTCCGGCGTCGTCACGAGCACGTGCGGGGGCGTCCTGGCCATACGCGTCCGCTCGTGCTGCGGGGTGTCTCCAGAACGGACCAGCACGCGGATGTCTGGCAGCGTCGGATCGAGCGCGCGGATCTCGGCGATCGGTCCGAGGAGGTTCTTCTGGACGTCGTTGGCAAGGGCGCGAAGCGGCGAGACGTAGAGAACGGTCGTTCGAGGCTCCACTGTTCGAGACTCCACTGTCGCTGGCTCCGCGTGTGAGACAGGGTCCGTCACAGGGTTCTTCAGGGCGTCGTTTACGAGGAGGGCGTCGATCGCCGAGAGAAATGCGGCGAGTGTCTTGCCCGATCCGGTGGGCGCCGCGATGAGGACATGCTGTCCTGCCCGGATGAGCGGCCACCCTTCGCGTTGGGGGGCACTCGGCTCGCCGAGACGTCCGGCGAACCAGCGCTGGATCGCCGGATGAAAGGAGGAGAGCGGCATCCGGGAATTCTACGATCAAGACGCGCCTGACTCCGGGTCGAAGAAGAACTTCGAAGATAGAATGGCTCCGGCCTTCGTGGGACGCCTTCTCCTCCTCTTCATCGCGGTACCGGCTGTCGAGTTGATGCTGCTCATCGAGATCGGCGAGCGTGTCGGTCTGCTCGCCACGATCGGGCTCATCATGGGGACCGGGATTGTGGGCGCGTCGCTGGCACGGCGGCAGGGCATGAGCACGCTCGCGCGCCTGCGGGCGGATCTCGACGCCGGCCGGGTGCCCGCCGAGCCGATTGTCGATGGCGTACTGATTCTTGTCGCCGGGGCGATGCTCATCACGCCGGGTCTCCTCACCGACTTCGCTGGATTCCTCTTGCTGGTGCCGGCGTGTCGACAGATGGTGAAGCGCTCTTTGAAGCGGCGATTCGGGCGCGCCGTGCGGAAAGGCTCCGTCGGCGTCACGGTGGGCTTTGACGGTGCGGGTGATTCGTCAGAGTGGCCGCCGATGAAGAACGTGACCCCGCGCGGCCCCACCGATCCTGGCCGCTAATTACGCTGTTCATTTCCACGGGCCACGGAGACGCGAAGACACGGGGCAATTAGTGGGAACTTGTCTCCGTGCCCCCGCGGCTCGGCAACGCGAAAACGACGTTCGAGACCCGAAGACGAGAGGTAGCGTCCTGACGTAGTATTTGCCAGGGTCCACGACGGGTTGCCGTCGGAGCCCACGTTTAGGGGGCGACGCTATGAACAATCTCAACTGGACCGGACTCTTGGCGGGCGCGATGGCACTGGGCGTCGCGTCGCCCGCTTTGCCGCACCATTCGCATGCGATGTTCGATCATGCCCAGCGAGTCGCGGTCAGTGGAACCGTGACGGAATACGTGTATCGAAATCCGCACGTATTTCTCTACGTCGACGTCGAAGGCGAGAACGGCGAGACCGTGAACTACTGGGTCGAGTTGTCGAACCTCACGAACATGATCCGTCGCGGCGTCGGCCAGACGACCTTCAAGCCCGGGGACACGGTGACGGTACACCTGCATCCCCTGAAGGACGGCCGCCCTGGCGGGAGCTACATCACGATCGTTGCAGCCGACGGGAAGACGTACGAGTAAGCAGTCTTTGGTCTTTCGTCTTTCGTCTCTAGCGGGACCCAAGACGGGAGCCTAGAGCCTAAAGACCAGAGACTAGGGACCAGAGACCGAGGTGGTCAGCATGATCGTGAACATGAAGTTCAGAGCGGCGGCTTCAATAGCTGCGCTGCTCGTGGGCCTGCTACTGTCGGTTGCTGTCGCCCAACAGGTCACCATCTTCGATACCGCCGACTTTCGCCAGGACCGCGCGCTGTGGACCGATCCTGCCTACTACCGGAACAACACGGTTGGTCAGCTCAGGGGCATGGCACTGAATATCACCCCCTACGAGACGAATGGCCAGGTGGGCGCCGCCAGGGTGTACGGCTCGGAGGGCACGGGCCGGGTGGGCGCCGTGAATCTTGCGAGTCCGCATCCGTACACGAACGCGTGGGAACACTATCAGGCGTGGCTCAAGGAAGCCGGCGGCGGCACCAGGCACACCCGGGACACGATCCCCGATTGGAGCGGTAACTGGGAGGGTGGCGCCGGTTTCGGTCGGCAGAACCCGGCGAGCGACGTCGTCAGGATACTGACGCCGCAGTACCAGGAATACTTCGTTCAAGAGTTGAAGGCCTCGACCGAGGGACGTATATGGGGGGCCGGCGCCTTCTGCCTGCCAGGCGGTTTTTTCTCCGCGCTCGACACAAGGGAGTTTATCGTGGCGCCCGGCCGCGTCTGGACGCTGGCCGCCGGCAACGGCTCGAATACCATCCGCTGGATCTATACCGACGGCAGCGGACACTCCCCCGAGCAGTTCCAATTTGCCAAGTGGCACGGGGAGTCGATCGGTGTTTGGGACGACGATGCGCTGATCGTCCACACCAACCAGATCAGAGGCTGGACCGGCGGTTTGTCCGAGTTCACCGATAACCTGGAAACCGTCGAGCGCTACCGACGCGTGGACGACACGATCGAGGGGGAGATCACTCTGTACGATCCAGAGGTCTTCGTGAGTCCGGTGAACTCGAGGCTCAGATTCGAACTCGACCCCGAAACCCGCCCTGAGCTCAGGCAGCTCTACAACACGTGCGTCGACACCAATGGGCCCTCAACCAAGGTCTTCATGGACGATCGGGGTCTGCTCAACGAGCGTCTTCCCGGCGATCCCCTCTACTGGGATTCCACCGATCCTCGCCCGTGGGGTACCTGGCTGAGCGAAAGCGACAAGAGGTACGAGCAGTCCCGTAGGGCTGAGGGCCGTTAGCGCGCTCTTCAGAACCCCCGCACAGGGTGGCTGCCCCCGCCGAAGCTTTACGCGAGGGCGGAAGCCTGCGGGCTACACCCTCCGCATCTCGCTTGCCGGTTCGTACAAGTGACATGCGACGCGTCGCTCGTCGGCGCCGTCGGTCATGGCGCGTAGTTCCGGTGTCACGGTCCGGCAGACGGCCATGACCTCCGGGCAACGCGTGGCGAAGCGGCAACCCGCGCGGATGTTGACCGGCGAGGGGATCTCACCGGCGATCGGGATGGTCGCACGCTGTCGCTCCGAGCGCGGATCGGGCTCGGGGTTCGAGGCGACAAGAATCTTCGTGTACGGATGCAAGGGCCTGAAATACACGTCGTCCGAACGGCCCACTTCCACGAGTGAGCCGAGATACATGACGGCCATGCGATCCGACACGTAACGCACCATCGAGAGATCGTGCGCGATGAACAGAAGCGTGAGCCCCAAGTCCGCCTTGATCTCGCCAAGTAAACGGACGATCTGCGCCTGCACCGAGACATCGAGCGCCGAGATCGGCTCGTCGCAGACGACGAACGTCGGCTCCAGGACGAGCGCCCGCGCGATGCCGACACGCTGCCGCTGCCCGCCAGACAACTCGTGCGGATAGCGCGCGGCATGCCCGCGGTCGAGGCCGACGCGCTCGAGCCAGCGGCCCACCTCTTCGCGTGCTGTCGCGCCGCTGCCGCCGCCATGCAGACGCGGTCCCTCCCCGATGATCTCCCCGACCGTCATGCGTGGGTTCAAGCTCGAGTAGGGATCCTGAAAGATCATCTGCATCCGGCGCGCATAGCGCCGATAGTCGGCCGCCGTGTAGCGTGTCGGAAGCTTCTCACCCTCCAGGTACACATCACCGGCTGTCTTGTCGTGCAGGCCGACGAGCGTCTTGCCGAATGTCGATTTACCTGACCCACTCTCGCCGACGAGGCCAACGATCTCCTGCGCCGCTATCGTCAACGACACATCGTCCACGGCGTGCACGGTCCTCCCGCGTCCGAGCGGGAAATGCTTCGTGACGCCTCTCGCCTCGACGAGCGCGCTCACACTGGCTCCCCGCGATACAACTCGGCGGCTCCCCGGGGAGCCGACGGATGGTGCAACCAGCACCTGGCGTGGTGCTCGGGACCAACTTCGAAGCGGTGCGGACTGTGCGGGTCGCACAGGCGCATCGCGTGCGGGCAGCGCGCAAAATAGCCGCACCCGGCCGGCGGATCGAACAGGTCGGGCGGCGTCCCCTCGATTGGCCGTAGACCGATGGCCTTGGACGTCGCGTAGCTGGGCATCGCCGCCTTGAGCCCCATCGTGTACGGATGCGCCGAGCGATAGAACACGTCGTCCACGCTTCCGCTTTCGACGATCTCGCCCGCGTACATGACGGCGACGTCATCGGCCATGCGCGCGACGACGCCCAGGTCGTGCGTGATGAGGACGATCGCCATGCCGTTCTTCCGCTGTAGTTCCTCGAGGAGATCGAGTATCTGCGCCTGTATGGTGACGTCGAGTGCCGTTGTCGGCTCGTCGGCGATGAGCACGTCCGGCTCGCACGCGATCGCCATGGCGATCATGGCGCGCTGCAACATGCCGCCGGAAAACGCGAAGGGATACTGTTTCGCCCGCGCGTCCGCCTCCGGGATATGTGTCGTCGCGAGCACCTCGACGGCACGCGCGAACGCGTGCCGCTTCGACAGACCGCGATGCACCTGGAGTGTTTCGGCAATCTGGTCGCCCACACGCATCGTCGGGTTCAGCGCGCTCATCGGATCCTGAAAGATCATGCCGACACGGTTCCCGCGTACCTCCTCACCGTTGATGATCTTCTGCTTGATGATGTCGATGCCGTCGAGCCTGGCTACCCCGCGCGTGATGCGCCCAGGCGGCATCGGAATCAGACCCATGATGCTCTGTACGGACACCGACTTGCCGCAGCCGGATTCCCCGACGATGGCGAGCGTCTTGCCCTGTCGGACGCTGAAGCTGGCACCTCGCACGGCCTTGACGATGCCGCCGTGCGTGTCGAACTCGACATGCAGATCCGCCACGTCGAGGACTGCGGCGCCACCAGGGCCACCACCGGCGCCACCACCGGCTGCAACGCCAGCGGTATCGCCCGCCGCATCCTTCGATGTCGTCATTCTCGTCCCCGCATGCGAACGTCGAGTGCATCGCGCAGGCCGTCGCCGAGCAGGTTGAACGCCAGTACCGTCACGCTGATGATGACGGCCGGAAACAGGAGCTCGTGCGGGTGCGAGAGCATTGTCCGGATGCCCTCGTTCGCCATGCTGCCCCACGACGGCGTCGGCGGCGCGACGCCCATGCCGATAAACGACAGGAAGGCCTCGGTGAAGATCGCACTTGGCACGGCAAACGTGAGTGTCACCAGGATGACCCCCATCGTCTGGGGAATCATGTGCCGGAAGACGAGATAGCTGGTCCGGGCGCCGAGGAGCTGCGATGCCGAGACGTAGCCTTCCTGACGCACCTGAAGAATCTGTCCCCGCACGAGCCTGGCGGTCGAGGGCCAGCCGAGCAGGACGAGGGCGACGAGCATCGGGAAGACACCGCTCTCGCCGGGCCCGATGCCAAACGCGATTTTGAACAGGATCACGAACAGGAGAAACGGCAGTGCGATGACGAAGTCGGCGAAGCGCATGAGCAGCTGGTCGGCGCGGCCTCCCATGAACCCGGCTGCGCTCCCCCAGACGATGCCGACCAGGACGAACAAGAGCGGCGCGACGACACCGATGAACAACGAGACCCGCGCGCCGTACATCAGCCGCGCGAACAGGTCTCGACCGAGATAGTCGGTCCCGAGTGGGTGATACGGTAGGTCGATCCGGTCACCGGGCTCGAGCGCGCCGGCGTTCTGCGCCCAGCCACGCGATTCCGCGTCTTCGGCGCTGACCGTACGGACCGCGTCCACGACGAGGGCGGCATAAGTCTCCCGCTCGGCGCGGCTCCCGTCCATCACGACCACCGAGTACCAGTACCGCCGCGGTTCCAGATCGAGGCGGTCTTCAAAGCTGGCGCGATTGGCGCCGACCATCTCGCCGACAGGAAGTCCCAGCGCGCGATCGGGCGCGGGATCGTAGACGCTGCGGTACACAACATACCCAGCCGCGCCAATCACGGGCTCCCAGACCAGCCGCACGGCCTGGGTTGTGGCGGGCTCCGCCAGGCGCACATCCGTCACGACATCGCCCGGCTGGGTCGGCTCCGCGGTCACACCGCCCCACGCCGTGTACGGCTCGACAATGAGTGCCGAGGGCGGCCACGCCGGCGCCTGACTGATCTGGTCGACGTCTTGCGCGGACGGATCGACGCGCCACACCCAGGGACCGGCCACGGCCAGTGCGCCGAGCGCGACGACAGTGCCGAGCGAGGCGGACGCGCGCCGATTCTGCTTCAGCCGACGCCACGTGTCTTGCCAGTACGAGAGTGACGGTCGTGAAGCCGCCTGGAGTGTGCGCTCGGTCGCAACCGGCTCGAAATCGGCAGCCGAAAAGCGTAAGGCGACGCTCATCGCCGACCTCTCACTCGAGCCTCACGCGGGGATCGATCCACCCGTACAGCAGATCCACAACGATGACCATGGAGACGAGAAAGCCGCCGTAGAACACGGTCGTACCCATGATGACGGTGTAGTCGAGCTGCTGCACCGCCTCAACGAAAGAGCGGCCCAGGCCTGGGATCGCGAACACGAGCTCGACCACGAAGCCGCCCGTCGTGATCGCGGCAATCGCCGGCCCGAGGACCGTCACGACCGGCAGAATCGCGTTGCGCAGCTGGTGCTTCAGGAAGATGCGCGCCGGTGGCAATCCCTTGGCACGCGCTGTTCGGATGAAGTCCGAGTTTGTAATCTCGAGCATCGAAGAGCGCATGAGCCTCGCGAGATAGGCCATCGTGCCGAGCCCCAGGACCATCGACGGGACGATCATGTGACGCAGCGTGCCCCAGCCGGCCACCGGCAGTAGCGAAAAGCCCAGGAAGGCATTCATGTCGACGAGCGCGAGCTGGCTCAGCGCGGCCACGACGAAGCTCGGCACCGAAATGCCGAGGATGACGAGAAACATGATGACGAGGTCGGGCAGGCGGTTGCGGAACAGCGCCGTCAGCGCCCCGAACAGGATGCCGCCGAGCGCGGCGTACGTCACGGCGAGAATCCCGAGCGTGGCGGAGACGGGGAAGTTCTCCCGGATGATGTCGTTGACTCGGCGATTCTCCTGCGTGAACGAGATACCAAAATCGCCTCGCAGCATTCCCTCCAGGTAGACGACATACTGCTCGGAGACCGGCCGGTCGAGCCCGTACCGCTGCTCGAGATTGCGTCGAATCTGTTCGGTGGTCGCGCGCTCATTCGCCAGCGGGTCACCAGGCACCGCGTGCATCGCCACGAACGTGGCCGTCGCGATGAACCAGACGGTCACGATCCCCTGGAGGAGCCGCTTGAGCGTGTACGTCAGCACAACAGTAAAGGACTAGGGGTTCTCGACGAGGTACGCCTGACTGTAATCAGGATCGGTGCCGACGGCTCTATGTACAACGCCCTTGAGCCGTGGATCCTGTACGTAGACGAGGCCTCGCTCGTAGTTGGGTAGATGCACGGCGTCCTCGATGAGGATGCGCTGAATCTCGCCAAACGCATCCATGCGGGTTCGCGGATCAAGAGAGTTCTGGGCGATTCGCACCTGCGCGTCGAGTGCCGGGTTGTTGTACTTGCCGCGATTGTTTCCGTTCCATGACGCGTAGAGATCGCCGTAGGTGAGCGGGTCGGCAAAGTCGGGGCCCCAGCCGGCCGCCACCATGTCGAAATCGCCTGACGTCATCTTGTCGAGGCGCTGCTTGAAGATCTGCTTGTCGATTCTGATCTCAATGCCAAGCGCCCGTGCGAACAGGTTCTGGACGTACTCGGCCTGCTTGTTCGCGATCGGCGCATCCCCGGTCAGGAGCACCAACGGTGGGATCTCGGCGACGCCGAGATCGCGCTTTGCGAGCTCCAGATGTTGTCGGGCCGTCGCCAAGTCCGGCGTAACCACGGGCGGCGGGTACTCCTGCCGGAACGGTCCTTCCACGCCGGTCAGCCAGGCAGGGAACAGGGATACGGCCGGCTGATAGCCGGGCAGCGCGATCACCTTGTTGACGAGTTCACTTGAGTCGTTGACATACTGCAGCGCTCTGCGCAGATGCAGGTTGCTCGTGATCCGTTCCGGACGGAAATTGAAGTCGATGTAAAAGACGGAACCGTCGCTATAGCGCCCAATATTCCAGCGCAGCTTCATCGCGTCGTCGAGCTGTTCGGCGCCAAGCGTCGCCGATACGACGGATCCGTCCTTGAAGAGATTCACAATGGCCGTCGTGTCGGACGTCACGTACGGCATGTCGATGACGTTGAGCTGCACGGTGTCGCGATTCCAGTAGTTCGGGTTCTTCTCCAGCCGCACGTGCGCCCCGTGTACCCAGCGGGTCATCATGAACGGCCCGTTGTAGACTAGGTCTTCCGCATCGGTGCCGTAGCGGCCGTTACGGCTCAGGTAGAAGTCTTCGCGGACAGGAAAGTAGACAGCGAACGCGACGAGCTTGTCGAAGAATCCGACAGGGCGCTCGAACTCCACTTCCAGGACCCGATCACTCACGGCCCTGACGCCGAGCGCCTCGGGCGACATCTTTCCCGCGTTGATCGCCTCAGCATTCTTCAGGTAGTAGAGGATGAAGGCGTACTCTGAGGCGTTGGCTGGATCAACGATCGTGCGCCAGGCGAACGCAAAATCGTGGGCAGTAACCGGCCGTCCGTCGCTCCAGCGCGCGTCCTCGCGCAGCCAGAATGTCGCGCCATCCGACCGAATATCCCATCGCTCGGCAACCCCTGGTACGAGCCGGTTGCTGGCGTCGTAGCGGATCAGCCCCTCCATGATGTGCCCGAGGATGAGGATGCTCACCTGGTCGGTCGCGCGCGTCGAATCGAGCTGCGGAGGCTCCTGAACCAGCACGAGGGTAATGGTCTTTGTGTCGAAGTCTGTCGCCCGACCCGCGCCCGAACCACCACCGGTGATGGACGATGCCCACGCCAACGCCACCATGAGCACGATGAGGCCCGCCGCGCCGAGGGCTCCGAGCCAGAGCAATTGCCGCATCGCCACGCGGCTCATGGGATCGCGATACGCCCGCGTCTGTTCGTCCATCACTCGACCCCCATCCCGAGATCACGGTTCGCGCATCCCGCCAGATCGCCTGCTACGAGTTCGTCCAGAGCGGCGACCAGTACCCTGGCAGTGTACGACGATGGCCAGCCGTACGCAGCGCCAATGTGTTCGTCAACGATCCCACGATGTGGCTGAATCCGTATCCATGCGAAGAGGCCACCGAGACTGGGGTGCCCCGCGGCACGACGCCGCACTTCCTGCCGGGCGAGACCCGGCTACCGGCCTTGCATCCGAACATGGCCGATCGTTTCTGGACGCCGTATGAAGCGCAACTGGACGGCCCGGACACGATGCATCCGGAGTACGGAGTACATCGAGAAGATGAAGAGCCTCCCACGCCCCGCGGGCGAGCCGTAAGTCGCTCGCGACGCGCTCGGCGCGGGGGCGGGGAGTCCCGCGTCTACTGTTGACAATTCGCCGCATCCCCCGTGTACTACGCAGAATTCGAGAGCCGGCACGCGGCGATCGACCGCGAGTCGGTGACAGCGGAGGAGAGATTCCATGAAACGAAAGAGCCTGATCGTCGTGCCAGCATTGCTGGCCATGCTGGCTGGCGCCGGCCACGGCATGTACGCGCAGAGCACGTCGGAGACCGCGCTCAAGGCGACGCCGCCGAAGGCGATCCCGATATTTTCAAGCGTGAACATCGCCCGTCAGGCCTTCTACTACGCCGGCGGCGACTACATCGAGGCGCCCGCCTCCTTCGGTGACAGGGCTGGCGAGAAGATCATGCGCGGGGCGATGTATGTCGAAGTGCTGGTACCGGACGACGTCCGCCAGCCGTACCCCATCGTCTTCTTCCACGGCAACGGCCAGACAGGCACAGACTGGATGCAGACGCCGGACGGACGTCCCGGTTGGGCCTACTATCTCGTCGCGCAGGGCTACGTGGTCTACATGGTGGACTATCCGACGCGAGGCCGTTCCGCCTACGTGCCCGGCGTGGACGGCAATATCGGTATCCGCACAGCCGAGCAACTCGAGGAGATCTGGACCAACGTCGCCGAGCGGAGCGACTACTACCTGAAAGATAACCACACGCAGTGGCCGGGTACGGGCAAGATGGGCGACCCGACCTTCGACACCTTCGTCAAGAGCCAGGTCGAGTTCGCCCAGACGGCTACGAGGCAGGCACGCACCGCGGCGGTTGAATTGCTCGACACGATCGGGACCCCGGTCATCATCTTCACGCACTCGCAGGGCGGCAACGTGGGATGGGAAGTCGCCAACGACCGGCCGAATCTGGTTCGGGCCATCGTCACGGCCGAGCCAGGCGGCGGCGTCCAGCGCCTCAATCTCACGTACGATCCGCCGATCACGAACGTCTCCGACTTGAATCTCTACACCGAGGCGGACGCCGAGCGGCCGGGCGAAGTGCCCTGCGTGCTCCAGCGCGAGCCCGTGCGCACG
>Ga0326597_10013708_pt1 | contig 10645 bp, 9 predicted proteins | sample RVTome_12_FD_203789 | JGI IMG/M metagenome (GOLD analysis project Ga0326597, IMG submission 203789) | Soil microbial communities from uranium-contaminated site in the Upper Colorado River Basin, Wyoming, United States - RVT100D185 | ecosystem: Environmental > Terrestrial > Soil > Contaminated >... | reverse complement strand
GCGGCCAGGATCGGTCGTTCGGCGGCCGTCACCAGCATCAATCCGTTGACAACCTCGTGGACCGTACCATCTCCTCCCACCGCGACCACCACCTCGAACCCCTCCCGGGCCGCCTGGGCGGCGAGCTGAGTGGCATGGGTTGGGAACTCGGTGCCGGTCCACTCGGCTCCACCGAAATGCTCGATCGTGGCCTGCAGGGAGGCCGCCACTCGCCAGCCACGACCGCCGTCGGCGTGGGGATTGAAGATCAGCTTGACTCGGCGCTCCATGTTGCCGGCCTTCACTGTGCGGGGTTCAGCGGAGACACTTGCAGCGGATTATAGCCCACCCCTCGCGGTAGTACCTTTTTTAAGTGATTCGATCATTGACTCTCTGCCCAAGCCTGCTACAGTGAACGAGTAGGAGCCTCAGGCCACCAAAGGACTGCAACTCCCCGCGTCGGCCGTGGCGCTCTCCGACCAATCAGCCCAAGCCATTCAGTGGATGGCGACGGGAAAGCAACACGCCGGTCGGTCGGAGTCCCGCCCTTCCCTGCGGCGTATAGATGTGGGGCCTTCCGGCAAGAGCGGCAGTGCCGGCCGTCCAGCGAATGGCAGGGGGCTCTTCGTTTTAAGGGTTTCGCTGGTTGAAAAGCTTGATGACTCCGCGAGCGGGGGCTAACCGGCGGGTCCGAGCGGTTGGGCCCGCCCTAGCACCTCGTGGGCCCGCGACTCCCCATCCTCGCCCGGTAGGCGGACCGGGCCGCTCCGACCGAACACAAACTGATGCAGCGCGGGACCAAGCGCGAGATAGGTGCGCTCGCTAATCAGCACGCCGCCCGAATGCGGCCCATACGACTGCAGCCGCTCAGCCGCCCGCAGCACGTCGCCCATCACAGTCACTTCCTCCCCGGAACGAACCCCTTGATCGTGTTGGTATTCCGGAGGGCCCGGGCTTGTCGTCAGATCGCCGGTCGCAATCCCAATGTCGATGGTGAGCTCGGCCAGGCCCGCGGCGGCCCGATCCGGATTGACCCCGGTTACTGCGGCCAAGAGCGAGAGCCCGGCGTGGGTGGCCAGCAGCGCGCTCACTTGGGGCGGGGACCGGCGGGGGGAAATCCCGAACCAGGCGATCAATACGTTATCCATCCCCGAGTCCAGGACCGCGCCATGTTCCAGGAGTATCTGCTTTCCCTGGTCGTGGACCGAGCTCTCCGTATTTGGCGGGAACCTGGCGAACAACACGGTGGCGACCTCGGAGTGTCCGATCGTCGGCAAGGTGGCGGCTTCCGCCGCCCGACTTGCAGCCCGCGGCTCCGCCGGCAGAGCCAGTTTGAACCAGGCCGGCAGGAGGGTCAGACTGCCGAGGGCGGCCGTCACCAGGAAAGGCCAGCGCGGGCCAGCAAGGTTCCAAATCTGACTGCCGATCCACGGTGCTGGCAGCGAAAAGAGACTCAAAGTCGAGGCGAGCAATCCAAAAGCCGTGCCGCGCAGGTGCTTTGGAATGACACGGGTGATCAATTTGGGTCCAGAAGCCTCGAACAGGCCGACGCCCACTCCTGATAGCGACCAACACAAGGCGAATCCCCAGAATCCTGTGGCCAGCGCGAACACCAGGCGGGAGGCAATAGCCGCCAGGAGCGCGAGCACGATGCCCAGCCGCTCGCTGGTCCGGTCCACCAGCCAACCGGCCGGAAACAGGGTGAGCAGCAAGGCCGCCCCCCAGATCCCATCCAACAGGCCGATCCCTTGCTTGCTGATCCCCGCGATTTCCGTGAGGTAAACCGGCTCCAGGTCCGCGGAGAGCTTGAAGACGACGTCGCGGAAACCGTCGACAATCAGTATCCAGGCAACCACTCCTCCCGCCATGAAGGCGCCCGCCATCTGGCTCAGAGAGCTGCCGAGTGAGCGCAGCGAGATCTCCTGTTGTCGGGTGGTCATGAATTGCGAGAACCGCAGCAGATAAATGAAGATGACGGCTGCCAGACCGAACACCGCACTCGACACTCCGAATAAGAATCGGTAGCCGTAGGTCTGGGCCAACAGCCCGCCGATCGGTGGGGCGATCACGGCCGCGGCGTGGTAGATGGTCTGGGAGATCCCGTACATCCTGCCCCGCGAGCCTTCGGGAGTAATGTCGGCGATAAAGGCGAAATAGGCGGGAAGAGTCAGGGCGGAGGTCATCGCCATGAATGCCGGACCCAGCAGGGCGGCCTGCCAGCTGGGAGCCAAGGCATAGGCGGCGAAGGTCAGGACCCCGGTCAGGCTGCCGATAAAGATCACCCTCAATCGCCCGAGCGAATCGGCCAGCCAGCCTCCGAGCACCTTCAACACCAGCGGAAAGACCATGGAGATCGTGAAGAACAGACCGATCTGCGAGATGCTGGCGCCGAGTTCCCGGATGTGCACTGGAATCTGGCCCAGCGGCATGGCGATCGAGAACTGGGTCAGCGCCATTCCGAAGAGGAAGACCAGCGTGCGCCGGTTGATCAGGATGGGGCTTGGGTTGGATGTCACGCGAGCAGCGTCTCGACCTGTTGCTGAGCTTGCGCTCGATTCTTGAAGTGGACCGTGTGTATTCCCAGGCCAGCGGCCGCCTCAAGGTTTTCGATGAAATCATCGACGAAGATCGCTTGACTCGCCCCCACCCCCAGACCCTTGAGGGCCAGGTGATAAATGCGCGGGTCTGGTTTGGCCAGCCCCACCTCAGCGGAGATAATCAGGTCGTCGAAGGCATCGGCGATCCGCCACTCATTCTCGATATCCTGACGGATTTCCCGCCAGGCATTGGAGATTAATCCGGTGCGGTAGTTCGCCCTCAATCCGCGTATGTACCCGACCAGCTCGAGATCGAGGACCTCTCCCCTCCAGAAGTCCTTCCGCAAATTGTCCCGCTGCTCCGGGTTCAATCCGAGCCGCTCGGCTACCCAAGCCCAAACGTCTGCTGCGCTTGCCTGACCGACGGCAGCCTTGCGACCCATCTCTCCGGCAAACACGATCTGATCGAGTTCGCGCGGCGGCAGCCCCAGGCGTGCTTCCCAAGCCGCCCGCCGGGTGCGGTCCTCGGTGCGGATAATCACTCCGCCCAAATCCCAGAATACGGCTTGGGTGTGGCTCATACCGCGGTCAACTCGGAACTTGGGTTGGCTTGCCGAAGGGCTGATCGGATCGAGGACTTACCGCTGCCGAGGATCGGCTACGCGATGCGGACCCAGGGAGGTCAGGTAAAAGGCCAGCGCGAAGAGCGAAGGCGCGAGCGAGGGTGTAATGAGTGCGTGCCATTGGGTGTCGATTGCCCCCAGGACGACGCCGTCGGTCAGAGCATTGTAGACCATGGTGCCCCAGTTGTGAATCGAGGGGTGGAGCCAAAGAATAAGATGAACCCCTCGGCCCGATTCTTCCCCATCGAGAATTGGACCGTGAAATTCGCTGGCACGATGCTCTGGACCAAGAAGAACGCGACGCTAGCGAACAAGACCAGCGTAATCAGCCCGGCCAGGCCGCGGCTGAACGGGTAGCGTCCCAAAGTGAACCGCGGCCATCGATGAGCAGTACATGCCCGTAGACCAGGTCTTAACGGTGCGAGATGTCGAATACGGCGCTGTGGTGCTTGAGCCCGGGCCCGGTCAGGTGCTGGTTGCGCAGCCGCTGATGGGGGATGTCCAAGGCCGTCACTCAAGATGCAGCCCCTCCAGATCGCCGCGCACCGTCGGCAGGGCATAGGCGAGGCAGGTTTCGGGCTGAACCAGAATCAGAATGCGATCGCCGCCGCTCGAATCCACCACGCTGACTCCCAGCCAGCCGCCCTGACCCCACACGATGCCACTGATCCCCTGGGTGACCTTCTCCAACACCTGATGCGCCTCCTCTCCATTGGTGCGCACCAGGTAGACGCCGGTGTGGTCTCGGCTGCGGTAGGCTATCCAGTTGCCGTCCGGCGAGAGTGCGGCCGAGAGCGACTTGGCCGAGCCGTTCTCGATGATGAACAGGTCGCGCCATGCCAGGGTGGTGGGGTTCACGGCCCGCACCTGCCAGGCGGCACCACCGGTGAAGGGGATGGCAAAGTAAATCTCGGCTCCATCCGGCGACCATCCGATCACCGCCTCGTAGCTCCGGTCGGAGATCTGGCGAACCCCGGTGCCGTCGGCATGGATGACATAGGTACCGATCGAGCTCCCACCGACGTAAGCGATCTGCGCACCATCGGGCGACCAGTGCATGTCGTACCCTCCGACGGCCTCGGTCAGGATCTCCTGGCCCCCGGTGACATCCTTGATCCGGATTCCATCGGATGCGGAGTAGGCCACTAAGCTACCGTCGGGGGAGAGCGCGCTCCGACCAGTGCCCCGAACCAGCACCTGTCCGTCACCCCCTTCCAGGTCGTGAAGAACCAGGCCCCAGTCGTCGTTTCCCTCCAGCTGTTCATAGACCAGCGCCAACCCGCGGAACAGCCCTGGGGGGGCGGCTGGAAGCTGATCGAGCGTTTCGGAGGCGAGGCACAGGCCGGGCTGGGGGGTCGGCGCGGTTGCCAAATCTCCTCTCGGCGAGGCCGGTGACCATTGCCCCTGCCATGTGACAGTTTCGCCGATCACCGTTAGGTTGGAAAGGATGACATTCAACTTGCCCGTCGGGATTCGCTCATAGCTTATGATCCGGCTGAACGTGCCATTCGTCAACCCTCCACCGCCTCCACCCCCGCCGCCGTTGGGGGTGTAGCCGGCTATATCCACGCCAGCACCGTATACCGTGGGGTCGGTCAGGAATTCGAAGGAGTAGCCTTCGCGCGAATCAGCCGTTATGGAGACCAGTCTGAGGGTGTGTCCTGCCAATTGGATGTCCAGATTGGGGGTCCATTCCTGTCCAACCTGCGGGTTGGGGCCGGCGTCGAACTCGAACTCAGCCGTGGCATTTGGGTCGGCCTGGCTGATGTTCACGCCTGAGAAGGTGACGGTCAACGGGTAGGCCAGGCCGGCTGAGCGGAATTCGAAGGCGAAGCCGAATCCGCCGGAACCGTCATTAACGTCGGGCGGTTGGATATCCAGCGGGAACGCATAGGGTACGTTCTTTCCGCCCGCGTCGTGGATCAGCGGAACGCCGGTCACCTGGGCCCAGGTGCCGGGCCGAATATCGGGCCGGAATTCGCCGATCAAGATGTACCCATCGCCGGTCTCGATGACCTGGGTAAGGGTCACCGGCGAGCGGCCCAGGGAGGCCTGGGGGGCTGCACTCTCTTCGGGAGCTGCCGCGGGCGCGGCGGTTTCCTCGGTGGGCTCGGACGAGGGCGAGAGCTCGACCACCGGCATCACCGCTAGCTCCTCTGGGGCAGGGACAAAGCGTAGCGGCAGCTCCCAGTTTTCGGGGACGGTGCCGGGCAGGGTGCCGGCAATGCACGGCAGGACGAAGACCGCCTCGTTCACCTCCGCCGGGACCGGCCCCATCTTGCCTCTGGCGTCGAGCTTCCCGCCATCCGGCAGGCGCAAGTACTCCGGCTCGTAGCATCCCGACACGTCCTCACTCTGGGGATAGGCGGAGCGCGGCACGCCGAAGATTCGGTACTGCAGATGGGTCCCATCGGCGGTCAGAGTGGCGCCAGTCACCGTGAGCGTGACGCCCTCGCGTGTGGCGCTGACCGGTTCCGCAAGCACCCGGATCCCCCCGCTCGGATCCACAATGCCGACCCCGGGGATGTATCCTAAGAGCTCTCGTACCGCCGCGAATACGCGCTGAGGGCCAATCACGAGTGTGAGGATGACCAGGCCCACGACCAGCAGACCGAGGGCATACCAGGCCGGACGAGCGAGCCTGCGACGAGGGCGCTCAGGCACCGAGGGCATTGCGCTGGGCGGTTGCGCAGCAATCTGGGCCCACAGATCCTCCACGAACTCGGGGCGTGGTCCGGGCACTTGGGTGACCTTGCGCAGCTTCATATCGAAAACCGAGGGAGCCGGATCACTCATGGTCGTCCTCCATTTGGCTCTGCAAGCGGGCCAAGAGTCGGGAGATCGCCTTGCGGGTGGCCTCTTCGCTGCGGTGGACCAGCGCGCCGATCTCCGCGAGGCTCAACTCGGCCACATAGCGCAGTCGGATCAACTCAAGTTCGCCTTCGGGCAGTGCCTGGATCAGTCCGTCCAGGCGGTTCAACCGATCAGCATAGATGATCTCGCCCAACAGATCCGGTCGAATCGCGGCGTCTGCGATTGCGTCCATTGAGACCTGCCTGGCGGACCTGCGGAAGTGATCGCGGGCCTTGTTGCGGGCAATGGTGAACAGCCAGGCGGCGAAGGTCCCGCGGTGCTGATAGCGAGAGAGTTGTTCGAAGGCCGTCAAAAAGACCTGGGATGTGAGATCTTCTGCCATGCTGGAATCGCTCACCTGATAGAGCAGGTAGCGGTAGACCGAGGACACCCAGCGCAAGTAGAGCTTCTTGAAGAGCGCGGGGGTCCTTCGCGCTGGCAGGGACAGGTCCGCCTCATCCTCGGCGGACCAGGGTGGATCATTCGCAACGATCGAACCCGAATCGGTCAAGCGGTCCCTCCCAGGGGCAGGAATTAGGCTGCATCGGCATAAAAAGAACGCAGACCCGTCCAACACCGGACAGATCCCGGCCGAGCTTAACTCTAATCAATTGCAGCTGAGTTCAGGAAGGGACGAGGATCAAGCGAAGGAGAGGCAAGACGAACCGATAGCATGCTCGCACAAGTGCTCGCCGCCCAGATCCCAGAATACGGCCTGAAACCGGCTCATGCCGTCGTCAACTTATGATTTGGGTCGGCCCGCCGCCTGAGGGTGCAGCCCATCCGGCTTGAGGGACTTACCGCTGCCGGGGGTCGGCTACGCGATGCAGGCCCTGGGAGGTCAGGTAGAAGGCCAAAGCGAAGAGCGAAAGCGCGAGCGAGGGTGGAATGAGAGCGTGCCATTGGGTATCGATTGCCCCCAGGGCGACCCCGTAGGTCAGAGCATTGTAGACCATGGTGCCCCAGTTGTGAATCGAGCGGGTGAAACCAAAGAATGAGATGAATCCGTCCGCCACGACCGCCCCGGTAACCGCGATCATCATTTGTAGGGCGGCCATCGGCAGCATCGCCGGGATCACGTGACGGACGAGAATGTAACCGGCACTGCCTCCGGAAGTCTTGCTGGCCTCGATAAAAGGGAGCACTCGGATTCGCAACGAGACCGAGCGCAGCACAATGGCCGTGTTGCCAGCCCCGGCGAACAAACCGTAGATCAGGCCAAGGGAAAAGGGCCCCAGATCCCGAAATCGGGTCCCCACGATGACCATCAGGATGGGGGCGGGCAGCAGCAGGAACACATCCGACACCCGGGAGATCACAGCATCCGGGAGACCCCGAAAGTAGCCGGAAATACCGCCCAGCAGTGTCCCGACAATGGATGTGGCGAGCGCGGCGGTTAGCCCGAGCACGAACGTGGGGGTGGTCGCCGCCAGCAGCATGCTGAGCACGTCTCGCCCGAGGGCGTCCGTCCCTAGCAAGTGGGCCGAGGATGGAAGGGCAGGATGCACGGTGCGCGGGTCAAAACCAACCTCCGGGTCGTAGATCCCGCTGGGCCAGACGGTCTCCATCAAGATCGGGTGGATCAAGGCCAGCACCCCAAAGATTGCGATCAACAGCAGGCCAATCTGGCCCAACAGGCTCTGGCGGTAGATTTGCCAGGCTCCCTTCAGACGAGACCGGGCGAGGCCGACCCGGATCCGGAGACGGGCAAGCCGGGGAGGGGGGATGCCTGCGGTTGCCCCGTGAGCCTTTCTCTCCAGGGAGTGCATCAGGCCAGGTACTGCGCCTGCCCGGATATCCGCAGCCGCGGATCGAGCACCGCGAGCAGGGCCTCCAGCAGCAGCCGGGCCGCCAGCGAGAAGCCGCCCACCATCAAGAACATCGCCATGACCATCGGCATGTCTTGTTGATACAGGGAGTTGAACAGAGCGGTGCCGAGACCAGGCCATTCGAGCACATCCTCGATGATGACGATTCCGGTCAGCAGATATGGGAGAGAGATGATCAGGCGGCTGACCACCGGGAGGATAGCGTTGCGGGCCGCATGCCGATCGCGAATCTGATCTTCCGGCAAGCCCTTCGCCCGGGCGACCGTGATGTATTCCTGGGTGCGGCTCTCCCGCATGCCGGTGCGCATGATCAGCAGAGTTTCCCCAAATGAGAGCAGCGTGTAAGTGAGCATCGGCAAGATCGCCAGGGTCAGCAGATCGAGGGCCTGCGGACCGAAGCCCAAGGCCAGCCAGATCGGAAAGCACAGCCCGGCGAGGGCCAACACAAACAAGACCGGTGAGAGGGCCCGTTGACGGCGGCGTAGGGCGGAGTGGACCCCCGCCAGGGCTGCCGTAACGAGGGCCAGGGTTAACAGCATTCGGGCTGCGACCTGGTCGGGCCTCAGCTCAATGCTTGCCCACAGCCCACGGTTGAGGTCGTCCAGGCCGAGTGTGGAGAAAAATCCGCCGCGGAGCATTCCGAGCCGGCGGCCTAAGAAGTAGGCGATCAGCCAGGCCAGCCAGGGCGGGAACGTGGTAAAGAGAGCCAGGCCGCCAAGCGTGACCGCGTTACCAGCCGCCCGGCGGCGGCCCCAACCGGCGAACTTGCCGAGCTGCATTCCGATCCAATAGGCCAGCCCGGTGCCGGGAAGAAAGATGAGCAGGCTCAGCGGCAGGGCCGCCTGCAGCACGTCGAGCACCGGATACCCATAGAACGAGGTCCCCAGCTTCCCGTTGAAGAAATCTCGCATCCAATTCAGGTACTGCTGCCAGAGCGGAAGATTGAGGCCGAGCTCTTCCCGCATTTTCTCCCGCTCGGTCCGGTTCATGCCGATCGAAAACTGCACCGTGAAGTCGGCCGGCACGATGATCTGGACCAGGAAGAAGGCCAGGCTGGCGAACAAGACCAGCGTGACCAGCCCGGCCAGGCCGCGGTTTAGCAAGTAGCGTCCCATTCAGGCTACTTCAGGGGCACGCAATTGAGCAGGTCTGCCAGCATGCCGTACGCGGTGGTGCGAGGGCCGGGCGCGCTTTCGCTTACGGTCAGCTCACCGAGCACATCGCTCACGAAGGTCACTGCCGCCGAGGTCCCCATCACGTGGAAGAGCGGGTCGGCGGGATCCAGTTGCTCCGGTCCAACGCGGGCCTCGACCCGCTCGCCGATCCGATTGGCGCTGCACACAAGCTTCCAGCGGCGGCCGGCCTGCAATGCATGTCGGATGTCCACATCGGTCAACCCGTCAATCCCGCGGCGCTGAACCTGCCCGAGGCCGGTGGGGACGCCCATGAGAACCGTGGCCAGGATCGCCACCTTGATCGCCGCATCCCAACCCTCCGTGTCGCCCGATGGATCGCGCTCTGCAATTCCGAGCCGCTGAGCCTCCGCCACCGCGGCCTCGAAAGACTTACCCTGCTCCATCAAGCTCAGGATCAGGTTGGTGGTCGAATTCAAAATTCCCCGGAACGACTCGAGTCGGGCGGCAGGCAAACACTCTCGCCAGAGCGAAAAGATCGGCGCCCCGTCCATCACGGCCGCCTCGAAGCGAAACTGCTTGCCATGGTGGGTGGCGAGCGTATTAAGCGTGGCGAAGGCGTGGACCACTGGACCCTTGTTGGCGGTGATCGCGTGCATCCCGCGCTCCAGCGCGCGGGTCAGATAGCCAATCGCCGGCTGGCCAGACTCATAGTTAACCGGAATCGACTCGAGCACCGCCTCGGCCTGGACGGCTTGGAGCAGCTGTTGAATGTCGGAGGGCGGCGGGCGGCGCGAGAGCTGGCGGAGATCACCTCCGCTGCGGATCAGCTCAACGGCCCGGCCGAGGTCCAATCCCTCCGGATCCAGGGCGGCCCCGTGGCTGCCAGTTCCAATTCCGACAACCCGCAATGCGAGCCCGTGGACCGACCGGATCTCGGCATCCTTGGCCAACAGCAGCTCTGCCATTGCCTGGCCGACGTTGCCGAACCCAATCAGGAGCAGCGGCACTGTTCGCATCGAGCTTGAGCCGAGTTAGATCAACGGCCACGGAAACGGGCGGCCCGGACCCGGTTGCGGGAAGCGGCGCTCCGCCAACAGCCGATCGGTCCGGTCCAGCAGTGCCCGGATTTCGGCCGGGCTCAACAGCGGGGCCAACTGAACCCGAAGTGCCGTGCGCTCGTCGAGTCCGGCCCGCAGTCGCTCAATTGCGCTCAGCAGGGAAGCCGAGATCGGCTCGCCCGCAAAGTCCCAGATCACGGTTCGCAGCTTGTACTCTTCGTGAAAGCACACTCCATGATCGATCAGCCAGACATGTCCATCGGGGGAGAGAATCACGTGACCGGCCTTGCGATCGGCGTTGTTGATCATGAGATCCAGCAGCGCGGCCGGCCGCAGGCGCTGCTTGTCTGCAGGCTCAAATGTGAAGTAGTGGCGTTCCGGGTCGGAAGGCAGGAAGAGTTGCAGGGATCCGCCGCCGCCCGGACCTTCTGGGCGCAGGACGGTTGGGGGCACCAGTTCCCAGCCAAGCGCCTCGCTGATCAGGTAGGCCGCCACTTCTCGGCGGGCTAGCGACTTGGGCGGGAAATCCCAGAGCGGTTGTTCCCCTTCTGCCGGCTTGTAGACTGCCTGCAACCGGGAGTGGGCTGAGCTGACTTCGACCAGGAAGGTGTGGTTGGATCCCCAGACGAA
>Ga0326597_10013707_pt1 | contig 10645 bp, 11 predicted proteins | sample RVTome_12_FD_203789 | JGI IMG/M metagenome (GOLD analysis project Ga0326597, IMG submission 203789) | Soil microbial communities from uranium-contaminated site in the Upper Colorado River Basin, Wyoming, United States - RVT100D185 | ecosystem: Environmental > Terrestrial > Soil > Contaminated >... | reverse complement strand
CCGGGAGGTCCCGAGGATGGTGCCCCCACGGACGAGTATCCCCCGCACGTCGTCTCGGCCGAGCGGTCGGTACTTGCCTTCCATCACGCCATCCCAGCCGTTCTCGAATCCCAGGACCGTCGCACCGCCCGCGGTCGCTCGGGTCACAACGCCGCGGATGGCAGCGTTCATCCCCGGGCAGTCACCTCCGGCCGTCATGACCCCGATCCTCATCCCCCGCACCTCCGTGGTTGCCGCTCCCTGCATGTTGGTCGGTCGGCGAGTGGTTCGCGAGCTTGCTCATCTCGCCGCTATGCCGTCCCTCCCGGGGCAGCTCGTCCGGCCAAGAGGCAGAATCGCCCGGGCCGATTGCCTCTAGCGGTCGTCGGCGCAGACAGGCATGCTGGGTGCACGGCCGACAGCGAGGAGAGGTCAAGTAATGAGCATCATTGCCGCGGTCGACGGTTCACCCGTTGCGTCCGACGTTCTCGCCCGTGCGATCGAGCAGGCCAAGGCCACAGGGTCCACGCTGCACGTGGTTCACGTCTTTCAGCCGCCGGCCGTCGTGTACGGCATGGCCGGGGCCTACATCTTCGAAGAGACGGCGCTCGCCGAGGCAGAACAGAAGGCTGTCTGGGATCGCGTCGAGCCCGAGCTCGAGAAGTCCGGTTTGAAGTGGGTCCGGACGGATCTGACCGGATACCCGCCCTCGGTCATAACCGACTACGCCGGGGAAGTCGGCGCCACCCTCATCGTGGTCGGAACCCGGGGACGCGGTGAGTTCCGCTCCCTCGTCCTGGGGTCGACCAGCCACGGCGTCATCCACAACAGCCCGTGTGATGTGCTGGTGGTCAAGTCCAACATCGAGGAGTGAAACAGCCGCCGCGCCAAGGTCACGGAGCAGAGGTTCGTTCTCGAGCACCCTCGACAGCCATTTCGGCTCTGCTCCGCTCGAAGGGATGTCCCCGGCAACGGTTGCCGGGGACATCCCGTTGTCACGCTGTCCAGTCGATCGCCTCGATCAGCCCGATCCATCGCTCGCCGACCCGGCGGTCCACGAACGGGTGAGCTCGCACCGCATCGTGGAGATCCAGCGACGGATGACGCAGTCGTATCTCGGCGAGGGTCGCGCGAGCGTTGCGTTTCATGCCGAGGGCTTCCTGTGACGCCGCCAGCAGCAGCATTCCCTCAGGGTCGGCAGTGCCCGCGGTGAAGAGTGGTTCGACCACGTCGAGCACCGACTCGTACTGCTCCCCGACGAAACTCGCCGATGCGAGAACCGTCGGATACCAGGGCGGGGTGAACGGGGCGAGGTCGATCGCCGTCCGGGCGGAATCGGGTGCCTCCTCCCGTACTCCCCGAGCACGACCTCGGCATCGGCCGCCGCCACCAGCTCGGAAGTCACGGCCTGCAGGTGTGAACGGAGCTGTCCGCAGGCGAACTCGTAGCGTTCGCCCCAACGGGGAACCCACCGGGCCACCTCGATCAGCTCGAGATACAGGCGGCAGTGATCGCCGTCACGGTCGGACCATGCCTCGAGGATGTGTTAAGGAAACGGTCGAGTCGGACTCGGCGAGGGCGTCGGTCGATCCGCCGACCAGGGTCAGGGCCGGCATGCTCATGAGACCGGCGGGGAACTCCCGGGTGAGGATCTGTGACATGCGGACGAGCGTCGCATCGTCCTCGAGGAGCGGGACGACGCCATGGAAGGCGATGCAGGGCCGAGCGCGCCCGAGCTTGTCCGCCCGGAGGACGTCCTGCACCCGAGTCGAGACCCCGCGGAGCCGGTAGACGTGGACCGGCTCAGGGATGTTCTTGAGCAGACGGCGTCCCAGCGGCTCGACCGGGAGCTCGGGCGCGTCCAGCCGGACGAAGGCTTCGCCCGTCATCGCGATTTCCCCCGGTTCGACAGTGTCCCGCACCCGGGCGGCGATGTTGACCGCATCGCCGAAGAGGGCCTCGCCGTCGCTCACGAGTTCTCCGACGGCGATTCCCATCCGGAAGGTGACATGACGACGCGACGGGAGCCCGGCATTCATTCGGTCGACATCCACGCGGATCCGTCTGGCGGCGTCCACCGCGGCGGATGCGGTCGGAAAGACGGCCATGAAGCTGTCGCCGATGAAGTCGACGAGAGTCCCGGACGCCGTCGCCACCGCCTCTCGGGTCAGGGTCCTGGCACGGTCGATGTCCTCGACGGTGGCGGCCACGTCATCGGCAACGAGCCGGCTGAACCCGGCGATGTCACCATTGAGTACTGCTGCCGAACGACGCAACAGCCTGGACTCCCGCGCGCTGGTCACCTCCACCAGCTCATTCTGGCCCGGTGTGGTCGTACGTGACGACTCAGAGAGGTAGCGCCACAGCCACGGCGATTCCCGCCGCGATCATCGTCAGCATGCCGCCACCCCGGAGCGCCACCAGCGCCGCCACGGCCAGGGCTACTACTCCCTCGAGGCTGATCCCGCCGCCTCCGGCGAGGAAGCTCCCGACGAGAGCGGCGAGGATCGCCGGCTTGGCGTGACGCATCGTGCGTTCGATCGAGGCGGGGAGTCGGGCAGATCCGACGATGAACACCGAGCGCATCGCCAGGGTGCCGCCACCGACGATCGACATCAGCAGCATGTCACGCATCCGCACGCCTCTCTGCCACAGCTCCGGCCGCGGTACCGGCGACGATGGCCACCAGCATCCCGGTGCCGGCAGGCAGCGCCGCGCCGGCGATCGCCGCCAGCAGTCCCACCCCTGCCGCCACCCGGGCAGGGCGATCGGTCAGGCCAGGGGTCACCATCGACAGGAACATGATCGGAATCGCCAGCGATAGCGGCAGCGATGCCGGGACCACGGGGCCGAGCACGATGCCCGCCCCGACACCCAGCATGTAGGTCGACCAGAGGACCCCCATGGCCGACAGGTAGTACGACCGTACGTACCGATCGCTGCGATCGACCACGGAACTCGCCAGCGCGTAGAGCTGATCCACCAGCGCATAGGCGGCCACCCACCGGAACCAGCGGGGTTGGGTCCGCAGGGACGGTGCCAGCAGTGCACCGTAGATGAGACTCCGCGAGTTGATGAGCAGTGCGGTGACGACAGTGGCGAGGAACCCGGCCCCGACGGTGATCGAGGCCGTGGCGGCGAGGTGGGCGGAGCCTCCGGCCACTATGAGTCCGCTGATCCAGCCACCGAGATCCGACAGAGGGCTGGCGCCGATCGCCACGCCGATCATGGTCGCGAACGGCAGTACGCCGACTGCCGCGGGAGCCATTTCCCGGACACCGTCGAGGGCGGGGGACGATGTGACGGTCGTCCGAGCAGCGATGGCGGTCATGCTGCCACCACGCCCGCGGACATCGGCAGACGGACCGGGAGGCGGCCCACGAGCAATCCGAACTCGAAGCGGAAGGCTGCCCCCATTCGGCGGAACATCTTCACGCTGGCCGCGTTCTCCGGGTGGACCATCAACGCAACGGATTCGATCCCATCGGCTGCGGCTGCAGCCAGTGCCGCAGCGACGAGCGCCGACCCTATCCCGCGCCCGTGCATGGCATCGACGACGGCCACCGACATCTCGTGATCTCCGGTCTGGTCTGCGATGAGCCTCACCACACCGACCGGGCGATCGCCGACGTATGCGGCCCAGGCTCGGTGCCGGACGCCGTCGACGTCCGCGAGCAGACGTCGCATCGAAGGCGAGAGCCTCGGCATCGCCTGGAGGAACCGGTGGTACCGGGACTCAGGAGACAACCCGTCGATGATCTCCTGGACGAGGAGCTCGTCACCGTGGCGCACCGGACGGATGAGGATCTCGACGTCGAGATCCTCGTGGTCGTGGAAGATGGATTCGTTGCTCATCATGACGGCAACGTATGGATCGGGCGCCGGCAGGGAATCGGTAGGTGTCACCCATATCGGGGTGAAGTCGGGGAACGTGCCAGGAAGCTGCCGGGTTAACGTCGACAGCCGTGGATCTGCTCGAACGTGACGCTGCGATCGGTGCGCTCACCGATGCCCTGGATTCCGCCGCCATCGGTGCTGGGCGCATCGTGGTCGTCTCGGCCGAGGCCGGCGGCGGCAAGACGTCGTTGATGCGCGCCTTCCTCGAAACGGCAGCGCCGCCGAGGTCGCTGTGGGGCGGATGCGACGATCTGGTGACGCCGATCCCTTTCGGCCCACTTCTCGAACTGGCCAGATCGGCTGATCCGGGACTGGAACAGGCGCTCCTGGACGGTGAACGCGACCGGGCTTTCACCCGCCTCCTCGACCTGCTCGAACGCCGGCCCCACCCGGTGCTGGTCGTCATCGAGGACACACAGTGGATCGATCAGGCCTCGGCGGACACCCTCGCGGCCGTCGCTCAGCGGATCGACCGACTCCCGGTTCTTCTCGTTCTCACCGTCCGACCGGAGGGGCTGGGTGTCGACCATCCGGTGCAGCGTCTGACCCGCAGGTCCCCCGTGACGGCGATCGACAGGGTCGAACTGCATCCCCTGACACTGAAAGCGGTGTCCCAGCTCACCGACCCATCGACGGCGCAGGCGATCTTTCACGCCAGCGGCGGCAATCCGTTCTTCGTGAGGCAATTGCTCGATTCGGGCGGGAAGATGACCCGGACCGTGGCCGACGCCGTCCAAGCTCGAGCCGCCGATCTCCCTCGAGCGACTCGCGACCTCCTGGAACTCATCTCGATCAACCCGACGCGAGCAGAAGGCGTGCTCCTCGACCGGCTCGCACCCGGGTGGGAAGCGGAGATCGCCCCCGCGGAGGAGCTCGGCCTCGTCGAGGTGCAGCCCGAGGCGGTGGCGTTTCGGCACGAGCTGGCACGACACGCATTCGAGTCCGGACTGCTCCCGTCCCGGAGGCGGGCGTTGCACGCCAGAGTGCTGGAGGTGGCATCGGATGGGGGATTCCCGCCTTCCCGGCTCGTTCACCACGCCGCCGGCGCCGGAGTGATCAACGTGATCCTCTCGGCCGGACCCGCCGCCGCCGACCGGGCGAGGACGGCCGGTTCACACCGGGAGGCGGCCGCCCACCTGCGCCGGGTGCTCGAACACTCGGAACTGCTCGATCCGACCCGGCTCGCCGAGATCGAGGAGGCCTACTGCGTCGAGTCCTGGACGATCAGGCTCCCCGAGGAGGCGGAGGAGGCGGCACGACGCGCCCTGTCGATTCGTCGTTCACAGGGGGGGCCGCTGGACGCCGTCGGACGCAACCTGCGACGCATCGCCCGCGTGCGCTGGTTTCTGGAGGATTCGGAGACGGCGGTGGATCTGCTCGACGAGGCCATCGCCGCCCTCGAGTCCGGCGATGGCGACGACGTACATGCCGAGCTCGCCACCACCCTCGCATACCGCGGACTGATCGCCGGGATCCGCGACAACGCCGAGGAGGCACAACCGTGGATCGATCGGGCGATGGCGATGGTGACCGACGGAACGGACACCCGCCTCGAGGCGCTCGTCCTCGGCCATGTCGGAACCGTGGATGCGCTTCACCGTGACGATCCGACACGGCTGCTGAGGTCGATCGAGCTCGCCGATCGGGCGGGCCTCCACGTCGATGTCGTGGGAGGTCGAGTCAACATGGCGAGCGCCGCGCTGGCGCACCGAGCCTACGCGGCGGCACTCGACCACCTGGCGGAAGCCGAGGAGTACGCAGACGCCCATCAGGTGTCCGCCTTCGAAGGTCTCACCGGAGCCATCCGCTCTCAGATCCTGTTCGAGACCGGCCGGTGGGAGGAGGCGGAGAGCACCGCGATGTCGGTCATGGAGCACGAGTCGTTCGCCCGCCTCCCCGCCGCCATCGTCCACGCCCGACTCAAGGTGAGACGAGGCGATCCGGATGCCGCCGAGGCCATCACAGCCGCGGTCGAAGCCGCCCAGGTCACCGGTGAGGCGCAACGCATCGTTCCGGCGATCGGCGCCGCGGCGGAGCACGCCTGGATGCAGGACCGGCTGGTCGACATCATCGACAGCGTCGAGGAGGCACACGGTCTCGCCCTTCGCACCTCGTCGCCGAGATGGGTCGGGGAGACGTCGATCTGGCTGCAGGCTGCCGGCCGCCTCGACGAGGTCCCCCACCGAGCCGAGAACGTGGCCCGCCTCATGATCGAGGCCAGGTGGACGGAAGCGGCTCGCGAGTGGGAGCAGATCGGCACTCCGTACGAGGCTGCGGTCTGTCGAGCGCTGGCCGACGACAGCGCGACCGTGATGGAGGGTCTGGGGGAACTCGACCGGCTGGGCGCGGCACCGATGGCGCGCCGCACGAGAAACCGTCTGGCTCGAATGGGCGTCGAGAAGATTCCGCGCGGGCCGCGCCGATCGACGGCCGCCAACCCGGCGGGTCTGACCGCTCGTCAGATGGATGTCCTGGGCCTGGTCGTCGAAGGCCACACCAACGCCGAGATCGCCGAACGGTTGTTCCTGTCTGCCAGAACGGTGGACCACCATGTGGCGGCGATCCTCCTCAAGCTCGAAGTCGAGTCCCGCCGGCAGGTACGGGACAGGGCAGCCCAGCTCGGACTCCTGGAGGGCTGAGTTCCCTCAGGCCACCGCGGGAGACGCCGCTCGCTCCTTGATCAGATCAGCCAGGTACTCGGCATCGCGCCCCACCCCATCGACGAAATGCGAACCCCGCCGCCACAGGAAGCGCAGCCCCAGCACGTACATGCCGGGCACATTCGTGACACCGCGGCGGTGCAGGATCTCGCCTCGTTCGTCCAACACCGGGATGTCCAGATACGGATAGCTCTGCCGGTAGCCGGTCGCCCAGATCACAGTCCCGATCCCGCTCTCACCGAGGTCGACCGATCCAATCAGCGGCCGGGCGATCCTCACGGGATCGGGGCGGGTGGGCGGACCGAGTTCGTCATCGAGGCCCTGCGCTCCCGCCCAGCCGTCGAAACGGTCGAGCAGACGCCACAGCCGCTCGTCCGCGCTCACCACGTCGGCAGCGAGGTTGTCACCGAAGTCGAAAACGCGGCCGTGGGCTCCGAGAACCCTGCCGGCGACCCGCACACCCATCCGCTCCAGCGAGGCGAGGTCGATGTCTCTTCCACCTGCCGACCCGGTGAGTCCGAGGCTCGGCGTCGTCCTCGCCGCCTCGATGTCGCTCACCTCGTCGACGGTCTGATCCAATGAGCCGATCTGTTCGAGCCACCACCACAGATCACGACTCCGGTATGAGCGCACGGCTCTCGCGTGCCGGCCGGTGGCGAGCACCACGTCGCGACCCGCGACGCGCAGTTCGGCGGCGATCTGAAGCCCTGATGCCCCGGAGCCGACGACGAGCACCCCTCCGTCGGGCACCGTCTCGGGATTCCGATAGCGGGCGGCGTGCAACTGCCGCAGGCCGGGGTCGAGCTGCGTAGCGAACGGCGGCACCGTGGGTCTCCCGCACTGGCCCGTGGCGAGAACGACGTTTCGCGCCTGGAGGCGTCCCCGGCTCGTGGTGACGTCGAATCCGGGAATCGTTCGTCTGACGTTCGTGACTTCCGTCTGCTCACGAACTGGCGCCCCGAACGAGGAGGCGTACGTCTCGAGCATCTCGACGAGTTGGTCCTTCGACATGAATCCATCGGGATCCACGACGGGTTCCATCCTGCCGGGGAGTCGTGTCATCCAGTTCGGGGTGAGCATGCGGAGCGAGTCCCATCGCTCGGTGCGCCACCGCTCGGCCAGCCGGCCCCGCTCGAGCAGAACGTGTTCGAGCCCCTCGGCGGACAGCCGATGCGACAGGGCGAGGCCGGCCTGACCGGCGCCGATGATCACGGTGTCGTGGGTCTCCACGATGCCTCCTAGGCCACGCGGCGATCGGACGTCCGATCGCCGGTCAGGTAGGCGCACTCCTCGTCGCTCAGCTGCCCGAGGCTCCGCATCAGGGTCGACGCCTCCGACACCGTCCACTCGTAGGACGCGAGGGCCGCCGTCTCTCGCAGGAGCGGAACGGCGAAACGGTCCCGAAGAGCGGCGTAGCGGAGGCCGGCCGAGGTCTCGCGATCGGGCGAGTCGAGACCGGCGATGATCGCATCCGCCGCAAACTCGGCATCGCGCAGCGCACACGAGATGCCGTGAGCCGACAGCGGATCCTTTGTGAAGCCGGCGTCACCCACCAGCACCCAACCGGGACCCACCGGGGTGCGGAGAAATGAGGTGATACCGGGCGTGAAGCGGAACCGCTCGACCCGTACCGAATCCGCCACTTCGTCGGCGATGTCGAGGGCGGTTGCGGCCAGAACCGAACGGAAGGTGGTCTCCGGCTCGGCGAAGTCGGCTACAGGGACACCGACCGACACGAGGGTGAGTCCATCGTTCGTCGTGAACGCGCCGACCGAGGCACGGTCGGCGAAACGGAAGTCGAAGCCGCGCTCCGACATGCCGGAGAAGTAGCTGTAGACAGAGGCAGCGGTGGGCGGGATGACCACGTCGTCTGGGGCATCGACGAGGCGGGCGATGGTCGAGTTTCTACCGTCTGCCCCCACCACATAGCGAGCGCTGATGGCCGATGCCTCGGCGCCGCGCCCGAGGACGAGACCCGTGATACGACTGTCCGGCCCGCGATGGAGTGCTGTCACGGTCCGACCGAGTTCGACGTGGGCGCCGGCTTCGACAGCGGAAGCGAGAAGCAGCGGGTCGAGAACGGTCCGACGCGGGGCATACAGGGCGTCGACCCCGAACTCGGACCTGACGGGAAAGGTGAACGGCTCGCTGCCGTAGGCGAGCGTCATGGAGGTGATGGCGGGAGTGGGAGCCTCGACGAGACGGGGCAAGAGGCCGGAGCGTGCCAACTGGACCGCGCCGGTGCGCATCATGACGTGAGTCGAGAGCGTGTCGGCGGGCGGACCGGCCCGGTCGACGATCAGGACTCGGTGACCGGTCCTGGCGAGATGAAGTGCGGTCATCGCCCCCGCCACGCGGGCGCCAACGACGACGACATCGAAATCGGTTCTCATGTGAGTCTCCCTGGTGGTCTCCAGGGGGCGCAGGCCGATGCCTGACGCCCCCCGGGGCGGAGTCAGGCCGCGATCTCGATCGCGACGGGGACACCGTTGGTGAGAACGTCGAAGACGGCCGAGCGGGACACGGAACGCTCCACGACCTTGCGGAGCTCCTCGGTTCCGGCCTCTCCTTCGATCTCGAAGCGGGCGCGGATCCCCTGGTATCCGTTGCGGACGGTGGGGTCGAGGCCGAGCACTCCATTGAGGTCGATGTCGCCCTCCACGGTCGAACGGACACTCGTCAGGGTCACTCCGCGGGCGGCGGCGATGTTGCCGATACCGGCGGTGATGCATGCGGCCAGCCCGATGAGCAGGTACTCGACCGGGGACGGGCCCTTGTCGGTGCCGACGAGCTGGGTCGGATGGTCCGAGTCGAACGTCCATTCCTCCTGATGGGTCTGCTCTTCACCGACACCGAAGAAGCTGTGGACGGTTCCACGGCTGTGGGTTCCGCTCACCCATTCGTTGTCGACGCGGAACTGGAAGTGGGCGGCCTCTGGCATCCCCTTCACGGCGTCGAGCGTTGCGAACAAGACCGCGGTATCGACCCCGTTGCGGACAGTTGCTGTGGTGCTCATGGTTCTCCTCTCGTTGCACCTGAGTCCCTGGGATTCGGGACTGCGGCACCGTACGAAGACGGGCATGGGCGCCGAATGGGTGACGGCTACCCATATCGGCCGCAGCGCTCCTCACCCTCGGCCGCGTCCAAAGATGGGTGACGGCCACCGATGTCCATGGCCTCCCCGCTCCTTACGTTCGGTCGAAACCCGAACCGAGGAGACCAGCCGTGAACCGCGTGACCACGACCACCATTTCCGACCGCTTCGCCGGACCGCCGTTCGCGGTCAACGGCGGCTACGCCGCCGGACTGTTGGCCGAGAGAGCGGGCGTACGCGCCGCCCACGTGCAACTGCGGGCGCCGGTGCCCCTGGAGACCCCGGTGGAACTCGCCCTCGACGGTCCGGAAGCGTCGATACGACACCGCGGCCGCACTCTCATCACCGCTTCGCCCGTCTCGCTGCTGGATCGGACACATCCGCAGGTCGACTTCGTGTCGGCTGCGCTGGCGGCCGGTTCCACGGACCGGTCACACCATCCGTTCCCGGCATGCTTCGTGTGCGGACCGGATCGCGCACAGGACGACGGGTTGCATCTCTTCCCCGGATTCGTGGGACCGGGCGTCGTCGCCGTGCCGTGGCGTCCTGCTGCGTGGCAGGCGGATCCAACCGGGATGCTCCCGGTGAGGATGGTCACCGCCGCTCTCGACTGCCCGTCGGTGTTCCCCGCGCTCGAACCCGGCTCAGCCGCCCTCCTCGCATCCATGACCTTCCAGATCGAGAGGCTGCCGCGCGTCGGTGAGCACCTCGTCGTCACCGGATGGACGCAGAGCGTTTCCGGACGGAAGCTCTACGCCGCCAGCGCCATCGCCGGCGCCGACGGCGAGACACTGGCCCGGGCCGACACTCTGTGGATCGAGGTGGCGGCCGACCACCTCGCACGCCTCGCCGAGACCACCACGCGGAGCGCCGCATGATCGGTCCGCCTGAGGTGGGCGATCTCGGCACGATCCTCGGCGTATGGGCGCATCCCGACGACGAGGCATTCCTCTCTGGCGGCGTGATGGCCGCGGCGCGAATCAACGGCCAGCGGGTCGTGGTCGTGACCGCCACC
>Ga0326597_10013706_pt1 | contig 10646 bp, 8 predicted proteins | sample RVTome_12_FD_203789 | JGI IMG/M metagenome (GOLD analysis project Ga0326597, IMG submission 203789) | Soil microbial communities from uranium-contaminated site in the Upper Colorado River Basin, Wyoming, United States - RVT100D185 | ecosystem: Environmental > Terrestrial > Soil > Contaminated >... | reverse complement strand
TAAGCGTCAAAACGTATTGACTGCTTTCTTCGCTCATCGAAAGCTCGTCCTTTTTGCTTTTGGGTATTCGTACTGTTCCGGAAAAAGCGTTCAGCATATCATCAAAGGTGCATCTTATTCTTGTAACAGTTCCTATGTTGAGAATTGTAGTTGAACCTGTTGTAACCACGTCATTCAAATCATCAAAGAAAACGAACCTGTCGCGGTTAAAATGTCCGGTGGCTGCGTCTATTCCAAGAGGTCCTTCAATCTTGAACCAAAGGTCATCTTTCTTTTTAACATGGATTTCAATTGAACCCGACTCATCAATCTTAGGCGTTTTTATTTTAATTTCACCTTCGGAAAGAATGTTGTCAACCTCTGCAGAACGCTTATTTACTTCCTTAATTATTCCCGAGATTTCCGATTTAATAGAGTCAACCTCTTCAGCCTTAATTGTGTCCTCGGCAATTTGAGACGTGTCCTGTTCTTCCTGAGAATAAAGACTTATTGACGTTAATAGCAGAACGAAAGCGAAATAAATAAATTTTTTCATAAAATTTTAGCTATATAACTAATAATAATTAATTGTTAAATTAGTTAGCAATTTACTAAAATTTTATCACGTTATTAGAGTATTAAATTATCAGGAAAAGGATAGATAAAATTAATGATTTCAGGCAGAAAACTAAAAAAAACCAGGATGGAAAGAGATTCTTTAGGGGAACTTAAGATTCCTTTTGAAGCTTATTATGGGGTTCAGACACAAAGAGCAGTTCAAAATTTTCCTGTGAGCGGATGGATAGCACACCCTGTTATGATTGATGCTTATGTTTATATTAAGAAAGCAGCAGCAATGACAAACAGCAAGCTTGGAGTTCTTGATAGGAAAATTGCCGGCGCGATTATTAAAGCTGCCGATGAAGTTTTAAAGGGAAAGCACAGAGAACATTTTGTGGTTGATGTTTATCAGGCTGGTGCCGGGACTTCCCACAATATGAATACAAATGAGGTGCTTGCTAACAGAGGGATTGAAATTCTTGGAGGTAAGAGAGGAAATTATAAGTTAATAAATCCAAATGACCATGTTAACATGGCTCAGTCGACTAATGATACATTCCCCACCTCTATGAGGATTGCATCTCTTATAATGGTTAAAAGACTTCTGCCTGTAATTAAACATTTGCAGAAAACATTCGATAGAAAAGCTAAACAGTTTTCAAAAGTAATTAAATCGGGAAGAACTCATTTACAGGATGCCGCACCTATAACTCTTGGACAGGAATTTTCAGGTTATTATGAAATCATCAGCAAACATTATGATTTAATATCTTCAGCACAAAAGCATCTTTCCGAGCTTGGGATAGGCGGTACGGCGGTTGGAACGGGACTAAACACTCATGTAAAATTCAGAGCTGCAATGGCAAGAAATCTTTCCAAAGTTACCGGATTGAAGTTAAAACCCGCAAGAAATTATTTTGAGGCAATGCAAAGCATGCTTCCGTTTACGGAGCTTTCATCGGCCATAAACAACTTTGCCCTTGACATGACAAAGATTACTAATGATTTAAGATTACTCTCCTCGGGACCAACAACCGGCTTTGGTGAAATTATTATGCCGGCTGTTCAACCGGGTTCTTCAATAATGCCCGGAAAGATAAATCCTTCAATGGCAGAGATGATGAATCAGGTTTTGTATCAGGTTATGGGCAATAATCACACTGTAATTATGTGCTCTCAGGCAGGTCAATTGGAGCTTAATGTTATGATGCCAGTAATGATTTTCAATATTACCTGGATGATTGAGATATTGAAAAATGGTCTTAAAGCATTTGATGAGAAGTGTGTTTCCGGCTTGAAAGCGAACGTGAAAAAATGCCGGGAATATGCAGAAAAGTCAATAAGCATAGTTACGGCGCTAAATCCCATTATAGGTTACGCAAGAGCTGCAGAAATTGCGAAGGAAGCTGTGAAATCGGGCAGGTCAATTATGGATGTAATTAGGGAGAAGAAAATTATGCCTGAAAAGCGGCTTAATAAAGTTCTTGATTTGATGAAGCTAACTAAACCCGGGCTTTAATATTAATTGAACCCAACCCGTGCTGAAATAGATTTTGGAAAGCTTGCTTTTAATGTTGAACAGATAAGACGCCATATTCATCGTGAATACCCAAGGAAAAGAATTAAAATTTGCGGTGTTGTTAAAGCAAATGCTTACGGACACGGAATTGAGGAAATCAGCAGAAAGCTTGTCGATTTTGGTGTGGATTTCCTGGGAGTTGCCAATTATGATGAGGCAATACGGTTAAGAAGGCTTATTCCCGGCACTCCGATTCTTGTTTTCGGGACATTGATTCATTCGAAATTAGAGCCTGCAAAGTATGTTTCTATTCTTCACAGCCATAACTTAACCGCAACGGTCGCATCTCTTGATACGGCAAAATTTTTAAATGGTTACAGCAGAAGATTCAAGAGCAGATTTAAAGTTCACATAAAAATTGATACCGGTATGCGAAGAATTGGACTTGATTACAAAAGGGCGTTTCGGAATATTTTGCAGATAGCATCGCTTAAAAATCTAGAACTTGAGGGAATATTTACGCATTTTGCTTCTTCAGAAGAAAAAGACAAAAGCTATGCAAAGCTCCAGCTTAGGAGGTTTAATGATTTGCTTGGCGATTTGAAGAAAGCGGGTATTGAATTTCCAATTGTTCACGCTGCAAACAGCGGGGCGGTGCTTGATTTAAAAGATTCTTATTTTAATATGGTTCGCCCCGGGATTCTTTTGTATGGTTACTATCCCTCAAGCAGTATTAGAAATAAAATTGTGCTGAAGCCGATAATGAATCTGAAATCCAAGATAACGTATATTAAAAAAGTTAATGCAAAGGAAAGCATTTCTTATGGCAGGAAATATTTTACTAAAGAAGCAACCTTTATAGGGTCCATTCCAGCTGGCTACGGCGACGGATATTTGAGGCTTCTTTCTAATAAATCAAAGGTTTTAATAAATAAAAAATTTTACAAACAAGTTGGTGCTGTAACAATGGACTGGATTATGGTAAACCTTGGCTCTAAATATAGAGTGAAAATAGGTGATGACGTTTTATTAATGGGCGAGGAAAACGGGTATAATATAGGGGCTGATAAGCTTGCGAAGATTACGGGAACGATTCCATACGAAGTGCTTTGTACTGTTGCCGATAGAGTTAAACGGGTTTATTTTAAATGATAAATGACATTTAAAAAAGATTACATAAATTACCTTTTGAACACCGTTGTTAATTCAAGCGGGAGCGAGTTTAGAGATAATATACGCTTAAGAAAGCTTGTAGATAGAATTATTGCAACAGATGAAATTGCCGAATTAACTTATCGTATAGGCAAAACAGCTGGATTTGAATCTCTGTTCAAATATCTTCTTTACATATCCGATAAGATTGATAAATCGCAAGTAACTATTTTTAATGCGAAAGATAATTTTGAATATGACATTAGAAACCTCTCGAAAATATGCGAGAAAATTGTACAGTATAAGAGCCGAAACGTAAACGAAGCGATTGATAGTATTTCTGGAGAAGAAGAAATTGAAGAAGCCGCTGAAAATGACTCAACTGTATTAATTAAAGATACTATTAAAATTGGGGTGGAAGATGAAGACGACTTATCAAATGTAATTATACAAGATTCCGAAGAAATTGGGGAGGAAACCGAAGATAATAAGCTTAGTATTATTGAAAACAGAGAAAGCTACGACAGTGATACAGAAGTTTTTGAGCTTGAAAGCATAACGGATTCGGTTGAGAATACGGAAATACCTTCAATTGAAGGATCCGAAAAAAACCGAGAAATTGAGGAAAAAACAGATGAGGACAACAAAGGAAAGGAAATTGAAAGTATTGCTGAAGGAGAAAAGTTTGATGAAGAAATAAATGCAGTTGAAGAAGGATTTGAATCAGTTGCCGAAGAAATCAAGGATAATGATATTGATGATAAAGAAACTGCAGCCGGAGAAGAAAAACTCCCTGAAATTGAAATAGAAGTCAACAAACCAGTAATTTCTGACTCTTTTTCAGATGAAAAAGAAATAGTGAAGGAAGAAACCATCACTAATGAAGCTTATAATAAGTTCGAAAGCAGGTTCTTCGAAGAAGTAAAAATCCTGGAAAAGCTTTTTGCAGCTGTTGATAAAGATTGCAGAAAACAGGAAGCCGGCAAAATTAGTGAAAAATGTTTGCAATGCTTAACTGAAATTATTGAAATCACAAGCGAGCTGGCAAATCTTTCCCGACAACTTTCGTTTGATTTAATAGCGGATATTTTCCTTACTATGAATTTATACTTTACAAAAGCAATAAACTCTCCCGTGATTTTATTGAGCAATAGAATTAAACTTCTGGATTCATCCCTCGCTATGGTTAACAGTCTTATAAAAGGAGAGGATTATCTTAACTATGATACCATTGTGGATAAAATGGAGAAGCTTAAGGCGGAAGTAATGGGAACTGCAGAGGAAGAATACACTAAAGAAGAGATAGCATCCGAAAGTTTAGAACAGGAAAAGGAAATAATCGTGCAAGAGAATGAAAGAGCTGATGAAAGACATGTTAAACCAAGCTTGGGAGATGAAGTATTGGAAACTGATATTTCCGGCATGGCTAAAGATTCTTCTGTGATATTTAAACTAAAATATTTGGTTAAAGAATTTGAGAAGACTTTTATAGGAATTAATGAGTTAAAAGGCGAATACAGCAAGTTTGAGGCGCTTGAAAAAATCAACGAGCTCAATAATACGCTAAGAATGATGGCTAAGATTGCCTTTACAGTAAAAATGATGGATTTAATAAAACTTTCCGAGGTTTCCTATGTTTTTTTGAAATATGTTAAAGATTACAGGATGGACCTGCTTGATTCGGAAATTCAGCAGATTATAAAATATATAATTTTCACATTTAAAATGATTTTGACAAACAGGAAACCTGATGATTTTAATGTTCTAGTTCAGTATTTGAATAATCCTGTAAAGATTTTTACCGATTTATAATTAATTTTATTTTAATGAAATCATATGCAATAGTTATGGCAGGAGGAGTTGGGGCAAGGTTCTGGCCCTATGGAACATCTAAGCTTCCGAAGCAGTTTCTGCCGATTTCCGATTCTTCAGAAACTATGTTCCAGCTTACAATGAGGCGTTTGAAAAGCATAGTTCCAATTGAACAGGTTTTTGTTATCACCAATAAGCAGTACGTAAATCTTGTAAAAAAGCAGCTTCCCAAAATTCCCAAAGAAAACATCATTGGGGAACCTGTAGGAAGAAACACAGCCCCGTGCATAGGGTTAGCCTCAACAATATTGAAGCAGTTTGATGATGATGCAAAAATGTTTGTTGTTCCTGCCGATCACTTGATTGAAAACGTGGAAGAATTTTCAAGAGTTGTCAATACAGGTCTTAAATTCATAGAGCAAAATGATGCTATAGTTACTCTTGGTGTAGTGCCAACTCACCCTGAAACAGGATATGGATATATACAGTTTATTGAAGATGCCCACTATAGTGTACCGGAAAGCGATATAGATATATTTCGTGTAAAGACATTTGCGGAAAAACCTACTATTGACGTTGCTAAAGTGTTTTTAGAGAGCGGGGATTTTTTGTGGAACAGCGGAATGTTCATTTTCAGAGCGGACGTTATGCTTAAGCAGATGGAAACATATCTGCCAGATCTTTATCACGCATTGAAGAAAATAGAAAAAGTCATACATTCTGCCAAGTATCAAAAGGTTCTTGAGCAGGTTTTCGGTGAGATTAAGGGGATTTCTGTTGATTACGGAATAATGGAAAAAGCGAAAAATGTTTATGTAATCAAAGCAAATTTTCAGTGGAGCGACCTTGGGAGTTGGGACGAAGTTTACAGGCTAAAATCAAAGGATAAGAATAACAACGTTGTAATGGGTGATACTTACATAAAAGATTCAAAAAATAATCTGATAATGTCTCAAAAGGGGTATGTTGGCGTTATTGGAGCGGATAACCTCGTGATTATCAATACAAAAGAGGGTCTTTTGGTTTGTAAAAAAGACCGCACACAGGAAGTAAAGGAAATTGTTGATTATCTAAAGAGAAAGGGGCTAAGCGATTACATATGATAACTAAAATTTCACATCTTGGTATTGCAGTTAAAAATTTGAAATCCGCAGCTGATGCATACAGAAAGCTGCTGCAATCGGAGCCTTCGGAAATGGAATATGTTGCCGAGCAGAAAGTGAACGTGGTTAAATTTAAAATTGGTGAATCTACAATTGAGCTTCTTGAAGCAACCTCACAGGATTCACCAATCGGCAAATTTATAGAAAAAAGAGGTGAAGGAATTCATCACATTGCTTATGAATCTGATGATATACACTCAGACCTGAAGAGATTGAGTGAAAACGGATTTGAGCTTATTAACAAAGAACCGACCGTTGGTTCGGATAATATGCTTATAGCGTTTATAAAGCCGAAATCAATTGGCGGTGTATTAACTGAAGTCTGCAAGCACTGAAACTTGAGAATATTTTTTGAATATTACAGGATAATAATATTTTTTTTATTTTTTTCAAGTATGGGTTATACTCAAACTGATTTTGATAAGCTTAGCTGGATTATTGACAGGTGGGTAAGCACTGATGGCGAAAGCACATCATACGAGCACTGGGAAAAAATAAGCGACAGCCTGTTTGCCGGAGGTTCGGAAACCGTAAAAAACGGAGATACTGTTTTTAATGAAAAGCTTAAATTGATAAAAGAAGGCGATGAAATCTTTTATGTTGCAGATGTAAAACACAATCCTGCCCCGGTTAAATTTAAACTCACATCAATAAGTGATAATGAAGCGGTCTTTGAAAATCCTGAGCATGATTTTCCTCAAAAAATTACTTACAAATTAATAGACGGCAATTTGCATGCAGCGATTGAAGGACCCGGAAAAAAAGGAGAATGGCGTAAAGTTGACTTCTTCATGAACAGAATGAGATGAACATAAAAAAAATTCATTAATTCACTTTGCAGGAAAAATCTTCTACATACCGGAAGATTTCATTTTACCTTTTAGTTTTATGCCTTTTCTCGCTACCCCTTGCAATTACAGCTTACTTTGAAAATGCTTCAGATTTAGTGAAGGGCGCTTCTTTAAAGTTTTTTGGCGGTGTATTTATCATTTATGCTTGCTATATCATTATAAAAAAAATATATGAAAATACCTATAAAGCCGATTTATTAAAAATAGATAAAACTTTTGATCCTTTTATTGCATTTCTTTTTATTGCTGCAGTAATTTCAGCACTATTTTCACTTAATGCTTCCGTGAGCTATTTTGGACAGTATTACAGGCAAATCGGACTCATAACTTATATATATGTCTGCTTAATATATTTGCTTTCATCTGCATTATTTAAAAATAAAGAAAATGTTAATCGTACATTCCTAATTGCAGAAACAGCAGCGATAATCGCAGCAATGGAAGCTTTTCTTCAAGTTATAGGAACAGATATTCTTAGAATTCAGCCAATAAATGTGTTAAGACCTGTTTCAACTTTCGGGAATTCAGTTTTCTTTGCTGAGTTTCTTGTTTTAATTTTTCCTTTTTCGGTTTTTAATCTTTCACAAAAGAAAAGTAAAATATTAAAATATTTATTCCCTCTGATATTATTTACAGGAATAATCATCTCTCAAACTCGCTCTGCGTATGTGGCTTTATTGGCAGAATTTATAATAATATTAATTTTTTATCCAGCGCTTTTTAAACAAGTAGAAACTGAATATAAAAAGAAAATCCGGTTTTCACTTTTAGTATTTGCGTCCATAGCGGTGTTGTTTATTGTATTTGGTATAATTTCTTCAAATAGTTTATACTTTCAAAGATTTGAAACGATATTTTCATCCTGGGATAACCCCAGATTTCTGCTATGGCGCGATTCATTTGAACTGTTTAAAAGCTATCCATTAACGGGTACGGGGATAGCAATGTTCCCAGCCGCATTTGAGAGTTTTTATTCGTTGGAGCTTCGAATAGCCGATACGCTTAGAACCTTCGACAATCCGCATAATAACTTCATTCATATTTTATGCACTATGGGCATTTTTGGTTTCATTGCTTTTGTAATGATTATTGTTCAAGCTGTAAAAGTATCATTGAAATCTATAATCAGCAGTGAAAAAGCAAAAAAAGAAAAGGTCTTATATCTATCTTTTCTCGTTATGTTTTGCGGTTATGTCGTTTACGGAATGACTAACTTTGATGATATAAATTCAATGTTTTACATATTTGTTTTTCTGGCGATTCTTAAATCAGTTTATAATCAGGATAAAGACCATAATTATACTGGTTTTATTCTTTATAAATTTAAGAAATTTATAGCTCCAATAGCATTTATAATAATTATCTTCTGCATTTATAATTTTTACATGACTTTCAATGAGCTTAAAGCTGACAGATATTTTAGAACTGCTCTGGAACTTAACAGGGAGGGAAAATTTACTGAAACAGTAAATAATTTGAATGAGGCTCTTAAGTATAATCCAAGGGGCTGGCATTATAGAATTACCCTTGCAAGCGTTGTTTATACGCATGTTAGTGAAAGCGCAAGTCTTAGCAAAGAATCAAAGGAAAATATATTTAATCAAGTGCTCGACGAACTTAACAGAGCCAGAAAGTATCCCTTTTTAAATTCGAGGAGTGATGCAATTCTTTCCCTTGTTTATTATGAACTTGGAAGAAAATCAGAAGCCGACAGCATAAAGAAGACTTTGCTCCAAAGAGACCCTGTTTCGATTGATTACAGAGTCCAGCTTTCTAGGTATAATTACAGAACAGACAACATTTATGAACTTGCCGAAAATCGCGAAATTATATCAAAATACGCACCAAATTTTTTGGGAGATTTTGCTGTATCCGCAATGTATTATATGAAAATTAATGATAAACGCGTGGTTGAGCTGAACTGCAGGAAAATCCTTGAGCTTGAGCCGGACAATAAATTTGCTCTTGATTTGCTTAGGGAGATGGGATATTAATTAAAAAAAGGAAAGCTCGTAAGCCGAATTCTGTTACCTGCTTTAGCAGATATGCAGCCATTTATCTAACGCAGCCTACCCTGTAACATCGGACGAGCAGCCCTTATTTCCGCCATAAGCGGAAATCGTTACTATACGCGGCTTTGCACTCAGGCGGGGTTTGTCATGCATTCAAACATTACTGCTGAACCGGTGGTCTCTTACACCGCCTTTTCACCTTTTCCCCGCCCATAAGTTACGCAAATTTTAGACTCCATTTGAGTCTTTCTTTCAGCCTTCTTAAGGTTTGCCCATAATGTTTGAGCTTCTTTTCCCTTTCAATCGCGTCTTTTTGATTACTATAACCCTCAAAATATATCAGTGAGTACGGCATATTTTGACGAGTTGAAAACACTTTACCACTATTATGCTCCCCTATTCGTCTTCTCAGGTTATTTGTATAACCAATGTATATTACATCTTTTCGCGCGCTCTTTAATATGTATACATAATAATACATATGCGTAACTTATGGGCGGGGTAGTTTATTTTCTGTGACACTTTCCGTTGCTTAAGATTTGCTCCTAAACACCCCCGATTTCTCAGGGCGCCCTGCTCTTGAGTGTTCGGACTTTCCTCCCCAAAAAATGGAGCGGCTGCCTGAGCTCTCCTATTAACTTAACAAAATTAGCTAAAATTTAGTTTTAATGAAACAATCTAAATAAGGTTAATTATTAACTATTTCACAAGTACCATCCTCTTTGTGTCAGAGTAAACTGTTAACTGCTCACTATTAACTGTTAACTGATAAAAATACACCCCGCACGGGTAATTTGTCCCGTCCCACTGGACTTCATGAACACCGGGCTTTAGTTGCTCATTAACTAGTGTGGCAATCTTTCTGCCAAGAACGTTGTAAACCTGTAGAGACACGCCATGGCGAGTCTCTACATTGGGTATTGAAAATCTTATTTTTGTTACCGGATTGAACGGGTTTGGGTAGTTTTGGTAAAGCCTAAATTCATTCGGCATTTCATTACTTGAGTTATTTATTCCAACTAAATTTCCGACAATAAACGGGTTTGGATTAATTCCCGTTGCAGTTGAACCGCCTATGACAAACGCTGTATATCTTATGAAACAGTTGGAAGAGTTAACTGAAGCAGGAACTCTCCATTGGTATCTTCCATTATTCGGCAGGCTGTCTGCTATTGAAGTCCAGGGACCACTGTTGCCTGTCGAAGAAAACTCTAATTTAACCTTCGTAGTCTGACCCTGCGGGGCGGCGCTAATCCAATCTATAAACTTTACTGAGTTGTTCCTGAATCTTTCATACCCCCGCGGAAACACAGGTGTGATTGAAAGAGTTGAAAAGGAGGTCGTCTCTTTGAAGAACTTTATTATGTTTCTTGTGCAGAACGTGCCGCAGCTCTGGGACGCTTCTATTATGATATCGGCAAACCCGTTATGGTCAGCATCTCCAATCGTCATATCCGAATACCCGCCGGGAGATGTGAAGCCCGTAAAGTTTGCTATTTGATTCCAGTTAGTTCCGCCGTTGCCGGCCCATATTGTAACTTGCCCTGAACCAAAAACAACGAGGTCAGTAAATCCGTCCATGTTCATATCATATAAC
>Ga0326597_10013705_pt1 | contig 10647 bp, 8 predicted proteins | sample RVTome_12_FD_203789 | JGI IMG/M metagenome (GOLD analysis project Ga0326597, IMG submission 203789) | Soil microbial communities from uranium-contaminated site in the Upper Colorado River Basin, Wyoming, United States - RVT100D185 | ecosystem: Environmental > Terrestrial > Soil > Contaminated >... | reverse complement strand
CATATCCGGACGCAATCACGGCCGCCACGCTGCCGACGGCCGCACCGATCGATAAGCGACAATGGAAATACAGGGAAAACGAATTCTGCTTCTCGGCGGTTCCGGCCTCGTCGGCATGGCCGTTGCCCGCGAGCTGATGCCGTTCGGACCAGCCACGCTCATCATCTGCGGCTTGTCCGAGGCGGATGCTGCTGGCGCGGCGGCGGAGCTCGGAGCGGACTCGAACAGGCGGGGCGTCACATCGATCGAGTCGGAATGGGGCGACATCTTCCAGCCCGATTCCATGCGCATGATCCGGCGGGCCGATGTCGTCGATGATCCGGCTCTGCGCGCGAGTCTCCTCGATGACCTGTACGGCGAGCTGACCGAGCAAGTGCTGCGTCGGTCAGCCCTCGGTTCGATGCTGCTTCGGCTGAAGCCGGACGTCGTGATCGACTGCATCAACACAGCGACCGCGTTCGCGTACCAGAACATCTTTGAAAGCGCCGCCCGGCTGCGCGCCCACGCGCTCGCCAGCCAGGTCACGCTGGCCGATGTCGAACGTCATCTCTCCACGTTGTACCTGCCGCAGCTGATCCGTCACGTGCAGATCGCTCTCGAGGGAATGCGGCGGGTCGGCACGTCGATGTATCTCAAGGTCGGTACGGCAGGAACCGGCGGCATGGGACTGAACGTGCCGTTCACGCACTCCGAGGAACGGCCCAGCCGCATGCTCCTCGCCAAGGCGGGCATCGCGGGCGCGCACACTCTGCTGCTCTATCTGATGGCGAGAACACCGGACGGTCCCGCCGTGAAGGAGATCAAGCCCACGGCGGCGATCAGCTGGAAGCGGATCGCGTACGGCGAGGTCCGGCGGGGCGACCGACCCGTGGATTGCCACGACGCGACACATCCGCTCCCCCTGGCATCGGCGTTCGCGCCGGATGCCTCGGCGTTCCGGGCAACGGGCGAGCGGCTGCGTGGCGTCTATCTCGACGCCGGCGAAAACGGGTTGTTCAGCCTGCCCGAATTCGAAACGCTGACAGCGCTCGGTCTGATGGAGTTCATCACGCCGGAGGAGATCGCGCAGAACGTGGTCCGCGAAGTGCGCGGGCACCCGACGGGCCGCGACGTCGTAGCCGCTCTCGACGCATCGACCTCGGGCCCGACCTACCGGGCCGGTGTCCTGCGCCAGTCCGCCATCGACCGCATGGCCGCGCTCGAACGCGAACACGGCGTCGAGTCCGTCGCCTACGAGATGCTCGGCCCGCCGCGTCTGTCGAAACTCCTGTTCGAAGCCGCGATTCTCGGCCGCCTGTACGACGGCCTGCCGGACCTCGCCGGCCTCGACCCGGACGCGACTGCAAGCCGCGCCGAGGCCCTCGTCCGCAGCGATGCCCAACTCCGGATCCGCATCGTCACGATCGGACTGCCGATACTGCTTTCGGATGGCGTGCACATTCTGCGTGGCCCGGACGTCAGGGTTCCGCCGGATCCCGGGCAGAGCCCGGCCGATTCCCGCCTTGCCGACAACGGCTGGGTGGACCTCCGTCCCGCCAACTGGCGTAAATGGTGCACGCGCGTTTCGGCGATCCTCGACGAACGCGGGCAGGCCGGCGCCGACCAGGGTTCCCGTTCGGATCTCGGCGTCACCGAGAGTGATGACCGGATTCGGCCCGGTCGCCTGGCGGCCTGGGTGTTCCGCTCTGAAGACCACGGGATGCGCATCAAGCGTTGATCGCAGCCCGGCCCGATTCGGCCGGTGACCGGATCCGACAAGGAGGCGTTGGTGGAGGAAGCCGTACTCAAGCACGATGCGCAGGCCAGCCGCGACATGGCCCGCCGCCTGACCCGCGAGCTGCACAAGCGTGTCGTCGGCCAGGACCTCCTCATCGAGCGGCTCCTCGTCGGCCTGCTGACCGGAGGCCACGTGCTGCTCGAGGGCGTGCCCGGCCTCGCCAAGACGCTCACCGTCCGTTCCCTCGCCGAAGCCATCGACGCGGCCTTCGAGCGCATCCAGTTTACGCCGGACCTGCTGCCCGCCGATGTCGTCGGCACGATGATCTACAACCAGAGGACCGGCGATTTCGTCGAACGCAAAGGTCCGATCTTCGCCAACATCGTGCTCGCCGATGAGATCAACCGGGCGCCGCCCAAGGTTCAGTCGGCGCTGCTCGAGGCGATGCAGGAGCACCAGGTCACGATCGGCGGGACGACGTTTGCCCTGCCCGAGCCGTTCCTCGTCCTCGCGACGCAGAATCCGATCGAACAGGAGGGTACCTATCCGTTGCCCGAGGCTCAGGTCGATCGCTTCATGCTGAAACTCCGCGTGAGCTACCCGGACAAGGCGACGGAACGCGAAATCCTGCGCCGCGTCGCCGGTCGCGATCTGCCGCCGCTCGACAGGGTCGCGACCGCCGCAGACATCCAGGAGGCGCGCGCGGCCATCAACGAGCTCTATCTCGACGAGAAGATCGAGGAATACATCGTCGAAATCGTCCACGCCACGCGCGATCCGCAGGCGCACGGCATGGCCGACCTCGCGCCACTGATCGAGTTCGGCGCCTCACCGCGCGCGAGCATCTTCCTCGCGATCTGCGCCCGGGCGCACGCCTTCCTGCGCGGCCGCGGTTACGTTCTGCCCGAGGACGTCAAGGCCATCGGTCCCGATGTGCTCAGACACCGCATCATCACCAGCTTCGAAGCGGATGCGGAAGAGATCACGACCGATGATGTGGTCGAGCGCGTCCTCGCGACGATCCCGGTGCCCTGAGCCCGGCTCCGGCCATGCGACTCCGGTTGTGGCCCTCGCGTTCCCCCGAGCCGGCAAGGATCGACGGTGACGGCACCGCGGCGCCGCGCCTTTCGTCCGGCTCCCGCACCGGAACCGGTGTGCCGCGGGAAATCCTCAGGCAGGTCCGCGAAATCGAGCTGCGCACCCGGGGCCTCGTCGATGCCATCTTCGGCGGCGAGTATCATTCCGTCTTCCGCGGACAGGGCATGGAGTTCGCCGAAGTGCGCGAGTACCAGTCCGGCGATGACGTGCGCCATATCGATTGGAACGTGACGGCCCGCATGGGCCACCCGTACGTGAAGAAGCACGTCGAAGAACGGGAGCTGACGGTGATGCTCGTTGTCGACCTGTCGGGCTCGGAGCAGTTCGGAACCCGCTCCCGGTTCAAGGCCGAGGCCGCAGCCGAAGTCGCGGCCGTACTCGCGTTGTCCGCCGTTCGCAACAACGATCGCGTCGGCCTGCTCATTTTCACGGATCGGGTCGAGCACGTCGTACCGCCGCGGAAAGGGCGGCGCCACGTCCTCCGCCTGATCCGCGATGTCCTCGCCTTCGTGCCCGAAGGACGCGGCACCGACATCCCCGGCGCCCTCGACTTCGCGGCCCGCCTGCTCACGCACCGCAGCATCCTCTTCGTGATGAGTGATTTCATCGCGCCGGCCGGCGGTGGTCGGCCGGAGTCGTGGGAGCGGACCCTGAAGACGGTCGCCCGGCGACACGACGTGGTCGCCGTTTCGATCCTCGATCATGCCGAGACCGCACTGCCCGATGCGGGACTGCTCGTGCTGCGTGACCCGGAGACCGATGAGGAAGTCGCGATCGACACGGCGCGGCCTGGCGTCCGGGAGGAATACGAGCGCGTCGTCGCCAGTGAATCCCTCGAGGTCCGCCGGCTGTTCCGGCGCCTCGGCATCGATGAGATCGCCATCCGCACCGATGTCTCCGCCGTCCGCCCGTTGCTCGCGTTTTTCCACCGGCGCGAGCGAATACTCAGGAAATGAGACGGCTCGCAGGCCGCGCCCTGCTGCTGAGCGCGCTCGCCCTTTCCGCGACGAACGCGGCCCGCGGGCAGACGCCACGGACCGCCATCGTCCCCGACTCCATTACCGTGGGCGCCGTGTTCAGGGTCGCGATCCGCGTGGCCGTGCCCGCCGGGGAGCGCGTCGTCTTTCCCGACACGCTCACCGTGCCCGTGAACGTGGAAGCCGCCGCCCGCCGCGAAGTCGAGGTCGACACGGCCGGCGGCGCATCCCACACGTATACGGCCGTTTATGCGCTGACGGCCTGGAAGCCCGGGATCATCACTCTGCCGCCGGCGCAGTTGCGCGCAGAAGGGCCGTCCGGCTCGCACCGCTTCGCGGCGACCTTCCCGCGGGTCCGCGTCCTTTCCGTACTGCCGCCGGATTCGGCGGGTATCGAGCCGAAGCCGGCAAAGGACGTGCTCGGACCGAGCCGATTGATGTGGCCGATCGTGCTCGGCGTCCTGCTCCTCGTGGCCGTCATCATTGGAGCCATCGTCCTGTGGAGGGGGCGCCGCCCGCCGGTCATCGTTCGGCCCGCGACGCCGCCGCGTGAACGGGCGCTGATCGAGCTCGAACGCGTCCGCCGGCTCGGATACCTGGAACGCGGTGAGTGGAAGGCGTTCTATTCCGCCGTCAGTGGTGTACTCCGGCAGTATGCCGCGGATCTGGAAGCACAGTGGAGTCGCGATCTCACGACGGCGGAGCTGAGTGAGGCGATGGATGCACGGCTCCAGCAGGCGATGTCATCCGCGGGCGGCCGGGGCGGCGACCGGCTGATCGCGCTTCTCGGCGGTGCGGATCTCGTCAAGTTCGCGGCGAGACGGCCGTCCCGGCCGGAAGCCGAGCAGGCCTGGTCGGAATCTCTCGGCTGGGTCGAGTCGTTCGACTGGCCCGAACCCGCGCCCGCAGCCGCGCTGGAAACGACATGACCTTCAGCTTCGCGAATCCCTGGGCGCTCGCGCTCCTGCTGGTGATCCCGGCATGGTGGCTGTACGCGCGCCGGCGAAGCACCGGCGCCGTCACCTATTCGCGCGCCGCGACACTGGCTGCGCTGGCCGGCGCGGGTTCGCGACGGATCGCACGACTGCCGTCCTGGTTGCGTGGCCTCACCGTGATCGGCCTGATCCTCGCCTTGGCCGCGCCCCGCACCGGCGCTTCCGTTGTCGATGTCAACGCCGAGGGCATCGCCATCGTCATCGTGCTCGACATCTCCAGCTCGATGCTGGCCGAGGACTTCGCGCCTCGCAACCGGCTGGCCGTCGCGAAGGAGAAAGTCGGCGAGTTCATCCAGGGCCGGCAGTACGACCGCATCGGACTGGTCGCGTTCGCAGGCGAGGCGCTCACTCAGGTGCCGATCACCGTGGACTATCCCGTGATCTACACCGCGCTCGACCAGCTCCAGGCGGGAACCGCGCAGCTGCAGGAAGGCACCGCCATCGGTACGGCGATCGCAACCGCCGCGAACCGGCTGCGCAGGGCGCCGGGCAAGTCGCGCGTCATGATCGTCATGACCGATGGCGAAAACAACCGCGGCGAGATCGACCCGATCACCGCCGCTCAGGCGGCGGCCGCGTACGATATCAAGGTGTACACGATCGGTGTCGGCAGTGAGGGCCTGGCGCCGATACCGGTGGCGACGAGCGCGTTCGGACTGCAGTACGCGACGCTGCCGGTGCACATCGACGAGGAACTGCTGACCGAGATCGCCGGCCTGACCGGCGGGCGTTATTTCCGGGCGACGAACGAGTTGGCACTCGACAGCATCTATCACCAGATCGGTCGCCTCGAGAAGAGCACCGTCGACGTGCGGCGGTACACGGAATATACGCCGCGTTATCTGCCGTTCCTGCTGCTCGCGTTCATGGCGCTGGCGGCGGAATGGTCCGTGCGCTCGAGCCGCTGGGGCAGGGTGCCATGAGCTTCAGCCGACCCGAGCTGCTCGGACTCGTACTGCTGGCGCCTGTCCTGGCGGTCCTGGCCGTCGGCGCGTATGCGCGACGGCGTCGACGTGTGGCCCGGTTGCTGGCGGACTCGGAACTGCTGGACCGCCTCGGGGGGGCCGGCCTCGACCGGTTCCCGCGGCTTCGCCTCGTCCTGATCGGGTCGGCAGCGGCCCTGCTCGGCTTCGCGATGAGCGGACCCCGCTGGGGGCTGCGCGAGATCGCCGGCCGCTCGACGGGCCGGAGCGTGGTGCTCGCCCTCGATGTCTCGAAGTCGATGCTCGCCGAAGACACCCGCCCGAACCGCCTCGAGCGGGAGCGTCTTTTCGTCCGCCGGTTGCTCCGTGAGATGCCCGGCGACCGCATCGGCCTCGTCGTGTTCGCCGGTCGCGCCTACGTGCTGTCGCCGATGACCGTCGATCAGGGCGCGCTCAACCTGTACATCGATGCGCTCGACCCGGGCGTCGTCAGCCAGGGCGGCTCCTCGCTCGCTTCCGCCATCGAGCAGGCGACCGATCTCGCGCGCGGACCCTCCGAGACCGGCGGTGACCGCGCGGTCATCCTCGTCTCCGACGGAGAAGCGCTCGAGGAGCTGGCCACGGTTCGCGATGCCGCAGATCGGGCGGCACGGTCGGGCGTGCGTTTCTTCACGGTCGGTGTCGGGACGGCCGAAGGCGCCACGATCCCGGAACTCGACGCGACCGACAGACCGATCGGGCTGAAGGAGGACGAAAACGGCAAAGTCGTCATCTCGAAGCTGGATGCGGACCTTCTCCGCGACGTCTCGAGGCGGACCGCGGGTCGTTACTTCGAGCTCGACCAGGCGGGCTCGACCGCCATGCTGCTGAGCGCCCTCGGAGGCATGGCGCAGAGCGAGAATGAACCGGGAACCCGTTTCGAACCGAAAGATCGAGCCGGTTTGTTCATCGGCGTGGCCCTGCTGTTGTTGCTGCTCGACCAGCTCATCGAGCAGAGGTCGATCATCGTGTCGTCGAGCCAGCGCCGGGATCGGAGGTTCCCGCCGCCGGCGAGGGCGGCCGCGCTCCTCGCCGTGCTGATCCTCACGTCCGGCGCAGGCCCAGGCGATGTCGAACGCGGAAACCGGCACTACCGCGCCGGCCGCTACAAAGAGGCGGTCGAGGCGTACGAAGCGGCGCTTCGTGACGGTAATGACTCGCGCGAACTCCGCTACAACCTGGGAACGGCGCTGCTCCGACTCGGCAAGTACGACGAGGCCGAGCAGCAGTTCCACGACGCCCTCGAGGCCGTGGACCCGGATCTGCGGGAGCGGACGTTCTACAATCTGGGCAACCGTTTCCTCGATGCGGCGCTCGGGGAAGGCGATGGCCAGGCGAAGGGTCCGCTTCTGGATGCGGCTGCGGAAGCGTATCGTCGCGCGCTCCGCATCGACTCGCAGGATCCGGCGGCGAAGTGGAACCTCGAGATGTCGCTCCGCGAACAGGAGCAGAATCAGCAGCCATCCCAGGGTGGAAATCAGAATCCGCAGGGAAATCCGAAGCCGCAGGACCAGCAGCAGGACGGGCAGGGAGGGAGTGGAGGCTCTTCCACGGACCAGCCTCAGCCGGAGCCCCGGCCCGGGGATTCGGATCGCGTGCCACTGACGCGTGAACAGGCGGACCGCGTCCTGAGCGCCGTCGAACAGGATGAGCGTGACCTGACCCGCGAGAAGCTGAGAAAGGGACAACGTCGCACGCCGGTTCGTCGCGACTGGTGAACCGTGGTCGCCCTCGCCCTGCTCGCCTCGCTCACGATCGGCCAGACCGGTCGCGACACCGTCCGCGTCAGCGCGAACCTGAGCGTCGATCGCATCGTACCGGGTGAATCCACGGTTCTCGAGATCCGCGTCGAAACGAACGGGGCCGTGCCGGAGTCGATCCGCGTGCCGGCCATGCCGCCGGGCATCGAGATTCTGGGTTCCTCCGATTTCTCGCAGACGCAGATCAACTTTCCGGACGGGCGCAGCCAGACCACGGGGCGGGACCTCGTGCTCACCGGCCGGGTCGCAGGCACCTTCGAGATCCCGGAAATCACCATTTCGGTTGGCCGCCGTGTCTACAAGACCCGGCCGGTCAGCTTCGTCGTCATGGCGGCGCCAGCCGGGCGGGCGCCGCCCGGCACGGCCGAACGAGTCCGCCTGCGCGCACGCGCCGAGCCGGACACCGTCTGGGTCGGCCAGCAGGTCATGCTGCGGACGGAGGCGGAATTCCCGCGTGAACTGCGGCAGCGACAGACCCGGCCGGCCACCTACCAGGCGCCCAATCCTGCCGGCTTCTGGGCCCAGGATGTGGCCGAGCCGCTGATCATCTCGCTGCGTAGCGTGGGTTCCGAGATCTACGAGATGCAGACGTTCCGGCGCGTGTACTTCCCGCTGCTGCCGGGACGTCACGCCTTTCCGCCCGCTCGGCTCAATTACGAATTCCGGCCGTCGCTGGGCGCTCCGGCGGAGGCGCACGAGCTGGCCACGGATTCCGTCATTCTCACAGTGAAGCCGCTGCCGGAATCCGGCCGGCCGGCATCGTTTACCGGCGCCGTCGGGCGGTACCGCATCGAAGCCCGTCTCGAACCGGATCGCGTGGCCGTCGGCGAAGCTGCGACGCTCACGGTCCGGATCCTGGGCACCGGCAATATCAAGGCGCTGCCCGGACCGGCGCTGCCGGATCTGCCCGGCCTCGAGGTATTTCCGCCGACCGAATCGGCAGAACAATCGAACGATTCTGACCTCATGGGAGGAACGAAGCAGTTTTCCTGGGTCGTCGTACCACACGAACCCGGTGACATCCGCATTCCCCGCATCGCCTATGGCTATTTCGACCCGGAAGCCGGACGCTACCGCGAGGCGTCCGCGGAGCCGATCGCCTTCGAGGTCACCGGATCGGCGGATCGCGTCCAGCCATCGATCGATCTGCGGCCGATCCGCGGCCGACCCGCAGGCGACGCCATCGCGTTCGTGCGCAGCGTTCCGTTCCTCGCCCTGCAACTGGTCCCACTGCTGGCCCTGTTCATGGTCGGGCGCCACGTTCGCCGCTCGAAGGATCCGACGCCGGAGCGCCGCGCCGCGCACCGTATCACCGAACGGTTCGAGGCGCTCCGCGAAGAGGCGCTCGCCGCCGACCGAGGCCTCTGGAGTCGGCTCGCCGATGCAGTCCGGGCCAGCCTCGCCGACCTGACCGGAGACGAGGCGCTGCGTACCGTTTCCGTCACCGATATTGAGGCACGGGTCGAAGCCGCCGGTATTCCACGTGCGACCGCGGCAGGTCTGAGCGAACTGCTCGACCGCATGGATCGCGTCCGGTTCGCGCCCGGTGAGGTGCTTCCGCCGGACGCGCCGGCTGTCGTCGAACGCGCCGAACAACTGGTGCACGCCGCCCTGAAGTCCGTCGCCCGCGCTCGGGGTGGCCGCAGTCGCGCGCAAGCCGCAATGGGGCTGCTGCTGCTGCCGCTGCTCGTTTCTACGCAGGATCCCGCGTTCGATCGCGGCATGGAGGCGTTCCGCTCTGCCAATTACCTGCAGGCCGCTCGGGCATTCGATGAGTACGTCGCGGCCAACCCCCGGGACGCCGACGGCTGGTACGACGCCGGTAACGCCTGGTATATGGCCGGTCGAAGCGGCCAGGCCGTGCGCGCATGGATCCGGGCTGTCCGGCTGCAACCGCGGCACCGCGACGCAAGGGCGAATCTGCTTGCCACCTCGCCCACGGCCGTCACCTACATTCCGCCGCCGATCTCGATGAACACCGGTGAGGCGATCCTCGGTCTCTCGCTCCTCTGGTGGATCGCGGCCGGGATCACAGCGTTGCGCTGGCTCCGCCGGCGCCCTCTCGCCGGAACCATGGTCGCTGCCGGCATCGTCGGCGCGGCAATCCTCGCGGCCGGCCTGGCCGGAGCCCTGCGCGCGGGCCCGACGGCCGTCTGCGTCGATGCGAATGCGGCCGTGCGCGCCGATCCTGCCCTGAAAAGTGAAGAAATCGAAAGACTCGTGCCGGGCCGGCCCGTTCGAATCGTCGACCGGCGTGATGGCTGGGTGCGCGTTCGAACCGGTTACGGCGTGGAAGGCTGGGTCGAGGAGACGTATCTGTCCGAGGTCTGACGCTCATCCCGGGAATGCTTGACCCGCCGCCTGTCCCGCCTATACTTGCGGCCGTCCCCCATCCCGAGCGAGGCCCCCGACATGCAACCCTTCCCCAACTTGACGCTGATCGAGCATCCGCTGATCCATCATAAACTTGCATTGCTCCGCCGGACCGACACCTCGAAGAAGAACTTCCGGGAGCTCGTCGAAGAGGTCACCCTCCTCATGGGCTACGAGGTCACGCGCGACCTCCCGCTCGAGGCCGTCGAAATCGAGACCCCCCTCGAAACCACACACGGTCTCATCGTCAGCGGAAAGAAACTCGCGCTCATTCCCGTGCTGCGGGCGGGACTCGGCATGGTCGAGGGCATGCTCAAGCTGATGCCGTCCGTCCGGGTCGGGCACGTCGGACTCTACCGCGACCCCGATTCGCTCGAACCGATCTCCTACTACTTCAAGATCCCGCCCGACCCCGAAGCCCGCGACTTCATCGTGCTCGATCCGATGCTCGCAACCGGCGGATCGGCCTCGATGGCCGTGTCATCGCTCAAGTCGAACGGAGCCACCCGCGTCAGGCTCGTTTGCCTGGTCGCTGCACCCGAAGGCGTGCAGCGCATGGTGCAGGACCACCCCGACGTCCACGTGTACGCCGCCGCGCTCGACCGCGAACTCAATTCGGACGGCTACATCCTGCCCGGACTCGGGGACGCCGGGGATCGATTGTTCGGGACCCGCTGAATCGCATAGATTCCGGAGGCTTCAGGGCCCGTAGCTCAGTCGGTCAGAGCAGTGGACTCATAATCCAACGGTCGCAGGTTCGAGGCC